>OFFJ01000984.1_pt1 | contig 22178 bp, 20 predicted proteins | sample 1521261 | NCBI WGS metagenome assembly OFFJ01 (sample SAMEA3504122, study PRJEB24116) | mouse gut metagenome | biome: mouse gut; feature: mouse-associated habitat; material: faeces | place: Denmark | collected 2011 | reverse complement strand
GCTTTGGCGTCCGCCGGTTTTTTGCGCCTGTCCGGCCATGGCAAAAATTTCTGGGAGGGGTTGACAGGGGAGGTCTATTGTGATAGCCTAGCAGGGAAGTCTACAGAGATAGACTCCGCCGGGCCCTGGGAGCGCGGCGGGAGACGAGACAGAAACGGAGGAGTGAACATGAGGATAAGACGGTATTTGGCGGCCATGTTGGCGCTGGCGCTGGGTGCGCTGCTGTTCCAGGGGGCGCTGGCCGCCCCGGCGCCGCTGAAGCTGCGCGTCCGGGAGCAGCCGGTGGCGGCGGGCTTTGGCGACTTCTACGCCATCCGGGCGGACGGTACGCTGATCGCCTGGGGGGCCCCGGAGTTCGGCGGGGACGGCAGGGACCCGTCCTTCGAGCAGGCCCGGGAGCTGATGCCCAACGCCGCAGCGGTGTACACCAGCGGCCGGGGGGCCACCTTCGCCGTGGACAAGGAGGGCGGCCTGTACGGCATCAACACCGGCACGGTCCGCTTTCTGCCCATGCTCCAGGGAGAGAGCGACCCGGACGATCCCATGAAGCCGGTGAAGATCATGGACGGGGTGTCCATGGTGTCCACGACCCAGTTCCACACCCTGGTGCTGCGGCAGAACGGCGAGCTGTGGGTGCAGGGATGGGGCTCCTTTGGCGCACCCTGGCTGGAGAAGATCGAAGAATCCTATTACGAGAAGGTGATGGATAACGTGACCTGGGCGCAGGCCAACGGCCGCGGCGGTCTGGCTGTCACTGCGGAAAATGAGCTGTGGGGCTGGGGGCTGGACGCCAGCGGCCAGGACAATAAGCCTCAAAAGCTGGCGGACAACGTGCTGGAGGCGTCCTGGAACGTGCTGGTCCGGGACGGCGGCTGGCAAGGTATGGTGGAGATGACCGAGGGCTGGCGGTGGACGTACGAGGCGGGTAAGGTCCAGATGACGCGCGTCCCCGAGCTGGACGGCGCGGCCCGGGTGGGCTCCGACGCGGTCATCACCCGGGGCGGCAGCCTGTACCTACTTGATGCCATGGACGGCGAATACAAGCAGGTGATGGACAGGGTGGACTACGCCGACTGCGGGGAGCAGACCACCCTGGTTATCCGTGGCGGCGGCGTGCTGTGGAGCCTCACGCGGCAGGAGGACGGCTCCCTCAAGGAGCAGCGGCTGGGCACGGGCTTTTACGGCGGCACGCCGGGGGATAAGCACGGGCTGGATAACTTCAAAACCGTCAACCGCTACCGGGCGGGCCAGTTCACCGACGTGAGGGCGTCCGACTGGTTCGCGGACAACGTGAAGAGCGCCTATGAGCTGGGGCTGATAAAGGGGAACACCCCCGCCACCTTCGCCCCCAACGCCACCATCACCGTGGCGGAGGCGGTGACGGTGGCCGCCCGGGTGCGGGACATCTACTGGGGAGAGGGAACCGATTTCACCGCCAAGACCGGGGAGCTTTGGTATCAGCCCTATGTGGAGTACGCCATCGCGAACGGGATGATGAACACCGCCCCAACGGACTGCGGCCGCCCGGCCACCCGGGCGGAACTGGCCCGGTGGCTGCACGCCGCTCTGGCGGGTGAGGCCACCCAGCCGGAGACCCAGGACGTGCGCTTCACCGATGTGACCGAGGCCCACCGGGACTACGTTGGTATTATGTCCTTGGCCCGGGCGGGCATCATGGGCGGCAAAGGGGACGGCGTCTTTGACCCGGATGCCCCGGTGCTGCGCAGCGAGGCGGCGGCCATGCTCAGCCGGGCCGCCCAGCCCGCCCTGCGTCTGGGGGCGGGGAACTGAGCGCGCAAAAAGGCGGACGCAGGGCTCTCCGCGTCCGCCATTCCTGAACGGATTCGGCGGGGCCCTGGGCATTGCGTTTTCTCCCCGGATATGGTATGATATCCCTAATTTAACGCGCGGCGCGAACGCCGGGGAGGCCTCCATGAACGCAAAATATCTCATGCAGCGGGTGCTGAACATGAACTATAAGGCCATGCTGGACAAAATCAGCTCCATCCACAAAAAGACGGGCCGCTCCCGCCTGGCCATTTTCCAGGACATGCGGCAGTGCGCGGTGAAGTACGGCGCAGGCTATATGGACTACGACCTGTTCGAGATGTATAACCTCACCCCGGAGCAGCGGGACACCTACCTCACCCGGGGGCGGAACAACGAGCTCGTGGTGAAGTATAACGACAAGGCCCACATGGCGGACTTCGGGGACAAGATCCGCTTCAACACCCGGTTCGAACCCTTCCTCCACCGGGACTGGGCGCCGGTGACGGGGGACAACCGGGACGAGGTGCTGGCCTTTGTGGCGCGCCACCCGGTGTTTATGGCTAAACCTGCCCAAGGCAGTTGCGGCTGGGGCATTGAAAAGCTCAGCACGGCGGATTTCCCATCCCTGGACGCGCTCTACGCCCATCTGGCGGAGAGGGCCCCCCTGCTGGAGCTGGAGGAGGTCATCACCCAGCACCGGTTGGTGGCGGCTATCTACCCCGGCTCCATCAACACCGTGCGCATGGTGACCATCCGGGGGAAGAGCGGGAGGGTCTATCTGGTCACCGCCATGTTCCGCATCGGCAACGGCAAGTTTGTGGACAATTTCAACAGCGGCGGCATGGTGGCCCCCATGAACCCGGACACGGGGACGGTGACTGACCGGGCGCTGGACAAGCAGAAGAACCTGTATGAAAACCACCCTGCCACTGGCACGCCCATCAAGGGCTTCACCTTCCCCCACTGGGACAGGGCGGTGGAACTGGTGACTCAGGCGGCCCAGGTCATCCCGGAGGTGGGCTATGTGGGCTGGGACGTGTGCTTCACGCCGGACGGCCCCTGCCTGGTGGAGGGCAACCAGTTCCCTGGCCACGACATTTACCAGCTCCCGGTGCACACCCCGGACAAGATCGGCATCATGCCCCGGTTCCGGGCCATCGAACGGGCGGAAAACGAGAGCCCCGCGCCATAAAGCGGGGGCCTCATGAGGAAGTATTTTCCTTTGTCTGGGGAGCGGGAAGAATACCGCGGCCATCCGGAAACGCTTCTAACAGCGGATGAAACATAAAGAGAAGGAGCGTCAGCCCGCAAGCTGGCGCTCCTTTTTTGCCGTATTCACCTGTTGGCACAAAGGCTGGGCATTTTCGCCTAAAACTTCTAAATGGGGCTTGCATTTTCCCCGCGCATAGGCTAAAATCATGGTGGAAGCATAAATGCGGCAGGCCGAGGGGCGCTTCCAACACCCCACGGCCCTGCGCGAGTGATAGCCCCACTCAACACAGCAACTTAACGTTGTACCACAGGCTCATTATATCCATTTTCCATCCGTTTTTCAAGGGGGAATGGGTGTAGTGCGCTGTGTTCGCATTGATCTATTCAAGGCGGTGTTGGGTTTTTCAAAACTCGACGCCGCTTTTATGTTTCCAGCAGGGGCAAAAGGCGGGGGAGCCGTCCCCCGCCGCCGCCTGTTGGACAACATTTTATAAGGAGAGAAACGGACATGAAAAAAATCTCGGCATTTTTCCTCGCGCTGGCCCTGTGCTTTGGGCTGGCTGTCCCGGCGTTCGCGGCGGATGGGGGCGCATACCCCACGTCCAAAGCGCCGGAAAATTCCGGCACCATTTTTGTATCGCAGAGAATGGCTATAAAGTTCGTTGGCTTTGCGCGGTCTGGCAGCAACAACACCCATATCACCTATGGAACCTTTCAGGACTATGGGGATAGCGGTTATGTGAAACTTGCTCCTAAAGGGGTAGACATTGTTGTAAGTGGCGTTAAATCCGCAGACGAGATTAGGCTTTGTGCTTTCACTGCCGCAGATCTGGAAGATGGCCCCTTCGAGGAGGGGCAGTTTAAGGATTTGCCCGGAGGCGCGTATCTTTTCTATCGGCTGTTTGTCCAGGAATCCGGGAAGGATATTTCCCTTGTGCCTCTGAATACTGATGACCCGATGGAATTTGAATATGATGACCCGAAGGACGGAAAAACTCTTGTGGCGGGGAACATAACCGCCGCAGAGGCTGGTTTCCATGTCAACGGGGACGGAGATGTTGTTCTCAACTCTGAGCGTCTGTATGAGCTGCTGGACGAGGGTGATTTGCTTCAAGTCATAGTGGGGAAAAGTTTCTGGCTGTACCGGCTTTCTGGCGAACCCCTCCTGGTTTCCGATGTGTTTACCGATGTCGATACCGGAAAGTGGGTTAGCGACCCCGTGGCCTGGGCTCTGATGAGTGACATTACCAACGGCACTGCGGAGGACAAATTCTCTCCCGAGCAGAACTGCACCCAGGCTCAAATTTTGACGTTCCTCTACCGCGCGGCCCGTGAGGAACAGGTTAAATCCTCGTCTGAAGATATGGAGCTGGCGGTTCAGTGGGCGCGTGAGAAAGGCATGATTGATGATAGTTTTGACGGCAGCACGCCCTGCACCCGCGCAACCGCCGTCAGCTACATTTGGCAAGCCTTTGACAAGCCTGACGCACAGGCCAGCAGCTTTACCGATGTACCCACCGATGCCCCCTATGGCTATGCGGTGGATTGGGCGGTTGAAAAGGGCGTGACCAACGGCACCAGCGATACCGCTTTCTCCCCCGATAAGGTGTGCAGCCGGGGCGAAATCGTGACATTCCTCTACCGGGCCTACAATTAAAAAAGCCTTTTGCCCCCGCCGTTCAAATGAGAATGGCGGGGGCTCTTCTGTGTCACATCTGGAACACGATCCCGGCCGCGGCGGCCAGGGCGATGAAGCAGATGGGGTGGAGCTTTTTCAGCGGGGTGAACTTTGCCAGAATGAAGATGGCGGCGGCCAGGAGGATGGCGATCCAGTCGGGGTAGTAGGGAAAGGCGCTTTCCAGGCCCTGGGCGGGCCGGAGCAAGGCGACCTTGGCCACCTGGAGCAGGGCGGCGGTGATGAGGGCCACCGAAGCCGCCCGCAGGCCGTAGAACACCCCGTCCACCGCCTTGGACTGGCGGAAGCGCTGCAAGAACCCGGCGATGATGAGGATGATGACGATGGACGAGGACACCAGCCCCAGGGTGGCCGTCACGCCCCCCACCACGCCGGCGGTGTGGAAGCCCACATAGGTAGCCATGTTCACCCCCATGGGGCCGGGGGTGGATTCGGAGATGGCGATCATGTTGGCCAGGTCGCCGGGGGAGAACCAGCCGGTGCGCTCCCCCAGGTCGGTGAGGAAGGGGATGGTGGCAAGCCCCCCGCCCACGGAGAACAGCCCCACCCGGCAGAACTCAAAGAACAGTTGGAGAAGCACCATCATTTCAGCCCTCCCTTCGCCCAGCGCACGCCCAGCCCCGCCGCGCCTGCGGCGATGACCAGGAACACAGGGGAGCTCAGCACGCCCAGCGCCGCCCCCAGCGCGCCCTGGGGCAGGGAGAAGAGGGCGCCGTATCCGGCCAGGATCAACACCACGGCGTAGATGACGCGGGTGGGCCAGTCCATGACGGCGTTTTTGAACAGCTTGATGACGCTGGACAAAATCAGCGCCACCACCCCGGCCCGCACGCCGTTAAAGGCATGGATGACAAATTCAAGGTGCATGAAATTTTGCAGGAATGCGGCGATGACCATAATGATGACCAGGGAGGGGAAGACCAGCCCCAGGGTGGCGATGACGCCTCCGGCGATACCCGCCTGGCTGCGGCCCACAAAGGTGGCGGTGTTCACCGCGATGATGCCGGGGGTGCACTGGCCCACGGCGTAGTAGTCGGCCAGCTCGGTTTCGGTGGCCCATTTTTTGTCCTCCACCAGCTCCCGCTGGAGTATGGGCAGCATGGCGTAGCCGCCGCCGAAGGTGCACACGCCGATGCGTGCGAAGGTGAGGAATAGGCTGACAAGGATATTCATGTTAATCTAATCCCTCCAATTCATCCAGCCACAGCTTTGCCGCGGCGTCGCTGGGCATCCGCCAGTCGCCCCGGGGAGACAGCCCCACCGAGCCCACCTTGGGCCCGTCAGGCAGGCAGGAGCGCTTGAACTGCTGGGAGAAGAACCGGCGGTAGAAGTTCTTCAGCCATTTGAGCAGCGCCTCCCGGTCATACCGCCCCCCAAAGGCGCAGGCGGCCAGGCGGAGCACCTTCCGGGGCGGGAAGCCCCAGCGGACGGCGTAATACAGGAAGAAGTCGTGGAGCTCGTAGGGCCCCACCAGGTCCTCGGTCTTTTGGGCGATCTCCCCGTCCTTGGGGGGAAGCAGCTCCGGGGAGACGGGGGTATCCAGAATGTCCCGCAGCACCTCTCCGATTGGCCCGCCCCGGCGCTGCGCCTCCCAGGCCACCAGATGCCGCACCAGGGTTTTGGGGATGGAGGCGTTGACGGCGTACATGGACATGTGGTCGCCGTTATAGGTGGCCCAGCCCAGGGCCAGCTCGGACAGGTCCCCGGTGCCGATGACCAGCCCCCCCCGCTGGTTGGCCAGATCCATGAGCACCTGGGTGCGCTCCCGGGCCTGGGCGTTTTCAAAGGTGACGCTGTGGTCGTCCATGGACTGGCCGATGTCGGCAAAGTGCCGCTCCACCGCCGCGCCGATGTTCACCTCCATAAACTGCGCCCCCAGCTCCCGGGCCAGCAGCTCCGCGTTGGAGCGGGTGCGGCGGGTGGTGCCGAAGCAAGGCATGGTGACAGCTAGAATCCCTTGACGGTCCCGGCCCAGCAGATCGAACGCCTTGGCGGCGATGAGGATGGCCAGGGTGGAGTCCAGGCCGCCGGACAGCCCCACCACGGCGCAGGCGGCGTTTGTGTGCTCCAGCCGCTTTTTCAGCCCCAGGGCGGCGATGGTGAGGATTTCCTCACAGCGCTGCTCCCGGGCCCCCGTGTCCGCCGGGATGAAGGGGGTGGGGGAGACGGGGCGGGTGAGGGTGGTTTCCTCCCGCTCAAATTTGCAGTAATCAGAGAAGGTATACCCATCGCCGGGCGGGGAGGCGTAGGTGTTCATCCTCTGCCGCTCATAGGTCAGCCGCTGTACGTCAATCTCGCTGATGGTCAGCCCGGTGCTGAACCGGCCCTCCGCAAGCAGCGTCCCATTTTCCGCGATCATGTTGTGCCCCGTGAATACCAGGTCGGTGGAGCTCTCCCCCTCCCCCGCATCGGCGTAGATATAGCCGCACACCAGCCGCCCGGACTGGCTTGTCACCAGCTGGCGGCGGTAATCCGCCTTGCCGGCCACCTCATCGCTGGCGGACAGGTTCAGGATGAGGGTGGCCCCCTCCGCCGCCAGCCGGACGGAAGGGGGCGCCGGGGCCCACAAATCCTCGCAGATCTCCACGCCGATGACCAGCCCCGGCACCGTCCCGCATTCCACCAGCGGATGGGTGGCCATGCGCACCGGCAGTCCCGCCAGTTCAAATTCACAGCCATTGAGCGTCTCGGAAGGGGAGGCAAACCAGCGGGCCTCATAGAATTCCCCGTAATTGGGAATATGGGTTTTGGGGGACAGCGCCAGGATCGCGCCTTTTTGTATTATTGCGGCGCAGTTATACAATTTGTTTTGGCATCTGACCGGCAGGCCCAGGGCGGTGAGCATATCCAGCCCCCTGGTCTCTTCCAAAATCCGCGCCAGCGCCCGCTCCGCCCCGTCCAGCAGGGTGGGCTGCAAAAACAGGTCGCCGCAGGTGTACCCGGTGACGCACAGCTCCGGCAGGGCCAGCACCTTTACACCCTGCGCGGCCGCTTCCTCCATCAGGGCAATGATCTGCCCCGCATTGTATTCGCAGTCCGCCACCCGGATTTTCGGCGTACCCGCCGCCGCCTTTACAAAGCCGTCTCGCATCCGTCCGGCCTCCTTAAAATTGTAGTCGGCGGTATTTTACTCCAATCCAGCTAAAAAAGCAACGGGGAGCGTTCACAAAACCTGCGGGCTTTTTGCGGAATTTATATCCTGTTCATTGATTTTTGTGGGAAAGTGGTGTAAACTATATTGAATCATCAAAAATTTATTATGGGAGGGTGCGGCTATGGCGTACACATTTGAGCAATACCGGCAGAGCGCTGATTACATCAAGGAAAAAATCGGGGGATTTATCCCCAAAGTTGCCATGGTGCTGGGCTCCGGCCTGGGCTTCCTGGGCGACGTGGTGGAAAATCCCACTGCCATCTCCTACGGTGAGATTCCCCACTTCAAGGCGTCCACCGCCCCGGGACATAAGGGGCAGCTGGTGTTCGGCGTGCTGGCGGGCAGGAACGTGGCCGTCATGCAGGGCCGGATGCACCACTATGAGGGGTACGGGTATGACGAGGTATCCTACGCCGTACGGGTGCTGCGCCTGCTGGGCTGCGACACCCTTGTGGTCACCAACGCCGCCGGGTGTGTGCGCACCGACTGGCAGGCGGGGGACCTGATGCTCATCACCGACCAGATCAAGCTGTTCTCCGAGTCCCCGCTGCGGGGGGCCAACCTCCCGGAGTTCGGCGTGCGCTTCCCTGACGCCTCCCACCTGTATACCGTCCGCCTCCAGGAGGTAGCCCGCCAGGCCGCCGCAGAGCTGTCCATCCCCCTGCGGGAGGGGGTGTACTTCTACTGCTACGGCCCCCAGTACGAGACCCCCGCCGAGGTGCGGGCCGCCCGGATTCTGGGCGGCGACGCGGTGGGCATGTCCACCGCGCCGGAGGCCATCGTGGCCGGCCACTGCGGCATGGAAATTCTGGGCTTCACCCTGCTCAGCAACATGGCGGCGGGCATTTTGGACCAGCCCCTGTCCGAACAGGAGGTGCTGGACGCCGCCGCCGCGGCCAGGGACAAATTCTCCCGGCTGGTGCTGGCCTGCCTGGAAAAGCTGTAAAGGAGGGACGCCTGTCATGAAAACGCTGTTTACCAACGTCACCGCCCTGCTGATGGACGAGGGGTTTGCCACCCTGCGGGACGGTTTTGTGGCGGTGGCGGGGGAAAAAATCTCCTATGTGGGGGCGGAGCGCCCCGTGGGGGATTTTGACCAGACCATCGACTGCACCGGCAAGGTGATGATGCCCGGCTTCGTCAACGCCCACACCCACCTGCCCATGACCCTCATGCGGGGGTACGGCGGGGGGCACGACCTGCAAAGCTGGCTCCAGGATTTCATCTTCCCCGCCGAGGACCGCTGGGACGACCGTTCCCTGGCCGCCGCCACGGGGCTGGGGCTGGCGGAGATGATCGCCTCCGGCGTCACCTGCATCGCCGACATGTATATGCGCCCCGGGGTGATCGCAAAGCAGGTGCTGGACGCGGGCATTTCCGCCAACCTGTCAGTGGGCGCGGTGTATTTCGACAGCCCGGAGACCTTTTCCCCGGACAAATGTGAGGACTGTGGGAACCATATCCGCCTGTATGAGGACTGGCACAACGCCGGGGATGGGCAGATCCTGGTGGATGCCTCCATCCACGCGGAATACACCTCCTGTGCCCCGGTGTGGAAGTGGGTGGCCGATTTCGCCCGGGAGCACGCGCTGGGTATGCACGTGCACATCTCGGAGACCAAGAAAGAGCACGAGGAATGCAAGTCCCGCTATCACGGGCTCACCCCCATCCAGCTGCTGGACCAGTACGGGGTGTGGGATGTGCGGGCCATTGCCGCCCACTGCGTCTACACCGCCCCCGAGGACTGGGCCGTCATGGCCCGGAAGGGCGTATCCTGTGTCCATAACCCCTACTCCAACCTGAAATTGGGCTCGGGGGTGGCCCCCATCCCCGCCATGGGGAGGGCCGGGGTGAACGTGGCCCTGGGCACCGACGGGGTGAGCTCCCACAACAGCGTGGACATGTTTGCGGACATGAAGCTGGCCGCCATCCTCCACAACGGCGTGGCCTGCGACCCCATGGCCGTCACCGCCCGGCAGGCCCTGGAGATGGCCACAATCAACGGGGCCCGCGCCCTGGGCCGGAACACCGGACGGATTGAGGCCGGGCGCATCGCCGACCTCATCCTGGTGGACTTCAGCGCCCCCAACCTCATCCCCTGCCACGACGAGGCGGAAAACCTGGTGTTCTCCGCCCACGGCTCCAATGTGGCGATGAATATGGCCCGGGGCCGCGTCATATACCAAAACGGGGCGTTTTTGACGCTGGACCTGGACAAGATCAGGTACGAGGTCAGCCGGTATGCCCTGCCCCTGATTTTCGACTGATGGGAAAGGTCTGAGGATATGTCTGCTTCCACCCCAAAAAAGAATTCCTTTTTCGGCGGCGCCGCCATCCTGACGGCCAGCGTCATTGTGGTCAAGCTCATCGGGGCGCTTTACAAGATCCCCCTGGGCGGCATTTTGTCCGACGCGGGCTTCGCGGACTTCAACACCGCCTACGACATCTATTCCCTGCTCATCATCATCTCCACCGGCGGCCTGCCGGTGGCCCTGTCCAAGATGGTGTCCGAGGCCAACGCCCTGGGCCGCACCAACCAGGTGAACAAGGTGTTCCACCTGGCGACTGTGGCCTTCTGCATCCTGGGCACCATCAGCTTCCTGATCATGGCGGTGTTCCCCCGGGAGCTGGCGGACGCCATGAAGAACAGCCAGGCCTACTGGAGCATCATGGCCCTGGCCCCGGCGGTGTTCTTCATCTGCCCCATGTCCGCCCTCCGGGGGTACTTCCAGGGCAGCTCCCTCATGACGCCCACCGCCATCTCCCAGATCATCGAGGCCATCTGCAAGCTGGTGATCGGCCTGATCCTGGCAAACGCCATCATGAAGGCGGGGAAGGACGAGTCCTTTGCGGCGGCGGGGGCCATTTTAGGCGTGTCCGTGGGGGTGGCCCTGGCCATGGTCTATATGTACTGGTGCTACCGGGGCCGGATAGCCCGCCAGAAGCCGGGCCGGGACGTGCCCGACAGCGGCAGGGAGATCCTCTCCACCCTGGCAAAGCTGGCTATCCCCATCACCGTGGGGGCGTCCATCATCGCCGCCACCAACATTCTGGACTCCGCCATTCTCATGGACCGGCTCCAGAATGCCCTGGGCATGACGGAGGACGCCGCCCGCACCCTCAAGGGCGTCTACAACAAGACCATGACCCTCTACAACCTGCCCGCCTCCTTTATGGTGCCCCTCACCTCCAGCGTGATCCCGGCGGTGTCCGCCGCCCGGGCGGTGCGCAACTACCGGCAGGGAGCCCAGATCAGCGAGACCACCCTGCGCACCACCGCCCTGCTGGCCTTCCCCGCCGGGGTGGGGCTGTTCGTCTTGGGCGAGCCCATCATCCGCCTGCTCTACCCCTCCACCGACGTGGAGCTGGCGGGGTGGATGCTGTCCGTGCTGGGCATCGCCTCCATCGCCGTGTGCTTTATGCTGGTGAGCAATTCCATCATGCAGGCCCACAAGCTGGTGACCCTGCCCATGGCCACCACCCTCATCGGCTGTATCCTGAAGCTCATCGTGGGCTATTTCCTCATCGGCAATCCGGACATCAACATCCGGGGCGGAGCCATCAGCACCCTGGCCTGCTTCGGAATCATCACCCTGCTGGATCTGGTGATCATCAAGCTGGCCCTGCCCCGCTCCCTGAGCTACGCGCGGGTGTTCGCCAAGCCCGCGGCAGCCGCCGCCGCCATGGGCGCGACCGCCTGGGCGGTGAACGGCCTCACCGGACAGCTGCTGATGTGGATCGACTCCCTGCTGAAGCGGGAGGTGCCCCTGTTCCTGGCGGTGGGGGAGGACGGTGCCCTGCTGCTGGACCAGGCGGGCAAGGCCATGCTGTCCTGGAAGGGGAACGCCCTGGCGGTGACGGCGGCCATCGGGGTGGCGGCCATCGTCTACTTCGCCCTGATCCTGCTGACCAAGGCCATCTCCAAGGAGGATTTGGCCCTGATGCCCAAGGGGGACAAGATCGCCCGCCTGCTGCGGATTCAGTGAGCCGCCTTCGTTTGAGTTCTGCATTTTTACAAAAACTGCAAGATTACGCGCAAAATATATTGCAATTCGGGTGACACTATGGTACACTGGACAAACAAGCCTTCTTACAATTTCCAGGATCTTCAAGAGATCGTGGGCATACTGCGCCATCCCGGCGGCTGCGCCTGGGATATGGAGCAGACCCACGCCTCCATCCGCCGCAATTTTCTGGAGGAGGCCTACGAGGTGGCGGAGGCCATCGACGAGGGCGACCCGGAACATTTGAAGGAGGAGCTGGGGGACGTGCTGCTCCAGGTGGTGTTCCACACCTCCATCGAGGAGGACGCGGGGCGGTTCGATCTGGACGCGGTGGCGGACGGCATCTGCAAAAAGCTGATCTACCGCCACCCCCACGTGTTCGGGGACGTGTCCGTCTCCTCCACCGGGGAAATCCTCTCCAACTGGGAGGAGCTGAAACAGAAGGAGAAGGGCCAGGCCACCCAGGCCGACGCGGTGGACGCGGTGGCCCGCTCCCTGCCCGCCCTGTGGCGGGCGGAGAAGATGAAGAAGAAGGCCGCCAAGGCCGGCTTCGACTGGCGGGACGTGTCCGGCGCGCTGGACAAGCTGTCCGAGGAGCTGGAGGAGCTCCGCGCCGCCCTGGCGAAGATGCCTGCGGGCTGCAGCGTCCTGGGTCCCGGTCTGACAAAGGATTCCGTCTTTGAGACGATGTTCTCAAACGGCCTGGACAGCTTCGTGGACTGGGAGGCGGGCACAGCCCGCTTTGATTCCCCGGAATTCCAGGCGATATTGGAGTTCTGCGCCTCCTTACCGGCCCAGGCTTCCGGGGAGGATATGGACGAGTATACCCGGGTAGCCAGCGGCGCGCAGCTGCTGCTGCCGGTATATCTCAACGACCTTCAATCGATCCAGCTGTACCGCGCCCTGTTCGGCGGCGGAGTGACCTTCGCGGGCTACCCCAGCGAGGGGGGCAGCGGCGTCAGCTTCAGCGCGGACAACGGTATGGCAATGTCCGCCTCCTGCAAGGATGCCGAAGGAGCCTGGAGCTTCCTGCGTCAGGTCCTGCTGCCCATCGGGGAGCAGCCGGCTCCGGGCCTCGACTTCCCCGTCAACCGGGCCGACTTTGAGCAGGCCGCCGAGAAAAGCATGGAGTTCAGCTATCTGAAGGACGAGACCGGCAATACAGTCATCGGCCCGGACGGCGAACCCCTGCTGGAGGGGACCGCCTATGTGTTCGTCGGCGGACAGGGCGTCATGCTCAAGCCCGCTACCCAGGCCGACTACGATCAGGTCATGGCCCTCTACGAAGCGGCGGACAGCCTGGTAAGCCGGGACGAGAACATCTGGGCCATCGTCCGGGAGCAGGCCGGGGCCTGCTTCGCCGGTGACCGGACGGCGGAGGAGGCCGCCAGGGCCATCCAGAGCCGGGTGGAGCTGTATCTGAACGAGCAGAAATAGAGACCGCGGTTTGTCTGCCGGATAGATTTCCCGCCTTGAGGACGGTCATTTGCGCCGGCAAGTGCAAATGGTCGTCCCGGCGGAACGGGGATGTTCTGTCGATGGCTTCTTCGTTGGTGTGCCGGTCTGGTGGTTCTATCCACGGGTTCTTACGGGAAATTTCGCTGCGGCGCCGCTTCTGTAATCGGTCTGCCGCCATCGCCATTGGTACGGTGCAGCGGGGCTTCCCTCTCTGTCACGGGGGGAGACAGGTGGATTGTGCAAATGAAGAAGCGCTTTACAGGATTGCATCGGCCTCCTGGCTCCCTCCATGGGGCCCCGCAGGCGGCCCTGCGGGGGCGTGCAGCCCTTGTGCCGAAAAGTAAAATTTACCAAGCCGCCCCCTTTCGACAAAAAGACCGCCGCCGGAGAACTTATAATGACTGCAAGCAGAACCGCTTGCAGTCATTTTTTTACGCGCGGAGGAGGACAAGCTATGGAGATGAACTATAAATCGGAAAACCGGCAGCTGACCATCACCCTTACCGGCGAGCTGGACCACCACGCCGCAAAGGGCTTGATGGATTCCATCGACCGCTGCATGGAGCAGAACCTGCCCACCAAGACACTGCTGGATCTGGGCGGGCTGACCTTTATGGACAGCTCCGGCATCGCCGTCGTCCTGCGGGCCAAGCGGCGCATGGAGGCTCTCTCCGGAACGCTGGTGGTGGTGAATATCCCCCGGCAGGCCTCCCGGGTCCTGGAGACGGCGGGGCTGGGCCGGTATGTGGATTTGGTTTAATACGAATCCTCGGCTTACTCGAGTATTCGTATAAGAACCTGGCATTCACAGGTTCCGACTCTTTTACAAACGAATCACATCATATGCCGCAGGGGCGGACAGCCGCTGCGGCATAAAGGAGGGACGTCATGAAAATGAAATGCACCAACTACATAACCCTGGAATTTCTCAGCCACAGCGCCAACGAGGGCTTCGCCCGGGGAGCGGTGGCCTGCTTCGCCGCCCAGCTGGACCCCACTCTGGAGGAGCTTGGGGACATCAAGACCGCCGTCAGCGAGGCGGTGACCAACGCCATTGTTCACGCCTACCCCGACCGGCTGGGGAAGATCCTCATCAAGGCCCGTATTCTGGAGGGCAATATCCTGGAGCTGTCGGTCCGTGACTGGGGCCGGGGCATCGCGGACGTGGAGAAGGCCCGGCAGCCCCTCTTCTCCACTGGCGGCGAGGAGCGCAGCGGTATGGGCTTCACCATCATGGAGAGTTTTATGGACCGTCTCACCGTCCGCTCTCAGGAGGGGAAGGGCACCCGGGTCACCATGCGCCGGCGCATCCAGTCCCGGCGTCCGGTGCAATGACCGCCGGGACACTGGATCTCCTGGCCCTGGCCAAGCAGGGAGACGAGGCCGCCACGGCTCAGGTGCTGGAGGAAAACAGCGGTCTCATCTGGGCGGTGGTCCGCCGGTACTTCGGAAAGGGCGTGGAGCCGGACGATCTGTATCAGCTGGGCTGTCTGGGATTCATCAAGGCGGTGCGCGGCTTTGACGCCTCCTACGGCACCCAGTTCTCCACCTACGCCGTGCCCAAAATCGCCGGGGAAATCCGGCGCTACCTCCGGGACAACGGGCTTATCAAGGTAGGGCGGAACCTGCGGGAGCAGAGCATCAGCGTCTATACCGCCAGGGAACGGCTGCGGGTACAGCTGGGCCGGGAGCCGGTTCTGTCGGAGCTGAGCGAAGCTACAGGCCTTACGCCGGAGGAGATCGCCGTGGCGGAGCTGGCCGCCGCTCCTCCCGACAGCCTCCAGCAGGAAAACGCCGACGGGCTGACGCTGGAGTCTACCTTGGCTTCCCCCGTTACAGAGGAACATCTTCTGGAAAAAATTGCCCTGCGGTCGGCAATTGACGCTCTCCCTGAACGGGAAAAGGAGACGATCCTCCTCCGGTTCTACAAGGGACTGACCCAGCAGCAATGCGCAAAGATCCTGGGCGTCAGCCAGGTGCAGATATCCCGGCTGGAAAAGCGGGCGCTGGAAAAACTGCGTGGGGAGATGGCGGGACCGTAGGCGGCAAACTCTTGCAGAGGGCTTTTTGCGGCCTGACGCTGTATTGTCCTCCGGATATTTTCCCGTTGTCAGCGCCAGCGGTTTGTGGTACAATGCTTTTATCCTGTTTCAGAGAGGAGGCTCTGCCGTGAAAATGCGTCTGCGCCGGACAGCGGCGCTGGCAATGACCCTTCTGCTGCTGGGCCTGCTGGTCCCCGAACCCGGCCGGGCCGCCGGAACCGGGGTCTACTTTACCGCCGCCAACGAACAGCTCATGGACCTGAACAGCGAGACCATGCCCTTCTATTCCAACGGCGTCCTCTATGTCTCCAGCCAGCTTTTTGAAGGGGGAGAGCTGGGACTGTCCTATGGCCGGAATACCAATCTGGGCCTGGCCACCCTCTACCGTCAGGGCAGCAACCTGGACCTGCGCTTTGACATCGCGGGACAGATCGTCTACGACAAGCAGTATAACATGTACAACGGCTATGCCATCGAGCGGGGAGGGATGGTTTTTTTCCCGCTGGAACTTGTGTGCCGGTATTTCCGGTTGTCCTGGAGCTATAGCGAGACAACCACGGCGCCGCTGATCCGGGTGACGAGTGACAGCGTGATCCTCAGCGACGCGGATTTTATCAACGCCGCCGCCACCCTTATGCAGGGCCGCTACGACGATTATGAGCGCGCCTCCTCCGTCCGGCCTCCGGCCTTCCCTGACCCGCCCGTCCCCCCGGCCCCGCCGGTGCAGGCTGCGGAGGGGCAGAAAGTGTATCTCATCTTTGACGGAGCTTATGCCAGGGAGATCCTCCCCACCCTGGGCGATACCCAGGGCGCCTTTCTGCTGACTGCCGGGGAGATGGCCGACGGGGATCTGCTGCGGGCACTGGTGGCCGGAGGCCACGCTCCGGTCCTTCGCCTTCAGGGGGAGACCCCCGAGGACCGGGCGGAGGAACTCCGGCAGGGCCGGGAGGCGCTGTGGCAGGCCGCCTGCTGCTGGCTGGAGCTGGCCTGGTACGACGGGGAGGAGGACCCCCTTCTGGACGGCGAGAGCTTCCAGCGGGTGCAGGCAAAGATCAGCGCCTCCGGAGAGGAGGCCTCCGGGCTGCTGCGTGCCGTGGGGCAATACCGGGGGGACGTGGCGGTCTACTGGGGCGAGTCCGGCCGGCCGGAGGTCCTCCGGGAGGCGCTGGAGGCCCTGCGGGGAGCCCGCTACCGCCTGAGCGCCTGGCGGCTGACAGCGTAAAGGACGGTAATTTACAGAAAGTTCAAGAAAAAATTCAAATAATGGGTATAATTGGAATCAATACTGTGGAGAAGTCCCGGTTCCGGCGGAATGTGCCGGGGGACAGGAGGAAAGCATGGCAAGAAAGATTCTGGTGGTGGAGGACGACCATAACATTTCCGATCTGATCCGGATGTATCTTGAGAAAGAGGGCTTTGAGATCCAGACGGCCTTCGACGGCGGCAGCGCCGTGGAGACCTTCCGCTCCTGGCAGCCGGACATGGTGCTGCTGGATCTGATGCTTCCGGTGATGGACGGCTGGGCGGTGTGCGGCAAGATCCGGGAGAGCAGCCGTACGCCCATTATCATGATAACCGCCAAGAGCGAGGTCTTTGACCGTATTCAGGGCCTGGAGATGGGGGCGGATGACTACATCGTCAAGCCCTTTGAAATGAAGGAGCTGATTGCCCGCATCAACGCGGTCCTCCGCCGGACAGAGATCCCGGAGGACACCCGGAAGCGGCTGGTATTTGACAAGCTGGAGATCAATCTGGACTCCTATGAGCTGATGGTAGACGGGAAAAAGGTAGATACGCCTCCGAAGGAGCTGGAGCTTCTCTACCATTTGGCCTCCACGCCCAACCGGGTATATACCCGGAATCAGCTTCTGGACGAGGTCTGGGGGTTTGACTACTTCGGCGACAGCCGGACGGTGGATGTGCATATCAAGCGTCTCCGTGAGAAGGTGGAGGACGTCTCCAGCCAGTGGGCGCTCAAGACCGTCTGGGGGGTAGGGTATAAGTTCGAGGTGACGCCGCCGAAGGCGAAACAGGGGTGACTGCGCCCCCGCGGGGGCTTTTCGTGTAAGCGAAACGATGCAGAAGATCACGAAGAACCTGTATTCATAGGCGGGGAATGCCGGATGGGTGAGGGATTTTCCCGTCCTGCGAGGCAGAAAGCGCAGGAATACTTGCGGGAAGCCCCCGGCTACCGGCGAGGACCGGTACGAACGGACCGGCTCCGGATCAAAGGAGACATACCGAATGAAAAAATTCAAGGGCATCTACTGGCGGACCTTCACTGTTACGATCGGCATGGTGGCGCTGACGCTGGTCCTGCTGGGGGCGTCCTTTTTTTCCCTGACCTACAGCTACATCATGACCGAAAAGAGAAGCGAGCTGAAGGACCGGGCCGAAATTATCGCCCAGATGTCGCTGGACGCCTACGCAAAAACCAGCTCCTGGCTGGCCCAGCAGGAGGACCTGCGCACCATGGTGGACGTTGCCCGGCAGATGAGCGGTACGGATTTCCTCATCTGGATCCCCCAGAAGGGGGAATTCCTGGGCACCAGCTCCGAGCTGAACAACCAGAAGATATCCCTCCCTGATGCCATGTATCAGAAGCTGGCCAAGGGAGAGGTCTACATGGGCGTATCCACCCTGGGCTTCTATGAGAGGCCCAGAGCCGTGGTGGCCGTGCCCGCCCGCATGGAGGGCTGGGTGGAGATCGGACCCGTTCTGGCCATCGCGGAGCCCAACACCATGACCGAAATGTGGCGGGCCTTTCTGGGTATTTTCGGCATGACGGCCGTTACCGTGCTGCTCATCGCTTTTGTGGCCACGGCCACCACCACCATGCAGCAGATCAAGCCGATCCGGGATATGGCCTCCGCCTCCAGGAAGTTTGCCGAGGGCAACTTTGATGCCCGGGTCCACAATACAGGCCGGGAGGACGAGATCGGGGAGCTGATCGAATCCTTCAACGCCATGGCGGACTCCCTGCAGAAAACGGAGCAGCAGCGGCGGGAGTTTATCGCCAACATCTCCCACGAGCTGAAAACCCCCATGACCACCATTGCCGGCTATGCCGACGGCATCCTGGACGGCGTGATCTCTCCGGAGGAAGAGCGCCAGTATCTCTCTATTATTTCCACAGAGAGCCGCCGCCTGGCCCGGCTGGTCCGCCGGATGCTGGATGTGAGCCAGCTGCAAAGTATGGACCTCATCAAGCAGAAGGTGCCTTTTGACCTCTCCGAATCCATGCGCCGGGTGCTGGTCAATATGGAAAAGAAGATCACCAGCCGGGGCCTGGACGTGGACGTGGAGATTCCGGAGGACCCGGTGATGGTCCTGGGGGATAACGACCTGCTGACGCAGGTGGTGTACAATCTCCTGGAAAACGCCGCCAAGTTTGCCTCTCAGGGCAGCACCCTCTTCCTGGGCCTGGAGAAGAAGGGGGAGAAGGCGGTGGTCACCGTGCGCAACGCGGGCCAGACCATCTCGCCGGAGGAGCTGCCCCTGCTGTTCGAGCGGTTCCATAAGTCCGACCGTTCCCGCAGCGAGGACAAGGACGGCGTAGGTCTGGGGCTGTACATTGTGCGGACAATTTTAGAGCAGCATCGGGAAAAAATTACCGCCGCCAGTGAGGACGGCGTGACAACCTTCTCCTTTACCGTCCAACTGGCGAAGGAGACGGGGAAAACTGTGTGAGGAAGCTGTAACATGGAAGAGCTGTGGAGGGAAACAAGAATATCTGCGGAGCCGGAGAGCGAGGTTGTACTGACCTACCGCCAGCCGGACGGCGTGGAGCCGGTGACGCTGCGCTATGAGCGGGAGCTGCCGGAGCGTATGCGGCCCAGGCCGGAGGAGAGAGCGCCTTATCCCCCGGCTCCCAGAGGAGCGAATCCCCTGAATCCGCCGGAGAAACCCCGGACACGGTGGGGCGTGCGCGTGTATGTGGGCATGTCCCTGCTGGTGATTCTGATCTGCCTGGGCGTGGGCATATGGTACGTGGACCAGTACGGGTGGGCCCTGCCGGAGAGCGCGATGCCGGATCTCCACCCGGGGCAGGATGACCGCGCCCCCTGGGAGGACGATTACTTCTACTGGGATACGGAGGAGCCGGAGAATACCGCCATTACCATTCCCGCCTATCCGACCGGCGGAGAGACCCGGCTGAGCCTCTCCGCTGCCGGAGAGCTGCCGGCGCTGACGCCCCAGCAGGTCTATGACCGGGTAACGCCCTCGGTGGTGGCCGTGCTGGGCAGGGAGGAGTCTTACAGCAGTATGGTCAGCGCCGGCACCGGCGTGATCTTCTCTCCCAACGGGTACATCCTTACCAACTGCCACGTCATCGCCGGCTGCAGCGTCTGCACGGTGCTGGTGACTGACGTCCACGGCGTAGACGCGCAGTACGACGCCAAGGTTGTGGGCTATGACGAGGACGCGGACCTGGCAGTATTGAAGGTGGAGGCGGAGGACCTCCCGGCAGCGGCTTTCGGCGTGTCCGACGACCTGCGGGTGGGAGACCCGGTATACGCCATCGGCAATCCCCTGGGGGTGGAGCTGCGCAACACCCTGACAAGCGGCATTGTCTCCGCCATCAACCGGGACGTGAATGTGGACGGGGTGACCATGACGCTGCTCCAGACCACCGCCGCCCTGAACTCCGGCAACTCCGGCGGCCCCCTGATTAACCAGTACGGCCAGGTCATCGGCATCAACACCATCAAAATGATGAGCCGGTACGACACCATCGAGGGCCTGGGTTTCGCAATCCCCTCCAGTCTGGCACTGCGCTGGGTGAACGAACTCATTGAGTTCGGAGAGCTTCAGCCCCAGCCGGTACTGGGCGTCACCATAAACCGTATTCCCCAGACCCTGCCGGACGGCGCGGTAGGACTGCGGCTGGAGGCCATTACCGACGGTCTCAGCGGCGACCGGGCCGGACTCCGGGCCGGGGACTACCTGGTTGCCTTCGCCGGTCAGGACGTGGTCAGCTATCAGCAGCTGCTGAACATCCGCCGGGACCTGCGGGTGGGCGACGAGGTGGCTGTCCGGGTCTACCGGGAAGGGGAGTACCTGGAGATGACCATGATTATGATGGCGGAGTCGTAGGATGGAATTGGTTAAGAGAAATCGCGGCCCACTGGCTTTGCCGGTATGGGGGCTTCTGCTGTGTTTGCTGGTGCTGGCGGGATGCAGCATTCCGGAGGAGGGATTCAGCTGGAAGCTGTGGGGCTTTGAGACCCACGCCTTTATTGTGGGGGACGAGGAGATCAATATGCGGCTGGACACCTCCGGCTTTGGCCGCTATGAGGTGACGCTGGAGGAGGGCACCATTACCGTTTTCCGGGACGGGGAGACCATCCTGGAGGGGTGGTTCACCATGGATGGCTACGCGGAGCTGGCGGCGGAGTGCCTTGCTGATCCGGAGTGCCGTGTGGTGGAGCATGTGGAGGAGAGTCCCGGCTCTTTGCTGCTGTATGTGGAGACAGAGGACAGCAGCGAGTATGTTTTTTGTGTGGGAGTCGAGGGCTCGTCCTCCGGAGCGGCATTCTTTGTGCCCGACGGCGTCGAAGAGGAGGAAGTCCTGGACCGGGTCCACAGACTCCAGTTCACAAAGCAGGACTGATAAGCACAGAAGGAGGGATGCCCATGGATCCCGCCATACTCTTCTTTTTTGAAAAGGACCCTGCCGTTCTGGCGCTGTATGAGGCGTTCGAGACGGCGGTGCGTGCTTTGGTCCCGGATGTGGGAATTAAGGTGCGGAAAACCCAGATCACCTATACCAACCCCCGGGTATTCGCCGCAGTATCCTTCCTGCCCGCGCGGCGGAAGGCTCTGCGGCCGGAGCATTACATCACCGTTACCTTGGGGCTGAACCGCCGTCTGGATTCCCCCCGGGTGGATGCGGTCTCGGAACCCTATCCCGCCCGGTGGACCCACCACCTGACGATCTCCTCCGCTGAGGAGATTGACGGGGAGCTGATGGAGTGGGTGGCGGAGGCCGCCGCCTTTTCCGCCTCGAAGCGGTAAGAAGCCGTCTTCGGACCCTTCGGGTCTGGAGACGGCTTTGCGCACAGAGGGAGGCGACAGAAGGAGCCGGGACAAAAAGAGACAAGTTTGTCCATTTCTCCACTTGCCAAAGGTGGGATTTCTTGTCATAATGAACACAGGAAGGCGCGGGACTCCGCGCAGAAAAACGTTTTGAGGAAGGAAGGGCAACAAAGATGGAGCAGCTGAAGGAACGCATTCGCAGGGAGGGCAGGGTGCTGCCCGGCAACATCATCAAGGTGGACGGCTTTCTCAATCATCGGGTGGATGTGAAGCTGATGGAGGACATCGCCGGCGAGTTCGAGAAGCACTTTGACACCAGTGCGGTCACCATGGTCCTCACCGCCGAGGCCAGCGGCATCGCCCTGGCTACCATCTGCGCGCAGAAGTACGGGGTGCCCATGGTCTTTGCCAAGAAGGCCAAGAGCGACAACATCGAGGGCGGACTGTATCAGAGCGAAATCTTCTCTTACACCTACAAAAAGAAGGTCACTCAAATTCTCAGCAAGGAGTGGCTGACGGCGGCGGACAAGGTCCTCATCATTGACGACTTCATGGCCAACGGCGAGGCTGTGCGGGGATTGTGCGACCTGGTGGATCAAGCCGGTGCGGAGCTGATAGGCATCGGCATCGCCATTGAGAAGGGCTTCCAGGGCGGAGGCGACCGCCTCAGGGAGATGGGACTCAATTATCACGCGCTGGCGGTGATTGAGTCCGCAGACGAGCATGGGATTGTATTCCGGGAGTAATTTTTGACGCTCACGCCGGGCGGCAGGCGCCGCTTCCCCGGCGGCGGCCCGGGGGCT
>OFFJ01000982.1_pt1 | contig 22188 bp, 19 predicted proteins | sample 1521261 | NCBI WGS metagenome assembly OFFJ01 (sample SAMEA3504122, study PRJEB24116) | mouse gut metagenome | biome: mouse gut; feature: mouse-associated habitat; material: faeces | place: Denmark | collected 2011 | reverse complement strand
TATCTTTTATAAAATCATGATTGAGAATTTCCATTGTATCAATATCAATTTTGACACGGCGGAAAATATTTTCATACGATTGCTGCTCTGGCATAAAAGCTACTTCACCATCGCACTCACGATAACCGGATGGTTTTCCATTATTATCTTTCAAAATACGCGCATATCCCATTGTATCGCTCCCCCTGCCTTTAATCACAGCAGCCTCGCCGCCTCATTAAAAAAATTATACAGTATGAAAATTCTTTTTACAATCAATATCCCCTGATAACCCCCTTGGATTTCCCGCCAAAATTATATATAATAGAATCTGCGTTTCGTACCGCTTCCGTATTCTGAAAGCTGTCCTTTCATCCTTCCATAAATGTCTCGACGGCACGGTCGCATACGGAAACGGAAAAGCAATCCGCCCCGGAGGAATCACTATGACCCTGTCAAAAGACGGCTACGCCCACGAAGTCATAAGCGACGACACAAGATTACAGCTCTATTTTTCACTGATAAAGGACGGGCATTATTTCTATTCCCCTCCCCACTGGCACGGCCACCTGGAAATTGTCTTTATTCAGAAGGGGGAGATGACCGCATGGGTCAACGACCAGCAGTATCATCTCCATGACAATGATTTGTTGATTGTCAATTCCAGAGAGCTGCATTCCACGAAAAGCTTTGAAAATATTGAGTATCTGCTTTTGCAGATTCCTTTCGACTATCTCGGGAGGGTAATAAGCGACGTGTCCCTGATTCATTTTCAGGAATACTTTCCGGCAGGCGTCACACAGCCCGCGAAGGATGCGCTCTATAGCTGCCTTTTTGAGCTTGCCAGAACCTACACGGAAAAGGAGGACGGATACCTCCTCCACTTTTCTTCGGTGGTTTACGAATTTCTCTATATCCTGTACAGGAATTATTCCCGGAAGGTCACGCCGGAAGCGGTGGAAAAAGCCAACCGCAACTTTGAGAAGATTGAAGAAGTGATTCAGTATGTAAAAGTAAATTACAGGAAAAACATTTCCTTAAATGACGTATCGGGCATTTTAAACTTAAGCCCGGAATACTTCTGCCGCATGTTTAAAAAGCACACCGGCCAGACCTTTTTAGAATATTTAAACGCCATCCGCCTCATTCATTTCCATCAGGATTTGCTTCACACGGATTACAGCGTCACGGATTTGATGGCTCGCAACGGCATTACCAATTATAAGGTGTTCATCCGCACCTTCAAGGAAACCTACGGCACCACGCCCGCTAAGCTGCGGATACAGTGCTGAAAACAGGGAAGTTCCATGCCGAATCCGCCCCGGATTTTCCGGGGTCTTTTTAATCCAGCGACAACGCCGCAAAAAAATCCGCTCCCCCCATATTTTCCGCCCGGTAACGCATAAGATAGGCTTTCATCTCAGGAAAGCTCTCCCCCATCTGCGTCAGAATATCGTCGCAGTTTTCCTCCGTAAGACATCCCGCTTCGGTAAAAGCCGCGTAATAAGACTGTTCGTTCCCATGCTCCTTAAAGACCACCTCCCAGGCCGCCTCTGATTCGCACCCTTTGGTGTGTGCGGCCAGATAGCCGGAAAGCTGCTCCCGAAGCTCCTCCGAAAGCCCTCTGTCATTCATAAGGCGCAGAAAACAAAGTCTTGCCTTCTCCCGCTTCCGTTCCAGAAGATAATACTCCACATTGGCGACAATATCTTCCTCCCCGCAGTAAACCATTTTCACAAATCCGTCCTCGTCGGGCCGGGCCAGGAATTCCCGAAGCTTATCGTCAAACCGCAAAAGCCACTGTGCCGTTCCGGCCTGCTGCGGCGTAAAAAGATAATCTGCCTCCAGCTTCACGGGAACCGCCCCAAGAAGTCTGCCTGTCTGAACGTCAAAAGAACCGTCCGCCTCTGTGGGATAGACGGCGGACAAAAGATGACAGTCCTTAAAAATCCCCCTGCCCATGGATATCTCATGGCCGGGAAGCCAGATGCTTTCCAGATTGCTGCAATAGGCAAAGGCAAAATCCCCGATTTCCCCAATCGTTACCGGCAGACGAACCTCTTTTAAGGCTTTGGCGCTTAAAAAGGCTTTTTTATAAAGCCCGGTCACCGGCTGATTTGCTATCGCTTCGGGGACGGTGATTCTGCTCCCGTGGACCTTGCAGGACAAAACCTTTGCCCCACCTGAATCAACCAGATAAGTCAATATTCCGTTTTCTATTTCCATTTCCTTTTCCATCTTATTTTCCCTGCCGTCCAATACTTTCTCTCATACCGGAGCTGGTCTGTGCCACGCGCCGGCACAGACCGTAATTTCCTGCCACGCATGCCATCTTCAAGATTTCAGCTTTGCCGCCCGGCGGTTCCCTGTGTGTCACAGCATCCCGTCCAGGTCAAGCTCCGCGATTTCCTTTTGCAAATCGCCGCCCCGCTCCGAAAGCATCAGCTCGCTGTTATGCCGCTCGTAGGCCGGACATCCGAACTGGCCGATAAACCGGGCGCTGTCGTTGTTTACCGTCAGCTCCGTCACCAGTATCAGCATTTCATTGCCCTCCGCAAAGGCGTTTTCCACAAAGGCGAAAAGATTTTCAAGCCGCTTTTTTGTCCTCTGCGCCCTCACCTTAAAATCCGCCGTCCTGCCGTCAAAAGCCGCCTTCAAAATACCGAAAGCCGCTTCCCCGTCCGTTTTCCCTTCCAGCAAAAGAACCTTTTTCTCCTCCTCCAGGAAACGGACTATCCGCCTGCCGCACCGCTTTTCCCTTTCGGAAAGGCTTCCCGCCATCCGGGCGTTTTCCATCTGCTTTTTCCGCCCGTTAATCTGATTTTCCAGGATTTCACGGACAGACGGCTTCTCCTTTTTACCGTCCGTATTTTCCATCTTTACCACCGTGGCCACTGTCTTTAAGTTTTTAAACAGCTCCACCAGAAAATCGCCGGTTTCCATATCCTCCCTGATTTCGGAAAGGGACTTGTCGACGAGCATGCCAAGAAGGGAAAGCCGCTCGTCAAAGGCTGCGACCCTTGCCCTCTCCGCCGTCTGCGCCTCTGCCGTCCCTGCCAGAATTTCCTCCGTCTGGTATTCCTTTTTATACTTGTTAAAAAGGTCATAGTAAGCGGTAAACTCCTTTACCACCCGCTCGTTGCGGATATACTGCCCCACCAGATTCTCGTCTGCCTTAATTCCCTCCTCCTCATAGAGATAAAGAATTTCCGACAAGTCCTCCCAGCCTCTGGCCGTCACATAGCTTCTGCCGTTCACCGTGGTTTCTATTTTATAGAAATACTCCTTTTTCAGCTCGAGAAAATTCAGAATTGCAGCATGGAGCCCTCTCTGCCACGCATAGTCCTTCCACACCCGGTAATCCGCCTCCACGTCCAATACCTTAAGGCGGTCAAGGGTCACCACGTCGAACTCCCTCACGGATTTGTTGTATTCCGGCGGATTGCCCGCCGTCACAATCACCCAGCCCTCCGGCACCTTATGCCTGCCAAACACCTTATACTGCAAAAACTGCAGCATGGACGGCGCAAGAGTTTCCGACACGCAGTTAATCTCGTCCAGAAAGAGAATCCCCTCCCGGATTCCGCTCTTTTCCATCACCTCGTAAATGGAAGCGATAATTTCGCTCATGGTGTACTCCGACACATCGTACTCCATTCCCTGATACTCCCTGTGGGAAATAAAGGGAAGCCCTAAAGCCGACTGCCTTGTGTGGTGAGTCATGGAATAGGACACCAGCGCAATCTGTAGCTCCTGCGCAATCTGCTCCATCACCGCCGTCTTGCCAATTCCCGGCGCGCCCAGCAAAAATACAGGCCGCTGGCGCACCACCGGAATCCTGTACTCCCCGAATTCGTCCTTTTTCAGATACAGACGAACCGTATTTTCAATGTCATCCTTTGCCTGTTTAATATTCATTTTAATATACCTCTGTTTTTACTCCAGTTCTTCCTCGTCCAGCATTACGCGGACCGCCCAGGGCGGCACCGGCGGCCCCTCGTCCCCGTTGTCGGGAAAAACAAACATCACGTCATAAGGCGGCATTGCTCCGGGGTAAACCCCGTAGCCGTCCGTAAAATATAAAAGCCCCTTCAGCTTTTCAAATTCTCCGGTCTTTAACAGCTCGTCCACATAGGAAAATACCGGCCGGAAATCCGTTGAACCGAAGCCGGTCAGCTTTTCATGGGCAAGAAAATAATCCAAATCGTCTCTGCTGGTGATTTTGGTGTCCTTCCTCACCTCATGGTCGCATTGTATAATATGCACGTTGAATTTTTTAAAAAAGCTCTCCTCGCCGGTCAGTATGGCATAGGTGCTCCGCAAAAAGGACTTCACCAGCTCCCCCCGGCAGGAGGCCGAGGTGTCGATGGCAATCACAAATTCTTTTATCTTCCTGCTGTCCTTATACTCGAGAGGCTCCACCAGCGGCATGTTTCCGTACCTGGAAAGCCCGTAGGTATAATAAATATAGTCAAATTCGTCGTCGTTTACCTGCATATCCTCGTTCATCACAGTAAACTTTTGAAGCAGCTCCCGGTAAGGCCGCCTGTCCTTCACCGCCTCGAAAAGGCTTTTTTCCATGCTCTCCGATTTGCTTTTCCCCGAGGAAAAGGACTTTAAATCCGCCTGTACCCGTTCGCTCAGCTTCTTCCACTGTTCCATGGAAATCACCAGCTTTTCATTTTCCGCCCAAAGCTGGTGGGAATCCATAAAAAAGAGCTCTGACAGCTCTTTCCTCCGTCCGGGTCCCGTCTCGGAATTTCTGATATACCTGTATATTTTTTCGGCAGTCAGCGCACCGGTTTCCTCCTTCACGGCCCGCAGCTTCCGCAGCTTTTCCTCGTCCGTGGAAAGGCCGGCTCCCGGGATTTCCAGCTCCAAAACCGCCGCCTCCGCCGCCATGTCCGCCGCCAGAGAGAAGGCTTCCCTGTCCGTCCGGTCGAAGCGGAAGCTGTGGTAAAATATCAGGTGAAACAGAATATGGAGATACATCCGCACCGCAAAAGCCGGCTCCTTCTGATACCTTTTCAGCAGGAAAAACGGATTATAATATATTTTTGTCCCGTCGCAGGCAAAGCCTTCCATGTCCTTTCTCTGCTCCGGCAAAAGCCCGGAAACCGCCACGTCCAGAAAACGCATATTCACCAGAATGCTGTCCCTGGCGTAGCTCATTACCTTTTCCGCAAGGCGCTCCGCCCTCTGCAGAGCCTCCTTTTCGGCTGACGCCTGAAAGGGCTGCGGCGCAGAGCCTCCGGCCGCTTCTTTTTCCGGCAAAATTTTCTCCTGTAAATTGCTCATAATGACTTAATATCCTCTGGTTCCGTCAATGGATTCGTCGTTATCCACCCATTCCTGCACGGAAATCACACGGTATTCGTCCTCGCTGTCCCTGATATAAACCTTTTCAATCCCGGCGTTAATCATCACCCGCTTGCACAGCGAACAGCTGTTGGAATTGGGAATATATTTGCCGGTCTGAGCGTCCACTCCCGCAAGATACATGGAGCTCCCTATCATCTTGTCTCTGGACGCGCTGATGATGGCGTTCATCTCCGCATGAACGCTGCGGCACAGCTCGTACCGCTCTCCCCGGGGTATCTTCATTTCCTGCCGGATACATCTGCCCGTGTCCGTACAGTTTTTGCGTCCTCTGGGCGCCCCCACATAGCCGGTGGAAATCACCTCGTCATTTTTGACAATCACCGCGCCGTACCGCCGCCGCAGGCAGGTGCTGCGCTTGGATACCGTTTCCGCCAAATCCAGATAATAGTTTATTTTATCACGCCGTTCCATATTAAATGTTCCCCCTTATATTTCGTAAATCTGCAGGCATTTTCCGCTGCGCCGCCGCCATACCCTGTCAGACCCGTTTCCGCCGCCCGGAATCCGCATCTGCATGTCAGTCCCTGCGCGCTGCACAGTCGTCCGCCCATCTACAGTAAAAGTACCGACACAATCGCCACCGACACCACAATCTGTATGATGGAAAAACGCACCATCGTCTGGGTGTTGGACCAGCCCATCTTTTTTCTCACGTGGTCGTGGAGCGGCGTCCGTATATTGGTCAGAATGTGAATATGGCAGACTTTAATCAGCGAAACCTTCAAAAGCCCCAGCCCGCCGTCTAAAATAATCACAATCGCCACCGGAATATATAACAGCGGACAGCCGCTTTTTAACGCCGTGATGCTGATAAAAATCCCCATGGCGCGGCTTCCCGCGTCTCCCATGAGAAGACGGCTGGGCGTCGCGTTGTACCACAGATACCCTAAAATGCAGATAATCATAAACAGTATCAGGACCGTAAAGCCGTCCTTGTTTTCCATGATATTGTCAACCACATAAAAGGTCGCCAGAGTGATAATGGTAAGCGTACCCGAAAGCCCGTCCACGCCGTCCGTACAGTTCGTCACATTGATGGAGCCCCATACCAGAGCGACTGTCAGTATGCCGAACAAAACCGGCGGAATCGTCATCTGAAGTCCCAGCGTGGCAATCTGAATGGTATTGGAATTAAAATTCAGGTAGGTGTAGGCCACCACCGAAGCAATGACCAAATCCATAATTCCCTTTTTCAGCCCGCTCCAAGGGTGGGCCGAAGCGTCGTCCAGATAGCCGGTCACCATCTCCGCCGTGATAAGCAGCAGATAAATAATACTCTCCACATCCATCGGCGCAAAAAGAAAGGACGAGGCTACAAATACAAGAATAAAAATGATTCCCGCTCCACGGGGCTTCCCGGCGGAAAGCTTTCCCTCAAGCGCAAATTCCCTCCCCGCATCCTTGGGAAGCAGATAGCTGCATTTGTCCGTCAGAATACAGGTTCCTGCAAACGCAATCAAAAGTCCCAGAGCCGCAACAAGCGGCTGATTTTCCTTTAATAAAAAATAAATCACCGGTATCTTCCTCCCTCCCTACAGCCCCAGAGCCTCCTTCGCCAGCCCGTCCGCCATATCGTTATACTTGTCATTGGAATGCCCCGCCACCTTTACAAAGCTGATTTTTACTTTTTTACTTGCCCTGTCGTAAAAATCCTTATAGGCTCTGGTGCCCTCCCTGTTCGTTTTCCATTCTCCCAAACACCACCTGGCGATTCCCTCATAATCATGGTAAATCTCTATTTCCGCAAGATTTCTGTCAAGGGCATACTGCATGGCCGCCTCGGCCCCCTTGATTTCCCCCGCCACATTGTGCATGGCGGCAAGCTCTTTGTCGTTAAATTTGCAGTTAAACTTTTCCTCCCTGCCCCCTAAAAGCACTACCATGCCGTATGAAAATTCCTCCGTGAGCCCGTTATAGCTTCCGTCTACATATATTTTAACACAATTCTGCCCTTCCAAACCACCATTTCCCGCCGTTCCTGAAATGTTCCGCCCGGCGGCAGTATCCTTTTCCGCGGACGCGGTTTTCTCCCCCGGACCGTTCCCGTCTCCCGAAGCTGCGTCCTCACCCAGAAAAGCCAGCGCTTCCTCTCTGGTCTTAAAGCTCTTATATACTGCGCCGGGATATCCGTGCACATTGGCTCTGCACTCCTCCCAGGAATAAAAAATCCCTGTCTTCATCCCTTTTTTTACCGCATAATACTTCTCTGCCATACCTCTCCTTTTCCTCAAAACAGCGTATGGTTATACCAGGCTCCGCCTCCCGGCTGCCTGCTTTACCCCGTCAATCATACCATATACAGGCAATGTTTCCCATAGGATTTGAAAAATTTTTTAAGAATTCCTATTTACATTCAGCTATCAATATGATATTGTTTTGATATCACATAAATTCAACGAACGAAAGTATCGTAGAAAAGAGGAAAACATATGGAAGAAAAACTTTTAACCGAAAAAAAACACGGCATGCTGGTTCTCCTTGCCACTCTTTTGGTCTATCTGCTGATTATTGCGCTCTTTATATGGAATGTGCAGCGTGAAAATCCCAGCGGAGTTCCCCTTGCCATCTGTATCGTCATTGCGGTCATCGGCTGGTTCCCTCTCACCGGTCTTCATGTTTTGAAGCCTCAGGAGGCGCTGGTTCTCACCCTGTTCGGCAAGTATGTCGGCACTCTCAAGGGCGACGGCTTTTACTTTGTAAATCCCTTCTGCTCCAGCGTGAACCCGGCTGCCAGAACCAGACTCAGCCAGAGCGGCGACGTGGGCTCTCCCCACAGCCTCACCATCGGAAATACGGCCGCTCAGGGAACCACAGTCTCCAACAAAATTTCCCTGAAAATCATGACCCTGAACAACAGCCGCCAGAAAATCAACGACTGCCTCGGCAATCCTGTGGATATCGGAATCGCTGTTACATGGCGGGTAACCGATACCGCAAAGGCCGTGTTCAACGTGGATAACTATAAGGAATACCTTTCTCTCCAATGCGACAGCGCCCTGCGCGACATCGTCCGCCTTTATCCTTACGACATGGCTCCCAACGTGGATACCACAGGCGACGGCGTGGCCGACGACGGCAGCCTCCGGGGCTCCAGCGATGTGGTGGCGGCAAGAATCCGCGATGAAATTCAAAAGAGAGTAGATGAAGCCGGAATGGAAATTATTGAAGCCAGAATCACCTATCTTGCCTACGCTACGGAAATCGCCGCCGTCATGCTGCAAAGACAGCAGGCGTCCGCCATCATTGACGCGCGGAAAATGATTGTTGACGGCGCCGTGGGCATGGTGGAAATGGCACTGGAGCGCTTAAACGAGAATCACATCGTAGAGCTGGATGAGGAACGCAAGGCGGCAATGGTTTCCAATCTTCTGGTGGTTCTCTGCGGAAACCACGACGCGCAGCCGGTGGTAAATTCCGGCAGCCTCTACTGATATGGCTGATTCAGGCAAAAAACAGATTCCGCTGCGGCTTTCAACCAAACTCTATAATGCCATTGCAGCCTGGGCGGAAGATGATTTCCGTTCCGTCAACGGACAGATTGAATATCTTTTATCGGAGTGCGTCCGTCAGCGCAAGAAGGACGGTAAATATGTTCCGACGCAGCTGGATGTTCCGCCGGAGCTGGATATAAAATAAAAAAACTTAACGCTTATGAAGGAGGAAAACAATGATTTTAGTAAACACTGATTACATCACGGGAAAAGAACTGGAAATGCTTGGACTGGTTAAGGGCAGCACCATCCAGTCCAAAAACATCGGACGGGATATCACTCAGGGCTTCAAGACCCTGGTGGGCGGCGAGCTGGGCGCTTACACGGAAATGATGAACGATGCCAGAGCGCTGGCCACAAAGCGGATGGAAGACGAGGCGGCCAGACTTGGCGCCGATGCGGTTATCAATATCCGCTACGCTTCCGCCGCAGTAATGCAGGGCGCCGCCGAGGTGATGGCCTACGGAACCGCCGTGAAATTTAAATAATATCAAAAGTCAGGATGCATCCTTTCAAATGCTCCTGACTTTTTCTTTTCCCGAAGGCAACGGGCCGGGCGGCTGCCGGTAATACAAACTTCGTTTGATACAAATCTTATTTGATACAGACTTTGTTTGATACATTTGGCGGCTGCCGTACTGTATTGTTTGCTGTGTTCCTTACAAATCCTCAGATTTCATTTCCGGGGAACTTCGGAACTCCCGCAAGTCCCTTTGCCAAATCTTCATCTGTGGGGATATAATCCGTCATTTCCCCGTTATTGAAACGCTCATATGCCACCATGTCAAAGTAGCCGGTTCCCGTAAGGCCGAAAAGAATCGTCTTTTCCTCTCCCGTTTCCTTACATTTAATCGCCTCGTCCATGGCAACCTTGATGGCATGGGAGCTTTCCGGCGCGGGTAAAATGCCTTCTACTCTTGCAAATTCCTCCGCGGCCTTAAATACCGAAGTCTGCTCCACGCTCACGGCCTCCATATAGCCGTCGTCGTATAACTGAGACAGCACGGAACTCATGCCGTGGTAACGCAATCCTCCCGCATGGTTAGGCGCCGGCATAAATCCGCTTCCCAGCGTATACATCTTTGCAAGCGGGCAAACCTTTCCCGTATCGCAGAAATCATACACGTATTTCCCTCTGGTCAGACTGGGGCAGGACGCCGGTTCAACCGCGATAAAACGGTAATCCGCCTCGCCTCTTAATTTTTCTCCCATAAACGGTGAAATCAGCCCGCCAAGATTGGAACCGCCTCCGGCGCATCCGATAATCACATCCGGCTTAATCCCGTATTTATCCATGGCGGTCTTTGTTTCCATGCCAATCACCGACTGATGGAGAAGAACCTGCGTAAGGACAGAGCCCAGCACATAACGGTAGCCTTCCTGAGACGTAGCGGCTTCCACAGCCTCGGAAATCGCACATCCAAGGCTCCCGGTAGTTCCGGGGAATTCCTCTAAAATCTTACGCCCTACTTCAGTGGTGTTCGAAGGCGAAGGCGTCACGTTTGCCCCGTAGGTTCTCATAACCTCTCTCCTGAAAGGCTTCTGCTCATAAGAGCATTTTACCATATATACCTGGCAGTCCAGTCCAAGATAAGCGCACGCCATGGAAAGCGCCGTTCCCCACTGACCTGCTCCCGTTTCCGTGGTCACGCCCTTAAGGCCCTGCTTTTTTGCATAATATGCCTGGGCTATGGCTGAATTCAGCTTATGGCTTCCGCTGGTATTATTTCCCTCAAACTTATAGTAAATCTTTGCCGGCGTCTTAAGCTTTTCCTCCAGACAGTACGCACGTACAAGGGGCGACGGGCGGTACATCTTATAGAATTTCCTGATATCCTCGGGAATCTCAAAGTAAGCCGTGGTATCGTCCAGCTCCTGCCTGCAAAGCTCGTCGCAGAAAATGCCTCTCATCTCCTCAAAGGTCAAAGGCTGCAGCGTTCCCGGGTTCAAAAGCGGCGCGGGCTTATTCTTCATATCCGCACGCACATTATACCAGCTCACCGGCATCTCTTCCTCTTTCAGGTAAATTTTGTAAGGGATTTTTTTCTCTTCACTCATAGATTTTTCCTCCATTCCGGTTGTTTTTCGGTTTCCTGATATTTTGACCGAGCCGGTTTATTGTAACAAACGCCTCCACGCTTCGCGGGCAGCTTATTGTAATCAGGCAGGGGAAGTTTTTCTCCTCTGCCCGCCGTGCGGCCCGCATGCTGCATCAGCAGCAAACTTCCATATGCGAACCTGCGCATAACAAAAAACTCCTGACCCAGTCATTGCTGGGACAAGAGTATATCTCCTGCGGTGCCACCCGGCTTGATGCAATATAACGCATCCGCTCATCGCATACTATCATATGCCTGATTTGGTAACGAAGTCTCCTCTCCGTCTCGTCTACTGAACCTTCGACTCGCCCTCCGAAGCCCATTCCCTTAAGTCCTTTATACCGCTTTCCACCAGCCAGCGGCTCTCTGTGATAAAAGAAATTTCAAAGAAATATCCTAAGGTACTCACTCTTCTTCAACGGTTTACTTAACTATTTATATCATATGTCCGCCGGAAAGTCAAATAATTTTTCTTACAACATGGTACCCGAAAATTGATTTCCGCATTTTATCCCGAATCATTTCATTATTTACAGGTTCTCTTCCGTACAGTTTTAAATCAATTATTGATTATTTTTTTATTATTTTTTGAAAATTTTAATAGTTTTTATATTTGAAATATGATATACTTATGCTGTTCAGGGGGCTTTTCGTAGTACAACTACAGAAAGGATATAGCTATATGGCATTGACAAATGATGACTTAAAAATGTTCAGCCAGTTATTGGATGACAAACTTGAAGAAAAATTAACTCCTGTTACGGACAGACTGGATGGTATTGATAAGAGACTGGATGCAATGGATATCAGACTGGACAGGATGGACGAAAGACTGGATAAAGTGGATGTTCGCCTCGACGGTATCGACGAAAGACTGGATAAAATGGATGTCCGGCTCGACGGTATCGATGAAAGGCTGGATAAAGTGGATGCTCGGCTCGACGGTATTGACACGAGGCTGGATAAAGTGGACAGCAGATTAAATATCCTGGAATTCAGGCAAAATCATTTTTCAAAGAAGCTTGAAGATTTGCAATTGGATATGAAGGTTTTTGAGCGGGATGTTAATCGTACGCTTCACAGGCTCACAGATGAAATGGAAACAGTGATTGTAATTCTGAAACAAAACGAAATGGTGACCGCATAATACCTGGCCTCCATATCTTCAGACTGCCGGGCAGTCCGAAAAATCGTAATGAAAATTTGAAAGGAAGGCCAAACATGGCTCTACATCAGGAAACAGCTTACACAATCGAAGATATTTATGCCCTGCCCGACGGGCAAAGGGCAGAATTGATTGACGGACGGCTCTATGACATGGCGCCGCCAAACCGAATCCATCAAAAGCTGGTCAACCGGCTTTCCCAGACAATTACAAATCACATCGATGCGAAGCATGGTGACTGCGAAGTTTATCCCGCTCCCTTTGCTGTTTTTCTGAATGAGGATGACAGGAATTATGTGGAGCCTGACATTTCGATAATCTGTGACAGGGATAAACTGAATGACAAAGGGTGTAATGGAGCACCGGACTGGATTATAGAGATTGTTTCACCGTTAACCCAGCAAATCGATTATGGTATCAAGCTTTTCAAATACCGCTCTGCAGGTGTGCGGGAATACTGGATTGTGAATCCGGGGACACGTATTGTAAATGTTTTTGATTTTGAGCAGGATAAGGAATCAGGGCAATATAGCTTTGATGATGAAATTTCTGCATGCATCTGTAAAGATTTACGTATCTGTATTTCTGCATTATTATAGCAAAATACCACCTGTTAATCTATTTAAAAATCAACACAAAAACAGCCGCAAACCCTTGATTTTACTGGAAATCTTGTGATTTGCGGCTGTTTTACTGTTAAGCAGATGACGGGAATCGAACCCGCCTCCTCAGCTTGGGAAGCTGATGTTCTACCAATGAACTACATCTGCACTTTTAACAGTATAACACGATAATTCTATTTATTCAAGTCAAAAATGAAGTTTTCTGTATCGATTCACGCATGCCAGAATTTCCTGTTTCCGCGGCCTTGCCAGTGATGAGGATATGTCCCCGCACTCAAAAAGACTTTCAAGCCCGTCCCTGTCAAGCTGGTTTTCGATAAAATCTCCCAGCTGCTTTATCGTTTTCCTTCCATCTAAAAGCTTTAACTGCGCAAACTTTAATATCCAGGCAAGAGCCGCCGTCTGCTCCTGGTCCTTGAGCTGTTCCAGATACCGCAGCTCCACATTCTCCCGGGCCAGCATCAGCTCGCTGGTTCCCATGGTTTTAATTTTAATCCTGTCGTCTTTTTTAAGGGTCATATCCGGCAGAGGGCATCTCCTGTCAATGTAAGACGGGAATTTTTCCTTGTCTCCTGTCATTTCAGGATAGCTTTTCGCCGCCTCCTTCGCCCTCTCTGTAATGTCAACAGGAACGTATTCTTTCATCTGAATCACGGTATCCGCCACATGGAAATAAGAGCCGGAGCTTCCTGCCACAATAATGGAGGAAATCCCCAAATCCCGATAAAGCGCGTTTACCCGGCAGATAAACGGTGTAATCGGCTCCTCTCCTGCGGAAATAACCTCCTGCATCAGCTGGTCGCGAATCATAAAATTGGTGGCCGACGTGTCCTCGTCTATCAAAAACACCTTACAGCCGGCCTCCACGCCCTCCATCAGATTGGCGGCCTGAGACGTACTTCCGCTGGCGTCCTCGGTGGAAAAACGGGCCGTGTCCCTTTTATTGGGAAGATTTCCGATAAAAGGGGAAATATCCACGCTGGCAATGCTGCGCCCGTCCTCCGCGCGGAGCTTTACCGCCGTGTCGTCGGTGATGACAAGCTCCCGTCCGTCGCCCTTTACATGATTATACACGCCGTTTTGGAGAGCCTGCAAAATGGTGGACTTCCCGTGATAGCCGCCGCCCACAAAAAGGGTGATTCCTCTGGGAATCCCCATGCCGCTCACCTTTCCCTGATTCGGCAAATCCAATGTCACCTTCAGGGAATCCGGGCTTTTAAAGGGAACCGCGCCCTTCATAGGTCTTTCGGACACTCCGCTTTCTCTTGGAAGAATGGAACCGTCGGCCACAAACGCGCACAGGGAGAGCTCAGGAAGCTTTTCCCTGATATACTGCTGGTCCTCGCAAAGGCAAATCACCTGTTTCAGCTGGTGCTGATTGATTCTGGCAAAATAAAGGCTTTTTCTTACGCAGTCCGGCAGAATGTCAAAAAGCATCTTTTCCAGCTCTCTTGCGTTAATGGTTCTCCCGTTTGCCGGAAAACCCGCCTCAAACCGAAGGGTAATATTCCCGTCCTTTATCTTAAGGGCCGTCCTCTCAAGCACCTGCTGCCCGCATCTGGAAACGCCAAGCAGGCCGCTCTTGCCGGAGCCCTTTGCCTGAAAGCTTCCGCCGCTCACCTCCCTGCCGAAAAGCCTCGTCAGATGGTCCTGAAGTGTGATTCTTTTGGCGTGGGTATCATAAAACTGCGCCGGAAAGCCCGCTTTCTGCGCCTTTACCAGTACGGAAAGCCTTGACGGCGCCGCAAAAGGGTCTCCCTGAACGTGGTCGATGGAAAGCACGTAATCCTTAAAATCATACTGCCCTCTCAAATCTTTGTATGCCGGATACCCCCGGTGGTCGATACTTTTCAGTTTTGTTCTCAAATCAAGTGCTGACTGCATATGTTACCTCTTTCCTTTATGTTACATTCTTTCCGGTGCGGAGAAGCCAAGCATTTCAATGCATGTCTCCAGTATCCTTCTTGTCAGGAGCAGAAGCGCAACCCATCCGGCTTTCTTTTCCGTATCCTCCTGGCTGATAATTTTCGTTTCATGGTAAAAACGGTTAAAGGCATTGGCCAGGTCATAAATATAGGCGCAGACCTTATGCGGGGCGCTTTCCTTATAGGCCTCCTCAATCATGGCATTAAACCCGGAAATTTCCAGCATAAGCGCTTTTTCCGCCGCGCTGCCAGCCTCCCGAATCCGGGCCGTTTTTACCAGCGTCTCGTCCTGTTCTTTTATTTTATTTAATATAGATTTAATTCTTACAATAGTATATAAAATATAGGGGCCGGTATCTCCTTCAAAGGAGGTGAACTTGTCAATGTCAAAGGCATAATCCTTAAACGCCTGATTGGACAAATCCCCGTATTTGATTGCGGAAAGCGCCACAGTCTGCGCGGTCCGGCGCGCTTCGGCTTCCTCAACCTCCCGGTTATCGGTGATTTTCCGGTACATTTCCTCCTCAATTTCCCTAATCAGGTATTCCAGACGCATGACGCCGCCGTCCCTGGTCTTAAAGGGCTTGCCGTCCTTGCCGTTCATCGTTCCGAACCCGATATGCAAAAGCTCCGTCTCCGGCTCCACCAGCCTGGTCTTTCTTGCGCAGCGGAACACCTGCTCAAAGTAAAGGTTCTGCCGCTTATCCGCCACATAAATAATCCTGTCGGGATGATAATCCTTCATTCTCTTGATAATGGTTGCAAGGTCTGTGGTATTGTAAAGCGCCGCCCCGTCAGACTTTAATACCATACAGGGAGGAATCTCCTTTGTGTCGGTGTCCTCCTTTACATCCACCACCAGAGCGCCCTCGCTGATATAGGCGTAGCCCTCCTTTTTCATATAATCAACCATACCCGGAATCACATCATGGACGTCCGCTTCCCCCTTCCAGAGGTCGAACTCCACGTCCAGTTTTTCATAATTTTTCTTCAAATCCGCCACGGAAATATCGATAATATGCTTCCACAGCGCACGGTATCCCCGCTCTCCGCTCTGGAGCTTGAAAGTTGCCTCCATGGCCCGCTCCTTATATGCCCCGTCCTCCTTTGATTTCGCGCTTGCCGTGGGATAAATTTCCTCAAGCTCCGCGATGGTAAAAGGCGCTTCCTTCGGGTATTCCCCTTCATAGGAGTCGTCGAAATACACCAAATCCGGCTGACGCTCTCGAAGCTCTGTGATAATCAGCCCCATGGGAAGCCCCCAGTCGCCAAGGTGAATATCCCCAATCACGTCATGGCCAGCGTACCTTGCAATCCGCTTAATGCTCTCGCCGATAATCGCCGGGCGCAAATGCCCCACATGAAGCGGCTTTGCCACGTTAGGGCCGCCGTAATCCACAATGATTTTGCAGGGGTTTTCCGGTTTTTCCAGCCCGAACTTTTCAGCCTGCGCCATATCCGCAAGATAATCCGCGACAAAGCTTTCCTTTATCTTCAAGTTCAAAAAGCCGGGAGGGACTGCCTCCACACTTAGGAAAGCGCCGTTTTCCCCGCACTTTTCCGCCACATCTTTTGCTATCATAATCGGCGCTTTCTTATACAGCTTCGCGCCCGCCATAGCGCCGTTGCATTGATATTCGCAAAGGTCCGGCCGGTTGGAGAGGGTTACCTTCCCAAGCTCCCTGTCATAGCCCGCCGCCTCAAAAGCATTCTTCATTTCCTCTGAAATCAAATCCAGAAACTTCTTCATGTTCCGCCATCCTCCATCAAATTCCCATACATCCTGTCGCCGTCTTAAATGCCTGTCCGTTCTTACTATAACGGACAGGCATGTTATATCCTACCATTTTACGGCATTTTCGTCAACCGCCGCCTTATGGATTCTGCAAAGTCAATGTAACTGTTCAGCCATGCCATTCATAAGCCGCCGGATTGCACGTAATGACAGACCTCGTCATGAATTGGCCGGCGGCTTATTTCCTGTCGGGCGTCCGCCCTCTCCTGTCTGGAAAACACGCACCCGCAGTAATCCTGCCGGTACAAATCGTATTCTCTGGACAATTCAATGGAACGCTTGTAGCCGTCCTTCTTCTTAAAATCGGAGGGAAGAAACGCCACCCCGTACTGACCGGAGAGCCGCTCTCCGATTTCATTAATTTTTGCCGCATTTTTTAAGGGGCTGATGGTCAGCGTGGGGGTAAAATAGTCCGCGCCTGCCGCCTTCGCCCGCCGCGCCGTTTCCGCAAGACGCAGCTCATAGCAGACAAAGCACCGCTCTCCGCCTTCCCTGCACTTTTCCAGCCCTTTCACCCGCTCAAAAAACAGCTCCCGGCAATAGTCTCCCTCCACAACTTCTATCGGATAACCGCCGGTCTCTGTCGGTCTGACCTTACCGATTCCTCCGCCCGTTCCGTTCTCCTCCGCCCGGCCGCACGCTCCGGCTTCATCCTCTGTTCCTTTGTTCGCGCCCACGGCGGACACGCTTTTTTCTGCAAGGGACGCATTCATCTCCCCAATCAGGCGTTTCTGCTCCGCCGCCCTTTTCCGGTATTCCGCTTCTTCCGTAATATTGGGGTTAAAATAAAACACCGTTATACGGAAAAAAGACCTGAGATATTCAAGCACATAGCTGCTACAGGGTGCGCAGCAGCTGTGCAGGAACAATTTCCGGCCTTTGTTTTCCGTATTTAGCAAAATCTTATCCAGCTCCTTTGAATAATTCCTGTTCATTCCTTTCCCGTTCTCCCGTTACGGCCTATTTCCGCAAAGGGCTCTTTCTGTAAATAATATCGCTTCTCCCCGGCCCGTTGGACACCATGGTAATCGGATACCCAATCTGTTCCTCGATAAATTCCACATATCCGCGGCAGTTTTCCGGCAAATCCTCATAATTTTTAATCCCCCGGATATCGCATTTCCATCCGGGAAGCGTTTTCAGCACCGGTTTAGCCTTTTCAAGCTTCCATGTCACAGGGAAATCTCTTGTCACTTCCCCGCCGATATCATAGCCCACACAGACGGGAATCTCGTCCAGATACCCAAGCACGTCCAGAACGGTGAAAGCCACGTCAGTGGTTCCCTGCAATCTGCACCCATATCTGGAGGCCACGCAGTCAAACCAGCCCATACGCCTTGGGCGTCCGGTAGTCGCGCCGTACTCGCCGCCGTCTCCGCCGCGCCGTCTCAGCTCCTCCGCCTCGTCGCCAAAAATCTCGGACACAAAAGCGCCTGCTCCTACTGCCGACGAATAAGCCTTGCATACCGTGATAATTTCCTTTATCTCATAGGGGGGAATCCCCGCACCGATTGCGCCGTAAGCGGCAAGGGTGGATGAAGACGTTACCATCGGATAAATTCCATGGTCCGTATCCTTCAATGTGCCCAGCTGTCCTTCCAGCAGAATCGTTTTCCCTTCCTTTAACGCCTTATCCAGATAAGCGGACACATCGCACACATAAGGCGCCACCATCTCCTTATATTCCCGGAGGGTTTCAAGAAGCTGCCTCGAATCAATCAGCGGCTTGTGGTACATGTGCTCAAGCATAATGTTTTTCTGCTCACAAACCCTTTCCAGCTTTTCTTTCAGGCTTTCCTCGTCAAAAAGCTCGCTGACCTGAAAGCCTATTTTCGCATATTTATCCGAATAAAAAGGCGCAATTCCCGACTTAGTGGAGCCGAAGGATTTCCCTCCCAGCCTCTCCTCCTCATACTGGTCGAGCAGTATGTGATAGGGCATCACCATCTGCGCCCGCTCCGACACCAGTATTTTGGGCATCGGCACATTCCTGTCGGTAATTGACTTAATTTCATTAAAAAACACCGGAATATTAAGCGCTACGCCGTTTCCGATAACGCTGGTGGTATGGCTGTAAAAAACGCCGGAGGGCAATGTGTGCAGCGCAAATTTTCCATAATCATTTACGATTGTGTGCCCTGCGTTGGCCCCGCCCTGAAAACGGACGATAATGTCCGCCTGCTGCGCCAGCATATCCGTGATTTTCCCTTTTCCCTCGTCGCCCCAGTTGGCGCCCACTACCGCTTTAACCATTTTTCTATTCCTCCAAATTATAGTTCTGCCTTATTTACGTTATGATTATAGCGCATAGTATATTATAAGTAAAATCAATATTTTTTATATTTATTATAAGTACTTTTTATACTTCATCTTCTCCCGATGCTCCAATATTCACCATCCACCGCCTGCTCTTAAACAGAAACAGGGAGACTGAAAATCTCACACATTCCTCCAGAGACAATATAAAATACACATATGGAATTTTCATTTTCCAGACAAAAGCTGCCAGAAGCCCTAAGGGGACGCCAAATATCCATGTGCCGATAAAATCCACCGCCATCACATATTTTGTTTTGCCCCCGCTCCTTAATATGCCTCCGCCTAATATCATATTCTGAACCTTTATCGGAGAAATTATTGCAAAGGCAATTAAAATCTGATAAGCCAATACCCTGACAGAAGCCTCCACCTGATAAATTTTTACATAAGCATTTCCTGCAAGCAACAGCAAAGCGGAAAGCAGCAGCGAACCCCCTAAGCCGTACTGCATCAGTTTTTTTGACTCCCGGTAAGCCCGCTCGTCCTCTCCGCTTCCCAGCGCCTTTCCAATGAGAATCGCAGCCGCCTGAGCCAGCCCGTTTAAAGCCCCTATCGTCAATGCCTGAACCGGCAGCGTCAACGTCATGGCGGCACAGTCCATGGTTCCGATGTTTCCGTAAATTGCTGTATACACATTTTCCCCAAGACTCCAGAACAGCTCGCACATTAATATAGGAAGTAATATCCCCAGATACTGCTTTCGACCGGCACTGTCCAGACAAAAAACCGGTTCCAGCCTAAACTCCTGTTTCTGATAATAGGCATAAAACAAAACCATTGTCAGCAAAAGGCAGGCTGTCTGGGAAATTACCGTGGCAAGGGCAGCTCCCGTCACGCCAAGCTCCGGGAAACCAAGCTTTCCAAAAATCAGCACATAATTCAGCCCCGTGTTGACAACCGCCCCGAAAATACTGGCATAAAGGGGGAGAGACGCCGTCTCCATACACCGGAGTAATGTGGCAAGGAACGTGGAAACCGCTATGGGGATATAAGAAAAGGCGATGATTCCAAGATATCCCGACGCAATCTCTCTTGTTGCTGCATCCCTTGTGTACATCCCCATAATCTGTCCCGGGAACGCAATACATATCCCTGTAAAAACCGCCGCAAGCAAAACTGCAAGGAGCAGATTGACAAAAAAGCCCCTGCTCACCTCCCGGCTGTTTTTCCGCCCCATATACTGGGCAATCATAATTCCTGCCGCCGCAGCAACCGCCGACACCAGCACCGAATAAACCGACGAAAACTTCCCGCCCAGACCAATTCCGGCAATGCTTTCGCTGCCAAGCTGCCCCGTCATAATCTGGTCAATCATACTGAAAGACGACTGCAACAGCGACTGCAATGTCACCGGCAATGCAATTTTTATTACAAGCCTTGAAAAGGGCTGTTCTCTTTCCATAAAAACGTACCTCCTGAATTTTTCTTCATTTTATTGTACAAACAAAGAAACCACAAGAGATTAAACGCGTAACCCACCACAAAAATCAGCCCGGTTTTTTATACACTTTGCCTTATTACCAGCTCCACCGGCAGCGTGAAAGTTTTCCCTTCATTTTCTACCCTGCCCTCCTTCAATTCCTGTAAAACAGTAACCGCCAGCCGGGCACGCCTCTCCCCGTCCTGCCTTACCGTGGTAAGCTTCGGATAAATCCTTTCGCACATGGGACAGTCGTCAAAACCCGCCACAGAAATCTCCTCCGGCACCCGTATTTCCTGTTCATGGAAAAAAGAAATCAGCTCAATGGCGTAAAAATCCGACACAGCAAAAACTGCCGTAAATCTTCTTGCTGCCAGATGCTCCAGATAAAACTCCCGGCGCTCTCTCTCCGTCATAGGAATCTGCCAGAATTCCACATTTTCCTTTCCTATTGCCGCCTGAAAGCCCAGATATCTTTGCATGTCCATACAAATATTATTATCGGCAAGACAAAGCGCCCTTTTATGCCCCGTCTCCTTAAAATAATTTCCCATCTGAAACCCGCCTCCATAATCGTCAATGGCAAGATTGCAAAGCCGCCCCGGCTCCCTGAAATACCCGTCATACACCACAAAAGGAATATGCATGAGACTGCGCAGTTTTTTGTAATCCTGCCCGCAAAAGCCCATAATTACCAGACCTTCCATATTCCACATGGAGGCAAAACGGACGATTTCATTCCATTTTTTTGTAACCTTCACCATCATAAAATAACCGGCTTTTTCAATTTCCGCAGATAAATAATTTAAGGAAGACGCGATAAAATAATCCTCAAGCGCACGGGACTCATATTTTTCATGGTCGTTTACCACCACGCCGATAATGCGGGAATCGTTTTGCGCAAGAAGTATTCCCGCCATACTTGGAATATACTGCTTTTCCTCCAAAAGCTCCTGAACCCGCTGCACCGTTCTGTCTGAAATCTTTTTTGTTTTCCCGTGGATTACATTGGAAACTGTGGCTGTGCTTACCCCAAGCTCCTCCGCAATGTCCACAATCCGTATTCTCCCATCATTCGCCATTGCTCATTAACCACTGGATATACCTCACGTCCTCCTGCTTAATATATCCCACCTTCTGATAAGAAAGCGCAAACTCTCCCCTCATCACCGCATACCCCCTGTAAATATATTCCCCGAACCCGCAGTACACCGCAGCCGTATCCGTGAGAATCTCATTTTCCCAGGTGTCCTTCAGATAAATCCCTTCATAATATAAATGCAGATGAATCGCCTCATGGGCAAGCACGGCAGCCACCACATCCAGCGAATAATAGGACTTTACCTCCAGATATATGGTCGTGCGGGCCAAATCCGTATTTATCTGCCCTGCCCTCTCCGGCACAGGCACCTCCTCCGTAACCAGCTTAATAAAATCCCCGTTGATTCCAAGATGCGCGCAAATGTCGCATAGCAGTTTCTTTAAATATCCCTCGTCTTTGATATTTGCGGAAAGCGTCTCCGCTATCTCGTTCGGAATCACATACTCCCCAAACTCCTTCTTTTCCTTTTTATCGAGAATCTCCACACACTTCTGAAAAAGCTCCCTCGGAACCGCCTTTGCGCCCACGGAAACAGGCGCCTTATGCAGCACGAACCGTCTGATTAAAAACCACCCAAACCCGATAAAGGATATCAATCCGAAAATATCACGGATTCCTATCCGGTACAAAAACTCCAGAATATGATTCACTTTTCCTCCCCCTTTCGGATTTCCTTATAGGTAAAAGTGTGTCCACCGTCCGTTGACTCGTACAAAGCCATTCCGGCAGCGTCCCCGCCTGCGTAATCACCGTCGGCTCCCTGTCCGCAAAGAACATACAGCTTCCCATCTTCCTCATAAGGCATCTGTGGAAAATCATAGGGATTATACAGATAGCCGTCCTCAAGCGTCACCTCAAGTCCCTGAATCACAGCCCTCTGGTAACTCT
>OFFJ01000969.1_pt1 | contig 22373 bp, 14 predicted proteins | sample 1521261 | NCBI WGS metagenome assembly OFFJ01 (sample SAMEA3504122, study PRJEB24116) | mouse gut metagenome | biome: mouse gut; feature: mouse-associated habitat; material: faeces | place: Denmark | collected 2011 | reverse complement strand
CCGGGTTTTGCTCTTTCAAGTACTGCCCCACGCCGGTGATGGTGCCGCCGGTGCCCACGCCCGCCACAAAGATGTCCACCTGCCCGTCGGTATCTGCCCAGATCTCCGGGCCGGTAGTGGAGCGGTGGGCGGCGGGATTGGCCGGGTTGACAAACTGGCCGGGGATGAAGCTGTTGGGAATCTCCTGTGCCAGCTCCTCTGCCTTGGCGATGGCCCCTTTCATTCCCTTAGCCCCTTCGGTAAGAACCAGCTCCGCGCCGTAAGCCTTCATCAGCTGCCGGCGCTCCACGCTCATGGTCTCCGGCATGGTGAGGATGATGCGGTAGCCCCGAGCCGCCGCCACAGAGGCCAGCCCGATCCCCGTGTTGCCGGAGGTGGGCTCGATGATGGTGGAGCCGGGCTTCAATTTTCCGCCGGCCTCCGCCCGGTCGATCATGGCCTTGGCGATGCGGTCCTTCACCGACCCGGCGGGATTGAAATACTCCAGCTTTGCCAGGAGGCGGGCCGGCAGCCCCGCTTCCCTCTCGATATGGGTCAGCTCCAGCAAGGGCGTTTTGCCGATCAGCTGGTCGGAAGATGTGTAGATATTGGACATAACGGATTTCTCCTCTTATTTCTGTGCGGCGGCACAGGCGAAGCCTTTTTCCAGGTCGGCGATGATATCGTCGATATGCTCGGTGCCGATGGACAGCCGGATAGTATTGGGCCTGATGCCCTGATCCAGCAGCTCCTCGGGGGAGAGCTGGGAGTGGGTGGTGGTGGCCGGGTGGATGACCAGAGACTTCACGTCCGCCACGTTGGCCAGCAGGGAAAAAATCTCCAGATTGTCGATAAACTTGTGGGCCGTTCCCTGCCCGCCCTTGATCTCAAAGGTAAAGATAGACGCGCCGCCGTTGGGGAAATACTTCTCATACAGGACATGGTCGGGATGCTCAGGCAGGCTGGGGTGGTTGACCTTCTCCACCTGGGGATGGTTGACCAGATACTCCACCACTTTTTTGGTGTTTTCAGCGTGGCGTTCTACCCGAAGGGACAGGGTCTCCACTCCCTGGAAAAGCAGAAAGGCATTGAAGGGTGAAATCGCCGCTCCGATGTCCCGCAGGAGGATAGCCCGGATGTAAGTGACAAAGGCGGCGGAGCCGACGGCGTCCACAAAGCTGACTCCGTGGTAGCTGGGGTTGGGCGCGGCAATGGGGGCGTACTTGCCGGATGCTTTCCAGTCAAATTTGCCGCTGTCCACGATGATGCCGCCCAAAGTGGTGCCGTGACCGCCGATGAACTTGGTGGCGGAATGGACTACAATGTCCGCGCCATGCTCAATGGGGCGAATCAAATAGGGTGTCCCAAAGGTGTTGTCAATTACCAGAGGCGGGCCATGGGCGTGGGCGATCTCAGCGATGGCGTCAATGTCGGGGATGTCGCTGTTAGGATTGCCCAAGGTCTCCAGGTAAATGGCTTTGGTGTTGGGCTGGATGGCGGCGGTAACGGCGTTCAGGTCATGAACGTCCACAAAGGAAGCCTGAATACCGTATTGGGGCAGGGTGTGGGCCAGCAGGTTATAGCTGCCGCCGTAGATGGTCTTTTGGGCCACGATATGCTCTCCCGCCTGAGCCAGGGCCTGGATGACGTAAGTGATGGCCGCGGTGCCGGAGGCGGTGGCCAGTGCCGCCACACCCCCCTCCAGGGCGGCCAGTCGTCTCTCGAATACATCCTGAGTGGAGTTGGTCAGCCGACCGTAGATGTTGCCGGCGTCCGCCAGACCGAACCGGGCGGCGGCGTGGGCGGCGTTTCGGAACACATAGGAGGTGGTCTGATAGATGGGCACCGCCCGGGCGTCGGTGGCGGGGTCGGGCTGCTCCTGGCCCACATGGAGCTGCAAGGTCTCAAATTTATAACTCATGGGAAGATCCCCCTCTCTTTGGATTGATGCCACCATATACCTATAAACCTACTTTGTCAATTGGTATATTGACGTGGATTGAATTCCTATCGACCTTGTGGTATGATAGGAAAAACTAGGAGGGATCTTTATGATGATTTCCACAAAAGGCCGCTACGCGCTGCGGTTCCTGGTGGATGTGGCGGAGCATCAGGGGGACGGCTACGTGCCGCTGAAAGATGTGGCCGCCCGGCAGGAAATTTCAGAGAAATATCTGGAGATTGTGGTAAAGGAGCTGGTAAAGGGCGGCCTGCTTGCCGCCGCGCGGGGAAAGGGCGGCGGCTACCGCCTGGACCGCCCCCCGGAGGAGTACAGGATAAAGCCGATACTTGAGCTGATGGAGGGACCGCTGGTCCCCGTTGCCTGCCTGGAGCCGGGGCGGAATACCTGTCCCCGAAGCGGCCGCTGCCGGACGCTTTCCCTGTGGCGCGGGCTTGAGCAGGTCATCTCCGATTATTTGGCGCAGTTTACCTTGGCGGCGCTGTGTGGCGGTAGCTCGGAAACAGCGCGTTGAATCCGCCCGCCCGGTCAAGGGCCGGCCAGCCCCGGCGGCGGACCCCTTTTGCATATGGCTTCCCCGTGCCCGGTCACTCCACCGTGACACTTTTCGCCAGATTCCTGGGCTTATCCGCATCCAATCCTCGGGCCACGCTGGTGTAATACCCCAGCAGCTGGAGGGGGACTATCGCCAGCAGTCCGGTGAAGCAAGGAGCCGTTTTAGGGATGTAGACGGTGAAATCCGCCGTGTCCTCTATGCTGTAGTGCCCATAACAGGTCAGCCCCATAAGGTACGCCCCCCGGGCTTTACACTCCGCCATATTGCTGATGGTTTTCTCGTACAGATTGCTCTGGGTAAGCACGCCGATCACCAGGGTGTTGTCCTCCACCAGGCTGATGGTGCCGTGCTTCAGCTCCCCCGCGGCGTAGGCCTCGCTGTGGATATAGCTGATCTCCTTCATTTTCAGGCTGCCCTCCAGGCTGGCGGCGTAATCCGCCCCCCGGCCCAGGAAGAAGATGTCCCGGGCGTTGGCGAACTTGGCGGCGAACCACTGGATACGGCCCTTGTCCTCCAGCACACGGGCGATCTTGTCCGGCAGGGCGGCCAGCTCATCAATATATCCCATATACTCGTCCTCTGTGAGTATCCCCCGCACCTGGGCCAGCTGCACCGCCAGGGCGTACATGGCCATGAGCTGGGCACTGTAGGCCTTGGTGGTGGCCACGGCGATCTCCGGCCCCGCCAGGGTGTAGAGCACACTGTCCGCCTCCCGGGCGATGGTGGAGCCTACCACATTCACCACCGCCAGCGTCCGCGCCCCCCGCCGCTTCGCCTCCCGCAGGGCGGCCAACGTGTCCGCTGTCTCCCCGGACTGAGAGATGACGATGACTAAGGCGTTCTCGTCCAGCAGCAGCCTGCGGTAGCGGAACTCGGAGGCCAGCTCCACCCGGACGGGGACCTCCGCCAGCTCCTCCAGGACGTACTGGGCCGCCACCCCCACATGCCAGGCGGAGCCGCAGGCCGCGATGTGGATGGAAGAGATGGACTGGAGGACCTCCCCTGTCAGCCCCGCCCCGGACAGGTCGAGCCGCCCGTCCTTCAGCAGACTGTTCAGGGTGTCCCGCACGGCGGCGGGCTGCTCATGGATCTCTTTGAGCATGAAGTGCTGGTATCCGCCCTTTTCCGCCGCCTGGGCGTCCCAGGTGATCTCGGTCAGGGGAAGCTCCACCTCGTCTCCATTGAGGTCATAAAAATGAATCTCCCCTGGGCTGAGTCTTGCCGCCTGCTGATTGCCAATGTAGTATACATTTCGCGTGTCGTTCAGGATGGCGGGCACATCGGAGGCCAGATAGGTCTCCCCCTCCGCCACGCCGAGGATCATGGGTGAGTCCTTCCGGGCGGCGAAGATCTCGCCGGGATAGTCCTGAAACATCAGCGCCAGGGCATAGGACCCTTGTATGCGCACCATGGCCCGGGTGAGGGCGTCCACAGGGCCCAGCTTGTATTTTTTGTAGTAGTAGTCCACCAGCTTCACCGCCGTTTCGGTGTCGGTGTCTGAATAGAAGGTGTAGCCGTGGCGTTCCAGCTTGGCTTTCAGCTCGGAGCAGTTCTCGATGATCCCGTTGTGGACCCCCACCACCTGAGACTCCACCGCGTCGGAGCCGGAGCTCACACCGCTGCCGCTGACGTGGGGGTGAGCGTTGATGAGGCTGGGAGCGCCGTGGGTGGCCCAGCGGGTGTGTCCAATGCCGCAGCAGCCGGCAAGGGCCGCGCCGCCGTCTGTTTTTTCAGCCAGATTGCGCAGCTTGCCCACGGCCTTCACCACCTGGGCCGGCTCATCACCGTCCCGGACGGCCAGGCCCGCCGAGTCATAGCCCCGGTATTCCAGCTTGGCCAGCCCGTCCAGCAAAATGGGGGCGGCCCGCCGCCGCCCGGTAAAGCCTACGATTCCGCACATGATATGTACTCCCTCCGTCGGATCTGTTGTGTTCCATTATATTCCCATCGCGTTCCGCTGTCAATTGGTTCGCCTTCAAAACTGCAAGATTAAAATATTAAACTTGCATATAAAGGTGTTGCTGTTGTGCCATATCCTTGTAATACGCAATAAAATATATTTAGATTGCAAATATTGTCTTGACTTTCCTGCTTCTACCGGCTATACTGGCCGTAGTTCAGGCGTGAACAACGGCGTTCCGCCCCGGAAGGGGGAGGAGCGCCGATTTCTATTTTGCGGGGAAACAGAAAGGGGATCTTATTTATGGGCTGCAGCAGAGAGGATATCATTCGAATGGTGAAAGAGGAGGATGTAAAATTCATCCGAATGCAGTTCACCGACATCTTTGGCCAGCTGAAAAACGTGGCCATCACCGCCTCCCAGATCGAGAAGGCCGTGGACAACCAGATCATGATCGACGGCTCCTCCATCGAGGGGTTTGTCCGCATCAACGAGTCGGACCAGTACCTCCACCCCGACCTGGACAGCTTTGTCATCTTCCCCTGGCGGCCCCAGCACGGCAAGGTGGCCCGGCTCATCTGCGACGTGTACAACCCGGACGGCACTCCCTTTGTGGGCGACCCCCGGGGGGTGCTGGAGCGGGTGCTGGAGAAAGCGAAGGCCATGGGCTACGACACCTTCAACGTGGGCCCCGAGGCGGAGTTCTTCCTGTTCCAGACCGATGAGGAGGGCAAGCCCACCACCCGCACCAACGATGAGGCGGGCTATTTCGACCTGGGCCCCCTGGATCACGGGGAGTCCACCCGGCGGGAGATCTGCCTGGCGCTGGAGGAGATGGGCTATGAGATCGAGGCCAGCCACCACGAGGTGGCCCAGGGCCAGCACGAGATCGACTTCAAGTACGCCCCCGCCCTCCAGTGCGCCGACAAGATCATGACCTTCAAGCTGGCGGTGAAGACCCTGGCTCAGAAAAACGGACTCCACGCCACCTTCATGCCCAAGCCCATCTTCGGCATCAACGGCTCGGGAATGCACACCAACATGTCCCTGTTCCGGGACGGGAAAAACGTGTTCTTCGACGAGAACGGTCCCAAGGGCCTGTCCAGGGAGGCGTATGCTTTCATCGCGGGCATCCTGGCCCACATGAAGGGCATGGCCGCTGTCACCAACCCCCTGGTCAACTCCTACAAACGGCTGGTCCCCGGCTACGAGGCTCCCTGCTATCTGGCCTGGTCCGCCTCCAACCGTTCCGCCCTCATCCGCATCCCCGCCGCCCGGGGACAGGCCACCCGGGTGGAGCTGCGCTGCCCCGACCCGGCCTGCAACCCCTACCTGTCTTTGGCCGTCTGCCTGGCGGCGGGGCTGGACGGCATCGAGAAGGGGATGACTCCGCCGGAGGAGGTCACCGAGAACATCTTCGCCATGTCCTCGGCCGTTCGGAAACGCCACGGCATCGAGGCCCTGCCCGGCTCCCTGGAGGAGGCTCTCATCGCCATGAAGAAGGACAAGCTGGTGATGGACACCCTGGGCCCGCACGTTTCCAGCCAGTACATCGCCGGAAAAGAGGCGGAGTGGGACGAGTACCGCACCCGCGTTTCCAGCTGGGAGCGGGACAAATACATGATGAACTACTGAATCTCCCGGAAGCGAGGTGAGGGCCATGCGGCAGATCGTGGTGGCCTTTGAGCGCCAGTCCAACTGCGACCGGCTCCGGGAGGCGCTGGAGAGCACCGGAGAATTTTCCTGCCTCACCTGCCGCAGCGCCGCCCAGGTGAAGCGGACGGTGGCCAAGCTGCGGCTGGACCTGGTGGTGTGCGGCTTCAAGCTGACGGACGAAAGCTGTGAGACGCTGTATTTCGACCTGCCCCAGCGGTGCGCCATGCTGATGGTGGCCCCCCAGGCCCAATTGGAGCTGTGCGCCGCGCCGGGCATATTCAAGCTGCCTGCCCCGGTGGGCCGGGGGTCGCTGCTGGCCTCGGTGCGGATGCTGGCCCAGCTGGCTCAGACCAGTCAGGCCCCCGCCCGGCGCAGCCAGGAGGAAAAGGAGCTGGTGGCGCGGGCCAAAGCATTGCTGATGGAACAGGACGGCATGACGGAAGCGGAGGCTCACCGGTGGCTCCAAAAGCGGAGCATGGACCACGGCGCGCGGCTGGCGGACACCGCCCGGCAGGTGCTGGAGAAATTTTGACCGGGCAGAGACGCCTGACAGAACGGGACGGCGCTCATTGGGCGGCCGTCCCGTTGACTTCATATGACCCCGAAAAGAGGTTTTCGCTATGAGACAAAAGGAAACGGGGCCCGCAGCCCCCCTGTACGACCCCCGGTTCGAGCACGACGCCTGCGGCATTGGAGCCGTTGTGGACATCAAGGGCAGAAAGACCCATCAGACGGTGGACGACGCGCTGAAGATCGTGGAAAAGCTGGAGCACCGGGCGGGAAAGGACGCCGCGGGCGAGACCGGCGACGGCGTGGGCCTGCTGCTCCAGGTGCCCCACAGGTTGATGGTAAAAGCCACCGGTAACCTCGGAATCGCTCTGGGGGGTGAACGGGATTACGGCGTGGGGGTATTCTTCTTCCCCCAGGACAAGGTCAGACGGGCCCAGGCCAAAAAGATGCTGGAGATCATCGTGGACAAGGAGGGACTGGAGTTCCTGGGCTGGCGGGACGTGCCGGTCCATCCGGAGGTGCTGGGGGAGAAGGCGAGAAGCTGTATGCCCCATATCTGCCACTGCTTTGTGAAGCGCCCGGAGGACTGTGCCCGGGGGCTGGCGTTTGACCGGAGGCTATATGTTGTCCGGCGGGTATTTGAACAGTCCAATGTCAATACCTATATCCCCTCTTTCTCCAGCCGGACGATTGTCTATAAGGGAATGTTTCTGGTGGAGCAGCTGCGGCAGTTCTATGCCGATTTGACGGACCCGGACTGTCAGAGCGCCATCGCCCTGGTCCACTCCCGTTTCTCCACCAATACCTCCCCCTCCTGGGAGAGGGCGCACCCCAACCGGTATATTCTCCACAACGGGGAGATCAATACCATCCGGGGAAATGCGGACCGGATGCTGGCCCGGGAGGAGACCGTCTCCTCTCCCGTTATGGATGACGATATGGATAAGATTCTGCCTGTTGTGGACCAGAACGGGTCAGACTCCGCTATGCTGGACAACACCTTGGAGTTCCTGATGATGAACGGTATGGAGCTGCCTCGGGCCGTCATGCTCTGCATCCCGGAGCCGTGGGCTAAGGATAAGCGGATGGACCGGGAGAAGCGGGATTTCTACCACTATTACGCCACCATGATGGAGCCCTGGGACGGCCCAGCGGCCATCGTATTCTCCGATGGCGACCGGGTGGGGGCGGTGCTGGACCGGAACGGACTTCGGCCCTGCCGGTGGTATCTCACAGACGATCAACAACTGATTCTCTCCTCCGAGGTGGGAGTGCTGGATGTGCCGCCGGAGTGCATTGTAAAAAAGTCCCGCCTTCAGCCGGGACGGATGCTGCTGGCGGACCTCCGGGAAGGCCGGCTGGTGGACGACGCAGAGCTCAAATCCCGCTATGCCCGCCGCCAGCCCTACGGCGAGTGGCTGGACGCCAATCTGATTCACCTCCGGGACCTCCCCATTCCCAACAAGCGGGTGGAGACCCATACTCAGGAGCTGCGGGACCGGCTGTATAAGGCCTTCGGCTACACCTATGAGGAGGTGAAGGATGCCATTCTCCCCATGGCCCGGGATGGGATGGAGCCCACCTCCGCCATGGGGGTGGACACGCCGCTGGCAGTACTCAGCGAGCGCCGCCAACCCCTGTTCAACTACTTCAAGCAGCTTTTCGCCCAAGTGACGAATCCCCCCATCGACGCCATCCGGGAAGAAATTGTCACCGACACCACCGTTTATGTGGGCCCCAGCGGCAACCTGCTGGAAGAGAAAGCGTCCAACTGTACGGTTCTTCAAATCCAAAACCCCATTTTGACCTCGGTGGACCTGATGAAAATTCGGCATATGGACCGCCCGGGCTTCCATGTGGAGACCGTTTCCCTGCTGTACTACAAGGGATCCCCTCTGGCCAACGCCTTGGACCGTCTGGTGGTGAATGTGGACCGGGCCTATAAGAAGGGCGCCAACATTATCATTCTCTCGGACCGGGGCGTGGATGAAAATCACGTGGCGATTCCCTCTCTCCTGGCGGTGAGTACCCTGGAGCAGCACCTGGTTCGGACCAAAAAACGGACAGCGGTCTCCATGGTTCTGGAGAGCGCGGAGCCCCGGGACGTCCACCATTTTGCAACGCTTCTGGGATACGGCGCCCAGGCGATCAATCCCTATCTGGCCCAGGAGTGCGTGGAGGAGCTGGTGGAGCGGGGACTGCTGGACAAGGAGTCCTCCGTGGCCGTCAGGGACTACAATGAGGCCATTCTCCACGGAATTGTGAAGATCGCCTCCAAAATGGGAATCTCCACCATCCAGTCCTACCAGTCCGCCCAGATTTTTGAGTGCGTGGGCATCAACAGGGCCACTGTGGACCGGTACTTCACCAACACGGTCAGCCGTGTGGAGGGCGTGGGGCTGGAGGAAATCGGAGAGGGTGTAGAGTGGAATCACAGTCAGGCTTTCGACCCTCTGGGTCTGGGTTTTGACTCCACGCTGGATTCCGCAGGGATTCACAAGCTCCGTTCCGGACCGGACAAAGAGGACCATATGTACAACCCGCGCACCATTCTCCTTTTGCAGAAGGCGGCGCGGGAAGGGAGCTATGAGATTTTTAAGGAGTACAGTGCCCTGGTGGACTTTGCCGACAAACCCCACACGCTGCGGGGCCTGTTGGATTTCCGTGTTTCGGAGGACGGAGGAATCCCCCTGGAAGAGGTGGAACCGGTGGAGAGTATTGTCCGGCGGTTCAAGACCGGGGCCATGAGCTATGGCTCCATCTCCCGGGAGGCCCACGAGTGCATGGCTATTGCGATGAACCGCATTGGCGGAAAATCCAACTCCGGCGAGGGCGGCGAGGCACGGGAGCGGCTGAGCAGTGACCGCCGCTCCGCCATCAAACAGGTGGCCTCAGGCCGCTTCGGCGTCACCAGTGAGTATCTGGTCAGCGCTGATGAGATTCAGATCAAGATGGCCCAGGGGGCCAAGCCCGGCGAGGGGGGGCACCTGCCGGGGAAAAAGGTATATCCCTGGATTGCCAGGACCCGGTGTTCTACCCCCGGCGTGACCCTGATCTCCCCGCCGCCCCACCATGACATCTACTCCATCGAGGACCTGGCCCAGCTCATCTACGACCTGAAAAACGCCAACCGCAGCGCCCGCATTTCCGTCAAGCTGGTGAGCGAGGCGGGCGTGGGCACCGTGGCGGCGGGGGTGGCCAAGGCCGGGGCCCAGGTGGTGCTCATCTCCGGCTGGGACGGGGGCACCGGGGCCGCACCCCGGACCTCCATCCACCACGCGGGCCTGCCCTGGGAGCTGGGGCTGGCGGAGACCCACCAGACCCTCATCCAAAACGGGCTCCGCTCCCGGGTGGTGCTGGAGACCGACGGAAAGCTGATGACGGGCCGGGACACAGCCATCGCCTGTATGCTGGGGGCGGAGGAGTTCGGCTTTGCCACCGCGCCGCTGGTGACCCTGGGCTGCGTTATGATGCGGGTGTGCAATCTGGACACCTGCCCCGTGGGGGTGGCGACCCAGAACCCCGAACTGCGGAAACGGTTCAAGGGAAAGCCGGAATATGTGGTCAATTTCATGCGTTTCATCGCCCAGGAGCTGCGGGAGCACATGGCGAAGCTGGGTGTGCGCACCGTGGAGGAGCTGGTGGGCCGCACCGACCTGCTGAAACAGCGGGAACGCGCGGTGAACGGCCGGGCCGCCGCGGTGGACCTGTCCGCCGTTCTGGGCAGCCCTTACATCGGGGAGGGATATAAAACCCATTTCGACCCCGCTGACAGGTATGATTTCAAGCTGGAAGAGACGGTGGACCAGTCCGTGCTGCTGGCCAAGCTGGGAAACGCGCTGAAAAAGGGCCGGAAATGCCAGATCTCCCTGCCCGTCACCTCCACCCACCGGGCGGTGGGCACCCTGTTCGGCTCGGAGATCACCCGCCTCCACGGCGGCGGGCTGGAGGAGGACGCCGTCACGGTCCGCTGTACCGGCGGCGGGGGCCAGTCTTTCGGCGCGTTCATTCCCAGGGGGCTGACCCTGGTGCTGGAAGGGGACGCCAACGACTACTTCGGCAAGGGGCTGTCCGGCGGCAAGCTGGCGGTGTACCCGCCCAAGACAGCGGCATTCAAGGCGGACGAGAACATCATCATCGGCAATGTGGCCCTGTATGGCGCCACCTCCGGAAAAGCCTTTATCGCGGGCCGGGCCGGAGAGCGGTTCTGTGTGCGCAATTCCGGAGCGGCGGCTGTGGTGGAGGGCGTGGGCGACCACGGCTGCGAATACATGACCGGGGGCCGGGTGGTGGTGCTGGGGGAGACGGGCAAAAATTTTGCCGCGGGCATGAGCGGCGGCGTGGCCTACGTCTGGGACCCTCGGCGGGACCTGTACCTGCGCTTGAACAAGGAGCTGGTATCCCTGGAGCCGGTGGCGGAAACCCGGGACCTGGAGGAGCTGCGGGACCTGATCGCCGAGCATGTTCAGGCCACCGGCTCGGAGAGGGGCCGGACCATTCTGGCGGATTTTGAACACAGCGCGGCAAATTTCAAAAAGATATTACCACGGGATTACGCCAAAATGCTCCAGGCCATTGCCCAACGGGAGGGGCGGGGCATGGGCCGGGACGAGGCGGAGCTGGAGGCGTTCTACGCCGTGACAGGAGGCGCGAACTGATGGGAAAACCCACGGGATTTATGGAATTTGACCGCCGGGTGGATCCCGGCCAGCCGCCTTTGGAGCGCATCCGCCACTGGGACGAGTTCCACGCCGTGCTCCCGGAGGAGGAGCGCCGCCGTCAGGCGGCCCGGTGTATGGAGTGCGGCGTGCCCTTCTGCCAGTCTGGGGTGGAGCTGGGGGGCATGGTCACCGGGTGCCCTCTCCACAATCTGGCGCCGGAGTGGAACGATCTGCTCTATGCCGGAAATCTGGACCAGGCTCTGGCTCGGCTCACCAAGACCAACAGCTTGCCTGAGTTTACCGGGAGGGTGTGCCCCGCCCTGTGCGAGGCGGCGTGCACCTGCGGCCTCAACGGCGGCCCGGTGACAGTGAAGGAAAACGAGCTGGCCATCATCGAGGCGGGCTTTGCCTCGGGGGCCATAAGGCCCCGGCCGCCCAAGGTCCGCACGGGAAAACGGGTGGCGGTGGTGGGGTCCGGCCCCACCGGCCTTGCCGCCGCCCAGCAGCTCAACCGCCGGGGCCACGCCGTCACGATCTTCGAGCGGGAGGACCGGGCGGGAGGCCTGCTGATGTACGGCATCCCCAACATGAAGCTGGAAAAGCGGATCGTTCAGCGCCGGGTGGAGCTGATGGCGGCGGAGGGGGTGGAGTTCCGTACAGGCTGTGACGTGGGCCGGGATCTCCCCGCCCAGGCGCTTTTGGAGGAGTACGACGCGGTCGTCCTGTGCTGTGGGGCGAAAACCCCCCGCCCCCTGCCTCCGGCAGAGGGAATCCCGGGCGCGTATTTCGCCGTGGACTACCTCACCGCCGCCACAAAGGCCCTGCTGGACGGCGCCCCTCCCATCGACGCCGCCGGGAAGGACGTGGTCATCGTAGGGGGCGGCGATACCGGCAATGACTGTGTGGGCGCCGCCATCCGCCAAGGGTGCCGGTCCGTCATCCAGCTGGAGATGATGCCCCAGCTCCCGGCGGCGCGGGCCGGGGATAACCCCTGGCCCCAGTGGCCCCGGGTGTGCAAGACCGATTACGGCCAGGAGGAGGCCGCCGCCCTGTTCGGGGCCGACCCCCGGCGATATCAGACCACGGTGAAAGAGTGCCGGACCGATGAGGCCGGGGCGCTGTCTGCCGTCGTCACCGTCCGCCTGGAGCCGAAGGAGGAGGACGGGCGGCGCTTCATGGCCCAGGTCCCCGGCTCGGAGGAGGAGCTGCCTTGCCGGCTATTGCTCATCGCGGCGGGCTTCCTGGGCCCCGAGGACTATGCCGCCGACGCCTTCGGCCTGAGCCGGGACGGGCGGTCCAATGTGTCCACCGCCTTGGACAGCCACGCCACTGGGGTGCCCAAGGTGTTTGCCGCCGGGGATATGCGACGGGGGCAGTCCTTGGTGGTGTGGGCCATCGCCGAGGGCCGGGCTGCCGCGCGGGAGGCGGACGAGTACCTGATGGGCTACAGCAATTTGAACTGAGCGCCTAAAAAATTCGCAGGACAAACCGCTTATATTTTCGTTTTGCAGGTAAAAACATTTGTAATTCCCGCCAAAAATGAATTTTGTTAGTTGACATCTTGCAAAAATGGAGCTATACTCCCCCCATCAGGCAAAGGCGCCGGAGAGCTTCAACGCTCCCGGCGCCTTTCCTGTTTCACGGGAGAGGCCATGCCCGAAAAACACAGCGGGTGGGGCCTGACCTGATCTTGAGGGAGGAATTGCAATGGATATGTCAGTATGGTATCTGGTGGGCGCTATTTTGGTGTTCTTCATGCAGTGCGGGTTTGCCGCCGTGGAGGCTGGCTTCACCCGGGCCAAGAACGCGGGGAACATCATCATGAAAAACCTGATGGACTTCTGCATCGGCACAGTGGTGTTCATGGCTCTGGGTTATGGCATCATGAACAGCGGGAATTACTTCTTCGGACTCATCGGCCGGCCGGAATATCAGATGTTCACCGACTTCTACGCCTTTGACTGGTCCAACTTCTTTTTCCAGCTGGTGTTCTGCGCCACCGCCGCCACCATCGTGTCCGGGGCCATGGCGGAGCGCACCAAGTTTTCCAGCTACTGCATCTACTCCGCCGTGATCTCCGCCGTGGTCTACCCCATCGAGGCGGGCTGGGTGTGGAACGCCCAGGGCTGGCTGGCACGTATGGGCTTCATCGACTTCGCCGGGTCCGCCGTCATCCACATGGTGGGAGGCATCTCCGGGCTGATCGGGGCCGTCCTGCTGGGGGCCCGCATCGGCAAGTATGACGGGAAGGGCAGGTCCCGGGCCATCCTGGGCCACAACATCCCCCTGGCCGCCATGGGCACCTTCATCCTGTGGTTCTGCTGGTATGGCTTCAACGGCGCGGCGGCGTCGGATACCGCCCAGCTGGCCCAGATCCTGGGCAGCACCACCATTGCCCCCGCCGTGGCCACGGTGGCCTGTATGCTGTTCACCTGGATTAAAAACGGCAAGCCGGACGTGGGCATGTGCCTGAATGCCCCCCTGGCGGGGCTGGTGGGCATCACCGCGGGCTGCGCCAGCCTGGACGCCCTGGGCTCCGCCGTGGTGGGCCTGGTCACCGGCATCCTGGTGGTACTCATTGTGGAGGTGGTGGACACCAGGCTCCACATCGACGACCCGGTGGGCGCGGTGGCGGTCCACGGCGGCTGCGGCCTGACGGGCACGGTACTCACCGGCCTGCTGGCCACCGACGGCGGGCTGCTCTACGGCGGCGGCTTCCGCCAGCTGGGGGTGCAGTGCCTGGGGGTGCTGGCCATCGCCGCCTACACCGTAGTGACCATGACCATCGTGTTCCAGATTATCAAGCACACCAACGGCCTGCGGGTGTCCGCCGAGGAGGAGATCGCCGGACTGGACTCCACCGAGCACGGCCTGCCCTCCGCCTACGCCGACTTCATGCCCGCCACCACCCTGACGGCCATGCCCGGGGCCAACGCCTTCCCCGAGCCGGTGGCGGAAGGCGGTTCCAAGGGCGTGGACCAAGCGGTGCCCGTCCAGGTCATGTCCCAGCCCATGCCTGCCTCCGACGTGAAGCTGTCCAAGGTGACGGTGGTGTGCGCTCAGGCCAAGTTCGAGCAGCTCAAGTCCGCCATGAACGACATCGGCGTCACCGGCATGACCGTCGCCCAGGTGCTGGGCTGCGGCATCCAGAAGGGCCGCACGGAGTATTACCGGGGCGTGCCCCTGTCCATGAACCTGCTTCCCAAGCTCCAGGTGGACATGGTGGTGTCCAAGGTCCCGGTGGCCCAGGTGGTGGACGCCGCCCGGAAGGCGCTGTATACCGGCCATATCGGGGACGGAAAGATCTTTGTCTACGGCGTGGAGCAGGCTGTCAAGGTCCGTACCAATGAGCGGGGCTACGACGCCCTCCAGGGAGAGGAATAAAGGAACCTCCGAATAAATCGGCAAGAGCGATTTGCGAGAGATTTTTTGCTGTTGGGGTCCCCGCAAAGCCGTCCTTTGGGTTTGCGGGGAGAGGAGGCGCAGCGTAGTGAGCGAGCTTTCGGCGTCAGCCGGAAGCGAGTGATGCGGAGCTTGCGCCGACGAAGGCGGGATTTCGCAGGAATAATTGTGTTTATTTCAAGAAATCACAACGAAGTTGTGGCGAAAAAGATCCGCAAAGCGCCGCAGACGCATTGATTCAGAGGTTCCTAAAGAATACATCAGGGCAAGGGCTGGTTCCCTTGCCCTGAGGGCGTTGACACAAGGGAGTGTTACCATGGAGCTTCATGAGGAGTGCGGCGTGTTCGGTGTCTATGACCCCGCCGGAGACTGCGCCCGCACCGCCTATTATGGCCTGTACGCCCTCCAGCACCGGGGGCAGGAGGCCTGCGGCATCGCCGCCATCAACGACCGGGAGCTGTCCTATCACAAGGACGCGGGACTGGTGGGTGAGGTGTTCCACGAGGCGGTCCTGGACCGGCTGAACGGGACCATGGCGGTGGGCCATGTGCGCTATTCCACCACGGGCGGGACCCGCCGGGAGAACGCCCAGCCTCTGACGCTGAGGTACGTCAAGGGCACCCTGGCTCTGGCCCACAACGGCAATCTGCCCCACGCGGACCAGCTGCGCGCACAATTCGAGTACCAGGGGGCCATCTTCCAGACCACCAGCGACTCCGAGCTCATCGCCTACGCCATCGCCCAGGCCCGGCTGCGCTGCCCCTCGGTGGAGGAGGCGGTGCGCCGGGCGCTGGCAGGGCTGCGGGGGGCCTGGTCCCTCATCGTCATGTCGCCCCGGAAGCTGGTGGCTGCCCGGGACCCTTGGGGCTTCCGGCCCCTGTGCATGGGCCGAAGGGGAGAGGTCGTGGTGTTCGCCTCCGAGAGCTGCGCCCTGGACGCGGTGGGGGCCCGGTTCGAGCGGGAACTGGGCCCCGGCGAGATCGTGGCGGTGGAGGACGGGCAGGTGCGCACTGTCCAGCCTCCATCGGCGGGCGGCGGACACCTGTGCATTTTTGAGTACATCTACTTTGCCCGGCCCGACTCCACCATCTGCGGCCAGAGCGTCCATCAGGCCCGGCTTCGGGCGGGGCGGTTCCTGGCCCAAGAGCACCCGGCGGAGGCCGATGTGGTGATCGGTGTGCCCGACTCCGGGCTGGACGCCGCCCTGGGCTATGCGGAGGAGTCCGGCATCCCCTACGGGGTGGGGCTGGTGAAAAACCGCTATATCGGCCGCACCTTCATCACCCCCGGCCAGGGCCGCCGGGAGCAGGCGGTGCGCATCAAGCTGGGGGCGCTGAGAAGCTGCGTGGAGGGGAAACGGGTGGTGATGGTGGACGATTCCATTGTCCGGGGCACCACCTCCCGGCAGATCGTGTCCCTGCTGCGTGAGGCGGGGGCTGCGGAGGTGCATCTGCGTTCCTCCGCGCCGCCCTTTACAGCTCCCTGCTATTTTGGCACGGATATCCCAGACAAGGAGGAGCTGATCGCCTGCCGCTGTTCGGTGGAAGAGATCAGGGCGCGGACTGGGGCGGACAGCCTGGGCTTTTTGAGCCTGGACGCGCTGAAGCGCATTGCCCCGGACGCGGTCTGCGGCTTCTGCGACGGGTGCTTTACGGGAAAGTACCCCATGTCCCTGTGACCCAGGGAACAATAAAAGGCCCATGGCTCCGGCGGGAGCCGGGAGGGCGGAAAGAGGAGACATATGTGCTCGATCATCGGTTATTGCGGCCCTGTGGCCGATCTTGGCGCCTTTCAGCGGGGCTTTGGCCGTACCGTCAGCCGCGGCCCGGACGACAGCCGGGTGCTCCGGGCCGGAGACGGCCTGTTGGGCTTCCACCGGCTGTCCATCATGGGCCTCACCCCCGAGGGGATGCAGCCCTTTGAGCGGGAGGGCAGCTGCTGTGTGTGCAACGGCGAGATCTATGGCTTTGAGCGGCTCAGGAAGATACTGGAGGGGAAAGGCTATGCGTTTCGGAGCGGGTCCGACTGCGAGATCCTGCTCCCCCTGTACCGGGAGTATGGCACGGCTATGTTTGCCATGCTGGACGCGGAGTTTGCCTGCGTCATCTATGACGGCGCGGCGGGGGAGTTCATCGCCGCCCGGGACCCCATCGGCATCCGGCCGCTTTATTACGGGCATGACCGCAGCGGGTCCGCCGTCTTTGCCAGTGAGCCAAAGAACCTGGTGGGGATCGTGGAGCACATCCTGCCGTTCCCGCCGGGACACTATTACAAGGACGGCAGATTTGTGTGCTACCGGGACATTGCCCAGGTGGAGCGCGTCTGCCGGGACGGTATGGACGCTATCTGCGCCAACATCCGGGAAAAGCTAATCGCCGGAGTGGAAAAGCGGCTGGTCGCTGACGCCAAGGTGGGCTTTCTCCTGTCCGGTGGGCTGGACTCCTCCCTGGTGTGCGCCATCGCCGCCAGGCGGAGCCGTGCCCCGATCCGCACCTTTGCCATCGGCATGGACACCGATGCCATCGACCTGAAATACGCCCGCCAGGTGGCGGACTACATCGGCAGCGACCACACGGAGGTCATCATCACCCGTCAGGATGTGCTGGACAGCCTGGAGACGGTGGTGGAGCTGCTGGGCACCTATGACATCACCACCATCCGGGCCAGCGTTGGGATGTACCTGGTATGCAGGGCCATCCATGAGCGGACGGATATCCGGGTGATCCTCACCGGGGAGATCTCCGATGAGCTGTTCGGCTACAAGTACACCGACTACGCCCCCAACCCCCGGGCCTTCCAGGAGGAGGCGGAGAAGCGGCTCCGGGAGCTGCATATGTACGATGTGCTCCGGGCGGACCGGTGCATCTCGGTGAACTCCCTGGAGGCCCGGGTGCCCTTCGGCGACCTGGACTTTGTGGAGTATGTCATGTCCATCGACCCGGAGAAAAAGCTGAACAAATACGGCATGGGCAAATATCTCCTGCGCAAAGCTTTTGAAGGGGACTGGCTCCCCGAGGGTATCCTGTGGCGGGAAAAAGCGGCCTTCTCCGACGCGGTGGGCCACTCCCTGGTGGACGACCTGAAGGAGTACGCCGGGGGGCGGTACACCGACGGGGAGTTTGAGCAGCGGCGGCGGAAGTACGATCATGCCCGGCCCTTCACCAAGGAGTCCCTGCTCTACCGGGAGCTCTTCGAGAACTATTACCCAGGCCAGAGCCGGATGGTGGCGGATTTCTGGATGCCCAACAGGGACTGGGAGGGCTGCGATGTGGACGACCCCTCCGCCCGGGTGCTGGCAAACTATGGAGACAGCGGGGTGTGACGATGCAGACCATTTTGATTCTTGATTTTGGCGGCCAGTATGGCCAGCTCATTGCCCGGCGTGTGCGGGAGTGTGATGTCTACTGCGAGATCAAGCCCTGGACCACCCCACTTGCCAGATGAGGGCCATGGACCCCATCGGTATTATCTTTACCGGCGGTCCAGGGTCTGTCTATCTGGACGGCGCCCCGTGTGTAGACCCGGCGATTTTTACTTGGGGTGTGCCCATTTTGGGGATCTGCTACGGATGCCAGCTTATGGCACAGTCCCTGGGGGGACGGGTGATCTCCGCCCAGGAGGACACGGCCCGGGAGTACGGGGAGTCCCGCACTTATTACGATGTCTCCTGCAAGCTGTTCCAGCGGCTGCCCGTCCAGAGCGTGTCCTGGATGAGCCACAGCGACTACATAGACCAGGATCCAGAGGGCTTTGTCTCGACCGCCCATACCGACACCTGTCCCAGCGCCGCCATTGCCGATGAGCGCCGAGGGTTTTATGGGGTACAGTTTCACCCGGAGGTTGGACATACGGAGCACGGCGTAGATATGATCCGTAACTTCTTGTTTGATATCTGCCGGGCCAAGGGCAGCTGGACCATGGGGAACTATAAAAACGCCGTTATCGCGGGGCTGCGGGAGAAAATTGGCACGGGAAACGTCCTGCTGGCCCTGTCCGGCGGTGTGGATTCATCGGTGGCCGCCGCCCTGCTGGCGGAGGCGGTGGGACCACAGCTCACCTGTGTCTTTGTGGATCACGGCCTTATGCGCCAAAAGGAAGCGGATGAAGTGGAACGGGCTTTCGCTCCCTGGGACATAGATTTTGTCCGGGTGGACGCCGAAGAACGCTTCCTGTCCAGGCTGGCCGGGGTGGAGGATCCGGAGCGAAAGCGGAAAATTGTGGGAGATGAGTTTATCCGGGTTTTCGAGGAAGAGGCCCAAAAGCTGGGGAAGGTGAAGTTCCTAGCCCAAGGCACCATCTACCCTGATGTGATCGAGTCAGGCGCGGGAAGTGCCGCCGTTATCAAGAGCCACCACAATGTGGGTGGTCTGCCCGGCCATGTGGAGTTTGATGAGATTGTGGAGCCTCTGCGGATGCTTTTTAAGGATGAGGTGCGCCGGTTGGGCCGGGAGCTGAACCTGCCCGAGTACCTGGTATCCCGCCAGCCCTTCCCCGGTCCTGGGCTGGCCATCCGCATCATCGGTGAGGTGACAAAGGAGAAAGCGGATACTTTGCGCCGGGCCGATTTTATCTTCCGGGATGAGGTGGCCCGGGCCGGTGAGAACAAAAATCTCAGCCAGTATTTTGCGGTTTTGACCAATACCCGCTCGGTAGGGGTGATGGGGGACAGGCGTACCTATGATTACACCCTGGCGCTTCGGGCGGTGACCACCTCTGACTTCATGACGGCCAGCTGGGCACGGATACCCTATCCGCTGCTGGACAGGGTATCCACCCGGATCATCAACGAGGTGGAAGGAATCAGCCGCATTACCTATGACATTACCAATAAACCTCCGGCTACGGTGGAGTGGGAGTGAATTTGTATGACAAAGTATATTTTTGTCACTGGCGGGGTGGTGTCCGGGCTGGGCAAGGGCATCACGGCGGCGTCCCTGGGCCGGCTTTTGAAGCAGCGGGGGCTGCGGGTGCGGGTGCAGAAGCTGGACCCCTACCTCAACGTGGACCCGGGCACCATGTCCCCCTACCAGCACGGGGAGGTGTTCGTCACCGACGACGGGGCGGAGACCGACCTGGATTTGGGCCACTACGAGCGGTTTATAGACGAAAACCTCACCGTGAACTCCTCGGTGTCCGCCGGGCGGGTCTACTGGAACGTCCTCAACCGGGAGCGGGCGGGGGACTATTTAGGGGGCACGGTGCAGATCATCCCCCATATCACCGACGAGATCAAGCGGCACATCTACTCCCTGGAGGGAGAGGACGCCGACGCGGCCATTGTGGAGATCGGCGGCACCGTGGGCGACATCGAGAGCCAGCCCTTTTTGGAGGCCATCCGCCAGGTAGCGGTGGAGCGGGGCCGGGAAAACGTCATGTTCATCCATGTTTCCCTGATTGTCTCCATCCCCGGTACTGGAGAGCTGAAATCCAAACCCACTCAGCACTCCGCCAAGGAACTGCTCTCTCTGGGGATTCAGCCGGACATTATTGTCTGCCGCAGCGACGCTCCGGTGCCCCAGGACATCCGGGACAAGATTTCTCTGTTCTGTAACATTCCTAAAGACCACGTTATCCCCAACCTCACGGCGGAATCCCTGTATGAGGTTCCGCTTATGTTGGAGAGGGAGGGCCTAGCCAACGTGGTCGTGGAGCACCTGAAACTGGATTGTACTGCTCCAGACCTCTCTGAGTGGACAGCAATGGTCCAGCGGGCCAAGAGTCCTTGCGGTACTGTAGATATTGCCCTGGTTGGCAAGTATGTGGCCCTTCACGATGCCTACCTGTCAGTCGCTGAGGCCCTGACACACGGCGGGATCGCGAACCAGGTCAAGGTCAATATCCACTGGATTGACAGCGAGACGGTTACCGATGAAAACGTTGCCGAAATCCTGGCCGGCGTAGACGGCATCCTGGTACCCGGTGGGTTCGGCAGCCGGGGCATTGAGGGAAAGATCTCCGCGATCCGGTACGCCAGGGAGAACAAAATCCCCTTCCTGGGTATCTGCCTGGGGATGCAGATGGCGGTGGTCGAGTTCGCCCGCCACGTATGCGGGATGGAGGATGCCCACTCCACGGAGTTGAATCCAAACACCACACACCCGGTCATTGACTTGATGCCCGACCAGGTAGGAGTGACAGCTAAGGGTGGCACTATGCGGCTGGGAGCCTACCCCTGCTGCCTCCCCAAAGCAGATTCTTTCGTCCGGCGGGCCTATAAAGAGACGGAAATCAGCGAGCGGCACCGGCACCGCTACGAGTTCAATAACGACTTCCGGGAAACCCTCACTGCTGCCGGCCTGCGTCTGGTAGGGCTGTCCCCCGACGGACGACTGGTAGAGATCGTGGAGTTGTCAGACCATCCCTGGTTTGTTGGTGTCCAATTCCATCCGGAGCTGAAGTCCCGCCCGAACAAAGCCCATCCGCTGTTTCAGCAGTTCATCATGGCAGCCAAAATCAACAAGTATGCCAAAGATGGGCGAGCAGTCAAGGAAGAGGGTTGCAGAATATGGGACGGTCTGGCACTGAAGGAATCCCCTAAAGGTTAGGGAGGATTGGGCTTTGCAAGAACGCACAGTCTATCTTTTGCTGACACGATCCAGCACCTGGGTCTCCAGGCTAATACATTTCGCCACAGGAGACATGTACACCCACGTTTCCATCGGACTGGATGGCCCCCAAGGAGCATTCTACAGTTTTGGCCGCAAGTATCGGTATCTTGCCTTGCCAGGTGGCCTGGTAATGGAATCTGCCGTTGCTCGCTTGGGAACCACGCCGTGCTGCTTGTGCAAGCTGTCCATCAGCGATGCCATGTACTTGCAGCTGCGTCAACAGATCTGTTCCATGTATACCCAGCGGAAAGAGTATCACTACAACCTGTTAGGGCTGTTCGCCTGCTTCTTCAATCTTTCCGTTTCCCGCAGCCGCCACTACTTTTGCTCCCAGTTTGTGGCTACAATACTGGAGGGTTGCGGAGCCATTCGTCTGCCAAAACCAGCAGGACTGTTCCATCCAGCAGACTTCTGCCAGATAGGGGAGCTGCAAATAGTATACCAGGGGCCAGCAAATGGGATTTTTGTCTTGAAAAACACAGAGGCGGCGGCTTGTTAGGCTGCCGTCTGTTTTTCTGCGACAGGGGAGAAAATCAGTTGTTGAATCATTGCATATACTTATGCCAGCTCTCAATGCAGGAAGAAACATTGAAAAAAGGAGTAGCAATTATGGAAAAGAAAATCATCAATGCTGAGAATGCACCGTTGCTGAGCATGTGTTTCGATAATGTCCTCGTTGCTTTGAACAACGTTGGCCTAGACTCGTTGGACGGACATAATGCAAAAGAAGCGGTTAGCATGGCCGCCGCAGCCTACAGACTGATCCGGGACGGGATGACTGAGGAAGAGGCTAGGAAAATCATCACTCGCGTCAAGGAAATTGAGAACTATTCCTATGCGCCCTTAACCTTTGAGGAGCGGGTCGACGCATTCGTGGGATGCTCCATCAGTCTGGACGATCTGCTCTTTTCTGACGAAGAGCATGCCAAGAATCCCCGCAAGGATATTGATGGGCTTGCCGCTCTGGACGACCAAACCCTTACCGAGAAAATTGACCGGTTCTGCATGGAAAGCAGGGCCCAGAGTGTGAGCGACTACTACGACTGAGATAGAAAAAACAGACAAGGCCGCCCCTAAACGGGGTGGCCTTTTGCATTCTGGTTCAATCTAGGCAACATCCTTATAAGTGTCGACAGTTCTT
>OFFJ01000967.1_pt1 | contig 22386 bp, 22 predicted proteins | sample 1521261 | NCBI WGS metagenome assembly OFFJ01 (sample SAMEA3504122, study PRJEB24116) | mouse gut metagenome | biome: mouse gut; feature: mouse-associated habitat; material: faeces | place: Denmark | collected 2011 | reverse complement strand
AGCATAAACACTGGGGTTGTGGGTATTTTTTACCCACCATCACCCTTGAAGAGCCCAATTTTGCGAGACTTACGAAAAACGGGGAGGATTGCCGGGAACAGGAGGACAGCCGTGAGAATCATCAACCTGATGGAGAATACAAAAGGGGCGGAAGGATGTGTGTGGGAACACGGACTAAGTTTCTATATTGAGACGAAAAAGCATAAACTTCTGGCAGATACCGGGGCATCGGAGGCCTTTCTCAAAAATGCTGTAGTTTTGGGCATTGATCTGCGCCGGGTGGACACGGTGATTCTAAGCCACGGACATTATGACCACGGGGGCGGGTTGGCGGCTTTCGCCGTGCTGAATCCCAGGGCAGGGATTTGGATGCACCGTGGGGCAGGGGAGGCCTATTACCATAAAACCGAGCAGATGGAAAAATACATCGGCATTTCCCCGGAGGCAGGGAGCCTTACCGGGATAGAGTGGGTGGAGGGAGACAGGCGCATTGACGACGAGCTGTTCCTGTTCGGCCGGGTATCCGGAAGGCGGCTGTGGCCCGAAGGCAACCGGGAGCTGATGCGGAAAGCAGGAGACGTCTTCCGGCAGGACGAATTCCTCCATGAGCAGTATCTGGTGGTGGAGGAGAACGGGAAAAGGGTTCTGGTCTCCGGCTGCGCCCACAACGGGATTCTGAATATTCTGGACAGATACCGGGAGATCTTCGGGGATATGCCGGAGGCGGTGGTCAGCGGCTTCCACATGAGCAGAAAGTCCGGCTATGGGGAGCGGGACCTGGCGCTGATTCGGGAGACCGCCAGAGAGCTGAAAACACTGGACACCAGGTTTTATACAGGGCACTGCACAGGGGAGATTCCCTTTCAGGTGATGAAGGAGGAGATGGGGGAGCAGTTGAGGTATGTGCACTGCGGGGAGGAAATCCGTCTGCCTTTCTGATTCCGTATTCGGCTGCCTTGACGGCGCTTTGGAGGCTGACTGACAGGGCTGCGGGAGGGCAGGCGGGCTTTGATTGATCCCAAACCGATTGAGGAAAAACCGGCTTTTTTCATTACATTTCGCATCGCAGCAGGAGCAAGAAACTATGTTAATTTTGCATGTGTTTTAATGGCACAGAATCACCGGCGGGTCCGGTCTGCCGCTTGAACTGCAAATGGTTAGACAGGAATGACAAGGGTAACAAGCAGCCTGGTGGGTGCTTTGCCGCTGTAAAAAGAAAAAAGAATCCCCCGACAGTGGTGCAGCACGGTTGGGGGATTCGTTCTTTGTCTTCATGGGTGCGCAGGTGCAGACAGAGATTTTCCATTTTCCCATTAACCGCTGCGCCGGATCCGGTACTATATAAATGAAAGCTTTCAAAACAGAGCATTTTACCAATTTTACCATTTACGGAGGGGACTATGGAACAGGAAAAGATTTCGGCACTGGTGGAAGAGAACATGAAGACCATCTTCGCTTACGCGCTTTCGCGGGTGTCCCACAGGGAGGACGCGGAGGATCTGGCCGGGGACATTATCCTGGCCATCCTGAAAAGCGCCCCCAGGATACGGGATGACAACGCCTTCTTCGGCTATATCTGGGCCATTGCGGCCAACACCTACAAGAAATATCTGTACAAAAAGGGCCGCATCCGATGTGAGGAGCTTGACGAGGGGGCTGCGGACGAGAAGGATTTTGTCCAGGATATTCTGCAGACCGAACAGTTTTCTGCGCTCCGCCGGGAACTGGCCCTGCTGTCCAGGGAGTACCGGGAGTGTACCGTGGCCTACTATTTTGAGGGGCTTTCCTGTGGGGAGACGGCCGCCAGGCTCCATCTTTCTCTGGAGATGGTGAAATATTATCTGTTCAAGACACGGAAGCTATTGAAGGAGGGTATCGGCATGGAAAGAGAATTTGGAACAAAGAGCTATCAGCCGGCAAAATTTGAGTTTACCGTTATTTTTCAGGGAGCCGCCAACATGGAGTATCAGCGTCTGTTCGACAGAAAACTCCCGGGCAATATCCTGGTCAGCACCTATCATACGCCTATGACCATCCGGCAGCTTGCCATCGAACTGGGCGTGGCCAGTGTATATCTGGAGGACGAGATCGCCCTGTTGGAGCGCTACGGCCTGCTCACTGCCCTGACCGGGGGCAGGTATCAGGCACGCCTGGTAATCTTCACGGAAGAATATATGGAGGAGTTCTTCCGGACGGCGGAGAAATCCTATGTCCCGGTGGTAGGGGATATCCTGCGCAGCGGGGCGGAAAAGCTGCCGGAGCTGCGGAAGCTTGGGTTTCCGGGCGCGGACATGGAGGACGGCAGGCTTCTGTGGAATCTGCTGTTCTGGATGATGAACGAGGGCTGCAGGCTTTTTCGGGACAGACGGAAGAAGGCGGACCGGGAGGATGTGGGCGGTGATATCTGTTACGGAAGCACATTTGCCTTTCAGGAGGATCATCCCTGTTGGAGCAGTGCTTTTGCGGGTTACTGCGGCTTACATTCCGGCTATGCCGCCTGCTATGCGGATTACGGCATTTTGCCCGCAAAGAACCGCTATTCATCCCATGGGGACGAAATCGCCCGCAGCCTGGAGGCAGTATTGGAGGGGAAAGCCGGAGCTATGGTTCCGGTGTTGGCCCAAGGGCAGAAGGAGAGGCTGACTGCCGTTTTCCGGGAAGAGATTGCCTCCTTTGCCGGGCTGTATGAATCGCTGTACGACTGCGGCCTTGCCGTTATGGGGGTACATGCCCCGAAGAATGTGGGGCAGATTCTGGAGCCGGTGATGTCGAAGGTGCTGCTGTTCCACACGGTGGGCCTGATCGGGAGTCTGGCAGTCAGGTCAGGTGCCCTGGCGGTTCCCGAAGACAATGGACCACTGGGAGGATTCGTGTACCGGATTTCGTAGCCGGGAGGGCACAGGGCAGGGGAGCGGTCATTACTTGAAAGCATTTCGGCATTTGAGCGCCTTCGGGCAGGTCGGCGTAGGACGGAGGAACGGATGCAGGCATTGGAGGAACAGATAGAGGAAAAGCTTTCCCGTGTGCTGCAGGAAATAGAACTGGGGGAGATATCCTGCATGGAATCTGCAGTGCGCATGGCGCTGTACCGAACCGCAGTGGGCAGCGCGCTGTGGAGTCTTGAGGAAATGGAAGCCTGCCAGGAAAGGGAGAAAGAATCCTGCCTGAAAAGATTTCTGGTTCGGAAAATCTTTTCCCATCCGGAATGCACGCCGGAGAGGGCGGAACGGTACCTTTGGGACACATCCTCGCAGGTTCGGAGGATGGCGGTGGAATATCGTTATGAGCGGCTGAAATCGGGGTGGCCGGGACTGGACAGGATGCTGTTGGACAAGAGCAGGGGCGTCAGGGAATATGTGGTTTATATTCTGGAAAAGCATGGCGGACCGGATATCCGGGAATATTATCTGGGACATCTGGAGGATCCCAGGCCCGAAAACGCGATTCTGGGTCTGGCGGAGTACAGCAGGAGCGGAAATGTCCTCCCTCTGGTAAAATGTCTGCAGAGACCTGAGCGCAGTGTTCTGAAATGTACGCTTCTGGCATTGGGCAGTCAGGAAGATTTTTCGGATGAGGAACTTTTCTGGGGGTATCTTCTGGAGGAACGGATCGAACTGTCCAGAGCAGCGTTCTTGTCCATCCGGAAAAAGAGGTTTCATTTCGGAGCAGAGCGGATTTACGGGGCATATAGAAAAGCGGAATATGCGCATCAGAAAAAATACCTGCTGAAACTGCTGCTGGCAGAGAGTTCCTGGGAAAGGCTGCCCTTTCTGCTTCGGCTGTATAGGCGGGATATGCCGGAGCTGGAGGGCGATCAGATTCTGTCGGGCATTCAGATCCGCTTTATGTATGCACAGGTTTCGCAGGTCCTCCATAGGGATATTCTTTCAGCATTGGAGGAGTGCCGTGGAGAACTTCCGGCCGGGGTGGAGGAGGGCATTCTGTATGACCTGCGGTTTTTGGCGCACAGACCCGGATAAAACGGATCTTCCGCATACAATTCTGTATCCGGGTGCTCCCTATGATATTTCCGCCAGTTTTCTCCTACATGGGCGACTTTGCAGACGGTTCCGCGGCTTGCAAAACATATGTTGTATAACAGTTTAGACTGAGCTAGACTGTTGCCAAGCGGTTGCTTTTTCAAGACGGCAGTCAGGCCGTTCTTTCTGTTCGGAGACATTGCAATTATTGGCTTCGCGGAAGGGGCTGTCAGAACTGTTGCGGAAAAATGTTGATCTGTAGGCAAAAACCAAACCCATGAAAAGCTGCTGCATTCCGGGTAATGTCTGAGTGGGAGCGGTCAGGAAGTGAGGCGCAGCCAACAAAACCGAGCAGAAATAGTCAGGATTTTTACAGGCGGATAGGATATTATGGATTTGTCACTAAGGGAAACGGACGGAAGGACATCCGGAATCGGAGGACGGCAGGGAGGAAGCGTGGACTGGCTGACAGGGTTAAAGACGGCAATCGACTATATGGAGGGGCATCTGCTCGAAGACATTGGCGCGCAGGAAGTGGCGGATGCAGTGTATCTTTCCCCTTTTTATTTCCAGAAGTGCTTTAAAATCATTACTGGATATTCCATCGGAGAGTATTTGAGGAACCGCAGGCTGTATCTGGCAGGCCTGGAGGTGCTGAAATCCAATACTTCCGGGAATGAAGCCCGGGGCGGCGGGAAAGAGAAGGTCATAGATCTGGCGTACAAGTACCGGTACGATACACCGGAGAGCTTTACCAGGGCTTTCACCCGCTTCCATGGGGTGTCTCCCATGCAGCTTCGGACACAGCCGCATCAGATCAAGGTATTTCTTCCGTTGACAGTGGAGATTTCAGTAAAAGGAGGCAGCAGGATGGAGTATAGGGTTGAGAAAAGAGGAGCCATGAAGATGATCGGGTTTGAAAGGGTGTTTTCCTATGAAAACTCCTATCAGGAGATTCCCAAATTCTGGCAGGAATTCTGCGGGAAATATTGCGGACATGATGCGCCCGGGGAGTCGGCAGAGGAAGGTATCCGTCAGGTCATTGCGGAGTGCGCAGTGGGAGAATTCGGCGTCTGCGTGGAGGGCGAAGGCGATGCGGAACATTTCCGTTATTATATCGCGGGGGCCTATCAGGGTGGTGAAGTGCCGGAGGGGATGAAGGTTATTGACATTCCTGCCAGTGAGTGGGCGAAATTCAGATGCACCGGCGTCGTGCCCAACGCGGTGCAGACAGTTAATACGCGGATATTCAGGGAATGGCTTCCCGGAAACAAGGAGTATGAGATGGCCTTCCATCTGAATATCGAGTGGTATTCCAGCGGCGACATAGACAGTGAGAACTACGAAAGCGCCATCTGGATACCGGTGAAACGTCTGGGATAAGAGCCCTGCGGCAGTGTCCCTTTGGGGCAGTCCATGATTTTTCCTGCCCCCCCAAAGGGGAACATGGTATCTGTTCTTTCCGGTCAGAAGACTTTGGGAAAAAGGTATGGAAGGGAAAAGAAACAGAGGCGAAGGGACTTATGATGGAACTTCTTAAAGCTCCGGAGCGGAAGGATATAAATAAAAGATGGGATAAAAGACAAAAAGCGGAGAAAAGTGGTGAAAACCCTCTTTACATTTCATTCCGAAAGTATTATGATTAAAAATCATAAGTTCCGCGCATGGGCCTGAGGCATGCCAAGAAGGCTGTCCTTGGGTGCAAATGCAATATTCTAAAGCGTTGATGAGAAGAGTAGGATGCAGGAGCGCCTCAGAGAGAACCGCCCGGGGAACCGGGGCTGGGAGCGGTTTGGCGGCAAGCATTCCGAAGACCATCTCGGAGCGGCTCTAATCAAGCCCGGAGGCATCCGTTATCGGCAAATGAAGGTGGCAGGCTATCCCCGCAAGGGTGGCGGCAGGTTCCGCATGGGAGCGGGTCTGCGTTTGTCCGGCGGCCGGATCTGGTCAAAAGCAGATCTAGGGCGCGTGGGGGCGGGAAGGCTGCAAAAAGGGTGGAACCGCGTTCAAAAGATGAGACGTCCCTTGCAATAGGAATATTGCAGGGGGCTTTTTGTCATGCTTATCCATATGGGAAAGGAGATTGAGAATGGAAAATTTTATGGAAAGCTTAAGAAAGTGGAAAAAGGACTGCTTCGAGGGAGAGGTGACCATGCCGAAGGTGACATTCTGGCTGGCAGCGGCGGTGTGCCTGCTGGCGGGAGTGGTGTACGGCCTGCTGAAAGCGCCTATGACTGCAGGCTACCATAAATATGTGGGCTGTAATAATGGGAATAATTTCAGCGGCGGAAGAGAGTGCTGCTGTGAAAGAGACGAAGAGGAATAGAAAAGCATTCAATATTTGGATAAATGCCCACAAGGTTGGGTAGGGAGGTAGAATGATGAAGATTACATTGAAGGACGGCTCCGTGAAGGAGTATGAAAAGGCTATGAGCGTGTATGACATAGCTATGGATATCAGCGAGGGGCTTGCCCGGGCGGCATGCTGCGGAAAGGCGGACGGAGAGACTGTGGATCTGCGCACCGTCATCGATAGGGACTGCCGGCTGGCGATCTGCACCGCCGCCGACCCGGAGGGGCTGGCGACCATTCGCCACACTGCCTCCCATGTGCTTGCGGAGGCGGTGAAGAGCTTGTTCCCGGAGGCCAGACTTGCCATCGGCCCCAGCATCGACACGGGATTTTATTATGATTTTGACCACGCTCCTTTTTCCAGAGAGGATCTGGATGCCTTGGAGGCGGAGATGAAGAAGATCATCAAAAAGGGCGTCAAGCTGGATAAATTTACCCTGCCGCGGGCGGAAGCGATCCAATTCATGGAGGACAAAAAGGAGCCTTATAAGGCGGAGCTGATACGGGATCTGCCCGAGGACGCGGAGATTTCTTTTTACAGTCAGGGTGACTTCGTGGACCTGTGCGCCGGCCCTCATCTGATGAGCACAAAGGGCATCAAGGCCTTCAAACTGACCTCTTCGTCCATGGCTTATTGGCGGGGTGATTCCGAGAAGGCCAGACTGCAGCGCATTTATGGAACAGCATACAATAATAAAGAGGAGCTGGCGGAGCATCTGGAGAGAATGGAGGATGCCAAGCGCCGGGATCACAATCGGCTGGGAAGAGAGATGGAGCTGTTTACCACCGTGGATGTCATAGGGCAGGGCCTGCCCCTCTTTACTCCCAAGGGAACCAAGATGATCATGAAGCTCCAGCGCTGGATCGAGGATCTGGAGGACAAGGAATGGGGGTATGTCCGCACCAGAACGCCTTTGATGGCCAAGAGCGATCTGTATAAGATTTCGGGGCATTGGGATCACTATAAGGACGGGATGTTCATATTGGGAGACGAGGAGAAGGACAAGGAGGTATTTGCCCTGAGGCCCATGACCTGCCCTTTCCAGTATTATGTATACAAGAACAGCCAGAAATCCTATAGAGATCTGCCTTATCGCATGAGCGAGACCTCCACGCTGTTCCGCAGCGAGGATTCCGGGGAGATGCACGGGCTTACCCGAGTGAGGCAGTTCACTATCACGGAGGCCCATATCGTGCTTCGCCCGGATCAGGCGGAGGAGGAGCTGAAGAACTGTCTGGATCTGGCCTATCATGTGCTGAAGACTCTGGGGCTGCAGGATGAGGTAACTTATCGTCTGTCTAAATGGGATCCGGAGAACAAGGCGAAATATCTGGGGGACGACAATTATTGGAACAGCACGCAGGATGCCCTGCGCACGGTGCTTCGGGAAAAGGCCGTGAGTTTCGTGGAGGCAGACGGGGAGGCGGCGTTCTATGGGCCCAAGATCGACATTCAGGCCAAGAATGTGTACGGCAAAGAGGATACCATGATCACCATTCAGCTGGACTGCGCCATTGCCGAGAATTTCGACATGTATTATGTGGACCAGAACGGCGATAAGGTGCGCCCCTATATCATCCATAGGACGTCCATGGGCTGCTACGAGCGGACGCTGGCATGGCTTATCGAAAAATACGCGGGAAAATTCCCCACATGGCTCTGCCCGGAGCAGGTCAGGGTACTTCCTATCTCCGAAAAGTACGAGGCCTATGCCGCTAAGGTGCAAAAGGAGCTGCAGGCAAGAGATATAGACGTCACTGTTGACAACCGCTCCGAGAAGATCGGCTTCAAGATCAGGGAGACCAGACTGGCCAAGGTGCCTTATATGCTGATTGTGGGGCAGAAGGAGGAAGAAGAAGGATTGGTGTCTGTAAGGAGTCGTTTCGCCGGAGACGAGGGACAGAAACCCTTGGAGGCATTTCTGGAGCAGATCTGTCAGGAGATCAGGACGAAGGAGATCCGGCAGGAAATGCCGCAGGAAGAAGGAAAGGCCGCTTCCGTATAAACGGTCTGCCGAAAATTATGTTGTTGTTTTTTGCCGTTACATTTTGAGGTGTGAAAAATCCGTATATGCCGCCGGAAAAAGGGCATACTGTTCCTGACAGGAATAGATGCTTTGCGTTCATCGCTTCTGACTGCCGCGTTGCTGACATGCTGTTGACATGCTGCGGCGGTCTTGCGGGACGTATGGAAGGAGGAAAATATGGCGGATTTGAAATGTGCGGTGGAGAATTGCACCTACAATGACAAGGAGCAGCACCTATGCTGCAAAGGGGATATCTGCGTGGGCGGGCAGCATGCCTGCAGCTGTGACGGAACCTGCTGCGAGAGCTTCATTCAGGAAAGAGAGGGCAGGGATTCCTTCAAAAGCTCCGTTGTTCATCCCAGCAAGACCATCAGCATTGACTGCGAGGCGGTAAAATGTGTATATAATTCCAATTACAAATGCCATGCGGATCACGTTGACATCAAGGGCTGCGGAGCCTGCGCCTGCGAAGGCACGGTCTGTGCTACTTTCAAAGAGAAATAATTTTCAAGCCGTAGGCCAAGGCTTCTTGCTTTGGCTTTCGGATCAGGAACGGGAAGAAGAACCGTCATGAGTCCTGAAGGGACTTGTGGCGGTTTTTCGCCGTTTCGGCACATTGACAGACATGAGGATGTGGGATAGAATGGAAAGTACGGCGGAAGGTATGGCCTGAGAGAAAATAAAAGATACGAAAAAGAAAGCATGAAGGGCGGCATATTCAGGCAAGAGTTGCATGGAAGAATAGCATAGAAGAATTGCATGGAAGCGACTCAGATGGCCGATAGCTGAATGGGAAAGGGAGTCAGGATGAAGGTAGTAGGCAAGCAGAGAAACAGCAGAATGTGCTTTGTGTGCGGGATGGACAATCCCATGGGTATGAAGGCGCAGTTTTATAATATGGAAGACGGAAGCGTCATGACAGTGTTTCGGTACGAGGAGGAGCATCAGAGCTTTCCCCAGAGGGTACATGGCGGACTGACGGCCACCATGCTGGACGAGCTGGGGCTGCGGGCTATGTGGACGAAATCTTCGGAGGAGGTGTTCGGCGTCACCATGTCCATGGAGGTGAAGTGCAGGAGGCCGGTGCCGTATGGCGTGGAACTGGTGGGCAGGGGCATGGTGGAGCGGGAGACGCCGAAATTTGTCACCATCCGTTCGGAGCTTTTCGACATGGAGGGAAATAGGCTGGCAGATGCGGAGCTGAAGTACATAAAGCTGGAGGTAAAGCAGATCGTCCAAGGCATTGAGCCCCACGAGGAAATGTGTTATCTGATAGAAGATGACGTAAAAGAAATCAACTTTAGGAAAAAACCGGAACATCCCTCGGACGGGCAGGCGGTCTGTTCAGGGGTTCGGCATAGTCTGGGAGAGAATGAGTAAAGATTTGGCATGAAATAGGCAGAAAGGGATGGGCGGGATGTTTTTTGCAGATTTATCGGCGTGGACGGCAGAAAATGTCATTCTGAGAATGGTGGCGGCAGTGGTCTTGGGAGCGCTGGTGGGCATTGACCGAGGGGCAAAGAGAAGGGGAGGCGGAGCCCGGACGGACGCGGCCGTGTGCCTCGGGGCAGCCATGGTGGTAATGACGGGACAGTACATGGAGCTGCGGTATCACGGCACCACGGACGTGGCCCGCATGGCCTCTCAGGTGGTGAGCGGCGTGGGCTTTCTGGGAGCCGGATCCATCATTGTGTCCGGCCATCAGGTCAAGGGACTGACCTCGGCGGCAGGGATCTGGGTCTGCGCCTGCATCGGACTGGCGGTGGGAATCGGCTTCGTGGACGGAGCTGTTCTGGCCACAGTGATTCTGCTGGGGATGCTCCATGTTCTGCCGTGGGTGGAGGGAAAGGTATATAAGCATTCCAGATACATGCTTCTTCACGTGGAGGCCGCCGAGGGAAGGGCGGCAGGGGAGCTGATGCGGAAGCTGAAGGCGGACGGGTGCGTGGTTGACATGTTTGAGGTGGATAGGCTGGGGACGGATATGCAGTCCTTTACCATAACCATCACCATTCGGGTTCCCCGCAGGCTGAGCCGGGAGGAGTATGCGGAGAGCCTTCTGGGAATCGGCGGCATTACGTCCATCGACAGTATGTGAGGCTCAGCTGACGCTGAGGTTCGCGTATTTTTTGGGGGACACGCCCACAGCCTTGGTGAAGGCTTTGAAAAAGTTGCTGTAGTCTCCGAAGCCGCTTTTCTCGAAGGCCTCGTTTACGGAATCCCCTTCATTTAAATGGGCCTTGGCGATGCTGATGCGGCGGGCGTTGATATACTTATTGATGGTGGTGCCGGTGGCCTGCTTGAATATCCGGCATATGTAGGATTCGCTGAGAAAGAAATTTTCCGCCAGCTGTTCCACTGTGATGGGCTGCCCGATGTTCTGGTTGATATAGACAAGGATTTCGTCCACCTGATGACTGTATTTGTAGCCGCTTTCGGAAAGCGCTGTCTCGTTGGTGTCGGAGAGAGAGTTGATCATGGCCAGCAGCTCCATGAAGGCGGAGCGCTCCACAATGTCATGGGCATATCCTTTGGCGGAGGTTATTTTGTTGATGTAGTAGAGAAAGCGCTTCTGATGGGGCTTGCTCAGGGAGACTTTGTGCTGGAAATGTCCGTCCCGATGAGTGAAGCAATAGTCCAGATCCGTCTCCTCCGTGGAAAGCCTCTTTACGAAATCCGGGTGGATGGACAGCACGATGCGCTCATGGACAAGGTTATCGATCTGGGTCAGTTTATGGCTTTCATACTGGTTGATGATGAAAAGATCTCCCGGAGAGATGGAATAAAAGCGGTTGTCTATCAGAAACTGCTTTCCGCCGGAAATGGAATAATACAGTTCGTAGCAGTCATGGATGTGCATGTCCATGGCTTTTTCTTCTTTGTATAGATGGGCGATGGAGAAGGTGCGAGTGAGCTTGCAGTTCTCGATGGCCGTCTTGCAGGATGTTAATTCTTCCATAAATGGGATCTCCTATTTAAAGTACCGTCTCTGCGCTACGACGCCCCTCTCAGGGAAGTCTTTTTGGCCGCAAAAGCATGCGTCCCAAAAGCCTTCCGGGCGTCTGCGCTTCGAGACTGATTAAAGTACCGTCTCTGCGCTATGATGCCCTTACTATACTACAAATGTTCAAAATATGCAAGGTTTTGATAAATATTTGAATAGACTTGGAGAATTCTTTTGTGTATACTGAGATCATGGCCCAGAGAAGAACACTGGGAATACTCTTCCGAAAAGGGAGAAAATTTATGGAAAAGATATCCGTTGCATGATATAATGAAAGCAATTATGCAAGAGGGCAGTTATTGACGGATTTTTGCGATGTTATTTTGTGTATCGGATTTTATTCTGCAGAAAGAGAGGTGTAGAAGGTGGAACTAAGAACAGCAGTATCCCCAAGAGATGTGAAGCATTATACCACGGACAGGCTCAGGGAGGAGTTTCTGATTCAGGATCTCTTCGTACCGGGCCAGATTAAGCTGGTATACAGCCACATCGACAGAATCATCACAGGGGCGGCGGTGCCTGTGGAGCCCATTAAGCTGACGGCGGGAGATGAACTGAGGGCAGAATATTTCTGCCAGAGAAGGGAGCTGGGCGTCATCAATATCGGCGGCAGCGGCGTCATCACTGTTGACGGGAGGGCCTACAAGGTGGGACACAAGGAGGCTATGTATATCGGCATGGGCTCAAGAGACATTGTCTTTGCAAGCGACGACGTCTCGGCTCCCGCAAAATTCTATCTGAATTCCGCGCCCGCCCACAGAACATGTCCCACGGTACTGATCAAGCCGGAGGGAACGCCGGAGGACGGAGTGGTGATCGTGAAGGACGAGAACAAGGTGGAGCTGGGATCTTTGGAGGATGCCAACCATAGGGTTATCTGCAAATATATCCTGCCCGGTCAGGTGGAGAGCTGTCAGCTGGAGATGGGCATGACCAAGCTGGCCCCCGGCAGCGTCTGGAACACCATGCCCTGCCACACCCATGACAGACGGATGGAGGTATACTTGTATTTCGACATGCCGGAGGATGCCTTCGTCATGCACTACATGGGAGAACCCCATGAGACCAGACATATCGTTATGAGAAATCAGGAGGCTGTGATCTCCCCCAGCTGGTCCATCCATTCGGGATGCGGCTCCAGAGCCTATACCTTCATATGGGGCATGGTGGGCGAGAATCAGGACTTTGACGATATGGACGGCGTGGCCATGAAGGATTTGAAATAATGTCGGCGGCCAAAGGAATGCCGGCGGAAAGATAAAAAATATTCAAGGAAAGCAAAGAAAAGAAAAACAAGAAAAGAAAAACAAAGAAAAACAAAGAAAAAGAAAAAGGAGAAAAAGAAAATGTCTGAATTCACAAACTTTTCACTGGAAGGAAAAGTGGCTCTGGTAACGGGAGCATCCTATGGAATCGGCTTTGCCATCGCTTCCGCTTATGCGGAGGCAGGAGCGACAATCTGCTTCAATGATATCAATCAGGATCTGGTGGACAAGGGGCTGGCGGCTTATGCGGAAAAAGGAATCAAGGCCCACGGCTATGTGTGTGACGTAACCGACGAGGACGCGGTAAATGCGCTGGTTGCCCGGATTGAGAGCGAGGTGGGCGTCATCGATATTCTGGTGAACAATGCGGGAATCATTAAGAGAATTCCCATGACCGAGATGACTGCAGCCCAGTTCCGTCAGGTCATCGACGTGGATCTGAACGCGCCCTTCATCGTGTCCAAGGCCGTGATCCCTTCCATGATCAAAAAGGGCCATGGCAAGATCATAAACATCTGCTCCATGATGTCCGAGCTGGGCAGGGAGACCGTGTCCGCATATGCTTCCGCAAAGGGCGGCCTGAAGATGCTGACCAGAAATATCTGCTCCGAGTACGGCCGGTACAACATTCAGTGCAACGGCCTTGGGCCCGGCTACATAGAGACTCCCCAGACGGCTCCTCTTCGCGAGGTTCAGCCCGACGGCAGCAGGCATCCCTTCGACCAGTTTATCTGCGCCAAGACTCCTGCCAATAGATGGCTGAAGGCAGAGGAGCTTACGGGTCCCGCGGTATTCTTGGCATCCGAGGCGTCCAACGCCGTGAACGGACATATTCTCTATGTGGACGGCGGTATCTTGGCCTACATCGGCAAGCAGCCGGAATAAAAGTAGGTAAATCAGGAGGAGACTTTCATGAAAATAGCATTGATCAACGAGAACAGTCAGGCGGCAAAGAATCAGATGATCTGCGATACTCTGAAAAAGGTGGTTGAACCCATGGGACATGAGGTGTTCAATTACGGCATGTGCGGCGCGGAGGACGCAAATTCCCTGACCTATGTGCAGAACGGCATTCTGGCTGCGGTGCTTTTGAACTCCGGGGCCGCGGACTATGTGATCACCGGCTGCGGAACGGGGGAAGGCGCCATGCTGGCCTGCAATTCCTTTCCAAAGGTGCTCTGCGGACATATCGAATCTCCCTTGGACGCCTATCTGTTCTCTCAGGTGAACGACGGAAACTGCGTGGCGCTTCCCTTTGCGGAGAATTTCGGATGGGGCGGAGAGCTGAATCTGGAATACATTTTCGAGAAGCTTTTCTGTGCTCCGGGCGGCGGCGGATATCCCCCTGAGAGGGTGGAGCCCGAACAGAGGAACAAAAAAATTCTGGATAAAGTGAAGGAAGTGACCCATACTGATATTGTGACCATTCTGAAGAATCTGGATAGGGAGCTGGTAAAGGGCGCTCTGGCAGGAGAGAAGTTCAAGGAATATTTCTTCGACAACTGCAAGTGTGACAAGATCGCTGAGGCAGTGAGGGAAATCCAGAAATAGAGATAGGGGAAGCCGCTAAAGGGCGGCGGAACATGCATGTGGAACGTAAATAACGCCCCATAGGCAGATAGGAGAAGAGAAGATGAACGCAGTATTAGAGCAGATTAGTAAAATCGGCATCGTACCCGTGGTGAAGATCGATAGGGCAGAGGATGCGCTGCCGCTGGCAAAGGCGCTTTGCGCCGGAGGCCTTCCTTGCGCAGAGGTGACATTCCGCACGGACGCGGCGGCGGAGGCCATTGGGATCATGACAAAGAATTTTCCCCATATGTGCGTGGGAGCGGGCACTGTGCTGAACCCGGAGCAGGTGGATGCGGCGGTGGCAGCAGGGGCCAAGTTCATTGTGAGTCCGGGTCTGAATCCCCGAACGGTGAAGTATTGTATCGAGAAAAATGTGCCTATCACCCCCGGCACCTCCAGCCCCTCGGATATCGAGCAGGCTATCGAGCTGGGACTGGATGTGGTGAAATTCTTCCCTGCGGAGCAGTCAGGCGGTCTGGCCAAGATCAAGGCCATGGCGGCTCCCTATGTGAACATGAAATTCATGCCCACCGGGGGCATCAATGCCAAGAACCTGAACTCCTACCTTGACTTCAACAAGATCATTGCCTGCGGCGGGTCATGGATGGTTCCCGGTGACCTGATCAATCAGGGCGCATGGGATAAGATCGAGCAGCTGACCAGAGAAGCGGTGGGAACCATGCTGGGCTTCGAATTGGCCCATATCGGCGTGAACACGGACAGCAAGGAGGATGCGGACAAGGCGGCGGCAAGGCTCTGTTTCCTGTTTGGTCTTCCGGCCAAAGTGGGAAGCGGCGGAACCTTTGCGGGCACCATCGTTGAGGTGCTGAACCAGCACGGCAGAGGCACTCACGGACACATTGCCATCAGGACCAACTATATCGAAAGAGCCATCAACTATATGAGCACTGTGCTGGGAGTTGAATTTGAGGAGCCCATGATGAAGGACGGAAAGTGCAACGCCATCTATCTCAAGGAAGAAGTGGGCGGATTTGCGGTGCATCTTCTGCAGAAATAATCTGATATGTGAGAAAGGATTTGACGAAAATGGCAAAGGTAATTACCATGGGGGAAATCATGCTGAGGCTGTCCACCCCCAATTTCGAGAAGTTCATTCAGGCGGACGAATTTGACGTATGCTATGGCGGCGGCGAGGCCAACGTGGCGGTGTCGCTGGCCAACTACGGCCATGACGTGGAGTTTGTCACGGCGGTTCCTGCCAACGAGATCGGTGAGTGCGCCGTGGCCGCTCTGCGGAAGTACAATGTGGGCACCGGACATATCGCCAGATGCGGCGAGAGACTGGGCATCTATTTTCTGGAGAGCGGATCTTCCATGAGGCCCTCCAAGGTGGTTTATGATAGGGCGCATTCTTCCATTTCCACTGCCACGGCGGCGGACTTCGACTTCGACGGAATTTTTGAGGGAGCGGACTGGTTCCACTTCACCGGGATCACGCCTGCCGTGTCCGATGCTGCCGCAGCGCTGACCGAGGAGGCGCTGAAGGCGGCCAAGAAGCATGGAGTGAAGGTTTCTGTGGACTTGAATTTCCGCAAGAAGCTCTGGTCCTCCGAGAAGGCCCAGAAGGTTATGAAGAATCTGATGCAGTATGTAGACGTCTGTATCGGCAACGAGGAGGATGCAGAGCTGGTTCTGGGCTATAAGCCGGGCAAGACGGATGTGACCAGCGGCGATCTGGAGCTGGCGGGATATAAGTCCATCTTTGAGCAGATGGTTGCAGACTATAATTTTGAGTACTGCGTGTCCTCTTTGAGAGTGAGCCGCTCCGCCTCCGACAACGGCTGGTCGGCCTGCATCTATTCCAGAGATACCAAGGAGTTCTACCACTCTAAGGAATACAGCATACACCCTATTGTTGACCGTGTGGGCGGCGGCGACTCCTTCGCGGGGGGCGTGATCTGCGGCATGCTGGACGGCAAAGACTTCAGGGCCGCTCTGGAGTTCGGCGTGGCGGCGTCCGCGCTGAAGCATACCATTCCCGGAGACTTCAATCTGGTGTCCAGAAAAGAGGTGGAGACCTTGGCAGGGGGAGATGCCTCAGGGCGGGTGCAGCGCTAATCATAGAACCGCTGAGTCGTCTGATTCAGCGGTTCTTGTGCAAGGCACCCATAGAAGGGCGGAAGGATGCATAGAATGCAAAATGATTAGAAAGGCGGTATAAGTTGATGTACGACATGAAACCGTATTTGGAGACCATAGACAAAGTTATCGCGCAAGGGCCCTATGAGGATACCTGGGAGTCCTTGTCCCGCTATCAGGTGCCGGAATGGTATCGAAACGCCAAGTTCGGCATTTTCATCCATTGGGGAATCTACAGCGTTCCGGGCTTTGGCAGCGAATGGTATTCCCGCAATATGTACATAAAGGATTCGGGGGAATTCAAGCATCATGTGGAGACTTATGGAAAGCACTCGGAATTCGGCTACAAGGACTTCATTCCCATGTTCCGGGCGGAGAATTTTGATCCCGATGAATGGGCGGAGCTGTTTGCGCAGGCCGGCGCAAAGTATGTGGTGCCGGTGGCGGAGCATCATGACGGATTCCAGATGTACAAAAGCGGGCTGTCAAAGTATAACACATGGGATATGGGGCCTGGCAGAGATATTTTAGGCGAATTAAAAGAAGAAGCGGAAAGACAGGGGGTGTATTTCTGCACTTCAAACCACAGAGCGGAACACTGGTTTTTTATGGGGCATGGGAAAGAATTTGACAGTGATATCAAAGAACCCTTAAAGAGGGGGGATTTCTATTGGCCTGCGATGCCGGAGCCGAATTTTGTGGAGCTTAGAAGCCAGCCATACCCGACCGAGGAATTCCTGAATGACTGGCTGCTCAGAGTGTGTGAGATTATTGACAACTATCAGCCTTCTTTGATTTATTTTGACTGGTGGGTGCAGCATGAGGCATTCCGTGAAGTATTCAAGAAGATGGCGGCTTATTACTATAACAAGGGGCTTGAGTGGGGAAAAGAAGTAGGAATCTGTTATAAGTACGATGCCATGGCGTTCGGTAGCGGCATTGTGGAGGTAGAGCGAGGAGGACTGGACGAGGCAGTTCCGTATCTGTGGCAGACGGATACGGCGATTGCAAAGAATTCCTGGTGCTATACGGATAATCTGGACTACAAGACAAGCCGGCAGATTATCTGCGCATTGGTGGAGACAGTCTGCCGGAACGGGAATATGCTCTTGAATGTGGGCCCTAAGGGAGACGGGTCTATCCCGGAGGAGGATGTAAGAATTTTACGGGAAATCGGCGCATGGCTTCAGGTGAATGGAGAAGCCATATACGGAGCCGGCGTGTGGCGTAAGCAGGCGGAAGGGAATGCAAAGCTTCCGGAGGGACCTTTCTCAGACAATGACGAGATCCCATATACGGGTGAAGATATCCGCTTTATGTCAAAGGGGAAAATGATTTATGCTATCGTGATGCAATGGCCTAAGGAGGGGAAGGTTTCTATCCGCTCCATGGCAAAACAAGTGGAAGAGACGACAAAGTTCCATGGCTTGATTAAGGATGTGCAGATACTTGGAGCCGGGGAGGAAACACTGGACTGGCGGCAGGACGAAGAGGGGCTGCATGTGGAATGCAGTCTCTCCAAAGAGATGCCGGTGGTAGTCAGGGTAGAGATCTTATAGCCCCAGAGATTGGAAACAATGAATCATTACTAAGAGAAAAGGAGTTTTACAAATGAAAGATTGGCTTGAAAAACAATTTAAACTGTCAGCATTCCAAACAGACATCAAGACAGAGCTTCTGGCTGGGATGACCACATTTGTCACAATGGCGTATGTCCTTGCCACCGTCCCCAATATTCTTGGCGGGGCGGGGTTGGACAAACACGTCGTCCTCACAGCTATGGTTCTTCTGATTGTCCTGACGAGCTGCGCCATGGCGTTGTACACCAACCGTCCCTTTGCGTTGGCGCCCGGCCTTGGAAGCGTCGGGATCGTAGCGTCTATGATATCTAATGAAGGAATCAGCGCGCCAATCGCCGCAGGAGTCATATTCTGGAGCGGCGTTTTGTTCATCGTGATTTCCTTCTTAGGGCTTAGGGAGGCGGTAGTGCGTGTTATCCCGGTAAGCATGAAGCATGCGGTCAGCGCGGGAATCGGGCTGTTCATCGCCCTGTTAGGCGCAAAGAACTGCGGGCTGATTGTGGCAAATGCAGACAAAAACAATCTCGCATTCGGAGATTTGGCTTCCCCGTCCGTGATTGTGGCAGTCATTGGATTTATCATCCTTCTTATTATAAAGGTGCGCAACGTTCCGGGAGGGATGATTCTGGCAATCCTTGCTACGACTGTGATTGGCATCCCCTTTGGCGTGACCCATCTTCCGGAAAGCCTGTTCTCCCTTCCGGCAAATATCGGAAAACAGTTCCTACAGGTTGATTTCCTTGGGGCTTTGAATTTCGCATATATCCCGTTTTTGATTGCTTTGTTCGTCCCGGACTTTTTCTCCACATTTGGAACCGTGCTGGGCGTCGGCGCGAAAGCCGGGTATCTGGATGAGGACGGCAACCTGCCGGGGATTGACAAATGTTTCAAAGTAGATGCGGTTGCCACCAGTCTGGGCGCACTCTTTGGCATGCCGAGCATGACGACATATCTGGAATCTTCCGCAGGCGTGGAGGCAGGCGGAAAGACGGGGCTTACCACAGTGTTTACCAGTATATGTTTTGCGCTGTCCGTTTTTCTTTCGCCCCTTGCTCTGATTATCCCTTCGGCGGCTACGGCCCCAGTGCTTGTGCTGATCGGTATCAATATGCTGAGCGGTATGAAAAATATATGTTATGACGAGATGACGGAATACATTCCCGCCTTTTTATGTGTGGCATTTACCATATTTGCCAATAACATAGCAAATGGTATCTGCGTTGCGCTTCCGGCGTACATGATTTTGAAATGGGCGGCAGGAAAACGGAAAGAAATATCACCGGTCATGTATGTGCTTGTGGGAATATGTCTTTTATATTTCGGCACGCTGGTATAAGGACGGATGATGATATATAAGGAGGAAAGTTATGAGTAAAAGACCAATTATTATTGACACGGATCCGGGAATCGACGATGCGCTTGCCCTTGCTGTCGCGCTGTTTTCGGAAGAGTTGGATGTGCGCCTGATTACGACGGTGGCGGGCAATGTGTCTCTGGAACATGTAACCCAAAACACCCTGCGGCTTCTGCGCTTTTTCGGCAAGGATGTTCCCGTGGCAAAGGGGGCGGCGCAGCCTCTGATTGCGGAGTTTGTGGATGCGTCCAATGTACACGGCAAGACGGGGATGGAGGGATATGATTTTCCGGAACCCGGAGAAGAGCTGCTGCTGCAGGAACATGCGGTCAACGCCATGCGCCGCGTCATCATGGAGAGCAAAGAGCCCGTCACACTGGTTCCCATTGCGACGCTCACCAATATTGCGCTGTTATTTGCCATGTACCCCGAGGTAAAATCCAATATCAAAGAGATCGTTATGATGGGCGGTTCTGCGTCGAGAGGAAACAAAGGGGTGATGTCGGAGTTCAATGTGGCGACAGATCCGGAGGCGGCGCAGATGGTATTCCAGTGCGGGCTTCCCATTGTTATGGCAGGGCTTGACGTGGGATTAAAAGCACTTGTGCTGCCGGAAGACAGCGAAGAGATAAAGAAGATGGGGAAAACCGGAGATATGGCGTATCATCTGTTTAAGAGATACAGAGGCGGGAGCTTCGGCACGGGACTTAAGATGTATGACAGCTGCGCTGTTGCCTATCTGCTGTGCCCGGAACTGTTTACGGTGGAAGAAACTTACGTGGGGGTGGAACTGCACGGGACCATGACCGCAGGATGTACGGTGGTGGACTTAAAGGGATATCTTCACAAAGAGCCCAACGCCAGGGTGTGTACGGATATAGACGGGGATCGGTTCCGTGTCTGGTTTAAAGAAGCCATTTCAAAATGTATTTAAGGAGGAGAAACTGCTATGAACGCATTTATTATGTATGGGGCGGCAATTCTTTCCGTTGCCATCGTTATTTTGATGCTGATTAAGAAAATGGATATTAAGATCACGCTGTTTGTTATGGGGATCATTCTGATGTTTGTGGGCGCGGCGCTGGGAAGTCCCATCGGCGGCGAGGAGTATGCGGGCACGGGGGCCGTGTGGCTCGATCCGCTGCAGGTACTGGTGGATCAGTTTAAGAGCACCATTTCCGCTGCAGGATTTATCATACTGATCCTGGGCGGCTATTCCGGCTACATGAGCGCAATCAAGGCAAATAATGTGACCGTGAGCGTTATGACAAAGCCCATTGCGAAAATCAAATCCGTTTACATACTGGTACCCATTATTTTTCTGCTTGGAAACCTGCTTTCACTGGTTGTGCCCAGCGCCTCCAACCTGGCGATCATTCTCCTGGCGACGCTGTACCCGATTATGATTCAGTCGGGCATGAGTACGCTGACGGCGGCGGGCATTATTGCCACGACGGCGACCATCATTCCCACACCGCTGGGAAGCGATAATGTGGCTATCGCGGCGGAACTGGCAAATACCGCAGAGTTTGCGGGCATGACAGCCACGGATTATGTATTCGGCTACCACGCGAAGGTTTCCATTCCCACGCTGCTGCTTATGGCTGCGATACATTTCTTCTGGCAGAAATACTGCGATAAGAAGAGCAAAGGCACAGTGAACGATCTGGATCAGGTACAGGATGTGGAGGAGATCAAAGGCGGCGCGCTGTTCCGCACGGTATATGCCATTTTGCCCCTGCTTCCGATTCTGCTGCTGATTGTGGTGTTCGCACTGCAGAAAACCGTCGGTATGGAGATCAATATCAGCGTCGAAGTGGCAACGCTGTTTTCCTTTGTTATAGCTGTCATCTGTGAACTGATCCGGAAAAGAAATGCCAGGGAAGTGCTGGGACAGACGGAGAGCTTTTTCAAAGGAATGGGTGGTTCCATGCCTATCGTGGCGCTGCTTGTGGCGGCAAGCGTATTTGTGGCGGGACTGAAATCCATCGGCCTTATCACGGCACTCCAGAATGCCATGACGGGCGTGCAGGGAAGCGGAATGGGCTTTATACTGCCGCTGATCCTGATTGCGCTGACGGCTCTTATCGTACTTTTGAGCGGCAGCGGCACGGCACTTTTCTTTGCCATGGTTCCGCTGATGGTTCCTCTGGCGGAAGCGGCAGGCATCTCCGTATTTGCGGTATCCGTACCCATGGGGCTGGCAGGCAATCTGCTCCGCGCCGTTTCCCCCGTATCTGCGGTTGTTATGATCGTGGCAGGAAGCGTGAAGAAGGAGCCCCTTGAGGTGGTAAAGAGAACGGCTGTTCCGATGGTTGCGGGAACGGTTATCATGTTTGTACTGTCCATGATCATGTTCCTGTAGCAAGGAGAGAGCAGGGTATCTGTGAGACGTTCCTTATAAAAAAGTATTGTTTACGGCGCCATAGGGTAATATCCTATGGAGTCTCTGCGTTTGGGCTTTTTCAATCCTGTTCCCCGCTTTTGTCCGCTCTATTGGGAACAACACGAACCGCCTGTCCATTCTCCCAACGGAAGTACTCATACTCCTTGAGCAGCACAATCTCATGGGGAAAGAACTGGGACAATTCCCTCATAAAGTTCTCGCCGTACTCCTCCGGTTTTTCCACCCCCAGATCAGCCAAGATCCCTGGAGACAGGTCGCGGCCATAGGAGAAATCCAGATACATACACCAAGTAACTCCCTCCTGGGGAAATTTTATCCGACCGTTGCGCTCCATGTTGGGCAAAGGCGACCAGTGATCCTCATGTAGCGAAAAATCGCAAGAAGCTGCGCAAAAATAACGGCCCTTTTGGGCGCGCTGCTCCCGATTCTGAACCTCCCGACTATGACCACATCTACATCTTCAACAGCGGTCGCCGGGGCTGTCATCTCTTTTTCAAGCTGTACCCCAACTAGTAAGGGCTTTTTCAAAGCGTTTGACCATCTCTTCCTCCGCTAAATCTTTTGTTTTCAGTCCGTATTCCCATGTTGGCATAAAAAACTCCTTTCAGCTTATTATACCCTATACCATCATCCCAATAGAACGTACAAGGGTACGGGGGTTATTGGATACAAGTATAGCATATCCCCCACCGAAAACAATCCCTGTTCTATATCCGTTCCGCCTATCCAGACCGTCAAGGGGCGA
>OFFJ01000965.1_pt1 | contig 22398 bp, 28 predicted proteins | sample 1521261 | NCBI WGS metagenome assembly OFFJ01 (sample SAMEA3504122, study PRJEB24116) | mouse gut metagenome | biome: mouse gut; feature: mouse-associated habitat; material: faeces | place: Denmark | collected 2011 | reverse complement strand
TTTTCACTGCCTAAAATTTTACCATCTTTTCTCTGTATTTACTACAAAAAATTGTATTCAGTCCCAGTTTTCCTGCAACTTGGGCATGACATACTCCGTCTTGTTTTTCAACATTCCATAAATGATACTGATTAGCCTACGGGAGATCAATATCAACGCCTGCGGCTTGGTCTTACCCCTTGCCAACTGCCTTTGATAATAGGCATAGAATGCCGGATTCCTCGGTAAACCTTTAGAAGATAGCTGAATCATCTGAATAGCAAGAAAGTAGATTGTTCCCTGCAATCTTCTGTTTCCCTGTTTTGAAGGCTTATCGTCACCTTTCCCTGAGGATGAGAATTTCACAGGTGCAATCCCTGCAAAGTTCGCCAGCTTATCAGCATTGGGAAATCTACGAATATCCCCTATCTCCGAGAGCATCTTCGCAATGGTGGTATCACTGACACCGGGGATGGTATTCAGAGTGCATTCAAACCTTGGAAGAAAATCATGGATTGCCCTATCTACTTCCTCAAGTTGAGTTACATAGTGTCTTACATCCCGCACCAGACCTCTTGTGATTTCATCCCGTTCCGGCTGATAATCCCTTGTAGTGTCTCCATCCGCCTTTACTGCATCCAGTATCTTCTGGCACTTCCGTGTAGAAAACTGATTGTGGCTGACCGGGATTAATTCCTCTGCCAGTTCTTCCACTGTCTTACCTCTCAGCAACCGCGGGGAAGGATAATGCTCCCAAAAGTAAAGTGCTGTGGGTCTGCCGATGTCCTGAAAAAACTGCTTGTAACTTGGATAAGCTACGCAGACCTGCTCATGCAACTGGTTCTTCAGACGGATATGATGCCTCTTCAAATTTGCCCGTCTGTTGACAAGCTGACTCAAAGTCCAGTACATATCCTCCGGCATGGCATCGGGTAACTTATTCAGTTCATTGATAGCTACTCTCGCTACGCATTGTGCATCGTAGCTGTCATTCTTTTTGTACTGCGGTACGCTCTTACGATAGGCATATGACAATGCCGGATTCACATCTTTCACGATATAATTTCGTTCAATCAGCCATGCAGCTAATGCTCTTCCGTAGCCGTAGGAATTCTCCAAGGCAAACACAATTCCTTTACCGTCAGTACAATACTTCTTACATTTCGTGGTTAGCTTCCCAAACTCGGAAGGCTTATTCTGAAACGTAATCTCTCCGAGTTTTTCGTTGAAGCAGTCCATAATGACTGCCGTGTGTTGTTCCTTGTGGAGGTCGAGCCCCACATAAATATACTTTGTTTTGTCGTACATAAATCATTCCTCCCAAATCTTTTGACTTCAAAATACAGGCAACCTCAACTGATAAGCCAGTATCCCCGAATTACGCACTAAGCAACGAGGTCGGCACGGGTGGTACAGCCAATCTACTTATCCGTTTTTGATTAAGGATTTTCCTGTGAACACAGGACACGAAGCAGAAGAAATCTCCTTCGTGGTGTGTGATGTTAACTCTGAAAAAGTACGATTGCAAGTCAATTTTTTGATTTGGGAGCATTTTCTCGTTTGAACCACTAAAATGAGCAGAATTGGCTTTATGCCATAAACCAAAAACAGAGAAAAACGAGTAATAATGCACAAATATAGTATTCAAACAGGCAAAACAACTTTCTCTTGCCCCTGTGAGAGCCTGTGTTGCCCCTGTGTGCGATTTTAAGACCGAAGTCGAGGTAGTTACCCATAATAAGAAATTTAAGGCTTGTTGGGGAAATGTGAACAAAGTTCCTTTTAGAAAATATAAGAAAAATATTAGGGTCGAAAATAGTGCAGGTTAAAGGGCTTATTCCGCCAGAAGCGGCATAAGCCGGAAAACACCCACCGGCAGGGCCGTTGGGAAGAATCAGTTATGACATAACTTTGGTTACCACCATTCAGTTTTTTATGCTACAAACATAATTTTGTCTATTCTGCTTTATTTTCCCTGCAAATTTTCATTGGATTCTGTGAATTGATGAATTCCGATTTCTGCGGTATCGTGTGTTGTCAAGAAAGGAGGTACGACTTACAATGAACATGGATATTTTTCAATTGTTTTTCAATTACTTAGAGGAACGACCTTACAACAATATTTATCAAAACGTCAAACAAGATGCCGATTATATGGAAGCTGCCATACAGGAAAAGGAACTCAACGAGCAATACAAAAAACTTGATTTATCAAATGAACAGCGGAAAGTCATAATGCAGTGGATAGATGCTATACAGGCACAAGAATCTGCTTATGCGGCGATTGTTTTCCGGATGGGCATGCAATGCTGTTTTTCCCTGCTAATCCAACTAACTGACTTATAAAATATACAGAAAATCAGCGGTATCTTACGTGACATTTAAGGTCATAAAAATACCGCTGATACTGTGTTTTTATTTAGTTGCAAAAAAAATTTTCTTCCCCCTTATACCCCCTGGTGAGTGCCATTGTAACATGGATATTTTTGGTTCGTCAAGGAAAATATTATTCTATTATTTGCAATTCACCTTTCTCACCTGATATTAACTTATCAAGCATTATTTCAAAATTGTCACCCCAATTTATAAGACAGTCATCGTATCCTGTAAAATAAAATCCATTTTTAGATAAAAATAGTGTCATATTTTCCTTTTCTATGTCTCCAATTATTAACAAATCATCTTGCAAAAATTCATTATACTCTTCTACCACATCCATTGTTATTTCCTTTTGAGCTTCTATTGGATTTAATCGAAGAATCATATCCTGTTTCCAGATAGGATGGATATAATGAATTTCTAAACATGCATACTTTTCTATAAATTGCTTTTGTCTAGAATTATAATGATAACCGCACTCTTCATACATATGTAATATAGCAGAAATATCTACATTTCTTTCTTCATAATATCCTGCTTGTTCTAAAAGATTATTTACTTTTTCCATCATTTTCTCCTATTCTGTAAAGTAAACTATGTTTCCATACAAGTTCTGGCAGTTTATGCAAGGAGCTTTATAATTTCCTCCAACCCTATTAATACTATACACTCTTAAAGCATTTATTTCTACTCCGTTATTTAGTGCATTATTTATAGCATTAAACTCGCCACAATTTTCTAACGGGTAATTTGTCATAGTTCCATCAACACTATCTAATATTGCCTGCATTTGAGGATTAATTGCATTTCTTGTAGGATTATTATTCATACCACTAATACCATAATATATGTCACCTGTGTTCGTATCTATCGCAGCTGTTACAACCTTAGAATTAATTTTTCCTCCAGTTGGCTTGGTAATATCTCCATTTAAAATAGCTTGTCTATAACTGTTGATATTACTTTTAAGCATATCATCCGCAACATTGTTCCAATATGCATCATAACGTGCTGTCTCTTCAGGAGTCATTAAATCTCTAAGAGATGTTGATGTACCACCCTCCCCCGTCCGCGGAACCTGCTCAAAATGTGCCGCCTGATTATTTTTAACATAATAATCAGGATTACTCAAGCCCGCTATCACTGTCACAGCCGCACCCGTCTCCGATATCTGACCCACCATACGGTACAGGTCGTCCCCCAGAGCATCCCTTAAAGCGTTCTTCCCTGTGGTGGACTCCACCATATCGCTTCCCTGCACCACTATATTTGAGAAGTTTAGCGCATACAGGGCTGTTTCTGTAAGGCTTATCATCATCTCTTCACTGAGCCCCACCATGCTTCCGGCATAGCCTGCCCCCGTCCCGTATAACAGTGCCGGCGCAGCATACGGCGCCATACAGAAGGCGTATCCCGCAATGGCTCCATGGGCTGAACCGGCCAGAGCGCTGTTTATGTACGTCATTGTCCCGCTCACTTCACCCCTTGCGTAGTCTTTTTCCGCCTGGCTCACCACAAGCCATGAGCCTCCCACAGCCGTTAGCCCTCCCATGACATAAGGCGCAAATACTGCCGATGCCCCGCCGGTAAAAGCAATGGTTGCGCAGTAAGCCACAGCGCCGGTCACCAGTGTCACTACACCAAGCCCGATTCCTACATTTTTCCAAAGGGCTCCCCAGTCAAATTCCTCCTCAACCAGAATCTCCTCCGGGCTGTCCTTAAAAGGGCGGTAGCGGATAAAGTCCTCTCCGCAGAGTACACCTGACCGGGACAGGCCGTTGAATTCAAAGCTCATGGTGAAACCGCTGTCGCTCCCACCCGTAGGGGGATTGCTCCCTATTACCGGCAGCATAACCAAACTTACCGGCATATCCCGTACCTCAAGGATAGCATCCGGCAGCCCCCCAATGAACTCTGTTATGATATCCATACCATATCCCTCCCTGCTGTTTCGGAACTTTCACATTCTTCTTCGGGCCCGTTTCCAGATATGTATTCTATCATAAAAATGTATCTTTTTTCCTTTGTCGTAAAAACTGGTATTCTACTTGTAAAAACTGGTAAAATCCCTGTATAAATCTGTGTTCTGCTTTCCATAAACCAAGAACTGCCGTCAGAATACTTACCCTTCATTCCCGACAGCAGCCTTGGTATAAAGCACTAAATCTACTTTAAATATACAGTTTTCATGTGAAATTTTTATTGCACCATCGTACTTTTTCACCACCAGCTCTATGCTCCTCAGTCCGATACCATGTTCATTTCCGTCCGCCTTTCTTGTCCGTATCTTTCCGTCTTTACCGAACTCCAGCTTTCCGTCATAGCTGTTATAGAGGCTGATATACATAATATTTTTGAAGTATGTCATTTGTAAATTCAGGTACTTTTCCTCCGCTTTTTCCATGGCTTCTGCCGCATTATCCAACAGATTTCCCAGAATAATGTTCATATCCACCTCAGACATAACCGGTTCCCTTGGTATATCAATGTAAATCTGCGGTACACATTTTATACGCCTGCATATCATATCCAGCTTATAATTCAGTATACTGTCAACTTCAATATTTTCCGTCTTTACATACTCCTGCACAATTCCATGTTTTTCCCCCAGTTTACCGACATACTCCATGGCTTTCCCATATTCGCCGTTTTCCAGCCAGGTATGTATCAGCTGCATATGATTTTTTATATCGTGACGGAATATTCTGACATATTCCTGTGACTGCAGAAGAATCTCTAATTGCTTTGCATACATCCGGTTCTCCTGAAGCAGCATTGACCGTTGCAAATCCTTCTTATAGCTTTCAGCTATTTTATGATAAATGTAATAGGTACTGATGTTCAGGATACAGATAATGCTTAAGGCAATCATTGACAATTCATGGGAATGAACCTCCTCTGTTATAATCTCTGCCACCGCCACACTCCCTGCCGACAGAATGCCAATACTGAGATAACCTCCCGCTGGCAGTACTGCGTACCTGTCAAAAGAAAGCAGCTTCTCTGTCAGAACAACAATAAACAATTCCAATACCCCTGAGCATAAACATCCCAAAGCGGCATTCTCCATCGGAGCCCCCAGCGCATTACTAAATATCCATACAATATTTTCCACGATGATTCCCAGCCCCATTGCCGATATCACCGCCAGGACTTTCCGTTTCCAGTTTCCCTCATACAGAAAAATTACCAGCACCGCAAAACATAAAAAAATGGACAATCTTGTAAGTCCGATACCTGAATCCGATACATAATAGACCACTGAATTGACCAACCACGTCCCAATATATAAAGGAATCGAAATTTTCCGGTTCCTGCTTTTTGAAACAAGAAACAGTTCCATCACCCGAATTCCCACATAGACACTCAATATATTGTAAATCATGCCAAAAACCATATCAAATACTCCCATCTATTTCCTCCTCCGTATTCTTTCCTCTAAAATTTTCTCCTGTATCCCTTCCCTGCGTCTGCGGCTGACAGGAAGCACCTCTCCGTTCGTCAGGCATACTTCTTCCACGCGGAATTCCGATATATAACTGATATTCACAATATATGACTTGTGAATCCGCCAAAAATTATCCTCATTTAATTTTCCCGCAACCTCATCCATATTCCCATAAAATTCTGCGTTCCTGCCTTTTCCTGTAACAATTTCCACCTTTCTTCCCACACATTGAAAATACATAATTTCATCATCTCTGACCCGAAACCTTTTTCTGTCGATTCCATATTCGAAAAAATTCCTGCTCCTTTGCCCATAAATCCGGATATATTCTTTTACAACCCTGTCTATATCCTGCCCTGTCACAGGCTTAACCAGAAAATCCAGTGGCCGGTTCTTAAAAAGCCGTAAAGCATAGCTTTCCATTGCAGACACATATACAATCTGTGTCGTCTCATTATTCAGGTCAGAACGAATCACTTCTCCGACTGTAACACCATCTACGCTTCCGCCAAACTCAATATCAAGAAATATAATATCCAAAGGCGGTTCTTCCCTTAAAAACCGCAGATATTCATCCCCACTCAGGAAAATAATAATATCAAACTCCAGTCTTTCCCGATGTGCAAATTCCTGTAAATATTTTTCAATCCGACCTCCAAATGCTATATCATCATCACAAATCCCAATACTGTACATAGCCTGGCTCCTTATCGTCTGTGTGCTTATGGCTTCTCGCGAATTTCCAGCAGGTCAGATATTGTACATCCAAAATAATCGCACAGCTTAATAATCAGATTTGCATCTATCCTCTGAAAATCATCCCTGCAATACCTGTTGAAATTTCCTCTCTGCTGGTCTAAATCCTTACAGATTCGGTTTTTGTTTATTCCTTTTTCCTCCAACAGCTCATTCAGCCTTATGTGTACATATTTCATCGCCTTACCTTGCTCCCTTTTTTTATATACACAGTATAATCAAAGAGGTAATAACTAATAAGTTTTAATATATACAGGTTTATTTATATATACTTTATATAAATACAGGCTATATAATTAATAAGGTTCCGATAGAACAATTCATACTGCCCGATAACAGCCTTCTCACTCCAATCCCATATCTCTGCCCTTCCCCATCTCCCCCTTCCCTTTTTCTGCTTCCACTTTCCCCCTGTTCTCCTCAAGCTTCCCCTTAACAGAAACCCTCTCATTCTTTCCCTGCCCCGGCACATCCTCCGCTGCCTTTTGCTTTTCACCATCCGTTCTCCTGCGATACCTGCGCTCCACATACTGTATCGTCCTGTCCTCGTGGGCCTCCCCCGCAAAATCAAGTTCATCAATATTACTCTTATAAAGAATTTTCGGAATCGTCATAATCTCTTTATCCATAAAAGAAAAATACTCCTTCGTATTTCCCCCCGCAAAAATGATATGGTCTAATACACTTATATCCATCAATCCACATGCCAGTAACAGCTTATCCGTTAATTGAATATCCGCTTTAGAAGGATGCAGGCTCCCGCCGGGATGGTTATGAAATAAAAGGATACTGTTTGCATTTGATAATATTGCGCTTTTCAGTACATCTTTAGAGTCTACTATCGAATTATTCAATGTTCCCATACTCACTATATTCATATTTATCGGCTCCCCGCCGGTCTTGAAATTAACAACACCAAATACCTCCCTGTCATAATCCCGCAGCGCCTCCGCCAGAAGCCTCACCGCATCATCAGAGTTGGTAACCGGCGTCTCACTGTAAAGAGGCGGCTCCTTCACCATCCGTATCGCTACCTGTTCAAGCCCGTACTTTGCCTTATTTTCCATGCCCGTCACCCCCTTCCTCACCATCTGTAAGCGGTATAACAAGAATAAATTCGCTCTCTCCCAGCTCATTTAATTCCTTTTTCAAATCCTCCATTGTAAGTTTTTTTCCTGTCAATGATTTTGCAATAGATTTCCGTATATATTTTTCCATATCAGTTATCGCCTCCTGTTTCTGCTTACATGTCAAAAGCAGCCCTTCCCGGCTGCTTTCCATACAACTTTACAAACTATTTTCCCGGTTTTTACCCGGAGATAAATCCCCTGATATCCTCTGCTGTGCCGCACGCATTCCCATTTCCTTTAGCTTTTCCTTTACGGAAATACGCCCCTCCTTTGCGCCTGCCTCTGCTTCCGCCAAATCAATCCTTAAGAGCCTCAGCTCATCCTCCATATTTTCCAGAACATGATTAATCCTTGTGATATTCCCCAGCGCGTCCTCACCGGCACTTACCCGATGGCTCAGCTGCCCCTTCTGCGGTCATTTCCCGCCTGTTATATTCCAATCCGATTTCTCCCTCTGTACAGAAAGATAAATCTGTATAAAGCGCCATTGTCGCGCTAACTCTTTTAATTGTCCGCTGCTCCTGTCAGTATCTTTTTTGTCGTATCCCTGTTTCCCTGTCCCAATTCGGAACGGTAATTCTTTCCACCGAAGAATACGGGCATACACCGTTCCATGATACGGTCATAAATCCTTGCGTATTCCAAATCCTGCGGTTTTCTGAATGTATCAAGCTGTATGTTTGTCGTGATGATGAAGGGCTTGCCCGATTTATAACGCTCATCAATAATCCTGTGTCAGCGTCCATGTAGTCATCTGCCGCTTTTATATTCATATTCGCAGCATTTTCCATACCTCTAATCACTTCATCAACAACCGCATCAATCATAAACTGTCACCCTCCTCAAAACTGCTGTTATAAGAATACCCTCTCCCCGTTTCCTGTTCTTTTTTCATATCCGCTTTTTTCCAAAGCTCCATAGTGGCTAAGTGGTTTTTGTATGTTTTTCCATAAGATGCCATGTATTCCGACAGATGTTCTATCATGGACTGGTAGTCTGACGGAAAATCGTCTTTGAGCATTTGCAGTTCCTTATCCGTAAGAATGACATTATTGTATCTGCCATAGAAATGCGCTCCGTTTTTCTCTTTTGCAGGCGGGTGTGCATTTTTCTCTCTCACACTCTCTTATATAATCTCTGTTCTCTATATTCTTATCTCTATACTCTGGTGGACAAATGTCCAAGGTGGTGAGGATATTCTGCGGACAAATGTCCGCCTTTTGTCCCCCTGTGTCTGACAACCCTATCTGCAAAGGCATGGAGTTCTCCCTTTCCTTTCTAAGCCTCGGCAGCTTTTTGCGCTCACCCTCAGTTGACGATTTCCCTACCAGCGTTTCAATCTGACTTATGTAAATCGTTCCTGTTTCGGTAGTTTCCACAAGCCCCAGCTCCAAGAAAATTTTTATTGCTCTCTCCACAGTTCTGACTTCATGCCTTGTCAGCGTTGCAATCATCTCCGTTGTCATTGACAAACGCTCATTTACTTTCAAAAATCCGTTGAACTACAACGATTTCAGGTACATCTTCATCAGGATATTACTGTACAGTATCCCGTCTTTCAGTCTCTCAAGCAGTACAATGTTCGGAAGTGGTATGCCTAATTCTTCAAGTGCCTTTTCCTGTTGCGGACACAGTTCTCCGTAATTATTTTGGCAGTCGAAAACGTGCCTTTTATGGATATGCGGAATACCTTCGTCAAAATGCAATGCCCTGTCCGCATCTATATGCTCACTGTTTTCAATATCAAACCTGCGGTCATTATGCTTGGGATTGTAAGCGCCGTTTTTTCCCGCTCTGCCGTTATGTCTTGTCAGTTTCATTCAATCGCAATCTTCCTCCTTTCTTTCCAGTGTCCCTCCAACGGGAAAACCCTGTTCCCTCTGCTCGCAGAGGACAGGACATTTCCCTTCATTTTCTCCCATAGCACAGCTTGGGAGAAAAGCAGCTATGCTGCCAACCCTGCCGATTTCAGCGTCAGGCAATATACCCAGTACGAGCCGACGCAGGCATCAACTCTACTGGGCAATGGCTGCCGCCCTTGACCTGCTAAGAGGGCTGCGCCCTCTTAGCTCCGCCAACAAAAAAATCACGTTGCATTTTCTTTCATAAAATACACGTGATTTTTTATGCTGATGCAAAATATTCTAATAGATGTTTTGCACATTAAGATAATGTTAGGTTATTCATTATATTGTTTCATCTACATATTGTCTATCCATTCTTTGCTTTATTAAACTGTTTAACATACTTGAAGTTTTCTTAATCCTCACATTTTGTGAATGAAATCGAACTATTTTCTTACTAATCTTTCTCACTTTTCATAAGACTCGAAATTATATTTGATAACTGTTCTTCTTTTTTACCTTCTGAGATACGGTCAACAAGTTCAATTGCAAGCATGACTTTTTGAAGATAAGTAAGACGTTCCAAAAATTCATTAACATGTTTGTTACTCTCTTTATACAGGTTAAGCGCTGTAGCTCCGATAAATTCTGACAAAAGCCCCGCAACACCGATAATTAGAGTGATTGAAATTTGAGAAGGAACCACAAAGCTAAGTACAACAGCTACAACAATAAGCAGAAAACCTATAAATATCATAAGAAAGCTAAATTCATATGAACGTTTTGATTGCGATTTATTAATCGTATAATATTCATTTAACTGACTCAAATTTAATTGAATGATATCCTGTATATGAGGCTTGTCTTTTTGTGCATCTATTTTTTCTTCAAGAGTTTGTTTACGCTTTGATATTTCATCAAGCATATCCGATAAGCTACGCCGTTCGAGTAATCTACTTGAGAAAGAACAAATTGTCAAAATCAAAAGCACTGATGAAAAAAAGATAACAAATACTAGAATGTCAGATACAAATTGGTTCGTATCTGGTGTGTTGCCGTTTCCAAAATGAATATCAACTATATGATTTTCTATCAGCATATATAAAGAAATGGATATAACATCAATAATACCAGTGACTGTCAGTAAAATTACTCGCAGGCGAGGACGATTATGTATTATATGCATGAAGCTGTACATAATGTCAATTAGCGGATTGTCTAAAGAAATCATATTTATCCTCCTCTTCATACCAAAATATAGTAATTCCATATTATGGATATAATATAAATTATTTCCGTTCTATTTCATTTATTGTTATACAAGAGATTCTCTTATTTTCAGTTCTAAAAATTCCGTTTTATCCCTCCACCAACCATGAATATTTTAACACATAATTTATTACCTGTCATTTCGTTAGTAGCAAATTTTTGTTTTCTAAAACATAAACAGGCCACTCCCATATCCGAAAATGTCCTGTTTCTCGTTTGTTTAAATTATTATGTACAATCCTCCTCAATAAGAAAATTTATCCTGTTCCTCATTGAGCGTTTCCTCCAGTTCTTTGTGGAACGCGCATACCTGTTCACAATATTTCTGATGCGCTGGTGGGCGTTTCTCTATGACTGCATTTACAAGGAGCTGCTCGTCGGAGAATGCATCTAAAATCTTTCCCACTCTGTTATCCTGTCCTTTCCTGCCCCTGCATATCGCAGCTAACCTTCTACGTTGCCCAGCACAAGACCGTCACGCCCTGCAAAGACTTCCATAATCACCAATGCACCCAAACGAAAACCATTAATAAAGCTCTGTTGGGAATCGCTTTGGGTTGCTTCTGCATAGGAATCTTCCAGTTTTTCAAGCAGCTCTTTTTCCGAATCATTGAGTGTATTAGAAAGTTCTTCTCCCAATCTACACACCCGATTCATTGCACTTTTCAGTTCTGAATTGTGTTCCATTGTTTCCGTACCCATGCGGAGATTGCCTTCTGCTATGGCTGTCAAAATCATCTGCATCATTGTTTCTCTCACCTTATCTGTTCCTGACAGCCTGCCTTTTGTGACAGTTGCCGTTTTCATGCAGCTTGGCAGGCTCTTTTTTATATCCACGTTTATTTCCGGTGGAATTGTCATCGCCTGTTTCCCCGCCTGCAGTATCCTTTCGGACGGTCATGTAATTGTCAATGTTCCTCTGAATGAAACCATTATCACACATAAAATCCCTTTCTCCCGTATTTCCCGAATTATGGAAATTAGGCTTAAAAATCTTAATTTTCCACAATAATGGAATTTTACTTTGGAATGTGGTAAGATTTGTCATATAATTTCTAACGGAGTGATGATTGATGAAATATGAACTGACGATACAGGAAAAACTAAAGGATTTGCGCGTGGAAAACAGGGAGATAAGCAGCTTTTTCAAAAAGCTCTGTCCCGATGACTGCAATCTGCAGGCGGAAACGCTGAAAAGAATATCCATTGAAGAAGATGCCTTTTTTGAACATACGCTTTCAGAGGATATTGTCCGCATCATGCGGGAGATTCGCGCAAGGCATCTTGGCGATATCGAAAGTAAGGCGGATACTTCCATTGTTGACAGAATGGTTGCAACCGTTGATGAAGTGGCAGGATTTAAAGGAACACCATTAAAAAAATTTAAACTGATATTCCACAAATGGTTTGGCGCAAAAGATATAAAACTGACCGATAATGCCGATGAACAACTTGAAAGCGCACTAAATTCCGAACTGCTGAAACCTGTCACTTCTGATAAGAAAAAGAAACACAGATAAAGTCGCATTATGGAAATGTGCATAACTGACTATGCTGACGGACTTCTCTTTTTCCTATTTTTCCAATTAAAATCCAATAAATATCTACAAAATCTTACTTGACAGCAATCTCCGCATACTCTATACTGTAGAAAAAGAGATGGGTTTTTTGCCAAGTAAAATCTCATGATTCGAAAGGGTTGCTCGTTTCTTTTTTTATGTCCATAATGTCATAAAGATACATTTTTCCGTCTGCATCTTGCCGTATGAGCATGGAGGCATGAAACACATTATATCGTTCTACTTCCCCACTTTCATCATAAACTGGCAATGCAAAACGTGAATTATACCGATACCAGCCGTTCGCGGCATTTCTGTTATGCTTTTCACCGGAATTTTCCCTGAAATGCTTTCCGGTTGCTATCTCCAACATCTCCGGTATCCCCTGTGATGCATTTGCTTTTGCTTTCGCATTCGCCCCTTTCAGCGAATATGTATATCGCGAACCAGTGTATTCGTCCGGTAGCTCTTTTCCAATGTATACAATATCGTTTGTATCGACGATTTCATAAAATTCACCGACATAGGTTTCAAGATAATTCTTTACATCGTCCCAGTTTACAGACCTTTTTCCTTTGAATATAATATCATTTATTAGTACAATTTTATTTCCCTTTAAGTCTGTAATTATGTTTACATTTCTATCCAAAACAGTCTTCTCCGTCAAATTGTCTATTTTTATCGTCTTTTGTCAGTCTTTACCGATTATAGCAGAAATGAGCTGACCTATCAATAAAAAGACATTTGTTTATTGCTTATAATAGGTTTGCCGTTCAAAAAAATCTTTTATTGTATCTGTTTTTTTGTAAAACTTCTGTAATGCCCTGCCGACCATGCTGTTACTGAAATGCGGAATGCCTTGATTTTGCTGGTTATGTTGATGTATCGCTCCGCATGGTCTTCTTCGGTTGACCGCTTTTTATATCTTTAAAAATTCTGTTACCCTGATTTCCTCCATGCCCTACGCCAGACGTATACCCGCCTTTTCGGCAAAATACTCCCTTTTCTTCATAAGCTCCGCCTGTTTGTCCTCCGGCAGGCACCGGAACAGCTCCCCATAATCCAGTTCGGCCATCGGCGTATCTTTTGTAAGCCTGAGCAGCTGTTCTTCCAGCCATTCATCCCAAAAATCAAAGAAGAACCTGAAGCTGTCAGCATAAGTTACCGCATCCCCAAACCCATCCGGAAACTTATAATATGTCAGCCTCACAAACCCATATCTCCCCGCATCTACCACCACGACACCAGCGTCAGCAAGCTCATCCGCATAAGCATCCGCAACCTTCCTGCACCTTTCATGCTCCTCGTCACTGATATACACTGTCTCCTTCCCGTCTTCTTCCTCATGCTCCTGCCATTCCCTCTCCATACCGGTTATCTCCTCTTCCAGAAACCGGAGCTTCGTTTCCACATCATCCTTTGCCATAGCTGTGACAAAAATGATAAGCTACGACCGCCTGTGGGCAACCATGAAGGAAAAAGGAATTACACAATATGACCTCTATACCAGATATAACGTCAACCGCTCGCAGTTAGACAGATTGCGCCACAACAAAAATGTGGAGGTAAACACGATTGACCGTCTGTGTAATATCCTGCATTGCAATGTGGAAAATATCATGGAGCATTTCGACGACGACAATGTATTCTGATTGATTCCGAAAAAATTTTTCCATCAGTTACCTGTACTTTTTTGTTTTTGTCTCTGGTAATGACTTAAAACGTTTCTCTTTCCCTCCGTTTATTACTCTCCGCCCATCTGATACCAGTCGCTATCATCCTGTTTCTGCATCCTGTTTCCTTTAACTCTGAACAGCAATAACGTACTTTTCTTGATTACATAAAAACGGAGCGTAAAGATTAAACTCCATACGCTCTCCACAGGCGACATTTGAATTTATTTTTTTGCCATTAACAATCCGCCACCTCTATTTTTCCCTTAATAAGATTATTAAGGAACTCATTCAGCATATCTGCCCCTTTATAATTTCTTTTTATTTTTTCAAACAATTCTGCACACTCTTTTTTACAACTTTCTTTTATAGATTTGATTTCTTCTTCACTTTTATCTCCCTTATATTGGCCGCCGTTTACCCAATAGCGGCTTAATGTTCTGTAAGCCACATATTTTTCAATATCTTTTCTCAATTCCTTATTCTCAAGCTCATCTCCATGCGCCACACATATAAAGATTAAATCCGTATATTTTTTACTGATATCCCAATAAAGCTCTTGTGCCCGGCTTGGACATATATCATAAGAAAACATGTACTCTCCAAATTGATTAACATAACGCCTTTTTTCTTCTACAGGTTTGCTGCCCTGCTTCAGAAGACAAATATCTCTTTCAATTTCTTCACCAATATATTTAGTTGCCCCCACTTGCAGACACACAAGAGGCGCATCAGTATGTTCCTTTCCAAGTAAAATCCACACACCGGGCTTTCCCTTATACTCCTTAATATTATTTTTTTGTTCTTCACCCCATTTTGTTGTATCAATTGCCCTGATGTACTCTATCATCCTAATGCTTCCTCCTGTGCTTTATACGTCTCACAAAAACTTAATCCGGTAACTAATATAATACCATTATAATACTTATCCTGCTATACCTTTCCTTTACCACTCCGGGCTTTCTTCTCCGGGAACTCCACCCCCACCTTAAACCTCACTCCACTTTTCTCCTCCCCATCTTTCGTATAAACATATTCCTCCGTCCCATTCGGGATAATATAAGCGTCATATTCCTTCCCCGTCTTACTCTTTAACCCCTTAAGCAGAATTTTCTTTCCCCCAAGCAAATCCTTTATCTGGGCATCGGAGAGCGCCACCCCCATGGCCCTGCCCACAATCATTCCGCATTTATTTTCGCAATATGCGCCAAATTTTCCTTTTACCACCTGACCGCCGCAGTTTGGGCATACCCCAAGTGCCTCCTGCTCCGGCGCAAAGATTCTCTTCGCCTCGCCGCCGGCCCCCTGATAATCCTGAACAAGCCCCGAAACCATACCTTCTATCCCCGCCATAAAATCCTCCATGGAAAGCTGCCCCTTTGACACCAGCGTAAGGGCATTCTCCCAATCTGCCGTGAGCTTTGGAGACTTTACAATATCCGGCAGTACCGCAATCAGCTCCATTCCCTCCTTTGTAGGAACCAGCCGCTTTTTCTCCCGCTTTACGAAACCGTCCCTGACTAATTTCTCAATCACATCCGCCCGTGTAGCGGGTGTGCCAAGCCCTTTCCGCTCCACTTCATCGCCCATATCCTCCGCACCGGCCCTCTCCATTGCCGACAACAGACTGTCCTCCGTATAGGCTTTCGGTGGCGTTGTGTCATGCGTCCGTACCTCCGCTTCCATACATGTAAAACTCTGCCCTTTGGCCAGAACCGGCAGCTTCGCCTCTTTCTCACCTTCCTCCCTGATTCTGTAAGAATTTCTGAATGCCTCCTCAAAATCCATCCACCCATTCTCCATGACAGATTTACCGGAAGCATAAAAACCGTACCCTCCACAGGACAACTCCACCTTCACCGACTCATACAAATGTGCCCTGCCGGTAGCGCAGAGCAGCCTGTTTCCGATTAAAAGCAGTATTTTCCGCTCCGTTTCCGGAAGCGCCGTCATATCCGCTCTCCCGATTTCCACAGTAGGGATAATCCCATGATGGTCCGTCACCTTCTTACTGTCCAATACCCTTTTGATATCCGGCTTACAGCTTACGCCGCCCCACATAGCGTCCGCCTTACTGACTGCCTCAATCACCTTTTTGGCCGTCTGCTCCATATCGTCTGAAAGATACCGGCTGTCTGTTCTCGGATAAGTCACAAACTTTTTCTCATAAAGACTCTGTGTATACTCCAACGTCTGCTTTGCCGTAAACCCGAATATCCGGTTCGCATCTCTTTGCAGTGTGGTAAGGTCATAGAGCTTCGGCGGTGCCGATGTCTTCTCCTCCCTCACCACCTGCTCCACACAGACCGGCTTTTCCCGACAGCTTCCCGCTATCCCGTCAGCCTCTTTTTTATCGTTTACACGCTCCGACGCGGCGTCCATGCCGTCACATAAAATATGTACAGAATAATAACGCTCTTTTTTGAAATTTCTAATCTCTTCCTCCCGCTTTGCAAGCATGGCAAGCGTAGGCGTCTGAACCCGCCCCACCTTTAAGACCCTGTTCCCGTAAAGAACCGTAAAAAGCCTTGTACCGTTTATTCCCACCAGCCAGTCAGCCCTCTGCCTGCACAGCGCGGAAGCATACAGACAGTTATACGCCTCTCCCGGCCTAAGATTATCAAACCCGTCCCGTATCGCTTTTTCTTCCATAGAAGATATCCAGAGCCTTTTTACCGGCTTACTGCATCCCGCCATCTCATACACCAGACGGAAGATAAGCTCCCCCTCCCGCCCCGCATCTGTTGCGCAGATAACACAATCCACATCCTCCCGGTGCATCAGCCCCGCAAGCACCTCATACTGCTCTCTGGTGTCCGGCTTTACCTCATACTGCCATTTTTCCGGCTTGACGGGCAGGCTCCCATAGGTCCATTTTTTCCACCTCTCCACATAGCTTTCCGGCTGTGCCAGCTCCACCAGATGCCCCACACACCAGCTCACAAGATAACCGTTCCCTTCCATGTACCTGCCCTTCATCTTTGTTATCCCAACCACTTCTGCAATACTTTTCCCTACGCTCATCTTTTCCGTTATCACTAACTGCATTGTTGTCCCTCCTTTTGGGCGCAAAAAAGACGCATGGTTCACATTTCTGTTCCATACGCCTTTACGCCGCTGTTTTGATATGAAGTTGTTTCACCGGCTATGCCAGCTGCATAATCTCGGCTTCAATCTCTTTTGTTTCTTCTTCTGTAAACTCCGGAAAGAAAACTGACATCTCTTCTATTGTAATCCTTCCATTACTTAACATTAGTTTTGCTTTTTTTCTAGCAGTTTCTTTTTCAATATCTTTCGCATAAGTCCTCATTATCTGCTCATCATCAAACAAACTCATCATAATCGTTACTACCTCCAATTCTTTACTGCTCAGATACTGCTTTAAGATGTTCCTGTCCTTACAGATACGGATTGTTTCCGCAACCGCCTGCCTGGTCATTCCATGCTCTTTTATCTGCTCATTAAAAACCTTGCAGAATACAATGTATTCATTAATGATATTATCCCTGTCACTCTCGTATATGACTCTGGCTTTTATCTCGATATCAATATCCTCACCGCCAAAAAATTCTTTTGACAGCGATATTGTATCAGGTTTTCTTCCCCGGTTTCCTGAATAGATGATATACAGTTCCGGCTTCGGCATCTTTACCTTTTTGCTTCCATACAAGTTCTGGTTCGTCCTCTTGAAATAATCATGATATGTCTGCATCAGGTACATCAGCGCACGGATAATTATGTTCATTGTCCATGTTGACTGACTTTCCACCAATACCATGAGCCTATCGCCTACAGAGAATCCCAGATCATTATAATCTGCATCCACTAACACATGCTTGAGTGTGATATCTGCAATTTCATCCTCCGTAGCCTCTCCGTCCTCTGGATGCAGGGCTTTATATAGCTGCAGCAGATACTTTTTCTCTTGAAACAAGTTGGTGAACACGCTGTCCCGTATCTTTCGTTTCGGTGTGCTTTCTACCATCTCTTTACCCCTTTTTTAGTATACTCGCATAAGATATACTGCTTTTTTCTGTGCTATATTTAGTATACAAAAAGCTTCCGCTATTTACAATAAATTCCCCATGAAATTTTGTCATTAAATTGGGCAATATCAGCACACCCTTTTCATAAGTTCCTCGAAATTATGAACCGACTCTCCTCCGTATGGTACATTTCAATCTATTTCCCAAAATCGTATCAGGCGTATTTACCGCTTATGCTCTATGCACTCTGCTTGTACCTTCTAAATTCTCTAACCTTCCTGATCGTTGCTCCCCCCTATCGCCGTAGAAGTGGGAATTGAAAACAAAAAGGGGCACGGAATCAACATAAAATGCCTTTTCCTGCCCCATCTTTTTTCTTAATAAAACCAACAAATCGGGGTGACAGGATTCGAACCTGCGACTTCCTGGTCCCAAACCAGGCGCTCTAGCCAAGCTGAGCCACACCCCGATACTTCAGATATACTTGATAAGTATACTCCACCCTTTTGTCCATGTCAAGGGATTCGCAAATTTCCATAAATCATTTTCACAAGTTCAGAGATATTCGATGGCGAACCGAACATTCCCCCCTTCCGCCTCCATAAGCACATAAGAGGGCCTTCGACCGTCCTGTCTAGGATAGGATAAACTTCCGGGATTCACCGCGATGACCCCGCCGCTTCTGTCCACCACCGGCCTATGGGTGTGCCCATACACCACGATATCCGCCCCTCTTGCCGCCGCCTCCTGCTTCAAAATCTGATTCCCCATGGAGACATAGTAATTATGCCCATGAGTGACCCAGATCTTGAAGCCTTCTATCTTAAGGTCAAGCTCTCTGGGAAGGTAGGAGAAAAAGTCGTTGTTCCCCAGCACGATCTGCACCGGGCACTCCGCCGCCTCCGACAGAGCGTACTCGCTGCCCTCCACATCCCCGCAATGAATCACCAGATCCGGCTTATGTATGTCCAGCACCTTGAAATAATTGTCGTTTTTTCTATGGGTATCGCTGACGATCAATACCTTCATAGTTTTTTCAGCTCCTCTTTCATTAGACGAAGGGCCTTTCCTCTATGACTCACCTTGTTTTTTTCTTCCTCCGTCAGCTCTGCGGTGTATTTCCCAAGCTCCGGCACATAAAAGATGGGATCGTATCCGAATCCATGGCTGCCCTTCTCCCCATAACCGATAATGCCTTCGATGGTTGCCCGAACCGTAGTTTCCTTCCCATCCGGCAAAACGGCGGCAATGGCGCACACAAATCTGGCCCTGCGCTTCTCCTCCTCAACTCCCTCTAAGCGCCTGATAATATCCGCATTCTTTATGCTATAAGGCGTATCTTCCCCCAGATATCTGGCAGAATAGATACCCGGCTCCTTGTTCAGGAAATCCACCTCCAGCCCGGAATCGTCGGCCAAGACGATGTCCCCGGCAATCGATCCGATATTCTTTGCATTTATAGTCCCTTCCCCTGCCGCGCTCTGGCTTCCCAGCGCTGTCCCCCGGGCAAGCGCCGCAACCGCTCTTGCTTTGATCAAAGCGTTCTCCTCGTAGGTTTTGCCGTTCTCCTCCGCCTCTACCTGAACGCCGGCCTCCTTCATGGAAAGGATTTCCATCCCCGTGTCCGCCATGATCATCCTGATCTCACGCATCTTGCCCTCGTTTCCCGTGGCAAATATGATTCTGCTCATCTTCTGCCTCCTAAGCGCTTCCTAACCTGTTTTTAACGTCTATGGACGGCTCCTGCCCGCCTTCGGCGGCTTCGGACCCAGATACTGATAATAGTACGCCTTCATCATGCCGTTATAGATCTTCCGATTCTTGTCCGCCTTGCGGCCGATGTACCGCTCCGCATTCTCGTATGCCGAGATCAGATACATGCTCCAGGAATCCAGTTCACGGAACCTTTTTCCGATCGTTTCATACAGTTCGGGCAGCTCTTCCCTATCATGCATCCGCTCCCCATAGGGCGGGTTGGTGATGAGAAAGCCGTATTTCTTGGGATGACTCAGCTGGGCCACGTCCCTCCTCTGGAAATGGATCAGCTTCTCCACCCCTGCCAGCCTTGCATTGGCTCTGGCAATATTTACCATGTCATCATCTATATCATAGCCCTGAATGTCCGGCTCCACGTCCATGTCCACCAGATCCTCCGCCTCCTCAAAGGCGTCCCGCCATACTTCTTCCCCCACAATATGTCCCCAGCCTTCCGCCGTGAAATGCCTATGCATCCCCGGAGCCATATTCGCCGCCATCATGGCCGCCTCTATGGGTATGGTGCCGCTGCCGCAGAAGGGATCCACCAATATGCGGCTGCCGTTCCACGGCGTCAGCATGATCAGCGCCGCCGCCAGATTTTCCGCTATGGGAGCCTTGGCCGTCAATTTCCGGTATCCTCTTTTATGCAGCGAATCCCCGGTGGTGTCAAGCCCCACCGTCACCTCGTCCTTCATCAAAAACGCCCGCACCGGAAAGCTGTCCCCGTCCTCCGGAAACCATTCCACATGGTACACTTCCTTCATACATTCCACCATGGCCTTTTTCATGATGGACTGAATATCCGAGGGGCTGAACAGCTGAGATTTGACGCTGGCGGCCTTGGCTACCCAGAATCTTCCGTCAGCCGGTATGTACTCTTCCCAGGGAAGGGCCTTTGTTCCCTGAAAAAGCTCTTCAAAGGTCTCCGCATGGAAGCTGCCTATCTTTATCAGAATCCTCTCTGCGGTGCGAAGAAAAATATTTGCCCTGCAAAGCGCTTCCTCGTCCCCCAAGAAAGTCACCCTGCCGTCCGCCACCTCGGTAATGTCATACCCCAGATCGTCTATCTCCCTTTTCAACAGTGCCTCCAGCCCGAAATGGCAGGGGGCAATCAATTCAAATCTCCGCATTCTCCACCTCACGCCCGCATGCGCGGCTCTTTCTCAAATATGTAAATAGGGACACTGGAGCAGTGTCCCTACCGCCAGAAGCCTCTTAGAAATTGTTGTTCTGATTGTTCTGGTTCTTGCTCTGGTTCTGGCTGTTCTGGTTCTTCTGGTTCTGGTTGTTCTTGTTCTGGCTGTTCTGGTTCTGCTCGTTCTGGCTGTTCTTGCAGTTCTCGGAATTGTTGGTGCTGTTGTTGTACTTATTGTTGTCCATTTCTTTCCTCACATCCTGCCGCCCATAGGCGGCTCTCATGTTGGTTATCGGTTACAGCAGTAGTATTGGATGAAAGGGAAAAAAATATGCTTCTTTTTTCAAATTTTATTGCGATTTAGGTTCCGTCCCGAAACAGCTTCACCAAAAACACCACCAGCAGTATTGGCAGCAGCACCGGAAGAACCGCTGCAATGACGGAAAAAATCACGCTGAGTACCAGCACAACCACCACAAGCAAGATCACTATCCACACCCATAGGGGCAATCGGAAGAAAAGACTTGGACGGTTTTCGCCGTACCCTCCGCCTGACCTGACGCTCTCCCCGCCGCTTCGACTCCTGCCGCCTCCGAAAGACTGCTCGAAATACGTCCCGCTGCCGCCCTTTGTCTCCACGATGGTTCTGGCGATCAGCCTAGGATCCCCCAAGGCGCTCAGCACTTCCTCCTCGCTCTTTCCCTTGCGGATCTCCGTATTGATGTAATCCTCATAATAGCGCATGTTTTCCGCAAGCAGCTCCTGCGCCACCTTGCCGTTCAGCGCCGTCCGCAGCGTGTCCAAAAATTGATATTTTGTCATAGCGATTCCTCTGCACTCTCCAGCCTGACGGCATTGTCCCCCAGTCAGGCGCACTACCACTTCTTCCACGGACAAGCGTTTTTTTCAATCGCCGCCCGCAGCTCCACATAGCAGCCGCAGCTGCGGCACATCCCGTCCAGAAGCAGGTCGCATTCTTTGCAGACCCCCAGCCGCTCCTCGTAAAGCCCCTCCGGGGCCTTTATGTCTGCGTCCAGATTCTCTATATACTCCCGAAGCGTGCGAAAATACTCCTTTTGATCCGCCATATCCCGGGTCAGGCATCTCCTGCAAAAACGCCGGCTCTCTTCTTTCTGTTCCATGTCACCTTCACCGCCCAGACCACTGCCCGTTGTCATTCTGCTTCGGATTTCAAAAATACGCCTGCAATCAGCAATCTACCTGCACATTATACTTTCTTTCTTCTTTAAAATCAATCATTTCTTCATAAACTTCCGCTAAACATATGCTAAACTCATTTCCGTGTTCCCCTTCGTCAGGGACATAAATTCTCTACCTATTATATCATGCCCCTGCAAAGTACAAATGAACCATGGCACAATGACAAAAGGAACCGGGTCTCCCCAGTTCCTTCCGCTCCGCCTATGCGATACGTGCGTTAGAGGATTCGAACCCCCGACCTTTTGGTCCGTAGCCAAACGC
>OFFJ01000950.1_pt1 | contig 22569 bp, 20 predicted proteins | sample 1521261 | NCBI WGS metagenome assembly OFFJ01 (sample SAMEA3504122, study PRJEB24116) | mouse gut metagenome | biome: mouse gut; feature: mouse-associated habitat; material: faeces | place: Denmark | collected 2011 | reverse complement strand
TCCGCTATTCAATTTTCGTAAATCTACGTGTTCCATGCTGTCTATTTTACCACTTTCTGCATCTTTTTTCTAGATTGTTTTTCAGAAGTAATAGCCTACCGCGGGACACGGAGCCTGGAAGAGCTTATGCGCCCTCATCCGGAGCAGCAGGGGCCGCAGATGGGAGGGCTGTGAAATGGCGGAAGAGATGCGGGCTCCGATTGCCCGGAAGGACTTTCAGGAGTGGGCGGGGGCCACGTACCGCCTCTACGAGCATATCCGGCAGGCGGACGGTTCCCTTCTGGGCTGCACCAGGTATGACCTGCTCCCGGAGGTCAGCGCCCTGTTCATAGACAGCCCGGAAAACATCCAAGGGACCATGGAGCTGTGCGGGCTGTATGATAGAAAGCTGGGGGAATTCCGCTTTATCACGAAGGAACTGGCCGCAATCGTGGACGGCCTGGCCGAGCAGGAGCTGTGGGATCGCTCCACGCAGGGGCCGAACCTCCTGCAGTTGGTCACATCCTACGCCCAAAACGCCGCTGAGCGCGGATACGAAACCGAGCCGTATGCGGAGGAGTACGGCAAGCAGGCGCGGACAGTGCGGGCGGGCCTGAACGCCATGACATCCTACGCCGGTGTGCTGGCGGCGCGGGGGGAGGAACACGCGGTTCTGGAGCTGCGGGAGCTGGCTCTGGACATGCGGGCGTTTTGGCAGGACCCTTTTTATGAGGTCTATGAAAAGGCCGGGGCACGAATGGAGCGACAGTACGCGGAAAAGTTTGACCGGGCAGTGACCGCCGCCCGCGAGACCGGGCAGCCCCCGGCGTTCAACGCGGAAAAAGCCCGCGCTATCCTTCGCGGCCTGAGCGTCCACGCGGAGGAAGAGGCGGTTGGCAATGGCAATCTGTATTCCGTCTGGCGGTGTTCCCGCGTAGCGAAAATGATCTGGGATGAGCATCCCAGCGTCAGGACGGCCTTCTGCGGCGACTTCACCGTGGATACCCGTGAGCGGTACACCGAACTCGGAAGCATGGACGAGACCACCCCGGAGCACCAAATGGAAACGATAGAAATGGGGGGAATGTAGATGAACCAGGTATCAAAAGAGTGGCTGGACTTTCTCCGGGAGCAGTTTCCGGCAGGCAGCCGGGTCATGCTGCGGGAGATGGGGAGCGACCCCTGCCCGGTTCCGCCGGGGAGCATGGGGACACTGCTGCATATTGACGATGCAGGCACTTTCCACGTTCAATTTGACAGTGGCAAAGAGCTGGGCATGATCCTGGGCGCGGACAGGTTCACCGTCCTGCCGCCGGAGCCGGAGCTGCTGAAGCTGTACATGCCCCTGACGGCGGACTACTACGAGCCGGACGAGTGGGGAAATATGTCGGAGGAGGGCTGTCCCCTGGACGGACGGGATTTGCGGGCCTACGCGGACAGCATCCTGGCCTCCCTGCTGCGGGAGCGCGCGCCGGAGGAGGCGGAACGGGGCATGATGAACTACTACCATGAGGACGACGGCGTCAACCGCAAAATCCGCTCCTATGTGTTCACGGTGGAGGAGCGTGAGGGGCGTCTATGGGGCGTGGCGGAGTGTAAGGTGCAGGGCCAGCTGACGCCGGAGGAGCTGGATACGCTGATGGAAAACGTTGCGGGGCAAGCAAGTGACGGCTTTGGAGAGGGGTATGAGCAGCGCCCTATCCTCATCGGGCACGGTGAGCTGTACGTCCACCTGTGGCAGGGCACGGGCTGGAGCATCATGACGGAGCAGGACCGCTTTGACCCCCATTTTGCCGAAAAACTGCCGGATATGTGCTACTCCATCCTGCCCGGCGACGGCAGCCTCATCCTCCTCAAGCGGGGCGAGAGTGGGTACTTCCAGACGGAGTGGAACCAGAGCGAACCAGCCCGGAACCGCCGCATAGCGGACTACCGCAACCAGCAGCGGGGTATCTCCAAGGCCCAGGAGGAGGCCATGTCTGTGGGCAGCTTCTTCGGCTGGAACAAGCCCGGCGCCGACCCGAAAGCCTATCTGCAGCGGCAGGAGGGAGGGATGACCCTTGGTTGAGATATTCCGCGTCTACGCTTCACAGGGGCGGGACCATTACGCGGAGCTGGAGCTCCCCGTCAGCGATTACCAGATGCTGGATCTCATGGAGCGGCTGCGGCTGGAGCCGGACCAGCTGCCCTATGTGGAGATCCTGGAAGTCAATGAGCAGTACGACTACCTGGAGCGGTGCATCTGCCAGCAGCCGGACGTCTTCCAGCTCAACGCCCTGGCGAGGAAGCTGGCGAAATTCACCTCCGTGCAGGAGCTGGCGGCGTTTGAGGGGCTGGTGGGGATGGATATCGAGAAAAACGCCCTTCCCATCGCCCTCTCCCGGCTCGTGGACTTTGCCCACAGCGCGGACTGCTGCGTGATGGCGGCGAACGTCATGACGGACTATCAGCTGGGGAAATTCCTGGTGGAAAACGATTTCATTGAGGAGGCCAACGGCCTGCCGGACTCCATGCTGGCGCTGCTGGACTACGCCGGCATAGGCACGGAGCACCGGGAGCGGGAGGGCGGCGTGTATACCGGCCTCGGCTATGTGGAGCAGCAGTCGGACATCCAACGCGTGAGCGCGGCCATGGACTTCCAGCCCAGGAGGCCGGCGTACACTGTCCTGCTGAACACGGCGGCGCTGCCCCTCAACGGCGGCGGCCAGAAGTCGGAGATACTCCAGCTCCGGCTCCCCGCTCCGGAGGAGCAGCTGCGGGCGGCGCTGGAAAAGCTGGGGAGGCAGGATTGGAGCGACGTGGCCGCCTCTATCCAGGACTGCGCCATCCCCGAGCTGAACCACGAATTATATCTCAATGGCGAGACGCCGCAGATTGTGGAGCTGTCCCAGCGCCTGTCGGAGCTGGACGCACAGGGTGAGCTGCCCAAGTATAAGGCCATTCTCGCGGCCAATGACTGCCGGGAGCTGTCTGAGATGATTGCTCTGGCCGGTACGGTGGATGCGTATTTCTTCGAGCCGCAGACGAGAAGTCCGGAGGATGTGGCGCGGGGCGAGCTGGGCATGATCGTATGCAGCCAGGACGCGGAGACACTCCTGCCCTACATTGACCTCTATAGCTATGGCCGCGCCCTGCTGGAGCGGGACCAGGCTGTGGTCACCAAATACGGCCTGGTGGAACAGGATAAAACCCAGCAGACCATGGAGGAAAATCAAGCGCCCGGTCTGGGCGGAATGGAGATGTTGTAGATGGGATACAGCTATGAGGAGATCATCCTGGGCCTGCCCGGTACAGCGGCGGAGCGGCAGTGGCTCACCGAGCATCTGGAGGTGCTGAGCGTCCGGGAGCGGACGGCCCTCTCCGCCGCCATGTCCCGCCAGCCGCCCCAGGACATGGCCGGAGCGGTCAACTGCCTGCTCTCCCTGGACGATTACGAGGTCCGCGGCCACGTGGGGAGCTATGAGGAGCTGGGGGAATACCTCCTGTTTGAGGAGTGCGTCCCCCTGGACCAGCAGGCGTATTTCGACCTGTCCGCGCTGGGGCGGATGTATGAGGACCAGCACCCCGGCCTGTTCATCGGAGGCTGCTACGTGGAGTATCCGGGAAATCAGCATGCCGCAGCCTATGACGGCAGAACTCTCCCCGGCGCGGAGGCTGAGGCGTGGAGCGTCCGGCTGAAGCTGGCGTCGAGGGCCGTGCCGGGCGGCGTGTGGCTGAGGCTGCCGGATTATCTGGAGATAAACAGCGATGGGCCGGGTGAAATCAGGCTGGCGCTGGACGAGCTGCGGGTGAGGAGCATCCAGGAGTGTACGCTGCTGGATGCGCGGTGTATTCTGCCGTGCGTCCAGGACCTGGCCGGCCAGTATGACGATCTTGCGGACCTGATTGATGACGGGCAAAACCTGGGCTGTCTGTTGGATGAGCGGGGGCAGGGCATCCCGGATTTCCTGGGACGGTTCGCCGCCGCGCTGGAGGTTGAGCGCTGCAGCCGGCTGGATGAGGCGGTCCGTATCGCGGAGGACCTTCTCAGCTATGAGATCGTCAGCGTGGATGCGTTCACGGATAAGGTGGCTGAGGAATTGAACAGGCGGGCGCTGGCGGAGGTCGACGGCGCCATCAGGATCTGCTTTGACTACACCGCCTACTCCACTGCGGTGGCGAAGCGGGAGGGGTATGAGATGACGGATGATGGATGCTTCTTCATCCGAAAGCGGGACTCCCCCACGCTGGAACAGCAGTCGGATAGGACGGGCATGACCATGCAGTAGAATAATGATATGACAACAGGGGCCGTTTCTCCGGAGGGACAAGCGGCCCCTCTTTTTTTGTTCTCTACACCGGAGGAACGGCGCCGGAAAGGACAAGACATGGCAAGCGAACAGCTGAAAAGCTATCTGAAGAACAACTGCCTGGGCCGGAAGAACGCGGTCAAGAGCCCGGAGCTGGAGCAGGCGCTGGGGGTCAGCGGCAACGAGCTGCGCCGGCAGGTGAACCGTCTGCGGCGCAGGAAAGTGCCCATCTGCAGCGGCAGGGAGGGGTACTTCTACGCCCGGAACGCCGGTGAGATCTACGCCACCATCAGCGGCCTGAAGGACATGATGTACGGCCTGGGCCAGGCCATAGACGGACTGGAGGCGGCGCTGGAGAGCTTTGGGGTGGAGCAGGATGAAGCAGGGCCTGACCGCTAAACCCTATTTCCCCTGGATTGGGGGGAAGGAGCGGTATATCCCCATTATCTGCCCCATCTTCCCTTCCGGGATGCACCGCTACGGGGAACACTTCGGCGGCAGCGGCTCCATTCTGCTGGGCCAGCCCAGGGTACGGGGCCGGGTTGAGGTCTATAACGACTACGACGCGGACCTGGCCAACCTGTTCCTGTGTGTGCGGGACCGGCTGACGGCGCTGCTCCGGGAGCTGCGGTATCTCCCCCTCCACTCGGAGGCGGAGTTCCACGCCCTCCGGTGGGCCCTCTCCCACGAGGGACCGCCCGACTTCACCGCGGACGAGATGGCTGTGGCCAGGATTATGCTGACGCCGGAACAGAGCAGGGAGGCGCAGACAATTTTGGCGGGCCGGGCAAAGCTGTGGGACGTGCGGCGGGCCGCGGCCTACTATACGGTATGCCGGAGAAGCTTCAACGGCACGCGAACCTCCTTTGCTATCCGCCCCACCAATCTGGAAAACTTCCTGGGCCTGATGGAGCGGGCCTCCCGCCGGCTGCAGGATGTGGCGGTGACCAACCGGGACTTCGAGGCGTCCATCCGGACCATTGACAGCCCGGATACGCTGCACTACTGCGACCCGCCCTACTTCAGGACGGAGAAGATGTATGCCGCAGCGTTCTCCCTGGAAGACCACTACCGGCTCCACGACGTATTGCGGGAGTGCAAGGGGCCGCGGGTAATCTCCTACAACGACTGCGACTTCACCCGTGAGCTGTATGATGATTTCTACATCATGCGGTTCGAGCGACCCAACAGCATGTCGCAGAAGAAAGACGCGGTATTTGAGGAGCTGGTCATCACCAGCTACGACCCCAAGCCCATGCTGGCCCAGCGGACCAGACAGTTCAATATGTTTGAGCAGGAGGGCGACTGCGAGAAGGGCGAGCTGGTCCTGGTCCATGAGCCGCGCCGCACGATTAGAGTGGCGATGCCGGAGGGCAAATAAAAAAACCAGGAGGAAGAAATGCAGAAATTTATCAAAAATACAACCAAGAAGAAGCTGGTCATTCCCAATGTGGTGCTGGAGCTGAGTGGTTTTGAGAAGGGCGGTACGGTGGAGATCTGCGCCCTGCCGGAGGCGGTGGTGGTACTCAAGCGGGAGATGACGGCCATGGAGCTGATCCGCGCTGTGGACAGCCTCCAGCGTCTGGCGGTGGAGCTGAACCGGCATCTGGCCGAGGTATGCGGCCCCTGCGAGGACTGCGGCGGGGATGGGGAGTGCCCCGCGCTGCCGGAGCGGACGCGGACCGCTCTGCCGGAAGCTGTGCGGGAGGAGGCCGGCATCCCCGCGGACGCCAAGCTCTGCGCCTGGCCGGGAAACGACCCGGGCACGGTGACGGTGGGGCAGGCGGATTACCGCTATGACCTCACCGATGTGCCGGAGTGGGAGCTGTCCACGCTGGCCATGCTGGGCGTGTGTCTCGGCAATCTGGAGGAGAAGCTCATGGCGGAGGACACGGTCTATGGCTGATTTTCCGTATCTGTACCCCTACTCCAGAGGAGAAGCCCACCGCCGCGGGGAGACGCAGATGCATGAGGACAGCTTCCGGGAAAATGTCAGCTGTGCGCGGGCGATTGAGCAGGCTGTCCGCGATCACTTCCAAGAGCAGGATGAGAAGCTGGCGGATGGCTGCGCCCGGTCTGTGCTGGAGCGGTTCGGCTTCAAGCGGGTGAATTTCGTCCTCGCCAACTCCTTGCTGGAGTTCAGGAAATCCTCCTGTAACCACTTGGTCAGCGATGAAACGTACCAGTGGGGCCGGAAAACATTCGTGCCTCCGGACGGGAAATACAACCGCCACTATGCGGCAGACACCGCCGCGGCGCTGCTGGAAGAGTTTATCGGGCAAGCCAGGGCTGCGTACCAGGAGCTGGGGCTGTTCGGGCCGGAGCACTGTGACAGCAGCGCGCAGGACTATGATGGCAAGGTGCTGGTGCTGAGCTTGGACACGCTGCGGGAGAGCTGCTGGACGCCCCGCGATCAACTGTGGGTAAGTGACGGGGGCTTCGGCTGCTCCCCCACCGCCTCTGGGCGGGCGGTGTACGCCACCTGCCTGGGCGACGGGGAGCAGACGCGCTGGAACCGCTCCGATTTCATCGGTGCGCTGGACGAGCAGTACCTGCCGGACTGGGCGCAGGAGAAGCTGGAGGAGCTGCGCGGCCAGGAACAGAGGCAGACAGGCGGCCCCATCATGGGCGGCATGATGTAGGGATAGCGGCGCCGCTAGGCGCTCTACCAATAAAAAAAGGGAGGAGTACAGAAAATGGATGAGAGAACGGCGGCAATGCCGCCCAACATGGAGCTGGAGGTGAAAATCTATCCCCAGCAACAGAGTGGCGGCAATGTGCTGGCCAACGCATCCGTCACCATCAACGGCTGTTTTGCCGTCAAGGGGATACGGGTGATGAACGGGAGCAGGGGCCCCTTTGTTTCCATGCCCAGCTTCAGGACCGGGAATGGGTACAAGGACGTCTGCTTCCCCTGCACCAGGGAGTTCAAGCAGGCGTTTGACAGTGTGGTTTTGGAGGCGTACCAGCAGGAGATGAGTCTCCGCCAGGAGCAGAGCAACACCGGCCAGTCCTTTGGCCAACAGATGATGTAAAGGAGAAAGAACATGAAACGCGTAATGATTTTGCTGCTGGTAGTGACGCTGCTGGCAGCGTCCACATCCCCCCTCGCTCTGGCAGCGGAGGTGTGCTATCCGACGGCCGTGGAGGAGAGCGAGGATGGGCATGAGATCCGAAAGGTCTACGACCTCACCCCGGAGCAGGACCCGGCGGGCATCCCCCGCTCGGACTTTGAGCAGAACGGCGTCCGCTACACCCTGACCGACCTGCTCAGGCAGGAGACGCCGGAGTACCAGGAGCGCCAGCACACCGAGGAGGTGTCTCTGGAGAGCAAGAACAAGGACATGGCCTCCATTCTCGCCCTGCTGCCCCAGCAGAAGGAGTTCGTCACAGAGGACGGGCTCTCCGGTACGCTGACCCTCCAGCTGGACACCGTCCAGGTGGAGACGGCGGGTTACGGCAAGTCCACCAGGACCGTGACCGCTACCCGCCGGTACCCCAGCCTGGCCAGTCAGGACACCAGCTACATCCCCAAGACCGTGGAGGAGAACGGCAGGACCATGACCCTGCAGGATATCTCCTGGCAGACGGACAACACCGGCAGTCTGGACGGCATGGCCATGGGCGACCGCTACACCGCCGTAGCCACCTACTCCGGCGCCGCCACCAGCAGCTATGTCACCGGGTACACGGTGACGGCAAAGTATGTGGGCACGGTCAGTAAAATTGCCTTGGACCGGGTGCGGTATGTGGCCATTTTCGAGGGCACGGAGATCCGGCCCGTTGTCCCCGCCCCGGACCCGGCGGATACGCTGCCGGGCAGTACCGACACGGAGGGCAGTTTCCAGTTCAACTGGGCCTATGTCCTGATCCCCCTGGCGGTGGTGGTTCTCATCGGAGGCGGTGTGGGTACGGCCCTGTATTTGAAGAAGCGGCATGAGGCTGGAGAGGAGGGCGCGTGATGAAAAAATATCTGATTGCACTATTGGCGGTCTGCCTGCTGCTGGCGATGGCCCTGCCCGCCTATGCGCTGGAGTACAGCTTCGAGGAGGCGGAGTCCCCCAATTACGGCAAGCCCAGCTCGGTGGAGCCCGTCGTCACAGCGGACGGCGGGGCGGAGAAAAATGAGGATATCAGCAAGAATGCCGCCCGCATTCCCCCCGGCTTCGGCTCCGCCATGAGCAACACCCTCCACACCGGCGAGTACCTGACGCCCAATCTGGTCCCCAGCGCCATGGCTGCCACCGGTGAGATGGTCAGCGGCGGCGCTGCCGTTGTATTTCCGCCGGATATGAGCGGCCTGTCCGCTGAAGCTGTACCCGCAGACCTCTCAGCCGGAAGCACCATTGTACCAGGCAGCTCCACGCTGACGGTGGAGAGCTCCGGCAGCTCCGGCTACACGGAGGTTACAGACGATCTCTGCTATCGGGATGGGTCCCTGGGAACCCTGGAGATCCCGGTCATCGGCCTGTCGGTCAATATCTTCCAGGGGACAGACGCCGCCACCCTGAAGCGGGGCGTGGGACATTTTGAGGATACCAGCATCTGGGATGGCAATGCATCGTTTGCGGCGCACAATCGGGGGGCAAACAGTTATTTCGGTAAGATCCACACCCTGGAGCTGGGTGACCGGATCACCCTCACCACCAAGCTGGGGACACGCACCTACGAGGTGACCAGCGTGTCCAAGGCCAGCGAGACAGACCGCAGCGCTCTTGCCGCATCCCAGTCCAACGTGATTACCCTCTACACCTGCGTCCGGGACCAGCGGGATCTCCGCTGGTGTGTCACTGGAGCTGAAATTGTGTAAATTGCTTCGTTTTGGCGGCTTTTCTTCTCCATAGGTTTGCAATTGTTCCGCTGGACTTGTGATGGTTTCTCCTGTATTGTGGTGCTTGCAAAAGGCAGCCCATTACCATACAAGGAGGAACGATCATGAACAGAAGAAGAGAAATTGCCATAGCAGCGGCGGGCATCCTGGCGGGCCTCGCCCTCAGCGGCCCCGCCGCCACAGCGGGCCTCATGGCCAACCCCAGCAGCCAGAAGTTCTGCATCAACGAGCAGCGCATACCCCTGGAGGCATACGAGATCAATGGCAGCAATTACGTCAAGCTCCGGGACATCGGGCAGGCGGTGGACTTCGGCGTCGCCTACGACGCCAGGACCAACACCGTGCGCATCAGCCCGGATCAGCCCTATGAAATGGAGGTGACCATTCCTGCATCAACCGCACCCACCAGCCAGGCCGCCCCCTCCGCTCTCAGCCGCAACGCGGACGGCAGCATCAACGTCCCACAGGACGGCTCCCGGTACATCCCCCAGGCGGGTGACGTCATCCGCTGCGACGACGGCACCAACTACACCATCACGGATGTCAGCCGGTACGACAGGAACTACTTCGCGGATGGTCCCTTGGGCCCCCTGCCCACCGCCGCATGCGACTGGTCCCAGTTCGACCTGCCCGCGCTGCCCAGAGCCGAGGTCCGCAGGTTTCAGGATGAAGCCGGAGACGACGTCTTCGTGCGGAACCTGTACGAGATACGTCGGATGCTCTACACCGTCTGCAACGCGCTGGGCGAGGACGACTGGATCATGCAGAGCGGCAGACCGCGGCTCCGGGCGGACGGCTCCCCCTGGGTACACATCCACTACGGAATGCCGGATGGCAGATCCATCCCTGGCTTCTGGCCCTGGCGGGCGGAGGAGGTGGCGGATACCGTCCACGCCTGCCCCGGCGGGGAGTACTACCTGGACGTCTGGGACGTCTACAGCAACGGCATATTCCAGAGAACAGAATACAAGCTCTACTGAGTACGCAACTGAGTACGCAGCAAACACCAAGAGGCACACACCCTGGACAAGGGCGTGTGCCTTCTTTATCCCCAAACGATGAGGAGGAACAACATGAAACGACGGCTCATAGCCCTGCTCCTGGCGCTGGTGACAGTGCTGAGCATGTTCCCGGCCACCGCCCTGGCCGCCTCCAGCGAGGAGGAGGCACTGGGCGAGGTAAACATCTTCCACAACGGACAGAAGATGTCCTACCTCTCCATCAACGGACGTGTTCGGGAGCAGACCTACACCTATTACAATTATAGAAGCGAGGACGGCTCTACCCGCCAGATACCAGCGTATTGCATAAACCCCAACACGGCGGGTGTACCCCAGACGGTGCCCGCGGGCACCAGCATCAAGTATCTGGCGGACCAGAAGTCCAACGACCCCAAGGTGTTCGGCATCGTGGCCTCCGGCTACCCCCACCGCTCCCTGGAGGACCTGGGCCTTTCCAGCGTGGATGAGGGCTACTACGCCACCAAGATGGCCCTGTGGTGCTACCTGCTGGACAACTGGAGTATCAGCAACCTGACGGTCAACCCTGGCGCGGATCAGGCTGCGGCCCAGCGTGTGCTGGCGGCGGCGAAGGATATCTATCAGACCGGCATGTACTGGAACACCATCAAGGCACCCCGCATCACCGCCACCCCCGACCAGGAGAAGCCCTACCCCGCCACCGTGGACGGCAAGGAGTACCTCCAGCAGGTCTACACCGTGGAGAGCGAGACATGGGTGGACGGCGGCGTTATCAACATCTCTTTTACAGATCCTGGCTCCGTCCCCGCAGGCACCCGTATTGTGGGCAAGAGCGGCAACGACATCACCGGCATCTTTGCCACCGAGTCCACGGGGAACGGCTTCTCCGGCGAGTTCACGGTCCTCATCCCCAAGGATGCCGTGACCGAGGAGATCGGCAGTATCCAGCTCTCCCTGGACGCCATTGTCCATGAGTTCGCTATCTTCTACGCGGTGTGTGCAGAAAAAGGGAAGTACGGAGAGCTCCAGAACTATATGGTAGATACTGATCCCCGGAAACCCATGAAGCTGGATGTCATCATTCCTTTTGACGGTGAGTCCACGCCGCCTACCACGCCGCCGGAGACTCCCCCTGAGACACCCCCTGAGACGCCTCCTGAAACGCCGCCCGAACCGGAACCCGGCATCCTGCGGATCATCAAACGGGAGACTGGCACCCTGGCGCTGCTGGACGGCGCGATTTTTGAAGTCGTCTCCCCCAGCGGCGACACCATCGGGAAGCTCTCCACAGTCAACGGCGAGATCACCATCCCCAATGTGGAGCCCGGAAATTACACTATCATTGAACGCGTTCCGCCCAAGGACCATCTGCTCAGTGCAGAGCCCGCCCAGAATATCACCGTCCGGGAGGGTGAGACGGCGGAAGTGACCTATGACAATGACCCCTACGGCGAACTGCGGGTGGAGAAGGTCAGCAACACCGGCGAGAAACTGGCCGGCGTCCATGTGCAGATCAAGCACATTGAGAGCGGCAGGACCTACTCCGGCTTCACCGAGCCCAGCGGCGCGGTGCAGTTCACCAACCTGAAGCCAGGGGCCTACGAGGTGCAGGAGATCGCCGGCATACCGGGCTGGAAGGCCGACACGGACACCGTCAAGACCGTTTCCGTGGTCACCGGTCAGGTTTCCACTGTCACCTTCACCAACAAGGAGCTGCCCGGCCTGCGCATTGAGAAGTACGACAGCAGCAGCAACCAGGTCCTCTCCGGCATCACCTTCCGTATCTGGCGGGATGGCGAGCTGCTGGACGACTACCGCACCGGAGAGATGGGTGAGATCCTCCTCCCCAATTTGCAGCCGGGAACGTACCTCATCAAAGAAATCGCCGCGGATGACGGCCATATCGTGGACAGTACGCCCCAGCAGATTGAGCTCCACGCCGGGGACGGCATCAAACAGGTGGTGTTCTTCAACGACCGAAAGCCCGGCATCCACCTCATTAAGGTGGACAGCGCCGACCCCTCCAAGGTCATCCCCAACGCTAAGTTCACCATTGAGGCCGTGGACGGCAGCTTCGGCCCCGAAGAATTCACCACGCTGGAGGACGGGACCATCGATCTCAGTAAGCTCAACCCAGGCGCATACGTTGTAAATGAGATTTCCTGTCCGGGCTATGTGATTGACGACAGCCAGCGCATTATTGAGCTCAGAGGGAACGACAATGCCCAGTTCGTCTTCACCAATTCCATCAAGCCCTCCATCCGCATCGTCAAGCGCAGCTCGGACGGCTCCCCTCTGGGCGGGGTCCATTTCCGTATCGCCAAGATCGAGGACGGCGCAAGATACCTGGACCGCATCACCACGGCCACAGGTGAAATCCTGATCTCCGGTCTGGAGCCCGGCGTGTATTCCGTTAAAGAGACGGCCACGACATCCAATCACATTATTGATGTACGGGAGTACCATGTGGAGCTGTTCCCCGGAAAAACGTCCGAGCTCTGCATCGAAAACCAGAAGCGGCCCAACCTCATTGTCTACAAGCACGACGCAGACACCGGGGAGCCGGTGCCGGAGACCGTGTTTACGGTCCGGGCGGCGGACGGCCACAGCGTGGATGAAATCCGGACGGACCGCATGGGCCGCGCCACCCTGGAGAACCTCCTGCCTGGTGTGTACGAAATCGCTGAAAAGTCCGTACCCTCGCCTTGGCTGAAGGACGCTCCGGCCCAGCTGGTCACGCTGTATCCCAACCGGGACCACACGGTATATTTCAAAAACCACAAGCGGCCTGTCATCGAGATTATCAAAGAGAACGCCGTCACCTTCGAGCGGCAGGCACATGTTCCCTTCCAGGTCTGGTACGCCAGTAACAACACCAGCACCGGGGAACTCAACGACCTGGGCGTGTTCTACACCGATGAGAACGGGCGGATTGAGCTGAACGGTCCGGAGATGGGCGAACTGGGCCTGCGGGACGGCTGGTTCCGGGTGAAGGAGCTGGAGCCCTTGAAGGGCTTCGCCATCGCGGACCCGGACACCCAGGAGGCGTTCGTGCCTGCCGGACAGGGACACACCTTCGTGTTCCGCAACCGGCCTCTGAGCGCCATCTGTGTCTGGAAGTACGATTCCGTGCATCCCAACCTTGCCATTGAAGGGGCCGTCTTCCAGATCCGCTACCTCTCCGGCAACACCTCCGGCACAGGGGGCACGATCATTGGAACCTACCGCACTTCGGCTAATGGCAGTTTCACGGCAACTGGCCTCCAGAAGGGGAGCTACATCATAGAAGAGCTCTCCAGTGACGGCTCCCACGTCATCGACACTCCGCCTCAGACGGTCTACCTCTCCGGCGAGGAGCAGGAGGTCGTCCAGGTATACTTCGGCAACAGTCCCAAGGGCAGCTTGCTGATCAAGAAGGTGGACGCCTCCAACGGGCAGCCGCTGAGCGACGTAGAATTTATGGTCACCACCACCGACGGCGCTGTGGTGGGCGACGCCAACGGGAAATTTGTGACCGACCAGGCGGGGACCTTCCTGGTGGACAATATCGAGCCCGGTACGAGTTTGGTGGTTAAGGAGACCAGGGCCAGGTCCGGCTACCTGAAGGACGATGTGCCCCAGGTGGCAAAAATCAAGGCAGGCCAGTGCGTGACCCTGGAATTCAGGAACAAAAAGCTGGGAAATCTCATCCTCCACAAGCTGTCCAACAGCGCGGACAAGTCCCCCATTGCGGGGGCGCAGTTCAAGATCACCTACGCCGACGGCAAGGTGGTGGACAATGCTGGCGGGCAGCTGTCCTCCAATGGGCTCTACACCTCTGATCAGGAGGGGCAGATCGTCCTCTCCGGCATCACCGGCACACTCATCTGCACGGAGGTGTCCAGCGCGCCGGGCTACGCCATCGACCCCAATACCCGCAGCCAGACCGTGGTGGTGAACCCTGGCGGCGACACCCAGGAGCTCTATTTTTACAACACGCCTCTGTGCTCTCTGACGCTCTCGAAGGTGGATTCGGTCACGGGGAAGCCCGTACCTGGCACCCAATTCAGTTTGAAATACGCCAGTGGTGAAGAGATTGGGAAGTACACCACCGGGAAGGACGGGACTGTCACCGTCAGCGGCCTCCTGCCCGGCTCCACGGTGATCGCCACCGAGACCAAGGTGCCGGACACCCACGTTCTCAACACCACGCCTCAGACCATTGTACTCAAAAGCGGCTCCAATGCTGTCACCAGCGGCGGCACCCCTGACGGCAGTACCGGTACTGGCGGCGGCAACAATCTGGATTTCGAGAACGACCCCAGGATGACCCTGACCATCCGGAAGTATATCAAGGGCACCGACCAGGAGCCCCTGGCCGGGGTCTGCTTCAAAGTCACCACCGGGGACGGCGCGGCGGCAGGCTCCGGCGATGGGACGTTTTACACCAATTCAGCGGGTGAGATCGTGCTCGAGGGGCTGGAGCCCGGCACAACCGTCATCGCCCGCGAGACCTCCACGGTAGACGGATTCGTGCTGGACGGAGAACCCAAATCTGTGAAGATCAAAGCGGGAAAAGAGGCCCCGGAGCTGATTTTCTGGAATGAAAGGGCCGGGATGCTCGTCATCCGGAAGCTGGATAAAATCACCAAGCAGCCCTTGGCAAACGTGGAATTTGAGCTGACCTACGCGGACGGCCGCTATGTGGATGACAACTATGGACACCTCTCCAGCAAGGGCCGGTTCAAGACCAACGACGCCGGTGAGATCCGGGTGCCGGTGACAGGGACTGTGGTGGCAAAAGAGGTCACACCCTGTCCGGGGTACGTCCTGGACGAGGCGACCAGAATTCAGACCGTCACTGTCAACCCTGCGGACACACAGTATCTCGTGGTTTATAACGAGCCGCTGTGCTCATTGACACTCACGAAAAAGGACGCTGTCACCGGCAAGCCCATCCCCAACACCGAATTCACCCTGAAGGACGGCAATGGGAACATCATCGGCAGGTACACCACCGGAAGCGACGGGACCGTGACAGTGACGGGCCTCATTCCCAACTCCACCGTCGTGGCGGTTGAATCGAAGGTCCCCTCCCATTACGTTCTCGATCCCACGCCCCATGTCATCACCGTCCGCAACGGTGCGAACAGCAGCGTCATCACCGGGACCGCCAGCAGCGGCAGTGGCAGCAACAATGGCAACGATTTGACCATAGAGAATGTGCCCAAGACCACGTTGACCATTGAGAAGTACCTGGAGACCGAAACTGGCAATGAGCCCCTGAAGGGCGTGACCTTCCTTGTCACGGACAGCAGCGGCGCCGTGGTTGGCAGCAGCAATGGCGAGTACGTCACCGGCGAGGATGGCCGGGTGGTCATCCCCAATCTGGAGCCGGGCCTCACCATCACCGCGCGGGAGCTCAAGGTGCCGGATGGCGTGGTCCTGGATTCGACCCCCAAAAGCATTCAAATCAAGGCCGGCGAAGGTGGACAGACACTCCGTTTTGTCAACAAAATGGCCGGGACCCTGGTTATCCGGAAGCTGGATAAGATTACCGGGGAGCCTCTGAGCGGCGTTGAATTTGAATTGACCTACGCAGAGGGCGGCTACGTGGACGACAACTACGGCCACCTCTCCAGCAAGGGCCGGTTCAAGACCAACGACGCCGGGGAGATCCGAGTGCCGGTGACAGGGACCGTGGTGGCAAAGGAGCTGACCCCTTGTCCGGGGTACGTCCTGGATGAGGCGACCAGAATCCAGACCGTCACTGTCAATCCCGCGGATACACAGACCATCACATTTTACAACACCCCTGTCGGGGGCGCTGAAATCGTGAAGGTGGACGAGGCGGACCGCAGCAAGCGGCTGGCGAACGTTAGCTTCGAGATCCGAAAGATGGACGGCGCTCTGGTGGACATCGTGACCACTGGGTCGGATGGCAGGGTGCAGCTGGACCTCCCCGCCGGCGATTACTACGCCGTGGAGACACGGGCGGCGGAAAAATACCGTATGGATGATACCCCCACCTATTTCACAGTTACAGATGGGAAATGTACCGTTGTCACAATCACCAACAGGGCCTTTTCTGGCGTTCTGATCCACAAAATTGACGCCGCCACCCGGAAGGGGATCTACGGCGTGGCCTTCCTGCTCTATGACGGCAACATGAACCCCGTGGACCAGTTCACCACGGACCAGGACGGCTACGCCTACGTGGATACCCTGGAGCTGTCCGGGAAGGTGTACCTGCGTGAGCTGTCCAACAAGGGCTATATCGTGGACGAGCAGCTGAAAACCGTCTACGTGAAGCCGGGCGAGACCACGGAGATCACGTGGGAGAATACGGCTGTCACCGGCCAGATCCAGATTACCAAGACCTCCGCGGAGTACAACACCATGAATGGCTGGCCGGCGGGCGCGCCGCTGCCCAATACGGAGTTCGAGATCTATGACCGGGCCAACAATCTGGTGGATACAGTCAAGACAGACAAAAATGGTCTGGCCAGCTCCCGCCCCCTCCTCCTGGGCCGCTACAAGGTGGTGGAGTCCAAGTCCGCTGATTTCTACGGCCTGGACAAGACGCCCATAGAGGCGGAGATTGAGTTTGCCGGCCAGATTGTCCGGGTGGCGATGACCAACAGGAGCCTCTACACCAACGTCTCCATCACCAAGCGGGGCTACAGTGAAGTCGTCCCCGGCCAGAGCATCAAGTACGATTTCTCCGGCATTGCCAACAACTCCACTTCTGCGCTCACCTCCTTCTACTGGAGGGACACCCTGCCCACTCAGGCGGCGCGGCTGGACAAGATTGTCACCGGCACCTACAACGTGCCCGGCAATTACAAGATTGTGTACAAGACCAATCTCAGCAGCGAGTACCGCACCCTGGCGGACAACGTCAGCACCCAGCAGAACAGGGTCTACCTCGCCTCCCCCGCAGCCCTGGGGCTGGCGGCCAATGAATGCGTCACGGAGTTCATGTGCGTATTCGGCGTGGTCCCCTCCAACTTCCGACAGGTGGAGGCCCCGGCTGTCTACTGCAATGTCCTCTCCGGTCTCACCGGCGGAACACAGTTCGTCAACCAGGCGGATGTGGGCGGCATGTACAACGGCCAGTGGATCATGGCCACGGACCGCTGGGTCACCACGGTGTATAAGCCCGGCAAGCCCCTGCCCAGAACAGGGTATTAATTAAATGTAGGGGGAGGGCCGTCCTGCGGGGCGGCCCTCCCTCCGTTTTCAGGAGGTATTTATGCGTCAATTCAAAAAACATCTGCGTCCCCTGCTCCTGACGCTGGTGGTCATGACCATCCTCTGCGTCCCCGCCTTCGCCGCCTCCGGCGGCAAGGGCAACGTGGGCGCGGTGGTGGAGAGCACCTGGAAGGACGCCGCCGGACAGATCAAAACGGTGGTCAACAACGTGGTTTTCCCCGCCTTGGACATGATTTTGGCTATTGCTTTCTTCGGAAAGACCGGCCTCGCGTACTTTGACTATAAGAAGCATGGCCAGTTCGAGTGGACTGGCCCGGTCATCCTGTTTGCCTGCCTTATTCTCACCCTCATCGCGCCCAACTACATCTGGACCATCATCGGGATCTGAGCGGCAGGGGGTGAACGTCCATTTTTATCTGGGATTTTGTAGCGGACACCATCATGGGCAACCTCATGGACTGGTTCTACGGCCAGATTGTGGGGTTCCTGGGCAACTTTTTCGCCATGATGGGGAACATGGGCGTGGAGCTGTTCGAGCTGACGTGGGTGCAGTCCGTGGTGACCTTTTTTAGTCAGCTGGGCTGGGCCCTGTTCGCCGTCAGCGTGGTGGTCTGCTGCTTTGAGTGCGGCCTGGAGTATTCCACCGGGCGGGGCAGCATCCAGCAGACCGCCGTGAATATCCTCAAGGGCTTTCTGGCCGTCAGCCTGTTCTCCACCGTCCCCGTGCGGCTCTACGAGCTGTCGGTCAGCCTGCAGGGACAGTTCACCGCGGAGATCACCGGCTTAGGGACCGGCATCGGGGAGGTGGGCCGGCAGATTGTAGAGGACTTCGCCGCCGTCAGCAGTCTCAGCGACATGACCGGCGCGCCGTCCTTCGGCCTGTCCGTTCTGACCAGTCCCATCATGCTCATCTTCTGCGTCGCCGCCATGGGTTACGCCGTCATCAAGGTCTTCTTCTCCAATCTGAAGCGGGGCGGCATCCTGCTCATCCAGATCGCGGTGGGCTCCCTGTACATGTTCAGCGTACCCCGGGGGTACTCGGACGGTTTTACCCAGTGGATGAAACAGGTGGTCGGGCTGTGTCTGACCGCGTTTCTCCAGGCGACAATCCTGGTGGCGGGCCTGCTGGCCTTCCGGGAGCACCTGCTGCTGGGCCTGGGGCTGATGCTGTCAGCGGGGGAGGTGCCCCGGATTGCCGGTACCTTCGGGCTGGACACCACCACCCGAGCCAACATCATGTCCGCCGTCTACACCGCACAGGCAGCTGTGAACACCACCAAGGCCGTGGCCGCGGCCATTAAATGAGAGGGACCGGTTATGAAGCTGCGAGACAGGCTCACCGCCGCTGTGCGGGCATTTCGTGACGCGCCCACACTCCGGGATGCGTTGGAGATGGAAAAACTTGAGCGAAAACTGACCGGACAGACGCTGGAGCGGAAGGAGCAGGAATGTGAACGCCTGCATCATAGTGTGGAGGAACTCGGCTTTCGTCTGCGGCTCCAGGAGCGCAGGACGGCCGCCCTCACAGCTGCCCTGCGGGCGTTCGCGCCGGATCTGACTGCCGCAGAGGAGATGAAACGGCTCTATGACAGCGTCCAGCCCAGCCTGGATGTGGGAGGATACACGCTGTATCACATGGCGGAACAGCTCACAGGCATTCATTTACATGAAGCCTTCCCCTATGAAAGCGCACTCGGCGTGTTTGAAAATGCCGGCGGTCGGGAACTTCTGGCATACCTGACCGCGTACTGCTTTAACGCCGTAGAGTGGGAAATCGTACCGGGAAAGACTTATGAGGCGGCGGTGCTGGGCGAGGTGGACACAGCCGCCCCGGAGTACCGGCAGTTCGAGCGCCGGCTGTACAGGGATACCCTGGAGCGCATGGGGTTCGGAGATATCCTGCCGCGGGAGGAGGCAGTCCAGATGGAAGCCCAGGAGCAGCAGCCCATCCCTCCTGGGCCGGTTGCAATGTCTATGTAGGGAGGAATTGGCATGAAATACGGGATCACCGCCGCCACCCGCCCGGACTCCCCGTGGGGCCGGACGGTGCGGTGGCGGTGCGACAGATATGGCCGTCCCCTGGCCTTTTGCTCTGAAGCGAAGGCCAGGGAGTCGGCCAAAGCGTTCAACAACCAGCGGTGTACGTTGGCGCCCATTTACGAGAACAGCGTCCAGCCGCTGGAAGCGGAGGCGCGCAATGGAATACAGAAATGATCTGACGATGGCCTCTCTCTTCGATGGCATTGGCGGTTTCCCCCTGGCGGCGGTGCGCAATGGCATTGTACCTGTCTGGGCCAGCGAGATTGAGCCGTTCCCCATCCGGGTGACAAAACACCACTTCCCCGACATGCTCCATATGGGGGACATCACCAGGCTGGACGGGGCCCTGCTGCCGCCGGTGGACGTCGTCTGCGGTGGCAGCCCGTGTCAGGATCTCTCCATATCCAATTCCACCCACCTGGGTCTGGCGGGCGAGCGGTCCGGCCTGTTCATGGAGCAAATCCGTATCGTGAAGGAGATGAGAGCGGCAGATGAACGAGCTGGAGGGACAGGTCAGTTTATTCGGCCCCGATTTCTCGTCTGGGAAAATGTGCCCTTCGCCCTCGGCTGTAACAAGGGGGAGGACTTCCGGACCATCCTGGAGGAGATCGTGCGCATTAAAGTACGTCACGCTCATGTCCCTGGACCTCACACCGGGCGCTGGCGACCTGCTGGGCAGATTTTACTGGGAGGACATTTCTCCCTGGCATGGCGGTGCATGGATGCGCAATTCTGGGGTCTCGCCCAGAGAAGAAAGAGACTGCTCCTTGTCTGCGATTTTGCTGGAACATGTGCCCCGCAGATACTATTTGAGCCGGAGAGCCTGCCGGGGCATCCTGCGCAGGGCGAAGGAGCGGGGCAAGCCCCTGCCGCCCCAGCTGGAGCTGGCCCTGCTGCTCCAGGCGGGCAGCATCCGCCCGCCCCCCGGCATAGCGGTCTCCGCGCTGCTGCTGGCGGCAAAGCGGATGGCGGTGCGGGAGATCCTGGACCTGCTGGAGCAGCCTGACGAGCTCCGGCCTGTCCTGGAACAGCTTCGGGAAGAGGAGCTCTCTCTCACAGCCGGCTTCTGCGCCGGAGCGGGCTCCAGCGCCGGGAGCATCGGGTACCAGGAGGAAATCGCGCCCACGCTGAAGGCCAGCCAGAGCGGAAATATGATGCCGTCCATCATCTGCCTCAACGACCAGGGCGGCCAGCGCTTCGACTGTTCGGAGAATATCACCGGCACACTCCGGAGCCAGGAGCACGGGCATCCGCCCCTGCTCCTCTACGAAAACTACGGCATCGCGGCCCGATACCGCGGACCCCTCTCCGTCGCGCCGACCCTGACCGCACGGGCGGGCACCGGCGGCTTGAACACCCCGCTGGTCTCCGCGTTCAGGCAGCAGCGGTCAGACCGCTATCTGGAAAGTGACGCCGCTTCCACAGAAAGCGCCCGCCAATATAAGAGCGCCACGGACCTGGTTCTCCAGCCGGAGGAGAGCGAGACAAACGAGCCCGCGTATCTGCTCATAAGGAGCATAAGGAGGCTTCATCCCACAGAGGCGGAGCTGTTGCAAGGCTTCCCCATCGGGTGGACGGACCTGCCCGGCGCGTCAGACTCCGCCCGGTTCCAGGCGCTGGGCAACTCGATTCCCATCCCCTGCGTGGAGTACATCATGGCGGGGATTGCGCTGGTGCTGGGGGCGGAGCGCCATCACTTCTCCTCGTCCACTTCCTTTCCGGAGGTCTCCCCGAAGGAGATCACCTGACTGCCGTACTTCTTCCGGAGGCTGTCAATAGCCGACTCCAGCCGCTCCAGCTTCGCGCTCTCCTCGGTCCGCTGAGGAGCCAAAAGGTCCAGCTGCTCATAGGTCTCCCGCCGGTCCGTCAGGGCCAGGGCGGTGACGTTGATGAGGCGGATGGGCGTGGGCGGCTTCCAGGTCCTGTCGATGAGCTCCATGGCCGCGTCCAGGAGCTCCCGCATCAGGTGGGTGCTGGCGGGGAGCTGCTTCTGCCGGGACACGCTGTGGAAGGCCGCGTCCTTGAGCCCAATCTGCACCGCGCCGCAGTAGAGCCCCTGCTCCCGCAGCCTCCCGGCCACACTGTCGCACAGCATGGCCGTGCCCCGCCGGATCTGCGCCCGGGTGGTCAGGTTCTCCGGGAAGGTGCAGCTGTTCCCCACGCTCTTCACCGGCTCCTTCACGTGCTGGGGCCGGACGGGGGACTTATCCAACCCGTTGGCGTACTCCCAGAGCTGGGAGCCCAGCTTGCCCAGCAGGTGCTCCGGCAGCGCGGGCTCCACATTGGCCAGCTGGCCAATCGTCCGGACGCCGTACTGCCCCAGGGCTCGCTGGGCGGCTGGCCCGGCGTAGAGCAGGCTGCCCACCGGCAGGGGCCAGACCATCTCCCGCCAGTTCTCCGGGGAGATGACCGTGGTGGCGTCGGGCTTGCGGTAGTCGCTGCCCAGCTTGGCAAAGACCTTGTTGAAGGAAACTCCCACGGAGAGGGTCAGCCCCAGCTCCTTCCGCACCCTCTGCCGGAGGGTATCCGCCAGGGCTCCGGCGTCCATGCCGAAGAGGTGGAGGGTGTGGGTCACGTCCAGCCAGCTTTCGTCGATGCCGAACGGCTCCACTAGATCGGTGTACTCATCGTGGATCGCATTGACCTTCCGGGAATATTCGTGATATCGCTCATGGTGGGGCGGCAGCAGAATCAGGTTCGGGCATTTCTTCCGGGCCAGCCAGATTGTTTCCGCCGTCTGGACGCCGTATTTTTTTGCCGGGTCGTTCTTCGCCAGGATGATGCCGTGGCGGGAGGCCGGATCGCCGCAAACGGCGGCAGGAACGTCTTTCAGCTCCGGATGGGACAGCAATTCCACCGACGCGTAGAAGCTGTTCAGATCGCAATGTAGGATGATTCGGCTCATGGGTGCCCCCCCTATATGCTCATCATAGTCGTTCGTGGCCACGTTTGTAAAGAGTTTTTTGAAGTATCATGCTCGTGGAACTCCATACCGAGATTGTAGACAGAGCTCCCCCTGTACTTTTCGACAGGTCATACTCCGACTGATTTCGATACTTCCTCTGCCGTGCAAACTCCTGCAATTCGTTTTCAGAAATATGCGTCATACGCTTTCTATTTAAAGGAGGACTAACCAATAGCAACTACGCGAATTTTCCCCCTGCACACCGGCAAGGGGCGGACGATGGACACCGCTATCAACGATATCCTGGACTATGTAGAGAATCCGCAAAAGACGGACGGCGGCAGGCTGATC
>OFFJ01000947.1_pt1 | contig 22593 bp, 17 predicted proteins | sample 1521261 | NCBI WGS metagenome assembly OFFJ01 (sample SAMEA3504122, study PRJEB24116) | mouse gut metagenome | biome: mouse gut; feature: mouse-associated habitat; material: faeces | place: Denmark | collected 2011 | reverse complement strand
GATTTGAGCAAACCACGATACCCCGTATTATGGAATCAAATCTTTTATTTTATTTTTTTTATTCCCGCTCTTTGAATCTGCTTTTTAAGATTTTTATTCTTCTTCAGATCCTTTGGCAGCTTTATACTGATATTCTTCGCGGTTTTCTTAAATGCGCCGGTGCCTACCTTCTTTAGTTTGGATTTATTCTTAACAATGACTGTTTTTAACTTCTTACAGCCTTTAAACGCATTTTTCCCAATCACCGCCACATTTGTACCAAACGTAACTTTCTTTAGTTTCTTACTGCATCCATTGAATGCTTTGGCAGAAACCTCGGTTACTTTATACTTCTTTCCGTCATAAGATGCCGTATCAATCATAATATTCTGTACATCTTTTCCTTTGATCAGCTTTACTGTCAAAGATGCTGCCCGTATGACCTGATATTTCATCCCTCCGGCTTCAAATGTGTCATTATCCTTTAATCCTTTATCCACATTCGGTTTTTCCGGTTCTTTTTCCAGCTTTTTGCTGTTTAATTTTTTCAGTGCTTCATCCATTTCGTCAAACCCAGGCGATTCCTTTTCTAAAACCGCTTTTGCAGCGTTGATTGCCTGTTTTAATTCTTCAACGGATGCCTTTGTATAGCCTGCCGTATTTATAATCTTTTTCTCCGCCGCTTCTACCGCAGCGCTTGATTCTCTCTTTTTTTCTAAGATTTTTTCTGCTAAGCTGTCTTTGGTATTTTCCAGTTCCGCAAATCCGTCCAAAAGCTCCTGCTCTTCTGCATCTTCTTTAGCGAGAAGATCTTTCACTTTCTCAATGACTTGATTCCATTCCGTCACAGAAGAGGATGTAAAATCTGTTAAAAGCTGATCCTTAAGTTTCTTTAGATCTGCAGCCGCCTGATATTTCTTTTTTGTCAAAGCATCCATCGGCTCTAATTTTTCCTGTGCTGCCAAAAGCTGCTCGCTGACATAAATATAATCCTCCGGATCTATATTGTCAGCAAATACCAGTATCTGTTCCGCCTCTTTTTTTGCTTTCAGAAACGCATTCCAGCTGATTTGGGTATATGCACTCTCATCCAGATTCCCTGTCTGCTCCAATGTTTCCCTCAAACTGGATTTCAGGACATCAAGATCAGAATCTTCATAAAGACTAAGCTCTGCGATCGTAGCATGGCCGCCTTCTGACCTATGGATCACCAGCTTCACTTTCTTTGCCGTAATCGGCTCAAATACCGCTGTTTTTAAAGAAACATTGTTTGCCCAGCTCTGATGGTCCGCCACTGTCACGATTTCGTCCGTATCTGTCGTCACTTCAATACTATACTCGTAAATCCGTCCGTTTGCACTGTTCTGCCTCGGCAGATAAGATAATTTTGCAATTTCCTTTGCTTCCGGAAGTATAATTTCAAACCAATGATCTTCGGAATCCGGATGTACACTATCCTTTTCCGAATCGCCGCCTTTCACGTCATTATCATAGTCCTGATGCCAGTACGATTCGGTATTACCGTCAAATACCGCCGCAATCGACCCTTCGGAACGATGCGTACTGCACGCGTTTCCCTGCCATCCGTCACACGGTAATTTTCCGTATTCTCCCGAGGTTTCTTTTGATCCGCTTACCGTCACGTATTCAATCTGCCCCTGAAAGCTTTTGGTTCTGCTTCCGATGCGTCCCATTGGAACCAGCATGGTAGCTGTTTTGCGGATTCCTTTCGCTTCTAGATTTTCACTCAACTCCGTAGTCGGATGGTTCGCAAAATAAATATCCGGATTATTGTCCGTCAGCTCCCCATCCACATACAAGGATGTATTTTCCTGCCCGCTGTGAAATTCCAGTTCATGCCATTCATTATCTTTCGGAAGCGTATAATCAAACGAATAATCATATCCTTCTCTTGAGTATCCTACGTTTCCGGTATTCTTCTGAACTGCCTTAAACGCATACGTGCCGTAAATTCCGAAATCTTCCTTGGATTCACAGAGAATTTGTTCCTCGTCATCGGAATCCAAATCCCTTTTTACCTTCATCTTTAACACAGCATCCGAACCGATCAGATCCAGTTCTTCCGGTGTTTCCACATAACTTTCCTCTCCCTTTAACATAAGGGCTTTTTTGCCTTCCCCGCTTCCGCTTACCAATTCTGCGTTAACCGGATCTTTTAAATCAAATCCGTTAACGCTGGAATCTTTCGACAATGTTTCATCAAATGTGTAATTCAAAACGGTGGACGTCATATAATCCAGTTCTCCGTAAAGGTCCGTTCCCGGAGCCGTGCCGGTTTTTGCCGATACCTGTTTCAACTCCGCAAAATTTCGATCCTGTGCATCGCCCCAGAGTTTTGCGCCGTATGCAGGAAGTGCCTGAAAGAACCGGTCAAAGGAATCATACTGGGAAATACCGTTTCCGCGGGTATCCACACTGTCATGCCAAATCGCATAACATCCGCCCAGCATCTGATCGTCACCTGCCTTCATTGTCAGGTTACCGATCACATTCGGCTTCCAGTTAGTATAAATACTCTGCGCATTGATATAGTCATTATAATATCCGGCAGCAGGCACGATATAGTTGGGTCCTTCTAAGGTATTGATCAGATCAAATCCCATTTCATACATCGTACTCGGATTTGCATATCCGGTATTCCAGATATTCAGCTGAACATTCTCAGATCTTACAGGAGTCTCACCATTCTTATTGGAAAGGCTTCCCCACATCCGGACCGTCCTTCCCGTTCCCTGAATAAACTCAATCATTCTGTCCGAAAAACTGCGGAAATATTCGATTCCCGCCTGGCCTGATACGCCATGATATTCATCCGTCCCGATATGAATCGTCGTCTCCTTGTCAAATACGGGATCGTCCCCTTCAAAATATTCATTCCAGATATCTTTAACAATATCCATGGCCGACTCGTTCTCCGGATCAGCCGGCGCATCCATCTGTGTCAAATCCAGTTCGTCAATCCGGTATCTGTTCCCGGGAGAGACACCCGTCGACATAATCTCTGCAAACGCTCTTGTAAAAGGCAGTGCATGTGCCGGCATATCAAATTCCGGTACAATGGATACACCGCGCATCCTGCTCTCCTGAACAAAAGACCGAAAATCATCCTTACTGTAATATACGTCTTCTGATGTCGCCGTTTTTCCCGTTACCCTGCTTTTCTTTGTGGATTCCAGGCGAAAACCCGCATAGGCTTCCCGAATCGCAGTCTCTTCATCCGGATAATCCTCAAGAAAAATCAGATTATCGCTGATATGTACCTGCAGGCTGTTCATTTTATACCATGACATATTTTCGGAAAACTGATACAGCGCGTCCAGAGTAAAAGGTTTTCTGCCGACGTCGATGCTAAATCCGCGTACTTCATATTTCGGATAATCCCGGATCATACCTTTGGGCATAGTACCGTTTGTCTGTTTTAAGATCTGAAGAATCGTCCTGGTCGCCCAGTATGCGCCCACAGCAGTCTCCGCCTCCACATCAACGGTCGAACCGATATCCATCCGATATCCTTCCTTTCCTAAGCCTTCCGTCGCTTCACTAAGCGACAGATAATAATCACCCAGTACGGCATCTTCTTTTGTTCCGGATACTACTTTCACCGGCATACCGGTAACATCCTTGTAATCCTCTGCAAACGCAGCAGCCATTTCCAAAAGTTCCTGGCCGTTTACTACGATCCGGCTGGAAGAATCTGCATAAAACAGACCTTTTGTTCCGTGCCACTCCTGAAGCTCAGGAATTACTGCGGGCTTTGCGTTCGCATCTTCTTCATGGGCATGCTGCCCGGGTACCTCAACCGTAAACTCACTGGATTGAACCGTCTCTTCACCCTGAGTAACTTCATAAAACCCTTTGACCGTCTTATCTTCCAGCGGAGCGTAAACTTGTCCGTTTTCGCCGATGATCTGTTCATAATCTGCGCAAAAACGAATTTCCGCCCCCTCCTTTTCCGGCATCAAAATACTGTCTGCCCCTGCAGCAACGGTCGGAGCCGTCAGTCCTGCAGCAAACGTCTCCAGCTCTGTTGCATGAACTTCCGAAGGTAATAGCGGTAATGAACCTGTTATAATACCAAATGTAAGCATCCATGCACTCATTTGTTTCCATTTTTTGAGAAACATAAATCTCCTCCTTTCCTATTCTTCAACAAGAATATACTGATTATACAATTTTTTATATCTCTTTTCAACATCTTATCTATAGATTAACGAAAAATATGACATGGCAAATTTAAATCTTCGTCAAAAAAACCGAAATCCTTCTCAGAATTTCGGTTTTTTCCATTCATCTAACTACAGTCCGCGCTTAATCCCGGCTTTTTTCAACTGACGTTTCAGCTTTTTATTTTTCTTCAAATTCTTTGGCAGTTTCACCTTTATTTTCTTTGCTGTCTTTTGAAATGCACCGGAACCCACTTTCCTTAACTTTGCGTTCTTTTTCAGCACGACGTTTGCCAGTTTCCTGCACCCTTGAAACGCATGTGTTCCGATTATTTCCACATTGGCGCCAATCGTAATCTTCTTCAGCTTTTTTTTGCACCCTCGAAACGCTCCGGCAGCAATCTCTTTTACCTGATACTGCCTGCCTTTATAAGATGCGGTATGGACAAAAACCCTTGGGGCATCTTTTCCTCTGACCAGTTTTACCGTCCGTGCCGACGGACTTATGACCTCATAACGCATCCCGCCTGCTTCAAAAACTGTTTCTTCTGTTTCTTCCTCGGGTTTTACCGTTTCTTTTTCCAGCGTCTTTCCCCTCAATGCAGTCAATACCCGGGAAATTTCCTCTAAAGATGCGTTCGGGTCTAAAAGAGCCTCTTTCGCCGTTTTTACCGCTGCCTGCAGCGCCTCGATCGACTGTTTCGTGCAGCCTGCCGTATTTTGCAGCATTTTTTCTGCCGATTCTATCGCAGATCCCAGTTCTTCCGTACGACAGTAAGCTTCCGGTTTTTCGTGCAGCGCTTCTTCCGCTATTTGGAAAATCTCCGCTGCATAAGCACAATCCTCATCTGTGCTGCCCGCAAAATCAGCGACTTTTCGGGCTTGCCGATATGCCTTTTCGTACGCGGTACGGCTTGCATCCGTATAACGATCCGGCGCAGCGCCGTCATATTTCTTGAGTGTTTCGATCAATTCGTTTTTGGAAACCGCGGGACGCTCGCCACGCTTCCTTGTTCCGGAAAGCGTAATATTTGCAACCTGCCCCTGAAAACTGTCTGTTTTGCTTCCTATGCGTCCAAACGGAACCAAAAGCGTATGGATACCCTTTCTTTTTGTTTCCGGATGATTTTTATAATACAGATCCGGATTTTCATCTACAAGCGTCCCATTGATAGATAAAGATACCTGACCATTGACGCCGCTGCGGAACGAAAGCTCTACCCACTCCCCTTTGGGAAGGGTGTAATCAAACAGATATCCATAGCCTTCCCTGGAAAATCCGACGTTTCCGCTGTAATTGACAGATGCTTTCAGCGCATATGTCCGGTCAGTCCGATCAAGGCGTTCCACGTCGTCCGTTCCAAATACGTCTTTGGATTCACACAGAATCTGTTCGCTTCTTTCCAGGTCCGCGTCTGCGTCTAACTTCACTTTCATTGTCAGTACAGTCCCCGGTTCCATCAGATCAAACGGCGTTTCCACATAACTTTCGCCCCCTGCCAGAGAAATTGCTTTCCGATCGGCATCATCCTGTGTTCCGGTATCTGCAACCGAGGCATTTTTTGCGGTTTTTAAAGAAAAATCATTGGGACCGGAATCGTTTTCCAGCGTCTCTTCAAATGTGTACTCTGCGATATTATTTGTTACATACTCATTTTCTGCACCAATCGCCGTGTTTGGCGCCCGTCCCATGCTGACTGCCCGTTTGGCAAATGCCTCATACTCACATGTTTCCGAAGCGTCGCCCCAGAGTTTTTCCGAAAAAACAGGCGCCGTATCCAGATAACGAAGCATGGCGTCGTACTGGGAATATCCGTTTGCCCTGGTATCGATATTGTCATGCCAGATCGCAAAACATGCGCCCAGCATCTGATCGTCCCCTGCCGGAATCGTATAACCAAACATAGAGTTTACCGCCCAATTCTCATATAAACGTTCTACATCAAGATAGTCCCCGTACGCTCCCCGGTTTCCGGTTCCGTTCGGAACCATATACAGCCACTCGTCCGCCGTATTGATCAGATCAAATCCCAGCCGGTACATATCGGATGCCGTTCCGTAATCCCTGCTCCATATATTTGCCTGTACGCCGTCGGATGCAACGGCCGTTGTTCCTGTTTTATTGGACAGAGAACCCCAAAGCCGCACGGTTCTTCCCTTGCTTTGTATATATTTCACAAGTTCGTCCGAAAACACGCGGAAATTCTCACCGCTTTCTTCTCCGCCTCCCAAAAATTCATCCGTACCGATATGTACCGTCGTCTCCCGGTCGAATACCGGGTCCGTCCCATCCAGATAATCCGCCCAGATTTCTTTGGCAAGAGCAACGGCGCCTTGTTTTGAGATATCCAGTTCATCGATCAAATACCGGTATTTTCCATATCCTGCCTGTGTCGCATTATATCCTTCCGACATATACTCCGGAAACACTCTGGTAAACGACAATGCATGCGCCGGAAGATCAATTTCCGGTACGATGTCCACACCGACCGTTCTGCTGTCTTTGATAAATTTCCGAAATTCGTCTTTTGTATAAGCCAGATCCTCGGAAGTCGCGGATTTTCCTTCAGCATTCTTTTTTCCGGACTCTAGGCGGTAGCCTGCGTATGCCTGGTCGATCGCAGCCTGCCTGCCCTCGTCGCTTGCTGTTCCATTCGTATAATCTTCCAGGAAAATCAGATTGTCATTTAAATGAACCTGAAAACTGTTCAGCTTGTACCACGCCATATTTCTCACAAAATCCTTCAGGACTTCCAGTGTAAAAGGCTTCCTCCCCACATCCAGGTTTAAAGCGCGGACTTCATATTTGGGATAATCCCGGATCAGCCCCTTTGGAATGCTGTCTTTGTTCTGTTTTATGATCTGCAGCATACTTCTCGTCGCCCAATACGCGCCGACGGCATCTTCTGCTTCTATCACAACAAAAGCAGACACGCAGGCTCTGTAACCTTCCCGTCCAAGTCCGCTCTCTTCTTTTGCAAGGAACAGGCAGAAATCTCCGGGCCTGGCATCTGATTTTTTCCCGCCGGACACGGCAATATCCATGCCGGTAATTTATAATCTCTTGAAAATTCCTCCGCCGTTTTTAAAAGCTCCGGCGTATCAAAAAGAATCCTTCCTTTGCGTGACAGAATAAAATTTCCTGTTCCGCCATGCCATTCCTGAAGCGCAGGTATGACGTCAGGTTTTTTATTTTCTCCCGGACTGTCATATTCTCCGGGAACGACAATGGTATATTCATCGCTTTTAACACTTTCTTTGCTCTCTTTTGACGTAATTTCATAAAATCCCCGAACCGTCTTATCTTCCAGCGGCGGATAAATCGTCCCGTCTTCTCCTATCACCTGTTCATAATCCGCACAAAACCGAACGGCTGCGCCGTCAATCTCTGGCATGTAAATTTTCTGATCCCCCTTTGCTATCACCGGAGCATCCAAATCCGCCAGTATTTTATCTATTCCGGTCAGAGACGCATCGATCTGCTGTGCGTGTTCTGCATCAGGATCGGGAAGATCTGCGCCATATACTTCAAATTCCAGAATAGAGATGGACTGATACGCCATTCCGTCGATTTCTCTGTCGTCAATGGATGTGACATGTAAACGAAGGTATTTTGCCGTCCTTATCTCATCTAACGTAATTTCTACGGTTGTTTTCTCTGGTGTCTCAAGCACAGACGAGATCCTCCTCCAGGACGAACCGTCGTCGGATATTTCAAGCTGATAAGATTTTGCCGTTCTTCTTTCCCAGATAATACGAAAACTCTTCATTTTCTGCGGTGTGCTCCACGCATACTGCACCCATGCAGAAGAACCCGTATTCTCCATCGCCCATCGGTTGCTGCTGTCATCGGCAATCCCGTCATTGAGCTTATCCGGTCCCCGTCCATAACTTTCTTCCGAGCTGGACGCAGTTGCCACGGCACTTTGCGCCGCATTGCCCTCTTTTGCCGCAGCCTGCAGCGATGGATATTGTATCGTCCCGATCAGCACAGCAGCCGAAAGAAGACATGCCCCCGCCTTTTTCATTCTTTTCCATAACATCATGGTGTCCTCCCCTCCTATCATAAGTCAAAAATACCTTCTGTTTTTATTATAAAGAAAAGCAGAAGATTACACAACCTTCTGCCTTAAAATTTTCACCTAAGTTTCCGCAGCATCCGCTCCCCATACAGCATATTGATCTCTCCGCACAGCATCATAATATACATTCCAAAATAAAGCCAGAGCATTACAAGTACAATCGTCGTTAAGCTTCCATACATGGAAAATCCGTTAAAATAGTCCAGATATACTGAAATCCCAGCCGAAAGAAGATACCAGGAAACCGCGCATAAAGCAGCGCCGGGAAATTGATTTTTCAACGTAAGCTTATGATCCGTAATTCCTTTATGATTCGGAAGCGTCTTAAAGAGCACGGTAAACATACAGCTGAAACCGCACAGCATAATCAGCCCGCGAAACTGGAACAAAAAATCGGTCGCCTGAGCCAAAAACGGAACATATCCCGTTAAAAGTTCCCGTATACCGTTGCCAAATACCAGCAGCACAAGCGCAGCCACAATCGAAAGCATAAAGATCAGCGTATATACAATTGCCCAAAAACGGCGGACCAATAGATTTCTCGTCTCGTTCACTCCGTGAATCACATTAAACCCCGCCGCGATATGCTGAACCCCTTTTGCGGCGGACCAAACGGCGGCTGCGGCTGTTACCGACACGATTCCCACGGATTTATGATATACTTCATGGATAATGGAAATAACAAACGGCGCGATATATTCCGGTACAAGCTCATTCACAAAACGAAGCAGCGCCGCTTCCGACACCAGCGTATATTGCAGCAGAGAACTAAACACCATCAAAAACGGAATCAGGGAAAGCAGCAAAAAGAATGCCGACTGCGCAGCGAATGCGCCGATATTATCTTTTCTGCACTTGTTTACAAATAATTTCACATGTTTTATCCATTTCCAGATCATTTGGCGTCTCCGTTTGTCAATTCGATATCCTGAAAGAAAAATTGTAAAATTTCCCCACAGCTTTTTCCTGCCAATGCCATTCCCTGCGCTCCGTTCTGGCTCATTCCGATTCCATGCCCGTAACCGCCGCCGTCCATGCGGTACGTACCGTTTTCCAGCGGAATCAGCGTGGTATATGCACTGGGAAGCAGCGCAGACTCCCGCTTCGAGCCGTCTGAAAGCGTCAGTTCCTTCACCCCGGCTCCCAGCAGCGAACGCACATTATATTCATTTCCCACCAAAACGCTTCCGTTTTCGTATTCCAGTTTTAACTGCAGGATCACGCCGTTTTTACTCCGCCCGGTAACGGCAAGGCGCACAAGGCTTCCAAATCCGTTCATATCTTTTTTCTCTCGGCCTTTTGCGTTATAGAACGAGATATCTTTCGGCGTTTTTTCTTTTCTCGTTACTATGATTTCTTTCATTTTATTCTGCGTTTCTTCTGACGAAAAATCACCCGCCGCCGTCCATCGGAAAAACGGCTTTCCGTTTTCGTAAGCAGCCGTATCCGGCTGAGCGATAAATGCCGCAAACGCTTCTTCCGTAGACAGATCCGTTTCTCCACCGCCCTCTTTGACCAGGCTGCCGGAAAGATACCCGTACTTCGGATCCTCATCCAAATGCCATGCATCTCCGTTTCCCGTAACGCCTGCAGACGTCGAAAAATAGTATGCCTCCGCCGTTTCTCCCTGATAACGGATCACTGTTCCCGCCGTATCCAGCACGGCTGCCGTCGTTTTTTCGTCACGCTCCTGTTTGTTGTACACCTGATAGTTTGTCGTATCGTCTACGTGAGCGCCAAATGCAGCGTAATCCCCATGCTCCAGCTGAATATACGCATAACTTCTTGCACAGACCGCCTGTGCCTTTAAGGCTTCCGGCTCATACGACGAGGGCATCTCACTGGGAACCACGGAACAAAGATACTGTTCGATCGGCAGTTCATTGACAATCGCATATCCCTGCGGATACTTCCGCAGTTCCAGCGTCCCGTAATATCCGTAGGACATCCGTTTCCCGGAAGCAGTGCACAAATAAAGCTGACCGTTTTTTCCCTGCGCTTTCAGACGCACACTGTTCTGTTCTGTTCCAAGCAGTTTCCCCGCCTTCACCACCGCATCTTCTTTTTTCTTTTTTTTGCCTTTCTTTGTAATGACCTGGTAAGGAGCATTCGCCCCGATCCAGACTTCCTCATGATATGCGCTGCCGTCCTCTGCCAGCAACAGAACGCGGATCCTGCTGATCTGCGCCGGCTCTGTCAAAAGAATTGCCTCCACGCGTTCTTCGGCGACTACATACTCTACTTTCATATTGGCAATGACAATGTCCGAAAGTTCTTTTTGTTCTATCGTTCCGTACGCTTTATAGACCGGCAGATCCTGCGAACGGCTGATTTCTCCGTATCCTTCGATTTCTATCGTCGTATCGTTTACCGCAATCAGATTCCCCTGTATCGTATCTTCCTTTACCAGAACCCTTGCAATCGCACCGTCCTCCCAAACCAGGTCGCAGACATGGCCGATCGAAAGAAAAATCTCATTCGAAGGCGTCTGCGTATCTTCGCCGGACGGCAGGGAAAGTTCTTCGGTCAAAGCTTCCGTATTTTCGCCTGCCCCCATAGAATCTTCTCCCGACGGAAGCTTGAGTTCATACGTTTCATGTTTCAGCAGAAACGAAATCGTTTCATTTTCTGTTTTTTGTATATATACGTTCGAGAGGACTGCCGATTTACTTTTCAAATCGCTGATTCCTATAATCCTGTCTTCTCTGATATAAAATCCCATTGCAGTCATAGGCAAAACCTCAAGGTCAGAAAGCGTCATACGATAGGTTCCGGAAGAACATACCAGAGAATCGTCTTCTTGTTTTAAAATAATTTCATCCGACCGTCGAACCGTTTTTTCATCATCCAGCAAATCCAGTAATTTCCCATAAAATTCATTCCACTCCGCTCTGCTGATCGATTTACTTTTCTTCTGACTTCCAAACGAAAAAAAAGATCGTTCAGTGGAAACCTCTTCCGTTCCGTATGTAATATATTCTTTACTGGATGTCTGTTCTAAAATCCAGTCAAGCGTCTCCTGCGTGACCGTCTCACCGAAATCCTCTTCTTTTAATTTTTCTTTCCATTCTTCGGCGGTATAGTAATAAAAATCCAGCAGCGCCGGAAGTTCCTGCAGCTGCACATATTCATCGGAATATGTATAGGTCCGGCGTTTACCGGAACCGCCGTATATGACCAGAAACATAATCCCCGCCAGTCCGAATCCGATCACCAGCAATTTTATTGTATTTTTCACCTTTCCACTCCCTTGTTCCTGCACTGTCATCATACCTTTTTGCCGTTCGGCAATCATAAGGAAAAGAAGCTGCCCAAAAAGCAGCTTCTTTCATTTGTATGTTGTCATTTGTAGATTTATGACTTATCTTCTGTGCATAAAAATCTTCTGTGTCTTAGGTTCTTTTGTATCTTTATGCACTCATCTTTTGGAAATGCCGTTCGGCACGTTTCAGAATATACCGAGAGGTATACCTGTATGCCGTTCGGCATCCATTAGGAAAAACCCAAAATGCCGTTTCCTGCAATTTTGAGTCCTAGCCAAAGCCAGGTGGGTAACCGCAGCCTCTCTTTCTGTCTTCCGCTGCAATATGGCGGCCTGACATCCAATCGGCAATGTAGAAAACCCTTCAAAAAAATGTAGGTTCAAAATAGCAGGGTATCGAACACCTCAGGAATTCTAATATGATTATACTTTAATATGCCTCATATTTCAATGCAAAATACAAAAAAAATAAGGGAACCAATTGCACGGTTCCCTTATTTTGTCAATTTCAAGATTAAATGGACGCTGCTTCTTCTACAATCTTCTTTAATGCAGCTAAAGCTTCATCCGGAAGTTTATCATAACCGTCTTTCTTGGTTGCGAAATCTTCCACTGCCTTCACGCGGTTTTCCATTGCGCTCTTTAATGCCGCCACATAATCCTTATCATTTAAATCCGGTTTGAAATCGCCGGTTTTGCCTGACCAGTCATACATAATCTCAATATCTTCAAACGGACCCCAAGCTTCAAAGTTTGCTTTGCCTTCTACGATCGTCTCAAGAATTCCGAGCGTATCTGCAGGTTTTACCTTAGCGCCCATGAAATCTCCCGTATTCACAATGTAGCAGTCAACGTTCTTTTCTTCCACTAATTTCTTGAACTTCTCGTAGTCGTTTACTAACGGATACGTCCGGAACGGGTTTGCATAAGGAACGATACGAAGTGCGTTCAAATCGGTTCCCGCAGCCACACGTTCTGCCGTAGATGTCTTAGTTGCCAGCGTAGCGCCCATGACGGAAGCAAGTGCGGAACCTTTTAATTTTACTACCGGCGGAATGGTCGGATCTTTCATAATCCAGAAAATTGCATTTACCGGAGCGTCGATCTTATCCACACGGTTCGGAGACCATAATTTGGATTTGATCGCACGGCCGTTGCCGTTTCTGATATCTTCGGTAACTAACTGAACCTTACCCTCGGAATCTAATGTTGCCGAACAGTTCTGTGCGGATAATAAGTACTGATTGTCTGCGCATCCCGTCGGATAATCTGCCGTCTTGTCAAAATAGGTCGGCTCCAATGCAATGGATGAACAGGTATCGGAATTGATGATAAATGCGTCGTCATGCAATACCGTGATCGGATATTTTCCGCCGTGTTTTGCATGTGTCAAGGTAGATTTTCCGGATCCGGAAAGACCGAATACAGACGCTACATATTTAGAACCGTCGGAAAGCGTATATTCTTTCTGTCCGCCGTGGCAGGAAGCGTAGCCGTTTCTGTTTGCAATCGCCCATGCCATCGTCAGCGTACCTTTCTTATGCTCACCGAAATATCTCATACCTAAGATACAAGCGCAGTTTTCTGCCGTATCAAAATAGCATAATGTCAACGGATCGCTTAAGCAGCCAAAGTCAACGTCAGGTCTTTCCTGCGGAATCCACTGCGGATCGGAGAAAATATAGATATCCGGCTCTTTGCCGTCGCCGACTGCCTTGGAATTCTTATACATTTTCACATATTCATCTGACATATACTGGAAGTTTAACATCCAGTTATACATGATGTTCTCTTCACCTTCCGGAATCAGAAGATGAGCTTTTACCATAAATTCAGGATCAAGGCCTACAAATACTTCTGCATGGTACATGGTCTTCCAACGAGATTCGTAAACGGCGTCCATTGCCACTTTATCAAGCTTAGCAGCGTCTACGCCCGGTTCTCCTTTGATCCGGCGTGCAGCCGCATAACGTCCCGTTACGGCACCGTCGTTAAACAAAAGAACTTTTGCATCTTTGTCAAGACCGAATTCTTCTCCTCTATATACAGGCATATCTGTTACAATAGTTCCCGGTGAATTTTTTGCTAATTCATATGCCTCCCTTAATGTAGACACTTTTACCACGTTGTTTCCATAAAAAGCACCTTCAATAATGGAACGTGTTCTGGAAAAACCAACTTTTCCAGCGCCAATTTCTTCAATTGGGTAATACGCTTTTGTTGCCATGAAATTTTCCTCCTTAAACTTATAATATATCCTCGAAATATACCACTTACAAATATACACGATGTCAATTTTTTGTCAATCTTTTTTACGAAATTTTTATTTTTTGTATCTTCTGCCTTACCCGCGCAGATCTTTCCCGGAAAATGCCCGCGGCAGCAGTTCTTTGAGCGTAACGATCTGATACTCTTGTTTTGATTTGGCAAGTATCACCCGAAACGAGTGAACGTCGCAAAATTCCGCCATAACCTGCCTGCATACGCCGCAGGGGGCAAGGTATTCTTCACGGTCTCCTGCTATGGCAATTGCCGTAAACCCAAGCGCCCCTTCCGATACCGCTTTAAAAAATGCCGTACGCTCCGCACAGTTTGTGGGAGAATACGCAGCATTTTCAATGTTGCAGCCCCTGAATATTCTTCCGTCTTCCGTAAGCAGCGCCGCCCCAACATGAAACCCGGAATACGGGGCGTACGAATATTTCTTTGCTTCATATGCTTCTTCAATCAACCGAACCGCATCCATCTTTTTCACCCCTCTGTTCTTCTGATATTTTTGGATGTATCCGGCAACAGCATAGAAATCGCCGAACTAGTCCCGATCCGGCTGCAGCCTTCGGCGATATAATGTTCCATTTCCGTTTTGCTGCGGATGCCTCCCGCGGCTTTTATCTTCACGCCCGGACCGATATGCGCTTTCATCAGGCGGACGTCCTTGAGGGTAGCTCCTGCCGTTCCAAACCCTGGGGATGTTTTAATATAATCCGCTCCCGCCTCCGTCACTGCCGTACACAAAGCAATCTTTTCTTCTTCCTCTAAATAACAGGTTTCCAGGATCACTTTTAATACCCTCTCACCTGCCGCCTGTTTGACCGCGGCAATCTCATTTTTCACCTTTTCATATTCTCTGTTCTTGACGTCGCAGAGATTGACCACCATATCAATTTCCGACGCTCCGTCCTCTGCAGCCTGCTTTGCTTCTGCAATCTTTGCTTCCCGAACGCTGTAACCAAGCGGAAACCCGATGACCGTACAGATATTTAATCCCGGAAACGCTTCGTGCGCCCGTTTCACATAACATCCCGGAATACATACGGATGCCATGCGGTATGTTTCTGCTTCCCGGCAGAGCGCCTCTATCTGCTCCCATGACGTATACGCCTGTAACGCCGTATGATCCACATAAGTAAACAATTCTTCCGTATTCATACCGTTCCTCCTGTCTTTTTGCCACGTATTTTCGCCGTCTCCCCGTTTCTGCAGTGCATCGGGCAGTCAGACGGCTGATACATGCAAGATATGTATCTCATCATAGCTTACATCCGCACTTTTTTCCAGTAAAAAATCTAAGGTTCCCATAAATTGTTAAAATATAAACAAACTCTAAATTTTTTTAATTTTTTTTAAATCATTTTTGTTTTTTCTTGTTTCATACTGCAATTATATGTTATGATAAGCCAATAGACAGAAGGGAGGGCTTATATGCACACAAATACATACAGTGAAATAACCCCTGAAATATTAAAACTTTCCAAACTCTGCACAGAGACCGCAACGATCGATCCCGCATTATATTCCGAATACGATGTGAAACGAGGTCTTCGCGACGTAAACGGAAAAGGTGTTCTCGTTGGTTTGACTCAAATATCCGACGTCCGCGCGACAAAAATCGAAAACGGACAGCCTGTACCTGCCGACGGCAACCTATATTACCGCGGATACAACGTAAAAGACATCGTAACCGGAATCGACGACCAAAGCCATTTCGGTTTTGAAGAAAGTACATACCTGCTTTTATTCGGTTCTCTTCCGACAAAGCCGCAGCTGGACGAATTTACGGCGCTCTTAAGCGATTACCGGACGCTGCCGACCAGTTTTGTCAGAGACATTATCATGAAAGCTCCCAGCAAAGATATGATGAATACGCTGGCTCGGAGCGTACTTACCCTTTATTCCTACGATGATAAAGCAGACGATATTTCTCTTCCGAACGTATTACGCCAATGTCTTCAGCTCATCAGTCTTTTTCCGCTTCTATCTGTTTATGGGTATCAGGCATACAAGCATTATCACGACGGTGCCAGCCTATATATTCATCAGCCGAAACAGGAATATTCCACTGCGGAAAATATTCTGCACGTTTTAAGACCGGATTCCAAATTTTCTGCATTAGAAGCAAAACTTCTGGATATTGCACTGATTCTTCACATGGAACACGGCGGAGGCAATAACTCCACCTTTACGACACATCTCGTGTCTTCTTCCGGAACGGATACCTATTCGGTCATCGCCGCCTCTTTAGGATCTTTGAAAGGACCCAAGCACGGCGGTGCCAATATCAAAGTCGTTCAGATGATAGAAAATATGAAAGAGACCATCCATGACTGGACGGACGAAGAAGAAGTCGGCAATTATCTGCGCGCATTGTTAAACAAAAACGCATTTGACCGCGCAGGGCTGATTTACGGTATGGGACACGCCGTTTACTCGCTTTCCGACCCGCGTGCACTCATCTTCCATTCGTTTGTTGAGCGTCTTTCCAAAGAAAAAGGCAAGGAAAAAGAATTTGCATTGTACACGATGATCGAGAGACTGGCTCCCAAAATCATCGCCCAGGAACGTAAGATTTATAAGGGCGTCAGCCCGAATGTAGACTTTTACAGCGGATTTGCTTATTCCATGCTCAATCTGCCGTTGGAACTATATACGCCGATTTTTGCAATCGCAAGAATTGCCGGCTGGAGCGCACATCGTCTGGAAGAGCTGTCCTACAGCGGCAAGATTATGCGTCCCGCCTATAAATATGTGGATGCGCACAAGCAATACGTCCCTTTATCCGAACGGTAATTGCAGCAATTGAATGTTTCCTGCAGCAAAACAGCTGCCGTATGACCGATCCCTCGATCTTACGGCAGCTGTTTATGTTCTCCAATGTTACTGTACGACGATAACACGACAGAACTTTTCTACTTGCAATACCGGTCTGCGCCTCTTCTCATCTCCTTAGAATACCATCCGTAAGAAGCTAAAAACAGACATACCCCGCATACCTCGTATCCCCAGCCAAATGCAGAATACAAACTGTTGATAACGCCAAAGATACCGTATATCAAAGCAGCGGCTCCCAGCAGGCTGACAGGTCTGGAAATCTCCGCAATCAGTCCTTTTTTATCTCTGCATTTTGCAAGTTCTTCTTCCGGAAGAATCAAAGGGCTGATTTCTTCGTTCTTCCTCATCTTCCGGACGGCATACAGCAAATATATGCCCAAAACCGCGAGAATCACATAAAAAATCTGATAAATCTGAACATCCGTTGAAAACTTATGAAAGTGAATCTGAAACATGAACTTCTCCTTTATCGTTTGATCCCCATTTTCATGGGTATTTTTATTATATACGCAAACCCTCTCACATGCAACGCATAAAATTTTAGGGACGATTCTTACAATAAATGTTGAAACTTTAAAGCGTATAGTATAAAATACTCATATCACGTACAAAAAAAAGGAGCGTTACCATGAAATTAGAAGATGCAAAGATATTAATTTGTGATGATTCCATATTGGCAAGAAAACAATTAAAAACTATGATCTCCTCTTTCGGCGCATGCAGCGTTATAGAAGCTGAAAACGGACAGGAAGCCATCGATCTGTATATAAAACATTCTCCGGACCTGATTTTCCTGGACATTGTCATGCCCATCAAGGATGGACATTCGGCTATCTCCGAAATTATGGAAATCAATCCCAAAGCAGATATCGTCATCGTATCTTCTGTGGGCACGCAGTCCCAATTAAGAAAATCCATTCAGCTTGGAGCGAAAGATTTTATCCAAAAGCCCTTAAACAGCTGGCAAATAGAATCTATTCTGAAAAACAGATTTGAAGGGAGAGATTGATCAAATGTACGCACAATTTTTTGGAAATTATCTGCTGAGCAAACGGGCTGTCACAGCGGAACAGGTCATTCAGGCAATGGAAGAACAGCATATCCGTCATTTAAAACTGGGAACGCTCGCCATTCATGCCGGCTATATGAATACGGAACAGGTAGACGATATCTTAATCCGCCAGACGCAGAAAAACAAACGCTTTGGAGAACTTGCCGTAGAAGCCGGGTATCTGACCAAAGAACAGGTAGAAATTCTTCTCAATCAACAGATTCCGATTTATCTGCTGATCGGGCAGAGACTTGTGGAGAACGGCGCCCTTACCGAAGCCGAACTGGATCGTTTCATTATCTCCTACCAACAGGAAAACGAACTTTCTCAATTAGACAAGACCAGCTTACAGCAGGAAAACCTGCACACACTGATCCGCAACTTATTTTTGATTACGTTTGCGGATATTCCGGATTACCTGATCAAATACCTGTCCTTGCTGTTTAATAATCTGATTCGCTTTATCGGAGAAGACTTTATGCCGTTAAATCCGATTCTCTGCCGGGAATACGTTACAAACCAGTGTTACGGACAGATCACAAACGGACAGTATTCCCTGACTTCTTATCTGGATATGGATGAAGACGCTTCCGTTGCATTCGCCTCACGGTATACCAAAGAAGAATTTCGGGAATGCAATGAATATGTGCGGGCTTCCATTGAAGATTTTTTAAATATACATAACGGACTCTTTACGGTAAACATCTCCAACGAAGATTCCATTGAACTACAGCTGAATCCTCCTGTGAATCTGGAAAATACGATGATCAGCAGTACATCCAACATTCTTCACCTGCCCATCATCTATCCGTTCGGCAGACTGAATATCCTGATCAAATTATAATCTGCGATTTGGTCTTACGGTTGCAGTCGATATCACGTCTGTGACTGCAGCACGTTTTTAGATTTGAATTTAAAAAAAGGAAGGGCTTTTCCGTTTTCCGGTCCCTTCCTTTTCTTATTCTTTTCTCAAACTGTCCGTTCTGTTTACATGTTTAAAAATCTTTTCACGGTCTCTTGCATCTGATTTGTTTCGCACTCCGTATCATGAAGAATTTCGGCATTCCGAATCGATTCTATTGCCTGCGGAATTTCAACGCCGGAAATCCTGCCAAGCGCATCTACAAGTTCAAAATCCGTCATATTGTCACAGGCATTATGGTCAATCGCATCCATAACACTTCTGGTAAACTTAAACGGGCTTGCCGTAGACGCAATGACCGTCTTCGTATCCGTATCGTTTGTCTCCGCCTTATATGTTTCATATACTGCAGCTGCAACCGCCGTATGGGTATCGATCACATAACCCGTATCCTGATATAAACGGCGGATGGTCTGCGCCGTTTTTTCTTCGGAAGCATAGTTTCCATAAAAATCCGACAGCTGTTCTTTCATCTCTGCCGTAATTTCATACCTGCCTTCCTCCGACAGCTTCTTCATAAACGCCGAATTTTTCTGTGCATCTTCTCCGGCAATCCGATATATCAAACGCTCTAAATTACTTGAGATTAAAATATCCATCGACGGAGATGACGTTAAGATAAACTCCCTGTTTTTATCATAAATCCCGTTGGAAAAGAAATCGTACAGCACTTTGTTCTCATTTGACGCACAGATCAGCTTTGCAATCGGAAGCCCCATCTGCTTTGCGTAAAACGCCGCCAGAATATTACCGAAATTTCCGGTAGGGACTGCGACATTGATCTTCTCTCCCTTTGCAATTTCTCCGTTTGCATATAATTTCGCATAGGCATAGACATAATATACGATCTGAGGCACCAGCCTGCCGATATTAATCGAATTTGCCGAAGAAAACTGATAACCTGCCCGTTCCATTTCCCCTGCCAGATCCGGATCGGAAAACATGTTCTTTACGCCAGTCTGTGCCTCGTCAAAATTGCCATGAATTCCAACGACAAACGTATTTTCTCCCCGCTGTGTCACCATCTGTTTTTCCTGAATCGGACTGACGCCGTTCTTGGGGTAAAATACGATAATTTTCGTACCTTTCACGTCTGCAAAACCAGCCAGCGCAGCTTTTCCGGTATCTCCGGAAGTAGCCGTAAGAATTACAATCTCATTGGAAACGTTATTTTTCTTTGCCGACGTCGTTAATAAATGCGGCAGGATGGACAGTGCCATATCTTTAAACGCGATCGTAGACCCGTGAAACAGCTCCAGATAATAAGCTCCGTCTGCGCTGACAAGCGGAGCAATCTCTTTCGTATCAAACTTGCCGTCATACGCCTGATCGATGCAGTTTTTTAATTCTTCTTCCGTAAAATCGGTCAGATACCTGCGCATCACTTCATATGCCGTTTCCTGATATGTCATCCCTGCCAGTTCATCCAGATCCAGATCCAGCGCCGGAATTTCTGACGGAACAAACAATCCGCCCTCCCCGGCAAGTCCTTTTAAAATAGCCTGCGACGCAGTCACTGTTTCATTTGCATTTCTGGTACTGGTATATACTAATTCCATGATCTTATCCTCTCTTTTCTGTGTGGTCATATTTTAGGATAAACAGAAGTTTTCCCCTTCCCTTCCTCCAAAGCGTATTATATAAAATGACGGCGGAATATGTCAATGCACATTTTATACAACAACGTCAGGCGTCTTTTACGCCAAACACTTTATTTCCGATCAAAATAAGGCTTATGGCAATTCCGAAGAATACAACCGAAACCACCCCCGCCCGAATCACAAAAACGGCAGTCTGATGTTTCTCCTGCCATTCGTCACAAAACGCATAGTAAACACATCCCGTATCGGCATCGTATTGATCGCACAACTGATGCAGTGACTTTGGAATCCCTTTCATCACTTTTTTTCCGATGGGAAGCGTCACGGATTTCCCGTTTTGGATATCTTTCGCATAACTCTTTGGAATCTGAGCCAGAATATACGTCTCATCCGGAAGTTTTAATAAATAAAAAGGCAGGTAATCGGTATGATTTTGAAAGATTCCATCCGGATTCTTATATTGCAGAAACTGGGCCTTCCGCTTAGGCGCACCGTATTTTCTGCCCTTTCGAGTCCTGCGGTAGATATAAGGATCTACCCAGGATTTCAGTTCATAAGCCCCCGTATAGACCACATCCACTGGCTCCGCTGTAAAAGCGGGCTCTGGCGTTGTCTGAAATTCTTCTTTTCCGTTTATTCTTGGAATATCCGCTCCTGCCAAAGAACCGATATATGCTTCTCTTCCGTTTTGTTCGATATCTGCCAAAAAAACCGTCTTTTCATTCATCCGAAGAAGATGTTCCGGATTCCAGTTAAAATAAATCAGCGCGGCAATGGCAAGCGCAATGATTACGCTGACCCAAAGAATAATTTTTCCTCGCTTCATACACTCCCCTTTTCCAGGCTTTAACTGACCAAACGCCCGTTTAGGGCGCCGGTTCTATACTGCCGTCTTCTGCAACCCTCTCTCCTTCATTTGGAACCGGCTGATCTGCCGGCCGATTTGCAGATTGTTTTGCAGCGTCCTCTTTTTTCTTTTCTTTCTCCTCATCATAATAGGAATATGCATTGGAGATCTTCGTATTTTCAGCCGTCAGCTTGACCGGCTCCCTGTAATATGCAATCACCGGCGTATCTACCGCGACATCCTGATACAGCTTTGCCGCAATCTCTTCCGGCAGGTTAATACAGCCGTGAGAACCGGAATTTTTATAAATCGTTCCGCCGAATTTCCCATGCCGCCAAGAAGCGTCGTGAAAGCCTACATTATATGCAAACGGCATAAAATATGTGACATCCGACTCATAATCCTCTCCCTTTAAAACGGCAGGACTTTTTTTATACACGATTTTAAACACGCCGTCCGGAGAACCGTTTCCCTTACTGATATTTCCGGACACAAAATCCGATTCAATTTTTACCGTACCGTTTTCAAAATACCATAAATGCAAAAAAATAGGGAACCGGCCATAAAGACCAGTTCCCTAACTTTGATACCATGCCGTAGCGCATGGGCAAGCGGCGTTACGCCTCATTTAGGATCGATTCGATCCATACGCTCGTCATACACATTCTCAATGTGCTTGATGGCGTGTACCGCCCGGTTGTTCTGATATTCCGGGTGATCCTTACAATACTGCTCATAGCACTTGATATTGTAAAGGATTTCGTTGAAGTCCTCATCGGTATGCTGAATACCTCTCCGCAGCTCCATATTGAAGCGCAAAATGTAGGTACGGTATAGATCGGCATTGCGTTCATCGTCAACACGAATATGCTCGTCAAGCAGTCGCCGTGTCTCCGCCTGTGCCTCTTCCATCTTGTCCAGTTTTTCAATGACCGCTCCATTGAGCGCCTTGCCAAGCGCCCGCCCGATTGCAGCGAACACCTTCCTGATAGCTGACCATGGGTTGATTTTGAGTGGAGCAATCTGCACCAGCGTCATAAATACAACGAGGCAACCACCACCTACCATAATCTCTTGCAGATTCATTACTCCACACCTTCCTCTGTCTTGTCTCCGTTGACCACCTTGCTCATAGCGCACAGGTCATCAATCAGTTGTCCGATCTCAGTCATGTTGACATTGTACTTGACCGCCTCAGCAGAAACCTGAACCATTGCCATAACCCACTGTTTACGGTCTGCTCCGTTGCTGAACATATCCTCAGCCTGTGCCATATACTCAGACACCATCTTCACGACCTGCGGCCAGTTCCGTTCCTTGATGGCCTCCTTCACATACTTCACCAGACTAATCACCAGAGCGATGATAGCCGCAATGCCAGTCAGGTTAGAAAGAATCAATTTTGCCCATTCCATAAAAACACGCTCCTTTACAATTATCAATGATAATAAAATCTATTTCGGAATTCCTTATTCCATCTATATCATAATATTGACACCGCTAAATTGTCTAACAGGGAAAAACAGACGCCTTACAAGAAAATGCGGTAGATTGCG
>OFFJ01000946.1_pt1 | contig 22616 bp, 15 predicted proteins | sample 1521261 | NCBI WGS metagenome assembly OFFJ01 (sample SAMEA3504122, study PRJEB24116) | mouse gut metagenome | biome: mouse gut; feature: mouse-associated habitat; material: faeces | place: Denmark | collected 2011 | reverse complement strand
TTCCTGTAATTTCTTTTCCAGCACGGCTGCCTTTTCACCATCCGCCGTCATAAAACATTTGTAAATGTCAAAATCCACATCATCCGCAAACCGCTCCGCTTCCCTCACCGGCATCCCGTTGATACGCGCCTCCAGCGCCACATAAGCATCAGGGGAAAAGGCCGAAATCACCGTATCTTCGGAATGGGTGGCAAGCCCGCAGCCATGCTCTGCCGCAAAGTCATACAGGTCCGGAAGCAACTCCAACGGCAGCGCCTTCTGAAAAATCACTTTCCCTGTGCGGTAATCCAGCACCCTGGCACCGTTGTGGGACAACAGATAGCCCCCGTATCGCTTCAGTTCAAGCTCATCCGCATAACGCCGCATTCCATAGGCCGGACGGCCCGATGCCAGGACGACTTTATGCCCTCGTTCCAGAATGTTTTGAATGGCCGCTTTTGTGGCCGGTGTGATTTCTTTCTTTGAATTCGTCAGGGTACCGTCTATATCCAGTACCAGTGCTTTTGTCTTCATGCATTCCTCTCTCAGGTACGAATTATTCCGTCACTGTTTTCTGCCGCCTCACATGACGGCCCTGTCATAAAAAGGCGGCGGAAAATACACCGCCGCCTTCCACGCTTTATTGATAATCCATAAGAACTGCGCAGCGCACCCCAATTCATCTGCCGGGCCCTACAGGCTGCCTTACCGCCGGATACAACATCAGCCTTCAGAATCCGCCTCGCCTTCGGAGGACTCTGCCGGATCGGAACCTTCACCATCCTCAGAACCCGCCTCAGACGAATCGGAATCATCACCGCCCTCCGAGTCCGCAGAAGCGCTTTCGGCTTCCGCAGCTGCGCTGGCGGCTGCTTCCTCGGCACGGATGTCAATATACCGCAGATTGCCCTTAGGGTCCTGCACATCTATATTTTCCGCAAAAGCCGCCATGTATTCGGAAACTTTCTGATTCAGCAGAGTATTCCTGATGCTCTGGATCCATTCGGCATCATTGTCGCCCACATAGTACACCACATAAGTATATTGGTTGGACTCCGGAGAAATGACAGTCGTGTCACCCTCTGCGCGGCCGCTGTCTTTCAGCCACTCCGCCAGTTCCTCAGGCACATCGGAAGTCAGTGCCCCTTCCAGCAGACCGCCCTCAACAGATGTAACTTCCGGGTCATTGTACTTGTCACAGATTTCCGCAAAGCTTTCCTCAGTGGCAGCGCCTGCTTTCCACTCATCCAGAATAGCCTGCCCGTTATCCTCCGCAGTCAGCGTCACGCGAATATCCACAGAAGGCGTCTCGTCCAGATAACGGCCCTCAAATCCCACCACATAATATCTGTGGTTTGTGGAATCTTCAATCACAGTCGTATCCCCCTGCTTTCTCTCCTCATCAAACAGCCAGTCGCCGATCAGGTAGCTGACTGCCGACTTCTTTGCATTGGTAACCAACTCACTGTCTGCCTGAAGCGTACTCTCAAGCCTGTCCGCCTCCGCCTTTGCTTTTTCCATAGCTGCCTCAATCTCGGCTTCTGAAGGCTGATAAGCCTCTTCCTCTCCGTCGGCTCCATCCTCCCCATCGCCTTCCGCTTCGTCCTCTTCCGGCTCCACAGGGTCTGCCAGCTCCGTCGGCTCCGTGGGCAGCTCGGCATCTACTGTCTCACTGTAGTAGTCAACCGAATCATATGTTCCCTTGTTCTCGTCATAGTAACTCTGAATCTCTTCCATGGAAGGCGTAAGCCTGTCCGCAACTGCCTCGCTGTAAGCGCTGATGTAAAAGCTGTTCTCAAGATACGGCTTCACCCTGCTTTCCGTAGCATAAGGCCCGTAGAGCTGTTTCACGTAATTTTTCACAGTGCTCCCGGCTCCGGAAGCCGCATCCTTCAGCGCTTCCTGAAACTCCTGATAATCCTCGGCTACATCATAGACAAAGCCTTCTGCCTTTGCCTCCTTCTCCAGCCCCTTGTTGCGGGCAATACTCTGCACCGCCAGCTCATCAAAGTAATCTCCCCATGTAAGCGTATCGGAATACATCTGCGAATCCAGGTCACTGCTCATATCCAGTCCGAAATAGCTCAGATAAGCGCCATACTGGTTCAGATAGCTGGTACGGGCCATATTATAGTTGAAATCAAACTCAACCCTCGATATCTTCTCTCCGTTTACAGTTGCATATGTCCCGTTGACAGTCAGATAATTTCTGATGGGAAAAGAAGCGACGATGCACACCAGGGCGACCACCACCGCAATCCCGATGATACGGCTGATCTTCTCTTCTCTGGCAGCCTTTTCCTTCTGCTCCTTCCTCCGTTGCATTTTCAGGTCATATTTCGTAACTACCTTCTCTGGTTCCTGCCCGGTATTCTGTGTTTCTTTATTAGGCATGATACAAATTTCTCCCTTCCCTGATTTTCACTGTCCGGCGCAGACGGCGTCCTGTATGTGCCTGTGATGCGGATAAGCTCGCCGCTTACCGGGTTTGTACGCCACATTTGTGGCAAGTATATATTTTACAGCATTTTTTGCAAAATGGGAAGCTATTTCACATATTTTTCAAGTTTTTCCACAATATTTTTGATACAGCCGGGCTCAAAAGGACTCATGAGCCCCACTTCCTTCACCATATTGGTAAAGAAATCCGATGCGGAAAGCCTGCACAGCTTCAGATAACTCTCCCAGGCGGTATCGAAATCCTCATCCATTTTCACCTTATACTGCAGCGCGCAGGACTGTGCCAGGCTGTAGTCGATATAGTAAAAAGGAGAATTATAAATATGCTGCTGTTTCTGCCAGAAGCCGCCCTTCCCCATAAACTCATCATCGCCGTAATCCTGGTGAGGCCTGTACTCATGCTCCAGCTTCAGCCATGCCGCATGCCTCTCGGACGGTGTCATATCAGGATTTGCATACACGATATGCTGGAACTCGTCCACCATGCACCCATAGGGAATGAATGCCGCGGAATCCTCCAGATGCATCTCGATATAGTCCTGAGCCCTGTCGCCGAAGAAGAGCTCCATCCATTTCTGGGTGAAAAATTCCATGGACATGGAGTGGATTTCCGCCGTCTCCATGGTAATGTCGGAATGCTCCCGGATGGGGTCCCTGCCGGACAAATACCCCTGGAACGCATGCCCGCATTCATGGGTTATGACATCCACGTCACCGCTGGTACCGTTAAAATTGGCAAACACAAAAGGAGAATGGTAAACCGGCATATATGTCATATATCCGCCTGCCCGCTTTGTCTTCCGCCCCAGGACATCAAAAAGCTCATTCTCCATCATAAAGTCATAGAATTCCTTCGTCTCCGGAGACAGCTCACTGTACATCTTCTGCCCTGCTGCCAGAATCTCGTCAGGCGTGCCGAAAGGCACCGGATTTCCCTCTTTAAAATAAACGGCGGCATCCATATAGGTCAGCTTGTCCAGCCCCAGCCTCTGCCTTCTGCGGTCATGCAGCTTCTCGGCAAAGGGAACAAAGTATTTTTTGATCTGGCTGCGGAAAGACTCCACCTCCTCCTTGCCATAGCAGTTTCTGTTCATCCGGTAATAGCCAAGCTCCAGATAATTCTCATAGCCGAGCTCACGGGCCTGAGCAGTGCGGTTCTTTACCAGCTTGTCATATATTTCATCCAGCTTCTCCGCATTTGCCGCAAAAAACGCACTCTGTTTTTTATGCGCAGCCTCCCTGACACTTCTGTCAGAATGAATCAGGTAGGGTCGCATCAGTGACAGATTCAAAACCTTGCCGTCAAATTCAATCTTCGCCCCGGCAATCAGCTTATTGTACTCCGTAGTCAGGGCATTCTCTTCCTGCATCAGGGGAATCAGCTTCTCATCCATGGCCTTCCTTGACAGCTCCATATTTTTGAATGCCACAGGCCCTATTTTCTCCTCCAGGTACACGCGCCAGGGAGAGTCATACAGCTTCTTCTCATACTCCAGCACCAGATTATAAAAAACAGGCCGCTTTTCATTGTAATAATCATGCTCTTTGCTGTAGAACTCATCCGTGGTGTCCACATCATAGCGGATATGGGCTATGGTCATCTGCGTGTGGACCTGGTCGGTCAGCTCATAATACTTCTGATGTACCTGAAACTGCTCCTCTCCGCCGGAAGCATTCCCAAACTCTTCCATCAGCGCCCTCATATCCTTTTCCACCTGCTCGAAATCAACACGCTGATACGGCATGTCCCTAAACTTCATATCATAATCCTCTCTTCTGCGCTTCTTATCTTTCTTATGTTTATGCGCTTTTGCTTTATTGTACCCGATTCTGCCTTTTCTGTAAATATTCAGATTGCAAAACATTCGGACGTCCATTCCCTCCTCCCGTCTGCAAATTCTTAATTTTTTATAAACACGTATACAAATGTTATTTTGAATGCCTGTAGGCTTATTTTCAACTTGAAATCAAAAGAATCCGGTGGTAATATATTATCAGTATTTTACATAAATTTTATAAAATGCGGAGGAAAAAAGAAATGTTTGAAGAACTGAAAAAAAAGATTTTGAAAAGCTCTCTGCTGTGGTCCATCATCCTGATCGTCGCAGGACTGGGATTAGCCGGCTGGAACGCCATGGATGCCCTCTATGCTGCCACCGGCTATGTGGATTTCGCGACGTTGGAGCCGGATCAGATCAAGAGCCAGCTGGTGGATGCCAATGTGAAGGAAAGCTTCGGCTGCTATCTGGAAGCCTATGAGCGCAATACCAAGACCAACCAGACAAGGACTACAGACCTGTATTACATCATCCTGACCGGCGATGAGAATTCTGCCGACTGGCGCTATATGTCCGTAAAAGTTCCCGCACAGTACGAGAGCAAGCTGGACGACATCACTGAGGATACCTACAACGGAATACTTTCCGACCCTCTCCTGCTGAGCGGTAAGATTAAAAAACTGGATGCTGAGGAGACTTCCTATTTCAAAAGCTTTTTCAGGGAACAGGGATTTACGGACGAAGAAATTGAGGAGGCGACCCTCCCTTATTGTATTGATGTATTTGCCAGCAAAGCAAGCATGAGCAGTGTCTATATCGCACTTTTTGTTCTCGGTGCCATCCTGCTTATCTTCGGCATCTTCCGGATTGCAAAGGTAGCCGGCGGAAGCTCTCTGAAGAAGCTGCGCAAAGACATCTCTGCGGCCGGTTACTCCGAGTCCATGATTGATTCCGATTACCGCAACGCCAAGTCCTTTGATAAGAAAGGTACTCTGAAGATGGGCCGTCTGATGACCTACTATATCTCCGGCTCCGATGCCAGAGCCATCCCCAACAGCAAGATCATGTGGGCTTACCAGAATACCGTTACCCACCGTACCAACGGCGTTAAGACCGGAACCACTTACAATGTGATGCTCTTTGACGAAATCACTCCCAAGGGCCACACCTTCCCGGTCGCTAATGAATCCATCGCCCAGGATATGCTGACTCTGGTCAATACCACACTTCCCTGGGTTGTTGTCGGATATTCCGACGAGTTGAAGAAGCTTTACAATAAGAACCGTTCTCAGTTCCTGCAGCTGCGCTACAACACCTGCGAGCACACTGCCGTAGAGCCTTCGAATGCGCCTGCTGAGGATTCACCGGTTGGCGGTCAGCCGTAAAATGGAAATTGTTTTTTAACATATAAAAACGGGGCTGTTTCGCATGTTTCTGTGAGGCAGCCCCTGTTTTATTCTTTCACGTCCCGGATACCCTGCTGCCTGCTGCGAAGCGGTTCATTACGCCCGATATTTTCCTGCACCGCGAGTCCGCTGCACCGCATTCAGCGATGAAGAGCTGTGCCCGCTTCCTATAATATAGTCCTGTTATCCGATGTTTATATGCTTTGACGCACTTCCATGCCGTCCTCACAGCACTCGTACCGAGAATCGTGCTGTCGTCTGCCCTGCCTCCCCTGCCGCAGAAACCTCCCACTGAAGCAGCCATACATCTCTGTTAATCCCGCTGTGGTCACTGAACTCCTGACGGCTGCAGTCAATTGCTACTGCTTCGCCTTCCACCGCAATCACACATCCATTCCCGGCCCCCTGTATCCGTATGGTATTGCCCTCTATTTCCGGCTTCCACCGGGTGACCAGATTCTCCCTGACAGATTTCAGCCGCTCCGTCATTTGAAAGCAATCCTCCACCTGCAGTGTCCCGTCTGCCGCATTCCAGTCCAGGGTACGGACCAGGGATTTCAGTTCCGGATTGGCATATGCCCCGGCGAAGCTGATTCTCGTCTTTCCCAAACCGTCCGTCTCGAAGCCGTCACATCCGTATTCTTCCCCGGCAAGCTGTTCTTTCCCGTCGATAATCGGAACATTGTGGCCCTGGGAGCGACAGCACAGATAACCGTAACGTTTTTCCGAAAAATAATCTCTTGTATATTCGCCGCATCCCAAATCCGCCAACAGAAAGTCCGCTCCGTTTAAATAAAAGAAACTGCCTGTGTCATTGTGGTTGTGCGGCTCACCGTTATGACCGCCCTTTGCCGCCATACCGGCTCCGTTTGCGCTCCGGCATATGGTCCACTGGGCATCCGGAAGGACGACCTGCGCGGCTGAAGCGCCGCTTTCTGCCGATAACGGCCCTCCCCCGCATGCTTCCGCCCACGAGGGCTTCGCTCCGACCTCCGGTGACGCCTTTGTCTTGCCAGCCGAAACCGCTTCCGCCGCCTCCGTGAAAGCCGCCTTCATGTACTCCTTCGTCCAGACCAGATTGCGATACAGCCCCATCCATCGGTAACAATTGTCATCATTCAGTCCGGCAGCCCGCTCCACAGCCGGAATCCCGGCTCCCGGATACTTCATTGCCAGATAGCAGGTCAGTCCCGGCCGGAAAGTATCATCCGTAAAACCGTCTGCAAAACTCACCGTCTTACCGCTCCGAAAATAGCACTTTGCCTGGAAAGCCGCTATTTTTGCCAACTTCTCATTCCGGAACAAATCCCTCTTTCCTGCCGTAAAGTCATACATCTGCGCCGCAAACCCGGCAAAATAAGTCATGCCATATGTAAAATACCCCAGTCCCTCCAGACAGGTACCATCCTCCGCAAAGCTTTTGAGATAATAATTTTCCAGAGAATAGCAGATTCTCTCCAGAAGCGCATCCAGCTCTTCCGGCCTGTCACGCATCAGATAAATGGCCGCGCTTCCCACACTGCCCCCGCATACGGCACACCAGTTGCTGGCACCGTACTCCCAGTGTCCGTAAGGCGCCTCTGACGCGGCAAAAGGCTCCAGCACCCGGCGCATCACCTCACACCGCACAGTATCCGCCACCTCCGGTGCAAGCGCATCCTGAAGCAGAGAAACGATTTCAGCCAGGGCCTGTCCCGTTTCCGCCGCAAACAAATCTACGCAAATCCGCCAGTTCTTGTCCGCCTTACGATTTACATGGGCAGGAAGCGCCCAGCATTCCTCACTGCAGATATCCTTCAATATCTCTTCCAGTTTCCGGATGTCCCTTTCCTCCCCGTCCAGAATCACCTTCAGCCCGAATACGGCAAGAAACTTCCGCCGCATAAAGTATACCCCTTCGTAAGTCAGACGGTTTCCCGTATTTTCGTAGATTGCGAACAGTTCTTCCGTAATCACGGGCATGGGTTCTGCCCGCAGTATATCCGCTTCCCTCCGAATGCTTTCGCAATAATCCTCATAAAATTTCTCTAATGCCCTCAACATATCTGTCTCCTTTATTGTATCCCTGTCTCCATATCTCCGCAATGCACCCGCCCGAAATACACGCACTGTTCCCGGCTTCTCCCTGCGATACGCCGCACTGCGCACCTGATATCCGCCTCACTTTGCTTTAGTCATAACACATGTCGCTTATTTCCTTCCCCCCATAAGTATACCATCCTCTTCCTGCTTTCGCCATATTGCCTTTCCTTTTCTTTTTTGGATATTGCTGCCCACAACACGGCAAAGGACATTGTAGAGCTGAGAGGCCTGAAGGCGAATCTGGTATCCGTCAATGTGGAAAAACTGGTACAGGACGGCTACCTGGACAGAAAGTCTTTCCCGGGTGACCGCCGGAAGACCATCCTGACCTGCACCGAAAAGGCACAGCCAATTATCGAAAAGGGACGCCGGCTTCAGAATTCTTTTTATGAAGACATTTTCAAAGATGTGGATACGGCGTCCCGGGAAAATTTTTATCACGTAATGGAAATGATGGAACATAATCTGAATGATATCCTGAAAGGAAGCGAATGATATGGAATGGCTATTAATGATTGCAGTTACATTTTTTGCCGGAATGGGTGCAGGGTTGGGGACAGGCTTCGCCGGAATGAGCGCAGCGGCTGTAATAAGCCCCATGCTGATTACATTCCTGGATATGGACCCTTACCTGGCAGTGGGAATCGCCCTCTCCTCCGACGTACTGGTCAGCGCAGTATCGGCATACACTTACGGGAAAAATAAAAACCTGGATATCAAAAACGGGCTGATCATGATGTGCAGCGTCCTGGCCTTCACCGTTGTGGGCAGTTATATCGCCAGCCTGCTTCCGCCCACCACCATGGGAACCTTTTCCGTGTTTATGACTTTCCTGCTGGGCATTAAGTTTATCGTAAAACCGGTTATGACCACCAAGGAAACCATGCAGAATACCTCCGCGAAGAAGCGCGCCGTGCACTCTGTCATATGCGGCGTAATGATCGGTTTTATCTGCGGTTTCGTAGGTGCCGGCGGCATGATGATGCTGCTGATCCTCACCACGGTTCTGGGGTACGAACTGAAAACCGCCGTGGGAACCAGCGTATTTATCATGACCTTTACCGCCCTGACAGGAGCAGTCTCCCACTTTGCCATCGGCAGCCTGCCCGGCTGGCCGGTGTGGATCCTGTGTATTGTATTCACATTCCTGTGGGCCAGAATTGCCGCCGTTTTTGCCAACAAGGCGGAACCCAAGACGCTAAACCGTGCTACAGGTGTGGTACTTGTAGTACTGGGGGCAGTCATTATGTTGTTCACATTCCTCAAGTAACTGGCGGAATACTAACAAAAACCCTCAATCTCACAGGTATGCTGCCGCGTCTTTTTATCATAGGCAATACCCACCAGCAAAATCTCACCTGCGTAACCTTTCAGCGCCTGAGGATACTGCCTGTCCTTAATCTGGGAAATTGCGGTCTTCACACTTTTATTCCATTTCAGCTCCACCACGATAACCGGATAGTTGGGGTATTCGGGGAGCGGAAGGTATACAATATCCGCAACCCCCTTCCCCCCGGGAACTCACGGATCGGCCTGTGGTAATACGTAAAGGCAGACAGCATGGCAATGGTAATTGTGCAGGAAAGCGAATTTTCATCATTGTATTCGATACTGGAAATAAAATCATTGTGTACGCTCTCAGCCAAATCCCCAACCTGCCCTGCCTCTTTTTCCAGTACGGCATGAAGCAATTTCTCCGACAGCTTCATAAACTGCACAAGCCGGCCATTTCTACTCTGCCTCACTGACTTATAGAAAACTGCCTGAATCTCCTTATTCGGAATATAAGCTTCCCGGCTTTTGCCGTCATCACTTATCTGCTATTTGTACTGCAACTTCAACCGGTGCGCAGTATATATTGCACGTCGGGTAGATTTGCAGTCATGTATTATAACGAAAGGCCGCCAGTAATGTTCTTGCCAGCCTCACTTCCTCCAGACTTTCGTACCTCTCTCCTCACCTTCACATCACAGCTCCACAAACACCGTATCATAAGGCGCTATGGACACCGTCCGTACTCCCGCTTCGGTAGGAATAGACGCAGCCTGCTCCCTGTCGCTGTTGTTGATGATAACCAGCTTCCTGCTCTCGGGATAGTAAGCACATTCCGTATATAAATTATCGGTCATATACAAGCCGCTCATTCCCTCGCCGCCTGCGTATCGAATCAGCTGATAGAGCATGCGGGTATTCTCCAGATTCACCCGGAAGGAGGCCAGATAAATTCCTTTCCCTTTTCCGAAATCATTCACACATACCAACGGTCTGTCCTCCCCGCCGGAGACTCCGTTTCCAACCGTTTTTCCCGTCTCACCTTCACCTGCGGCCAGCAGCACTCTCGCCTTTCCGTCGGTCAGATATAAATGCTCCTTCGCACTGACCGATGCGCCAGCCGGCAGAATTCCCTCTTTGTCTTCCGGAGTAAACTGCCACCTCCCATGGCACACCCTCGCCCCAGTATCCTTGTCAATCCCCAACACATGCGCCATACGGAAATACGTATCGTATCCTTCCACCGCAGAGGGCTCATTCACACCGATAAACGTGCCGCCCTCATGTACCCATTTCGTCAGCATGGTGACCGCTTCGTCATCCTTCCAGTTCTCACCGCCGCTCCAGGCGCTTCCCCCCCGGCCCGCATTGATAACTACATCCACATCTGCAAGAGCCCCATCCTTCACATCCTCGAAAGAAATGAATTTCACATCCACCGGCAGGCCGGAGAGCGCTTCGTTGATGTGAATCAGGTCATGCATATAAGTCTCATGGAAATGCCCCGACAACGTCCAGGAGCGCAGCGCCCCCCAGCTGTGAAGGACAGCCACCTTTGTCCTGATCGTATAAGGCTTTCCCGCATCGTGGAAGGAACGGATGAGCCGGAACTCATCGGACACCTTCTCAATATAATCACAGAAATCCGGATAATTTTCCACCAGATGCAGATAGCCGCCCAGGCCTATCCTGTCAATTTTCGCCCGAAGCAGCGCCCTGCGCACACTGTTCCAGTATTTCTTCGCATCCAGAGTGGGGTCTCCGCCCTCCGCAAAAGTAGGCGCGCCGCCCAATCCAACAGGGAACAGGTACGGATGCAGCCGCAATTCGTGAGTGGGCACATCCACACCCGCGCAAAGCCTTGCCTCATAGCCGGAGAATACACACTTAATCAGACCGTCAAAGCCGAATTCCTGGAACCTTCCATTATAAGGCTCCACGCCTACCCAGCTGTCATCATAGAACACATAGGCCTTCTTGCCGTACTCATGCACCATATCAATGAGCTTCTTCCCGAAGGAAATCACGAAATCATTGATAAACTCCATCCAGTCAGCTTTCCGTCCCGTGCCGGGCATATGGGTCACATGAAGCTGTCCCTTGTTGATAAAATCCTCTGCCGTCATGCGGTAGCCGTACTTCTTCTCAAACTCATCCAGTGCCAGAGTGCTGACTGTATAGTCATAGGAGCCCCAGTCAGAGAAAAGATTTCGGTTGCGCTCACTGCTGCCCCAAATCCATACAAAATTATAGAACATGGAAGTAAAACGCACCACCGTGGTATCGGGATGAGTCTCGCACCAGTTTTTCATCCAGCCCAGCAGATATTCCTGGGTCTCCGGGTATCTGGGATCAATCTGCAGCAGATGCTCCTTGTCCCAGTTGTTGGTGGTATGGTTGTACATGGAAATCTCCTCCCAGATACGATAAGCCAGGAAGCTCACCGTATATTTATGGAAGGGTACCGCATTTTTTACGGTTACCGTACCCGCTTTTCTATCGTAATCCCAGTTATCAGGATTCAGTTTCTGATTCGTTGTCCTGTCGTAAACTTCCCAGTACTTGAATGCTGCTGCCGTGTCGTTTATTTCAAACTGCTCTGCAAAAAAGCTTTCCATCAGCTCTATGGCCAGCGTTTCACCTTCTGCCACCGCAGGCGGCGTGCAGAGGAATGTCTGCTGAAGCTTATCCCTGTTTTGATTTGCCCACTCGTTATGGTCACGTATGATGCAGATGGTGGAGTAGATGCCGTACCCGGCATGGACGATTTCGTCGGACAAAACTGTGCCGTCGCTGTCCCGGATTACATCCGCACCCCATTTTTCCGCCATTTTCAATGTAAGTTGTTCATATCCGGATTCCCCCGGAAGCGTGAAGCCGCCGCTTTGTTTCGCCATATCGTTCTCTCCATTCTCATTCGAAACCGCTTACCTCAATTGCCGTTTTATACTCGTGAGCGCATTCATTTGCCCTGTTTCTGTTCAACATAACAGAATCAACAGGCCAGGGCAACTGTTTCCGGTCGTGAGTATATGTTACATCCGGCAAATTTCGGAAAGCCTGCTTCCTTTCTCACTATATCCCCAGTTTCCTGCAGATTGCCACAGCTTCCCCCCGGGTGATTACCCGGTCGGGTCTCTCGCTGCCATCTGCCGCAATCAAGCGCAGCGCACAGGCTGCCCGCACATAAGGTTTTGTAAATGTTCTGCACTTTTCATCGTACACATATATACTGTTGTCCGTATCTCCGTTCATATCAGGAAGCTTTCTCCGGCTCTTATAGCCATTGACCGCAAATACCAGAAACTCCTCCAATGTCACAGGACGCAGCGGGAAGAATTTTCCGTCCTCCACCAGCCCCGGGTCAATCATGCCGTTCTGGTAAGCGCATTCCACCGTTCCCGCATACCACTCATGCCCCACCACATCGCTGAACATGTCGTTATACACATTGGTAGGGAAAAACCTGGCCGTCTTAATCACCATATCCAGCGCCGATGCCCTGTCTGCCGGCTCCGACAGTTTATCCACGTCGGAAAGCGCCTCTGTCTCCTCCGGACTTGACACATTTACATATATTGCCGGCTTCTCCAGGGGAAGAATCCGCTCCGCGGGATGCCATGCTCCGAAACCGTCAGTCACCTGCTCCGCCAGAAAACGATACTCCGGCTCCTTCCTTGCACCTAATACGGCCGCAGCCTCCTCAGCCACCAGCCCGGCCATGAAATAAGCGCCGTAATCATTGCCGTGAGTATAATCCCCCGGAAAGAAATAAGCTTTGGAGCCCTCCAGCCCGGTCTTCACAATAAAGTCCATGCTCCGCCGATGCAGGTCAAGAACCGGCACATTCTCCTGCTCTCCCACGCGGATACAGGTCTGTGCGTATTCCTCCAGCAAATCATTATAGCTTCCGTCGTTCCCTTTCCAGGTATTCCTTGCAATGGGTGTCACCAGTACCGGATATACGCCCCTGTCTCTGCACTCGCTGATATAACGGAGAAGATTGCTTTTATACCCCTCCTCTGCCTTCAGAGCCTCCAGCTTCTGGTCATTATGGGCAAACTGAATGAACAGATAATCGCCTGGACGGATATATTTTTCCACAATCCCATAGTGTCCCTCTTCCCGGAAACTGGCGGTAGTCAGTCCGGAATGAGCATGATTGGAAACCGCTGTCTTCCCGTTCAGATAACCCGAAATCATCTGTCCCCAGCCGGAATAACTGGTTCCCGGAGCGTAAGGATAGTCTGCGCTCTGGTCCGTCACCGTGGAATCCCCCGCAATGAACAGAGTGGGACAGTCCGACTCTTCTACCACTATCTCACTGAGCCTGGGCTTCTCCGCCAGAACGGTGATATCCAGAGATTTGTCCGTGTAAGCCTCCGTAAGCCCCCGGGGGATAATATCACATACATTCACGGTCATCATGTATACAAAATCCTCTGCCGGACCCACGGACGCCCTGACCGTACCACGGTACCCCAGCCTCCTGCGTCCGGTAAATATCAGCACATCCTCCATGGACTCCTGCGTTCGAATCTTCACCGTCACTCTGTAGTTCCCCTGGCGGGGCACATCCAGTTTGAAGGAAAGAGGGATTCTCCTGTGTTCCCCCTGAAACTTCGCCCCGGCAGCCTCTTCCAATGCCGCGACCGCCTTATCGGAATCCAGAAAGCATCCGCCCCCGTCTTCCTCTACATGAGACAGTTCCTCATTCTGATACCAGTATACCGTATCAAATGCTGAATTCAGCTCCGGCAGGCGCAGGCGCTCCTGCTCCCGCCTGTTTTTCTCGATTACGAATCCGTAGCCTTTATCCGGACGATATAAGTCATCTGACCGGACATGAATCTCTTCCCCGCACTGCCTTTCCTCTACGGTCCGAATTTCTCCGCTCTGTCCCTCCTCAAATTCCCCGAACACATATTTCCTGTAAAACATATTAAAGCGCTCCGTCCTTCTCTATTGTATCGGAAACCAGCAACGTGGAGAAGAATGCCAGCATAAGCCCCTGGCCCCATCCCTGAATCCAGTCCCTGGAAATACCTCTGTAGCCTTCCTTATCCCGCATAACCGCCGTTCCGGCAGACACATTCATCACCTTGCCGTCCTCGCTGACATTGTCCAACAGTCCCTTGACAGACTTGTTGATATATTTGGAATGCAGCGGATTGCCTCTGGTCAGCATGGCTGCGGCAATTCCGGCGGAAGCTGAAATCTCCTCGTAGGACTCCGGGTCATCCAGCACGGTTCTCCACAGTCCGTTTTCCGTCTGTACGGTCTTCAGCGCCGCCAGCTGCTCGTTCAGTGAGCCTGCCACATCCATGTATTTCGGATACAGATAGCATTCCGGAAGGACGCCGCCCACCTGGGACATGGTAAACGCCGCCCATGCATTGGCTCTGCCCCAGTAAATCCCGGACATATGGTCTCCTGCAATATTGTCATAACCATGATAATAAAATCCGCTGCTGGGATTCTGCAGATATTTGATATGCCAGTAATACTGATTCAGGGCATCATTGATCATATCCTCGTCCTTGTTCATAACCCCCACCCGCAGCAGCAGGAATGCAGCCATAAACAGGGTATCGCACCATGCCTGCTCCGGAAAATCGTTATTGGCAGACACCGTATGCTGCAGCACATGGTCCGCAAACCGAAGCGCATCGTTGGATATGTAAGCAATCTTGCTCATAAGGATGTCATAGTACTTCTTATCATCTGTAGCCTTGTACAGGGTGATCAGGCAATGTCCCATGGCGCAGGCATTCACGGTCCACACTCTGGGCAGCCCCAGGTCAATGAGTTCGTCAACTCTGTCCTTCAGCAGATTCAGGTACTCTTCTTTTCCCGTTTTCTCATAAGCCTCGCTGATGCCGTAATACGCCACCCCGCAGGGCCAGTCCCAGGTCAGATCCATATTCATGGTTTTCCTGACAATCTTGTCGATCACCTCTTCGATTTGTTTCTTGTCATACTCCAGTCGCAGCATACGTCCCTCCATTTCCTGCTGCCAAAGCGTCATCTTCCTTCGGCAGCATTGTAACAAGCGCATTCTATTACGCCATAGTCAGTTACAGGATTCACAAAGCAGTTCCTTCAATCTGTTTTCACATCCTGTCTCGCCATTCGGCCTGTATATAATTACCATTTTAATCTTTTCCAGTTATAACAGCAACTATCATTTTATTTTTATGATAAGAAATTCATCTTAGGAACTGTCGGAAAATAACTGTTGCAATTTGTTTAGGCAGTTATTAGCAGACATTTCCTTACGCATATGCACCCGTCTCCGTCTGCCCCGAAATTTTCTTCCTGCTACAAAACAGCCTCCCAGCTAATGCCGGGAGGCTGTCACATTTCGGAACATACCCATAGTACATCACTGTGGATAAAATGAATCCATTATCTGAAAATTACTCCTGTCTGGAACTTAAGCCATCCTGATATGCCTTCAGTCTCTCCTGAGTAATCGCTTCGTATCCGGCTTCCGCATATCTCTGAGCGGCTTCCTCATACTTGGCATCAAACTCCTCAGGAGCGCACATTACCAGTGAGTCACGCAGTTCTGCATACAGTGTCAGCAGTGTTCCCTGATACTCTGCCACGGAAGGAAGCTCTGTAGCAAATATACAGTCGGTAGGTACCCAGCCCTTCTCCCATGCTGCAACCTGATTGTAGTAATTTTTAATGATATCATCAGTAAAGTCCTCAGGAAGTCCCTTCGGGGAAGCTGCCCTAATCATATCTTCGATGGTACCGGCATTCCTTGCCTCGATGGTTACACACCAGTAGTCCTTGTTGTTGCTGTAGCCCTGCTTGTTATCGCCGGCGTAATCACCTACAGACTCGGGAAGGTTGCTGTCATTATAGGTAAAGTTATCGTTCTCATAACCCCACTGCATAACAAACAGATTTTCTTCCTGGGTCATCCACTCCATGTACATCATGGCAGCCTTAATCTCATCATCGGTAGCCTGAGATGAGAAGCCTATCATCATACCGAAAGGATTGTTGGAGCGGAATGCGGGAACCGTGCCGTATGCTGTGTCAGCTTCAAGGCTCTGTACGCCTACTACCAGATGCGCATCCGGATTGGTCTGATAGAAAGAGGTCAGCCACGCCATATCAGCCGCAATATAATCGCTGTACTGATAGGTCTCGCCGTTGATGAAGTTTGCCTTCGCAGTCTCTGCATCAATGGTGTAATACTCGGGATTGGTAATTCCCAGATTATAGTTCTCGTTCTGCTCTTTCAGCAGTCTCTTGTTGGGCTCCCATCCCAGAGAAGGAATCGCGTAATCGCCGTACATTGCCCACTCTTCCTCATTGGTGGGATACTCTCTGAATGCATAGTTCTGGTCGATACCGGCAGTACCTGTGGTCATGACGCCTCCGCCGGGATGAGCGGCAAGGCCTGCATCCTGGATCTTCTTCATGGCATCCAGATACTCTTCGCGGGTTGCGGGAACATGGTCATATCCGACCTCCTCCAGCCAGTCCATACGATACCAGGTCATAAAAGTATAGTTGGTATTGTAATAAGGTCTCTCAGCCAGTACGAAATAGGTCTCGTCGTTCATTGTAGTGTACTTGATCTGGTCAAGGTCTACCATTCTCTGATAATAGGTAGGTGCAATCTGCTTGAACTGCTCCATATCATAGGTAGTCAGCATACCGTCAGCAACCCACTGCGCCTGCTTCGGATAGTCATACTCCATCAGAATAGTAGGCAGATTCTGGTCAGCCGCCAGCAGATTGTAGGACTCCAGAACTGCGGTACGGGTAATGGGCACAAACTCAACGGTAATATTGTACTTGTCACCGAAGTTCTCCTGAATCCAGCCTTCCCATACATTGTCTCCTGTACCGATGGCAGGAACACCTTCCTGTCCTCTGTCATATACGGGAATCTTCAGCGTAACGTTCTCGGCAAATGCGGTATAGCCATCAATACCTGCCGTGCCGGCATCTGTCCCGCTGTTTTCCTCTCCACCGGCTTCCTCAGAACTGCTTTCCTCAGAACTGCTTTCCTCGGAACTGCTCTCTTCTGCGCTGCTCTGCTCCGTGCTCTCAGAGCCTGTAGAGCCTTCACTGCTGTTGGAAGCGGGCTCGCTGCCGCATCCTGTCAGAGTTCCCATTGCCATGGTGCCTGCCAGCGCCACAGCCAGAACCTTTTGAAGATAATTCTTCTTCATAAAAATGTCCTCCTTTATAAAATATGTATAATTTAGTAACCCACATAAGTGGAAAACTACCTGATGAAACTTAACCCTTTACAGCTCCAACCATAACGCCCTTCACAAAATATTTCTGAAGGAAAGGATAAATACAGATGATGGGTATGGTAACCACCATGATAGCCGCTGCCTGCAATACTTCCGGAGTACTGGTCACCGCTGCCGCCTCGGACAGAGATATTGTCTGAGCCTCTGCTGCGGAGGATACCATCTGGGACAGCTTGTACTGAGCCATCTTCAGAGCATCTGTCCTGATATAGTAAATATTGTCCGCATAAGAGTTCCACCGGCCTACCGCATAGAACAGGGACAATGTGGCAATCACGGGCTTGGACAGGGGCAGCACGATCCTGGTCAGAATCTGCAGATTGGTGGCACCGTCCAGGAATGCCGACTCCTCCAGACTCTCCGGAATACTGGTCTGCAGGGAAGTCTTCATAATCAACATGTTGTAAGGCGAATAAATCAAAGGAAAAATCAATACCCACATGGTATCCAACATATTCAGGCTGCTGAACAGCAGATAGGTAGGAATCAGTCCGGCTCCAAAGTACATGGGGAACATCAGCAGGAAGGTGAAGAATGTTTTCCCCTTCAGCCGCTTCTTGGAAAGCGGATACGCCGCGCAGGTACATACTACCATTCCCAATACGGTAAAAAGAAAAGTTACAAACACGCTGTAAATCATGGCATAGGTCAGGCCGCCGTCCTTGAAAATGGAGACATAGGCATCGAAATTGATTCCCTTCGGAAGAAATGCAATCTGCTTTGCCACCACGTATGTATTACCGGAAATGGACTTGGATGCCAGATGGATAAAGGGCATGATACAGGTCAGGCACAGCAGGATAATCACTGCCATCATGACGAAATCGCTGACACGGAACTTATTTATGGCTCTGCTGCCGTCACTGGTGACTTCAGCGCCGCGTACTACTTCTTCTTTTTTCTTTGCCATCTTCCGCACCTCCTATAATAATCCGTCTTCGCCAAGCTTCTTGGCTACTTTATCCGCTAACAGCACCAACACCAGTCCCACCACGGACTGGAACAGGTTTACTGCCGTAGACATACTGTAGCGGCCGTTCTGCAAGCCCTTGTCATATATGTAAATAGCCAGCTGGTACTGGAAGTCTCTTACCTGTGTATTTCCAAATTCTCTCAGACGCTCCAGGTTACTTCCCATCACACGTCCCAGATTCATAATCAGCAGTGTTACTACTGTACTCTTGATACCCGGAAGGGTGATATGCCACATTCTCTTCCACCGGTTGGCTCCGTCAATCATGGCCGCCTCGTACAGCTCGCCGCTGATGCCGGTGATGGCCGCCAGGTAGATGATGGTGCCCCAGCCCATGCCCTGCCATACGCCTACCAGCAGGTATGTCACTGCCCAATGATACTTCTCTGTCAGGAAAGGAATTCCCTTCTCGATAATGCCCGCATTCATCATTGCGATGTTCACAAGACCTGTCTCGGGGCGGAACATGGTGTAAGCTACGGAACCGATGATAACCCAGGAAAGGAAGTGCGGCAGATACAGAATGGTCTGCGTCACTTTCTTAAACTTCTGATAACGCAGCTCATTCAGCATCAATGCCAGGATAATCGGCATGGGAAATCCCACAATCAGATCCAACAGGTTAAATACGATAGAACTCTTCAATGCACGGACGAAGTCCGCATCCTTGAACACCTTTGCAAAAGTTGCCCATCCTACCCATTCGCTGCCGGCATATCCTTTGGCAGGCTTGTAATCCATAAAGACCAGCCTCATGCCCGGATAGGCGGCATAGTTGAAAATAAATACCATTGCCAGGGGAAACAGCAGCAGCAGATATAGCTGCCAGTCTCTCTTCAGTGCATTTTTCCAAGTGGTTTTGGTCTGGACCGCCACTTTGGCATCCTTGCTTTTTGCCATACTTAACCTCCTCTGAAATCTGTTGTTCCGTTATTTTGTACATTTTCTGTAACTTATTGCATTAATTATCGTACAATCCGTTTTCTTTTTCCAATCAATATATATTGAAAACCATGCAAAAACGACCATAATTCTCAGGGCTAAATAGACAGTATTTTTCTTTTGTTACAGATTTTCAGTACAATCACTGTTGAAAATACCCTGATTTCCTGCAAATTTTCAGATTGTTTTAGTATTTTTACCTCATTTCTCTACCGGGAATATGCATGGACAAGGTTCTTTTTTCACACAGACAAGTCCTGAATGCTTTAAACAGGGATAAGTTTGAATGCTGCGATACTGATGCATCACCATAATGCGACCTAAAGGGAGTTGGCTGAGACTTCATAATAAAACTGCGGAAGCGCCGAAAAAAACGCTCCCGCATTGAGAATAGAATCTATACTCACGGTTCAAAACATTTGTGAATCTGAATGTATAACCAGTGAGCGCTTCTGTAATACAGGACAGAAGCTGCAAGTAAATGTGCTCACAAGAATAATCTTACGTATAATACTGAGCCTGCGTATTCCACAATTCCCGATACAGGCACACACTTTTCCGGTTGATTTTATTCTGTCAGTCTGGTACTATAGAAGAAACGAATCTACCAAATATGACAGAAGCTTTTTATGGAAAGTGCAACAAAATATATACAAAGGAGATTGCAATGGCCAAGTCAAAGAATTCCGTCACAGAATACCGCAATTATTACCTTCCCATGAATTTTCCGGTGCTGCTGCTCTCAGGCGAGCACTGGAGAATTTCCGATGTCCCCAGCGGACGGCAGCATTTTCATAACTGCCTGGAAATCGGCATCTGCCATTCGGACAGCGGATACATGGAATTTTTCGGTGAACCCTTTCCCTTCAAAGCGGGGGATGTAACCGTAGTTCCCAAGAACGTACCCCATACCACCTACAGCACGCCCGGCACCCGAAGCCATTGGACTTACATCTTTCTGGATTCCCGGGAACTGTTCCGGCATCTCCTGCCTCCTGCATGGGAAAAATTCGGAATCTATTCCCATGCCTTCCAGGACTATCATCTGATTTTCAGCCGCGACAAGTATCCCAATATCCACACTCTGGCCACTGCCGCCGTCCAGGAACTGGAAGAACAGAAATTCGGATATCAGCTCAGCGTTACAGGGCTGCTCCTCTCCCTTTATATTGAAGTGCTCAGAATCCAGCTTTCCAAATACAATGATACTGCCGCCTCCAGGGCTTCAGACCGAAGAAAGGACACAAAGCAGGAAGCCGACTATGCCCTGGTCATCGCCCCTGCTTTAGATTACATAGAGAAAAATTATATGCAGCAGTTCAGTATAGATTTTCTGGCTGATTTGTGTCATTGGAGCCCCACCCACTTCCGCAGAGTCTTTCGGGAAATCATGGGGATGTCTCCCCTGGATTTCGTGAACAATACCAGAATTTCCAGGGCCTGCAACCTGCTGCGCAGCACAAATGATTCCATACTGAATATCTCCGAGTCAGTGGGATTCTGCTCCCTGTCCAGCTTCAACCGTGCTTTTTCTAAAATCATGAAATACCCCCCCCCGGGATTTCCGAAAGCAGATTAAGCAATCTGACAAAAATGCGGAAAGCCAGACTATCCTGGAATACTCCGGATGGATGTACCCTGAAAAATAACCTGTTCCCCATCTTCCGGCAGCGAAACAGCATGCCCCCAGCCAGCAGGAGCTGCTTATCCTGCCGGAAAATCACCTGTCCTTTCATCTTCCGGCAGGATACTGCGGCTACAGGAAAAAGCAGAGGCATCCCGACAGCATGAAAACGGGAAAGGTTCTGATTTATTCTCATCACTTTCCAGGTGGGGAAACAGCGTCATGGGCACATCCAGATACTGGTACAGCGTCATCTCATTGGCCGCCAGCTGAAGCAGCATCGCCCCGAAGCCATAAAGCTGTTCCTCGTCCCTGTTCTGGTCAAAGGGCGGAAATCTGCGTCCGGTCTTCAGCACCTCAGCTTCCTCCCGCTGCCCGATATCAATGGCCAGGGCTCTGTTCATGATAATCTTTCCCAGCAGTTCCAGAATCTGGTTATAGTTACGTGTGATAAACTGTACCCCTTTCAGTGACACTGCCTCGGATTCCTCCAGCCGTCCGGCCATGCACAGATACCTCCCCAGGTAGAAAGCTGCCGTTGCATATAGTGTGCCGATAACAGATGTATGCAGATATCCTTTTTCCAGATGGCTGAGCACAAAAGAGACCAGACGGATGGGAATTTCTGCCTTATCCTCCAGTTTCCGCCTCTTATCTTTCCAGTAACAGGCTGTAGAGATATAAATAATCGACCACAACTCTGTAGTACTGTAATATTCATACTGCTCCATATTGTCCAGTGTAAACTCAGGTTTGGTGACAAGGATAGAGCGAATGGCAAGCTCGCGGGCTTTATCGAATTCCTTGTCCAGATTCTGCAGAATGTGCGCCTGCTTTCCCATGAGATACTGCCTCGGCTCTTCCTCAACCCCCGGAGAATAGCGCCGATGTTATAAATTCCCATTCCCTGTCACTCCCTTTCTGCCTTTCTCCTAAAATAAGTTTACCTGAATTATTCATTATGTCAATTGAACACAGAGTTCAATGCAAAACAATTCGTGTACTGCAAGATACCATTGATGCAGAATTTTCTTCTTTTCCTCTGGTTTTCTTTCGGAAGACAGCAGCACATCCAGTAATTTCAGAATCCCTGTATAATTATCACCCGAAGAATCTCCAAGGCAGATCATAACTGCCACAAGCAGGTCGTAATTTTCCCTCTTCTCTGCCGCCTTCCCAACCAGCTGTTCTTCCTGAATGAAATACCGGTTGATTGTATTTTCCCTATACCTAGGCGGATCTGCACACACCCAGATTGAATAGACTTTTTTAATCTTCTCATAATGAGCATTTTCAAATTCTATGCCATACTGCGAAGAAACCATCCGGCTGCAGTAATATATTCCCCGCTTAATGACCGGATATCCCGGATAGAAGTTATTCTGCGCCTCCACATTAATAATCAGGCTCAATAATTCCCCCGATCGCGGAACTGCTGCATAAAAGCGGATATCATACGTAACCGTTCCTTCTTTTATCGTACTGTCCTCAGTTCTGGCACCCTTGATCTGCTCCCCATCGCGGCACGCTTCTTCGTCAGGGTTTACCGCCATGCCTGCAATCAGCGGCTCACCTTCTATATAATGATCTGCAATTTCATCTACACCAAAATCCCTGTACTCTTCCAGACAGCTTTTCATGATCCATGCAAGAATAATTTTATTGGCAAGCAGCCGTTTGCATGCCGTATCATATGCTGCCTTATCCCGGACAGCTGAGATATTTTTTGCAAGCGTATTTTCAATTTTCATCTATTGTATAGCATCCCCCGTTCTGTCTGATTTACTTTATCTTTTCATATTTATCTTA
>OFFJ01000945.1_pt1 | contig 22619 bp, 17 predicted proteins | sample 1521261 | NCBI WGS metagenome assembly OFFJ01 (sample SAMEA3504122, study PRJEB24116) | mouse gut metagenome | biome: mouse gut; feature: mouse-associated habitat; material: faeces | place: Denmark | collected 2011 | reverse complement strand
CTTGCACAATGATAAAATGGACTCAGCGAAGATTCAAGATTTCATGAACGGTTCCACAGGAGGTGACATCCATGCAGCGATATTTCAACACGGAAGGCCTGTGCAATCCGGCCGTCCATTATATGGTAAGGCTGGACGAGCGGCTGAAAAGGATAAAAGAATCCTTCGTGGACAGAGGGAAATATTTCGTCATCAACCGAGGCAGACAGTACGGCAAGACCACCACGCTCAGGGCATTGGCGGAATATCTTCAGGACGACTATGCGGTCATCTCCATGGACTTCCAGATGATGAGCACTGCCAATTTCGAGGACGAATCCACATTTGTGGTCTCCTTTATCGAATGCCTGGAAGACATACTGTCTTACAACAAAGCGACGATGGAGCATATAGACAGAGAAGCCCTTGACCGCCTGGTCTCCCTGAAGGACAGCCCCAGGACATCCCTGGACAGGCTGTTCCGGGCGCTGAGCGGCGTATGCAGGACGGCGGGCAGGCCGATAGTGCTGATGATCGACGAGGTGGACAGTGCCTCCAACCACAGGGTGTTCCTGGATTTTCTGGCACAGCTTCGGGCACAATATATCCGGCGGTTCCAACAGCCTGCATTTTGGTCTGTCATTCTGGCCGGGGTGTATGATATCCGGAACCTGAAACAAAAGCTTCGCCCGGAAGAAGAGCATAAATATAACAGCCCCTGGAATATCGCGGCTGATTTTAATGTTGATATGAGCTTCTCCAAAGACGATATTGCCGGAATGATCCAGGAATACGAAAATGATTATCAGCTTGGAATGAATATCGACGAAATAGCCGGCCTGCTTTCTGATTATACCTCCGGCTATCCCTTCCTGGTTTCAAGATTATGCCAGTTGATGGATGAGGATGTCAGCATACGACAGGTATCTATACCCGCTGCCGCAAATAATAGTCAGGTAAAATCTATAACAAGTGAGCATCCCTGCAATAGAGAACACAATACAGAAAATACATGCGTTCATGAGTATAACGCCAGAAAAGCCGCCTGGACAAAAAAGGGGTTTCTGGAAGCTGTGCGCATTCTTTTATCTGAAAAGAACACCCTTTTCGAGTCTTTGATCGGGAAGCTCCATGCCGCCCCCAGACTGGGAACAATGCTGAAAACAATTCTCTTTACCGGCAAAACCTTTTCCTACAGCGCCGACGAAAGCATCATAGATATGGCCGCCATGTTCGGCTTCATCAGGAACCTGAATGGTACCGTGGCAATAGCAAATCGTATTTTTGAAATGCGCCTTTACAACTATTATCTGTCCGAAGATGAGATACAGGGAACGGACATCGGCAAGGCATCCCTGCGGGAAAAGAACCAGTTCATCTTGGACGGACATCTGAATATGCGAAGAATTCTGGAGAAATTTGTGGTTCATTTTACAGAAATCTATGGCAGTCGTGACGAAAAATTCCTGGAAGAAGAGGGGCGGCAGTATTTCCTGCTCTATCTCAAACCTGTCATCAACGGAATCGGAAATTACTATATCGAGTCCAGAACAAGGGATTTGCGAAGAACGGATATCATCGTTGATTATTGCGGGGAACAGTATATCATCGAAATGAAAATCTGGCACGGAGAAGAATACAATAAACGCGGGGAACAGCAATTGTTGGGCTATCTTGATGACTATCATGCCGACAGAGGGTACCTGCTCAGTTTTAATTTCAACCGGAACAAGAAGATTGGTGTACAGGATATTTTCATTGATGGGAAAGTGATTACGGAAGCCGTCGTGTAATCTTACCTGAGTTGCCTACACGACAAGTTGTCAGCTTGTACTCTTCCGGTACATTGCCGCATGCGCCACGTGTAACAGTTCAGACAGGGCACCGAACTGTTACGTAGATGCACACAAAAGGCGAAAGACATGCGTTTTATTGCCCACGAAGTCAAAATTGCAATGTGTCAGTGAACACAATGCAATTTAGACTTCGCGGGAAGAGTTGTCTGAACTGTTACAGCCACACTTTACAGGATGCCTGGTTCACGCGGACAATGCATTGCCATACATTTGCCCGGAATGGTTTATTTCATCCAGAATCCAATGATCTGCATGTCTGTGTCATAACTCAGGGTAAAGGCCACATTCCCCTTTTCAAAAGCGGCTACGATCACAGCCACCGCATAGTCCGTGCCGTCTTTATCCTTCTGGCCCACCACAGAGCTGCTCTTATACTCCTGAAAGACCCCCTTCTGCCCGGCCAATGTCTCCATATTGGAAGCCAGGGCTTCTGCCGGTACAACGGCCTGCATCTCCTCGCTCATCAGTCCGACGCATTCTTCGTACTCTCCGGCAACCAAATAGCCAATGGCTTCCTGAGCCGCAGTCTTCACCTTCTCCTCATCGAAATCCGCAGAAAGCTTCGTGCCTCCGCAGCCGGTCAGCAAAAATGCTGCTCCCATGACCAGAGCCATGGAAATGCATTTCCTTATGAGCCGTTTCAGGTTCTCTTTCTTTTCTGTTTCCCATTTTGTCTTCATTTCTTGTCCTCCTGTTTGTTTCCATTTTTATCTTTCTCGTCGGATATCATTTCTTTGCCAGAATTCCTACTGTTCATTTCGAGCATTTTCACCCTGACCAGTTTCCTGTAACCGCAACCTTATCTTCAATAAGCGCACTATAGTTACAGCACCTTCCATCCCAGTAAGTACACTACAACCACAGCATCTTACGCCCCGGTAAGTATACTGCAGCCATGGCGTCTTTTACCCTGGTAAAACACTACAGCCCTGCAGTTCATCCTCTTCGATAAAACCATATTCCAAGCGTCAATGTCAGCCCGCCCAGTACTGCGGCATACAGCTCCAGCCCCATTACTCCCACTCCGAATATCCCAGGCAGAATCACCACTGCCGCGTCCAGCACGGTGTGCAGCGCCACTGCCAGAACCCAGTACCTGAACCCCCTGCCTGCCCGCACTCCATACAGGACAAGCAGCGCTGCGCCGATGTGGAATGCCATGGCAAAGATCCGCTCCGCCCCTGCCACCAGCACACTGCCCCCGTCCGCCGGGAACAGGGCCGTCTGCCCGGTCAGCACCAACACTGCCCCGGCAATCATGTTCGGCCCGATCAGCAGCATGGCCTCGATTCCGCCATGCCCCAATCCAAAGACCAGGCCATGTTCCAGAGTATCCTTCCCTTGCAGGAAGCATCTGGCAGCAATCCAGCGTGCTGTCTCTTCCGCAAGCCCCGCCGTCAGCCCCAGAAACAGCCCATACCTCCAGGGATACAGCTGCATCACCGCAAACCACTGGAAGTTTGGCAAAACTAACTGCAGAACAGGCAACCGAATCAACAGCTGGCTCACTACGAACGCCAACGCTCCCCACACAAATGCCTTCCCTGCTCCCTTTCTCTTCCGCGTCAAAATAATCAGTCCTGCGATTGGAAGCACATAACATATCAAAATTCCGATAACCAGGCTTGCCAATAACATTTTGCCACCCCCTTTTTTCATTCAAGTTAATTCAGCATAAATATGAAACGGAACTTATCCGGAAAATAGTACCAGGCAGCCGACCAGACCATTCCCCTTCTACCCTGTTTGGACGGAAAATGAAACCTGCCCCTGCCGTCTCCTTTCTCCGTCTCCCGCTTTTCATCCCTTATTTTAGAATCCTGACAGTAAAAAAGCAATATGCTTTACCTAAGGTACCGCATATTGCTCTTAAAAGACAGAATCCTCTTTTTTCCGTTAGAATACTCCTATAAATAAATCCTAGCAAAGCGGCAAAAACGGCACGAAAGCCGAATCACCGGGTTCTGCTTCACGCCGTCAAATGCGCAAAATGGCGCGAAACCCGAACCACTGTAGTTCGATTTCGCGCCATAGACTGCATGCAACGGAACTTGAACCTGCGACAAATAAAAACCTCAGACACAAATCCGAATTCATTCTGCCATCTCTGCCGCCAACATTACCCTGACAGTGAACACACCCTCCTTCCAACCCATCTGCATGTCCCCTCCGTATTGCTCCACGGTCTGCCGGATGATTTTCAGGCCCAAACCCTCATGGCCAGCCTGGCGGGAGCGAAAGGTACCGGCGGCCTTTACCGGCTCCGTATCGCAGCTGTTCTCCACTGTGACGGAGAGAAACTGCCGTACCCGGTTTACACGCAGCCGCACATAGCCTTCCCTGCTGTTTGCCGCAGCCGCTACCGCATTGTCCAGCAGATTGGCGAACAGGGCCGTCACGTCTGTCTCCTTCATGAAATCCAGCGACAGCTCTCCCACTTTCATATCCTCTCGCACGCCCAGGCGCTGCATGGTTCCCGCTTTATCGTTCAGAATAATATTCAGCAGCTTTTCAGAAGTATAGTATTTCTGCTGAAGGCTGTTCAACATTCTATGGATATCTCCGGCATACTTTTCCGCCCTCTGAATATCTCTCCCGGTCCCGGCCTTCCCCAGGACATCTCCCCAGGTATCCTCCCTGCCATTCCTCCGGGTCTCTTCCGGGCAACCCTCCGGACACCGACCCCGGCATGTCCCTCTTGCGTACAGTGCCTCCATGACCTGAATATGATTGCGGATGTCGTGAATCATCTTCCGGGAGGCTTCATATTTCTCCTCTTCCCTCTCATAATACTGATGCTGCATCCTGGCCTGGACCTGATAGAGATTGCGCTCGTTTTCCAACCTGTAGTTCTCGCTCATCACGTCCACCAGCACACAAAAATAAAGATTCAGACCTATCAGCAGCACCAAATTCACGCCGAACAACAGCACCATCTCCCGGCTGGGATAAATCTGCATCAGATACAGCAGGCAGTACACATTGAAGATTGAATACAGAGGAAACAGCACGGAAATCGCCACCTGCCGCACCGTGATATGCCGCCTGGCCTTACAGCCCGCCGCCAAAGCCACCAGCAGTATAACCATAAACTCCGCCATCCGGGTCACTGCCACTATCAGGATATACTGCAGCTCCGGCGAATTCAAATACAGAAGTCCCTCTGCCATGGCAATCTGGAGTCCCAGGACGACTGCCACATCCGTAAGCCACACAGCCGCAAAGAGGATAAAATAATACAGGCAGTATGCCTTTGGAGTCTCAAACGCCCGCCATGCCGCCAGTGGAAACAGGAACAGAAAGGCAAGGTTCACCCAGGTATTCCCCAACATAGAGAAGGCCACGCACACCAGGGTATATGCCGTTATAATCCACAAAGCCCGTCCGGATATGCCTTTCCTGCGGAGCATGTCTTTCTGCCCGGATGTGCTCTTTTGCCGAAGCAGGCGTCTGTGCCGGGGCATGTCTTTCCAACCTGGCATGCTTTCCTCCCAAGACACGTCCTTCCTAACTTGCATACCTTTCTCCCGGGGCATCCCCTTTCGAACTGACATGCCTTCTTTCCGAAGCATATCCTTTCGAACTGACATACCTTCTTTCCGAGGTATATCCTTTCGAACTGGCATGCCTTCTTTCCGAAGCATATCCTTTCGAACTGGCATGCCTTCTTTCCGAAGCATATCCTTTCGAACTGACATACCTTCTTTCCGAGGCATATCCTTTCGAACTGGCATGCCTTCTTTTCGGGGCATACTCTCCGGTCCTGACATCCGGTATGCTGCGTAGAACATGCTCCCGAGAAGGAACACACTTCCTACACAGGGTAGCACCAGATAAATCAGGAATTCCATGTCGTCCGCCCCCTCTCCTGCGCCAGATATTCGTTCAATGCCCTGCGGAACAGAGCGGATTTCTTCTGGGACAGAGGAATCACCCTGCCGTCCGTAAGCGTAATCTCATATCCATGAATTCGCTGTACCGCATACAGATTTACTACAAAGCTTTTGTGGGGCATGGCGAACCCATAAGGCTCCATCTCCTGAGCCAGTTCGGTAATCTGCCGCTTCAGATGCCATACCTGATCCGCGGTGTACATCAACACCTGGCGGCTCAGATACTCAAAACAAAGAATTCGGGAGGGCACAATGTGCACGATTCCCTCTTTCGCCAGAAACTCCAATTCCGGCTCCGGCCCTGCCAGTCCATAAGCAAAGGCCTCGTCCAGCTGGGCAAAGAGCTCCTCCGCCCTCAGGGGCTTCAGCAGGTAGGCAAAGGCGTGCACCCCAAAGGCGAAGATGGTATAATCGCTGTAATTGGTAACATAAATCAGCTTTACTTCCTTGTCTGCCTCCCGAATGCGCCGGGCCGTCTGGATGCCGTCCATCCCTTCCATATCAATGTCCAGCAGCAGAATGTCGTATTTCTTCCCGGCTGCCAACAGGGCCTCCCCGCTGGTATAGGCATCTGCGGAAAGCGGAAGTTTTTTATACTGTTTCAGCAGCTCCAGGGTGTCCCCCAGAGTCCTTTCGTCATCATCGCAGACTGCTATTTTTATCATACCAGGCCCCTGTTCCTCCCGTTCCGCGTCTGAAAATTCTATTCCACAAATTGCAGGCTTAGTGCCGGCACACCATTTGAACCTGTCGCGCCTTACCTGCCCTTCCTCGCCACGACACAGTACCATTCTACCATATCCGTGTCCACATCCTCAAAAAAGGCGGGAAAGCACAGAATCTCTATCTCCCCATACCCCAACTCTCTGAGCTTTGACAGCAGCATCTCCCTTTTTACAGGGTAATACTCCTCCTCAAAGGTCTCTTTCCGAAAAATCCGGTTCTCTCTTTCAAAGGTATAGAGGAGATGGAATGTCATGGCCCTGTCGTCGTGGTAATCCCACACCTGCACCAGATTGATACGGGTATCCCCGTCAAACATAGGGTTATAAACGAAAAACCGATTTCTTTCCTGCAGGATTCTATCCCAGTTTCTAATGTCAAAATACAGATACCCGCCCTCCTGCACCAAAGCATCCATCTGCTCCAGAGCAGTCAGCAATTCCTCATTCTCAACATGGGGAAGTGAATTGCCCGTGCTAGCCACACAGTCAAATCTTCTCCTCTCCCAACAGCTTAAATCCCGAAAATCGCTGCATTTCAACTCTATGGAAAACCCCCTTTTTCGGGCCTTTTTTGAACAGTTCTCCAACATGCTGCCGCTTAGATCCGACCCACATAGTTCTACCCCCAGCTCCGCCAAAGGCAGCGTCACATTTCCGGAGCCGATGCTTACATCCAGAACCGACCTGATATCCCGGCCCGACAGTACTCTCTCCCAATGTTTTTTATAAGCCTGAAATCTTTCTTCATTGTCAAACAGATCATAAATATCCGCTCTGTCGTATAAATCCGCCATTTTACCGTCTCCCTCCGCCTGACACTTATATTTCCTGCCTAAAGGCTCCTGCCAGAATTCTGCCTGAAGGCTCTTGGCATGACTCCACCTGAAGGTCCCTGGCATAAATTCCATATGTCCGGTTAGCTGCGCTTCCCTTATGTCCCCACGATGTCATTTCAGTCACCAGAAACGCCTGATACGTAACAACTCAGACAAAGTACTGAACCGTTACCCTGATGCAACTATGTACCTGTCTTTCTCCTTTCAAAGACATATTCCGTCTCTGTAGACAGGCTCTCGCGGAACATATATCCAAGTCTGTCATACCGCCGCAGTTCCCCCGGCTCCTCTATCTTTTCCTCCGCCAGAAACCTCACCATGTCGCCTCTGGCCATCTTGGCATACGTTCCTTTTGTCACCAATTTGCCGGCCGATTCCTCGCAAAATGTTACGGTGACGAACCTGTCCTTCTCCGTCAGGTATTTCTCGACGCATTTGGAGTATTCTTTTGAGGCAAGGTTTATGATCAGCCCGCTGCTGTCCCGTACTGCCTCATACAGTCTGCTGCCCCATAGTTCATACAGATTCGTGTGCCCGCAGGCAGCGGCTTTTGCCTGCATTTCCAGCCGGTAGGGTGTCACGCCGTCCATTGGCCGCAGTACACCGTAGAATGCCGACAGTATCCGCAGATGCTCCTGCACATACGCATACTGCTCTCTCTCGAATACCGCAGGTGCCATATACTGATAGGCAATCCCCTCATAAGCCAATACTGCCGGGGTCAGATTACGCCGCAAATCCATATTCTCAATGCGGTCAAAATTCTCCTCCGCTATCCTGTCATTGCATTTCCAAAGCGCTTTCAGCTCTTCCCTGGACCGCTCTCTCATCCAGGAAAGAAGCTCCTCCGCCTGGCCGATGAACTCGGGCAGCCCCGCAGGCTCCAGGCTGTCCGTATCCACCTTCATCTTCTTGGCCGGTGATAATATTATTTTCATCGCATCCCCTGTCAATACGGTACTTTTTCCGCACTTCACACTTCGCCGAGCATTTTCTCCGGGTCATCCGCCGCCTTTACCTTGTCATTGGCCTTGATGATGATGCCCTTCTCGTCGATCAGGTAGGTGGTGCGCACCACGCCCATGGATACCTTGCCGTAATTCTTTTTTTCCTTCCAGACATCGTAGGCCTCGATAACCTTCCGCTCCGGGTCTGCCAGCAGAGTGAACGCAAGACCGTATTTTTCCTCGAACTTTTTGTGGGATGCCACGGTGTCCTTGCTGACTCCCAGAACCACCGCCCCCTTTTCCGTAAACTGCGGATACCTCTCCGAAAATCCGCAGGCCTGTTTGGTGCATCCCGGTGTATTGTCCTTTGGGTAGAAATACAGAATCACCTTTTTCCCTGCATAGTCCGACAATCTGTGCATCTTTCCGTTCTGATCCGGCAACTCAAAATCCGGTGCCTTTGTTCCTGTTTCCAACATACTTTTTCCTCCGTTTCTGTCTAAATATCCTCTCGGAATACGCAAACCGCTTATCATGCGGCTTTCCGGAATCCGCTTTTGCCGATTCCCCCGCTTTTCCGGATAGCTTTCTGGCATAATGCCTGATTTTGCTGCCAGAAATTCCGAGAGTCTATCCGAATATCCTCTCGGAATCTACAGACCGCTTATTTATACTGCGCACCGGTCGAATTTGCAGTACAGCCCGACTACAGACCGCCAGCCAGGTATTTTCCCGGAGGCATCACTGTAAATCCTGGCGGTCTACAGTTTCATAGCGGGTTTTATTGTATTTCCGGGGTTTTGCCTGAATAAGTTGCAGCGGTTATTTTCCGGCAATTCCTAACCGAATTTTTCTCCGGCGATAAACGCGCGATTTCGTATTGTCCTATTTCATGGCCCAACAACTGCATGATTTTCAGTTCGTCCTCCGCATCCGAAACTGCATTATGTGTCTCGCGATACCGCCTGTCTTTGCTCAGCATTTTCAATATATCTTCAACGCCGTATCCCCATTTCAGCCTTCCGGTCTTCCAGCACTCCGCAGTGTCCGGTATCGCGCTGTTGTACTGGCGATACGCCGCAAGACGCATGATATCATACCACTCATATCCTGAATATTCCGGCAGGTGATTCTTGTCAAAGGATGCGTTATAGGCAAAAAGCTTCCTCACCTGGTAAGATTCCAGCCACTTGCTGATCTCTTTTAAAGCCTGCTTTCTGCCGGTAATATGAGCCTCTTTCTCTGTCAGCCTCAATTCACTTGAGAACATTCCGCCCACTCTGTATTCCGGGTCGATTATGTAGTATTTTGAGTCGATCTTTTTCCAGTTTTCCTCATCGGCTACCACTATGCCAATGGACATTACCTGGTCATTCCAGTTTGTCTCGGTATCAATTACTGCGAATTTATCTGTCATATCTCTTTCAGCTTTCTCCAATCGTTATGTGCCGCCCCTTCGCGGCAGTCTGTTCAGCGCTCCGGCAATGCTCATTTGCTGTCGTTATGATTTATACTGCACACCGATTAAATTTGCAGCACTACCCGACTGCAGACCGCCAGCCAGGTATCTTCCCATAGGCATCACTGCAAATCCTGGCGGTCTGCAGTATATATGCCTTATCTGCCATGGTACCTCCTGATAATCGAGTAGGGGAAGATTTATCTTCCCCCTACTCCCGCGCCGGGCACCTGTCAGCTCCAGCTGACATATTTCCCTGGGGTGCCCGTGTGCAAAAAAGCCCCCGGATCCGAAGGACACCGGAGGACAAACTGGCAATTTCTTGTATTTGTATTATACCACATGAGGACAAAATGTCAATGACATTTCGAAAACGGCAGCTCTGAAAGGTAAATTGGTTAGTAATATTGTGCCTGCATTTCCCATAATCGAGCGTATTTTCCATCCGTTTCCCGGAGCAGCTCCCGGTGGCAGCCCTGCTGCACCAGCCGCCCGCCGTGCAGTACGATAATTCTGTCGCACAGCCGGCAGGAAGAGAGTCTGTGGCTGATGGACAGCATGGTTTCATTCGCCAGATTTTCAAAAAAACGTTCATGAATTTCCTTTTCTGCGTAAGGATCCAGCGCGGCAGTGGGTTCATCCAGAATCACAACAGGCGCCGCTTTGTATATCGCTCTGGCAATTCCCCGCGTGGGCTCATCCAGAATAATAAAGGGTGCATCCTTGTACAAGGCTCTTGCAATCGCGATTTTCTGCGCTTCCCCACCGGACAGATCCATTCCGTCTTCCTCGTAATCATGAGAAATCGCCTGCCTGATTCCCTTTGACAGCTTATGGATCTTTTTCTGCAGGCCCGCCCGGCAAAGAGCTTCATATACCTTTTCCCCGTCATATTCCCTTGATGCCGCCACATTTTCCGCGATGGAAAAGGCAAACAGGGAAAAATCCTGAAATACGGTTGCAATTTTACGGATATATTGTTCATAAGGGTAATTCCAAATATCCACCCCGTTTAACAAGATCTGACCCGAAGTGGGCCTGTACAAGCGGCAAAGCAGCTTGATCAGCGTTGTCTTGCCGGACCCGTTCTCTCCCACGATCGCAAGCTTTTCTCCTGGCAAGACTCTCAGATTGATGTCCTGCAGCACCATTGTCCTGCTTCCCGGATATTGGAAACTCACCTTTTCAAAAACGATTTCACATGGCTGATCACCGCCACTCCGGGGACTGGGCGCCGCTGTTTCTTCCTTTTCTGTCTCCGTCTTTTCCTCTTCCATGTCCATATACCGAAAATAGTTCAGCAAATGTACATTATTATTCCTCAGATCTGTAAAAATCATAGCCAATTCGCTGAAAGCGGCGATCAGCATGGTCACAGCCGAATCCATCATCACTACATTGCCGATTCCAATCACATCCCGAATGGCCAAAAAACCCACCACCGCATAGACCGCCATCCCGCAAAGGCCGGCGCACACTGCCTTTGACACATCCAGCTTGCCTGCGGCTCTCATTTCTTTTACTTTTCCCTGTGCCAGAAGCCGGTAACATTTCTTCTGGCTTTCTTCCAAAATTAATTTCTTCTGCCTGAAAATTCTGATATCCATTGCCATATCTTCATCCGGCAGGTAGCTTAAGGTATAAAATTCTCCGTACCTGTTGTATTTTGCACCGTGCTCAAATACATCAAAACTCACATCAAATCGTTTTGACGCTACTTTACAGGTAAAACAGGAACATCCCGCAATCAATACGCCAATCAGAATCAAGATTGCCGCGCCGACGCCCCCGCCGATTTTTCCGTTCCTTACGCCGGCGATTACCTGACCCATAAAGTCAAGTCCTAATAAAGACGCCGCGAAAGCAGAACATGTGTTCTTTACAACCACGTCCACATCCCAGTACAGGCTGGCCATGCCCCCTCCTGTTAAGCCAATACTTCCGGATACCTGCTCTCTTAATCTGCGCATACTGTCACTTTCCAGTAAAAAGAACGGAATCCGATACGCTTTGTCTGTCAAACGAATTTCATGGGTGGAAAACAGGCGGTTATAGCCAACTGAAATCTTTGCATCCAGAAAACAGCCAATACCGGAAAACAGCAATGTGGCGCCTATGGATATCAAAATACAGGTCATTAACCTTATTTTGTTCTGCGCCCCCACTAACTCGTTCAATATCATGGCTGACATTACAACCGCGATGTAAGGCGTAAACGCCGCAATGGCACTTTTTATAGCCTGAAACAACATCTGTCCGGGCAATATCTTATTAAATTCCCGGATTCCTCTCATTATAATCAGAATATCTTCTTTGACCGTTCTGCCATTCTTTTTCATCCGATACTTACCTCCTGTTCTCTATAGTATCTGCTCTGCACCTCAAACATTTCGGCATATCTGCCCCTTCGCGCCATTAACTCATCGTGGGTTCCGCTTTCCACGATTTCTCCGTTTTCCATAACCAGAATAAGGTCGCAAAATCTGGTAGAAGCCAGTCGGTGCGATATAAAAACAGAGGTTTTTCCTTCTGTCAGCTTATGGTAGGCCTGGTAGATCTCATTTTCCGCAATGGGGTCCAAAGCAGCCGTCGGTTCGTCCAGTATCAGCACGGGCGTGTCCTTATACAAGGCTCTTGCCAGGAGCAACCGTTGGAGTTCACCGCCCGAAAGCTCCGTTCCGTGTTCCGCGATTCGTTTTACCAGATGCGTGTCCAGGCCCTCCGGCAGGGAACGGACCTTCTCTTCCAAATTTGCCAGCCGAATGCATCGCCAGACCGCTTTCAATACTTCCTGTTCATCCGGCCCATCCTCCTCCCATATGTTCAAAGCAATATTGTCACGAATGCTGACCGGTAAAAGGCCGGATTTCTGAAAAACCGCAGAAAACAGACTCCGATAATCCTCCTGTTCAAAATCTGTCAGCTCTGTATCGTTCACGAATATACGCCCTTCCTGTGGGCGGAGTAAGCCGCACAGGAGTTTTACAAATGTGGTTTTTCCAGCTCCGTTTTCTCCTACAATCGCCAGTTTTTCTCCGGCTTTTATGGTGAGATTTATGTTCTTTAAGACCGGAATTTCTGTCTTACGTCCCTCCCCATCCTCCTGCCAATAGGAAAAAGATACCTTTTCCCAGGTAAAGGAAACCGGTTTTTTCAGCATGGCCGCACTGGCTTTTTTCGTATTTTTGTCTGAATTTATACGTAAATACGACAGTTTTTCCCGATCTGTCCTGCCCGGGAATATGGCCGGCGGCCTTTTGTCATATGACATGACCCCAAAGCAATCTGACGTGCAGTTTAAATTCATGAATTGTCGGAAATCCGTCACATAATGATCGGCTTCCATAAAGTCCGAATACCCCTGGCTCAACTTGCCCAGAAAGGTCCCCAGACTGGTGATCGCGGAGAAATAAAGGGTAAAATCACCAATGGTCATGCTGCCGTAAAAGTATTGACAGACTAAATAAGCGTATGCACAACCGTTTCGCAGAAAAATAAAGATCCCGTTCAGCAGCATCTTTCCCAGATCATAACGGGCTGCTCTTTCCTCCACCTTATCTTTGTCGGTTACGGCCAGATTCGCAATCTCGCGAAGCCAGGGTACCATGGAGTAAATGCGGATGTCTTTTCCTTCTCTGATTCCCCTTGTATTATAGGCAATATAATTCAGCTTCCGGTTTGCCTGCGCCCTTTCCTCCTGCAGCAGGTGTTTGCGCATTTCCGAACGGGATCCATACCGCAATTCTATACCGAACATGAGAAATAATAAAATGAGGATCAATGGGTGAAGCATACTGATAATGGTGCTGAAAGCCAAAAAACCTCCCAGGCATTCCAACAGGTCCGTCGCCTTCCTCATATAAGTGACAACGCCAGCATTTGGGCTGCTGATGGCATTTCTCGCCTTTTCCGCGCTGATTTTTCCCGACCGGGAAGTAAAAAGCTCATAATCAAGATCCATCATTTTTTCTTCCCACTTTGCTTTCAGCCTGGTAAAAAGAAAGACCTGGGAGCAGCTTTCAATGCCGTTACACACAATTGCCCGAATCGCGGATACAATTAATAATACAGCGCCGGTTACAGCGATCCGCAAAAACAATTCATTCAAATCCGCCCCGTTCTCAATAAGATCTAATATCATCTTGGGAATCCAAATGGTGATCAACGACAGAAATATCCAGGAAGCGCTTTCCAGAAAGGGAAGTATAACACTGCTCCTCCTGAATAAATACAGCTCATGAAACAGATAAAGGAAATTATCCGTAATAGATTTTATATTCTTTTTCATCGAAATATCCTCACACTTCTTTAAAAGGTTTCTATTTTTTGTCAAGTCTGTGGTTCAAAAAAGCTGCGGTAAAAACCCGCAGCAATAAAACACCTTTCGTTATTATGAGGAAATCCTCACATAAAAAAAGGTATCGTCATGCGTTCCATGCGGGAGAATGAAGGACACAAAGTATCCTGACACATAAAAAATTGTACAACAAAAAAACGTATACTCCTCACTGTATACCGCTTTATTGTGTACTTTTATTAGCGCATTCTTCCACATGCAAAAATTAACATGACCTGTACCTCTCTTTTTATGTTAACTCAAAAATAGCACACTAATTTTTCGCTGTCAAGAAATTTCTTTTCCAAAGCTCTTTCCTTACAGCTGTCGGATTATCTTCAAACCTTCCCATTCAGCCTGTCCGCAAGGCTCTTCATATTTTTAGGTATCATATGGTCCTTATAGTGAAGCCCCTCGTTGGTAATGTGCAGTACAACTATAATATTTCTTTCAGCCCCTATACCTTTTTCACATAATTGTAATGGCTCTTTGTCATACTGTAATAGTTCTCCCCGGACTCTTTCCCAAACTTTTCCACAAGCGCTTTCCGGTATTTATCCTTGTTCTTCTTGGAACTTCTCAGGATTGTCTCATACAGCTTCTCCACATCGTCTGCAGCCCGATTATTCCTGCGCACAATGAGCCTGACATAATTCACACCCCTCTCATGCTTGTCCTGCAGCCGCAATCCTCGCAGCGCCGCTTTTTCTTCCCCGGACAGATCCCTGAGTTGTCGATAGTCCTCCGCTCCTGCTGCCTGTCCTTCAAATGCTGTCAGCACGGCATACAGCAGGGTACTGTCCATGATGTCCACTGATTTCAGCACTTCACCCAGGAACCCCACGCTGAATGCAGCCTTCGCCGAGTCTACAAAATGCACTTTTTCTCCCTTTTCCGGGAGCGGCATTTCCGCTCTTTCCAAAGACACTTTTTCGGATTTTTCCTGAGACGCTTTTTGTACGGCTGCTTTGGTAATTGCTTCCACGGGCTCCTCCTGTTTCTTATCCGCCCTTGTTGCCTTCTTGGATACTGCAATCCCCCTGCCGTTCCAATACCTGACTACAGGGTTGTAGCCGTTATCTTTGGAGACGATAATATATTCCGCTGCCTTCCCCAGCCCTATCATTGCTCCGAGCTCAGTGACAAGCTGAAAGTCCAGGGCATTATTTCCCTCAAAGCATTTAATCCACTGCACCCTGCCAATCCCATTCCGCATCAGTTTATGCGCGCGCTCGCAGTTTATGTGGGTGCTTTTGCCTGTGTAAAATACGAAAATGACATCCTGCGTTTCCATTGTGTCTAAAATGTCTACCCATTCGTCGCTGATGTTCTCGCTGTCTATCAGATATGCTTTGCGGTATATCGGGAAATTTTCAGGCTTTGTTGATTCTCTGTCTGCTGTTTCTTCTGTTACCACCATTGCTTCTGCGGGTTTCGCCACTGCGTTTTCCACTTCTATTACTGCTTTCGCTGTTTCTGATGTTTCTACATTCACTACCGTTTCTGTCGCTTCCACTGTTTCCACTTCTTTCACCGCTTCCGCCTCTTGTACTGCTGTTTCCATTGTCGTTTCTATTATATTCTGCGTCATGAAATTCCTCCTGCATAATTCCTCTGTTCTGTGTATACTCTGCCGGTTAAACTGCTGCTTTGTGTACGGCTTTTTTACGCTTCCAAAAAATGTAAGTTCATCTTACCACTTTCAGCTAACGTTTGTCTATAGGCAAAGACAGGTTGCCAATTCCCCCGAAAAGGGATATACTGGGAAAAAAGCCTCCGCCTCCCCAGGCGCCGCGCACAGCAAAAGGCGGTAAACCATGCATATTTTAATCATAGAAGACGACGCTTCCTTTTGCAGGGAAGTCCGGGATTTCCTGGAAAATTCCCTGTATCAGGTCACCGTGCTTACAGAAATTCAGGATAAACCCATTGCCCGGCAGATTTCGGACCTGAAGCCAGATCTGATCCTGCTGGATTTGAATCTGCCGGGCAAGTCCGGTTTCCAACTCTGCGCCGAAATCCGGGAGTTCTCGGATGTTCCCATTATCTTCGTCACAGGCCGGACGGATTCCATGGACGAGATCACGGCCCTGCTGAAGGGCGGAGACGACTATATCACGAAGCCTTTTCATCCCGCCCTGCTGCTGGCTCATATCAGCGCGGTCCTGAAACGGAGCAGAAGAAACACAGAGCCGCCGAAATTGGAGCACCACGGCCTGGAACTGGATCTGTCCAGAGGCCGTATCCGATACGGAAACAAAAGCGCCGAACTGACCAAAAACGAGCTGAAAATCTTAAGCTGCCTGTTCCGGCACAAGGGTGATATCGTTTCCAGGTCGGAGCTTATCGAATATCTATGGGATAATTCTATATTTATTGACGATAATTCGTTAAGCGTACACATAACCCGCATCCGGGCCAAACTGGAAGAGATGGGGGCAGGCGACTTTATCCGCACGAAACGGGGAATGGGGTATTTCATATGAATTTTACCGATTATCTGAGAGACAAATTACTGCTGCTGATGCTTCACCTGTCCTGTATGCTTCTGCTGGCGGGCTTTTTACATGCCACAAATTATCCCGCCTCCTGCTGCTGTATCATCCTGTTTTCCTGGTTTGTAATCTTCACCGTATGGTTCCTCACGGAATACTTCCGCAGAAGCCGCTATTTTCATCATATAAAAGACATCCTGGAACAGGCTGACCAGAAATACCTGCTGGGAGAACTGATGCCCCAATCCTTCCGGCTGGAAGACAATCTCTACCAGGATATGATACGCAGATCCAACAAATCCGTCATAGAAAAAATCCGCTCCATAGAAGACGCCAGGCAGGAATACCGGGAATATATCGAAAGCTGGGTCCACGAAATCAAAGCGCCCATTGCCAACATTGCGCTCCTATGTGAGAACCAAAAAAACATGACTGCTTTTTCTTCCCCCCAGGCATCCCAAAAGACCGAAAACGCTCATACCGCTTTCCCGAATAAAACGGGTTCCGAAACGGCCCGCCGCATTCTCCGGGAAAACCGGAAAACGGAAAATTTTGTGGATATGGCTCTGTTCTATGCCCGCTCGGACGAAGTATACAAAGATTACATTATAAAAGAAACTTCCCTCCAGAAAACGGCGGAAGAAGTATTGCAGAAAAACAAATACAGCTTTATCCAGTGCCATATTCAGGCAGAAGTGAACTGTAAAGACACGGTTTATACCGATACAAAATGGATTGCCTTCATCCTGGATCAGCTGGTTTTAAACGCGGTAAAATACCGCCGTGATACCGATCCGCGGATACGTATTTTCACTGAAATAACACCTCAGGGCGTCCGCCTGACAGTGGCGGACAACGGCCTCGGCATTCCGGCGGAAGAGCTGCCCAGAATCTTCGACAAAGGCTTCACCGGAAGCAACGGACGCGCACGGGGCCGCTCCACCGGCATGGGACTGTATCTCTGCCGGAAATTGTGTGCGAAATTAGGAATACAGATTCACGCCGAATCAGAATGCGATACTAAGAATTTCACTGAATCGAAATGCAGAACAAAGAGTCCCGCCAAACCGGAAATCGGAACCAAAATTCTGCTGGAATTTCCCATCAGCAGCTACCTCACCAGATAAATCAGAATCCCGCCTGCGGAATTGCGCCCGAAAACATTTGACAAGTAATCTATCAATTCCAGCAACAATCTTTCAAAAAAGAAAGAAAACCGCAAACTAACTTCATACCACCTTCACCCCAAATCTGATATAGTAATCCTACGGGTCCAAATTATAATAATCAACAAATACAAGGAGTGATGAAAAATGGAACACTATATCCGGGTATGTGATGTGGAAAAATACTACGGAAACGGCGCAGGCGCCGCCAAAGCCGTGGACCGGGTCAGCTTCTATGTGGAAAAGGGCGAATTCGTAGGCGTCATGGGCGCATCCGGCTCCGGAAAAACCACGCTTTTAAACATGCTCTCCACCATCGACAATGTCACCGCAGGCCATATCTTCTATGAAAATGTGGATATCACTGATCTGTCGGAAAACGAATTATCGGAATTTCGTAAAAATAATCTTGGTTTTGTATTTCAGGAATACAATCTCCTGGACACCCTGTCCATCGAGGAAAATATCCTGCTGGCCATGACGCTTCAGGGCCACGGAAAACAGGAGATTCTAAAGCGCTGCCAGGAAATGCTCCGTCTCCTGGACATAGAGGATATCCGGGCGAAATTTCCCTACCAGGTATCCGGCGGTCAGAAACAGCGCTGCGCCTGCGCCAGAGCGTTGGTGAACCGGCCCAGGCTGCTGCTGGCGGACGAACCCACAGGCGCCCTGGACTCCCGCTCCGCCCAGACGCTTCTGGAGACTTTCACCGATATGAACCGGAAGCTGCAGGCCACCATTTTCATGGTGACCCACGATGCCTTTTCCGCCAGCTACTGCGGACGGATTCTTTTTCTGAAAGACGGCCGGATCTTCCATGAACTGCGCCGGGGCGAAAAGGGCCGGCGGGAATTCCTGAATGAGATCCTGGACGTACTGTCCCTGACAGGAGGTGAACCGGCAAATGTTAAATAAACTTGCCTTTCGGAATGTACTGCGCTCCGCCAGAGACTACATGGTCTATTTTCTCACCATGATGCTGGTGACCGCCATTATGTTTGCCTTCCACTCCCTGATTTTCTCCGAAGAGATCAAACAGCTGTCCGAATCGTCCCTGATTCTTCATGTGTTCATCGGCATGGCCTCCTTCTTCGTAGTGCTCATCATGGCGTGGCTTATCAATTATATGGTGCGCTTTATTCTGGACAAAAGAAGCCGGGAATTCGGCATTTATCTGCTTATCGGCATGAAGAAAAAGGAAATCTCCCGCCTGTACCTGCGGGAAAGCCTGCTGCTTGGGACAGGTGCTTTCGCCGGCGGTCTGGCCCTGGGACTGCTGCTGCAGCAAATTCTGCTGGCCGTGCTCTACAGCATGATCCTAATGGAATATCAGGTACGTCTGGAATGGAGCCTGAACTGTCTCCTGACCACCGCAGCCTGCTATGGCGGCTGCTACCTGCTGGCCCTGCTGCAATGCAGACGCAGGTTCCGGAAAATGAATATCCACGCCCTGATGAACAGCCGGCGGCAAAACGAAGAGATCCGGGAATCCCACGAAGAGGCCAAAAGGCTTCTGCTACCCCTCTCCCTCCTGTTCCTGACCGCATCCGCCCTGGTATTGTTTTTCTACAAAGCCTGGGATATCGACACCGTCCTCCTGTTCCTTGTGGGCCTGGTGCTCACCATCTACCTCTTTTACACCGGCGCGGCGGCCTGGGTCATCTGCTATATCCGCAAAAAAGGAAACGGCATTTTCCGGGGCCAGAATCTGTTCCTGCTGCGGCAGTTTGCCTCCAAGGTGAAGACCCTGCGCTTTACCCTGGGCACCCTGACTTCCCTGTTCGTGCTGGCTCTGCTGGGCTGCGCCGTGGCCATGATGTTCAACGATTTTCAGAATCAGACGCTGCTGAAAAAATGGCCCTTCGACGTACAGGTTTTCAGCCCCGATCCCCGGGACGATTTTCAGGAGCAGCTGGAAGTGCTGCGCCGGGAAACCCGGATCAAGGAGTACCATACTTATCCCATTTACCAAAACGGCACGGATACGGTAAACGCCTGGCTGTACACCCATCTGAAAACCTTCGGCAGCCAATACCAGAACCCCGACGGCACCCTGAACCGGGAAAAACTGGAAAAGGACGAACTCTGGGACTACTATGAATACGACACCTACATGGCCCTTTCCGACTACAACCGCCTTCGGGAAATGACAGGGCTGCTCCCCGTAGAGCTGGAAGACTCCCAATATCTGCTGCACCTCAAGGAGCGGGTCTGGGAGGAAACCGGAGATTTTACCGATGAATTGAATCTCCAGGGGACGCGGCCGGAATTTCGCCAGTCCGGGGCTTCGGAACCACTCCAATGCGCCGGCATCCGCACGGAGCCTCTCTCCCAGGACGGCCACAACGGAGCGGATTACCTGATTATAGTCACTGATTACACGGTTTCCCGCATGACGCCCTACTATGGCGTAATGGCGGCAAATCTGGAAGAACGGGCGCCGAAAGACCTTCTCCGGCAGCTGGATGGCCTCTCCTCCCCGGAAAGTTCCGCCGACTTCCTGAGCCATAAGGAAAACATGTTTATGGCCTGCGGCACAGATCAGATCGTAGTCTACGCAGTGGAAAATATCGTCCGGGACAATCTGATACCGGAGGTTAAGTTTATGCTGTCCTCCATCATCTTCGCTTTGGTTTACATGGGCCTGGTGTTTGTCTGCATAGCCCTGACGGTGCTCTCCGTTCAGCAGCTCTCCGACTCCGCCAGATACCGCTTCCGCTACCAGGTGCTGCACCAGATCGGCCTGAGCCGCCGGGAGCTCTCAGGGGTTATCGGAAAACAGCTGACATGCTTCTATCTGTGTCCCATCCTGTTTGCGGCGGTAATCAGCGGCACCATTGCCATATACCTGGGTTCCAAATTCAATTTTTATACCGGAACCCATACGGCGGCGGCAGGGTATTTCGGCATTGCCTTTCTGCTGTTCCTGGCAGTGTACTTGATCTATTTTACAGTAACTTATGTAGGGTTCCGGAGGAATGTGCTGTCCTCTGACCGGAGAGCGGAATGAGCCTGGATATTTCCGGCTTCCTTCCGGAGAAGTGAATCTGTGAGGAACGGCTGGCGAACAATCGATTATTGAGAAATTTGCGAAAACATTCATGTTGAAATATGCAGATATTGAGATAAATTCATTGATTTTTCACACGAAAATCTGATATACTATATCCAGTACCTTGAAGGGAGGACTGGTCATGTACAGAAAGATTATCGGCTTCCTGGAAGCGTGGAGAGAAAGTGAATACCGCAAGCCGCTTATCCTGCAGGGGGCAAGACAGGTAGGCAAAACTTATTCCATATTGGAATTCGGGCGCACCAATTATGAGAATGTAGCGTACTTCAATTTTGAAACCAATCCCGGGCTGAATAAAACCTTTGAGGAAAATATCAGCCCCGAATATCTGATACCGATTTTATCTCATATCGCAGGCCAGACCATCATAAGAGAAAAAACGCTGATTGTCTTTGATGAAGTGCAGCTTTGCGAAAGGGCTCTGACTTCTCTGAAATATTTTTGTGAGGACGCTCCGGATTATCATATCATTGTGGCGGGCAGCCTGCTTGGGGTGGCTGTCAACAGAGCAAAATTTTCATTCCCTGTGGGTAAGGTGGATATGAAAACCCTGTATCCTATGGATATGGAGGAATTCATGCTGGCTCTGGACGAAAAGGCTCTTGTGGAGCAGATCAGGAAATGCTTTGAAACCGATGCCCCGATGCCCTCTGCCCTCCATGATGCGGCGATGCGGCTTTACCGTCAGTATCTTGTGGTGGGAGGTATGCCGGAGTGTGTAATGCAGTTCGCTCAGACAAAGGACTATATCCTTGTCCGTCATACACAGGATACCATTCTTGCAAGCTATCTCAACGATATGAGCAAGTACAACAACCTGAATGAAATCAAGAAGACCAGGCTTGCCTACGACAACATTACCGTACAGCTCTCAAAGAAGAATACCCGTTTTCAGTATAAGCTGATCAAGAAAGGGGGACGGGCTTCTGAATTTGAAAATGCCATTGAATGGCTCTGCCTGTCCGGCATCGTATCGCAGGTCTACAAGGTGGAACAAATCAAAAAGCCTTTGGAAAACTACCGTGATATTGATGCATTCAAGATTTATGTGTCGGACTCAGGACTGCTTTGCGCCAAGAAAGATCTGGCGGCAAACGATATTCTCTATATGGTTGAGGAAATCAATGACTTTAAGGGCGGTATGGCTGAAAACTATGTCAATGTGCAGCTTTCCATTAACGGCTACCGCCCTTGCTATTGGGAGTCCCAGCGCGGAGCTGAAATTGATTTTGTCATCCAGCGTGACGGCGGACTGATTCCCATTGAGGTCAAATCTGCAGACAACACCAAGGCAAAGAGCTTAAAGGTCTATATGGACACCTACCAGCCTGCCTATGCCATCAAGCTCTCCCCAAAGAACTTCGCGTTTGAGGACAATAAAAAGATTGTTCCTTTGTATGCGGCATTTTGTATCTGAACGCAGTTAAGAAGCCCGCAAGCAGCCCGACGTTGGGCCGCAATTTCCCCGGGCTGCGTTCCGGTTCCTGTATCCTGTTTTCTGCCCCGGAAGCAGCGAAGAAATGGGGCATTTCAGAAAGACGGGTACAAAAGCTATGTGAGGAAAACCGCATACCCGGCGTGGCAAAATTCAGCCGCATGTGGCTGATACCAAAAGACGCGGAGAAACCGACCGATAAAAGACGAAAAAATTTCAAATCTACACAATAGATTCAAATTACCCTGTTACAATTACGGTTAGGAGGTGCGCTATGAGTAAAATCTTAATTGTTGAGGACGATTTATCTATACAGGCTTTGCTGCATGACTTTATACAGGAAGCCGGATATAGTGTTGTACTGGCGGCTGACGGTGTGGAAGCCCTTGCGAAGTATTCCGAACAGAGCTTTGATTTGA
>OFFJ01000927.1_pt1 | contig 22926 bp, 18 predicted proteins | sample 1521261 | NCBI WGS metagenome assembly OFFJ01 (sample SAMEA3504122, study PRJEB24116) | mouse gut metagenome | biome: mouse gut; feature: mouse-associated habitat; material: faeces | place: Denmark | collected 2011 | reverse complement strand
TAGCCGCTAAAATTTTAAAGGAAATGGGAATCACCGTTACCGCCTATACAAAATCAATCGGGCCGGTTGAAATTAATATGTCTGAATTTGACAGAAATTCCATTTATACCACCGCTACCTGTATGCCCGATAAAACGGCGGACGAAAGGGCGGCAGCTTACTTAAAGGAATGCATGATGAATAAGGATTCTGCGGGCGGCGTTGTGGAATGTATCGTGGAAGGGCTTCCCGCCGGTGTGGGCGACCCTGTTTTTGAAAAGCTGGATGCGAATCTTGCAAAAGCCCTTATGTCCATCGGCGCAGTAAAAGCGGTAGAAATCGGCGACGGCGTACAGGTTTCCAAAGCCGCCGGCTCCGAAAACAACGACCCCTTTGTCTGCGAAAACAACGTCCTCTCCAAAAAATCCAACCATGCCGGAGGGATTCTCGGCGGCATCAGCGACGGCGCGCCCGTCGTCATAAGAGCCCACATAAAGCCCACCCCTTCCATCTTCCAGACACAGGAAACGGTAAACAGGGATATGGAAAATATCAATATACAAATCAAAGGCCGCCATGACCCGGTTATCGTTCCGCGCGCGGTGGTTGTGGTGGAGTCCATGACAGCCCTTGCAGTTCTGGACGCCTGTATGCAGAATATGACGGCAAGGCTGGAATACCTTACAGGCTTTTACAAAAACAGTAAAAATTAAAATAGTAAATACCGGCTTTCGCGGCAAGAGTAAAATATCTCCTTTCTGTCTGGTATTTTACTCCTCCGCTTTGTCCGTCAAAAGCTCCTCCACTTCCTCGTCAGTCATATAGGCAACGCCCTCAATTTCATCCTTCTGATTCCGGCTGACCCTGATACTGACGGTCCCCTGCGGGTCGATATTCAGCGTGTAAAATGACCTGTTCGCTCTGATATCCAGAAAAACATGAACTCGTTGATTCTCATAATAGCAGATTTTCCCGTCCATTATGATACCAAAAGACTCATATTCCTTTTGCTGCCGCGCCGTCAGCTCCGCTTCCAGAGCATCCAGCTCCTCCTCCCTGTCCAGCTTTTCATACAGAATAGACTGGAATTTGATATTCTCGTCCTCAAGGGCCCGTTCCAGCCACGCTTCAAGCGCATCCTCACTCATGCAACCGGTAGCGATGGAAAAAAACGACGCTGAAGAATCCGCGTAAGCCTTTTCGGCAAAACGCTGTACTACAGCGCTGTCAACCTGCAAATACCTTATCACAGAAAAGAAGCTGACGTTTCCATCCTCATAGATTTTGTCAAGCCATTCTTCCTGCTGCTCCTCCTCCATCCGGGAAAAGGCAATGTCAAATAAAGGAATGCTTCCGGCTTCGTAATACTTCTGTACCTGAGCAAAAGCCGTCTCTTTGTTTTTGCCGGACGTGGCGAACACATTTTCTTCTGCAAAAGCCGGCGCCGCCTCAACAGGATAAACGCCAATCAAAAATGTACCTGAAATTATCCCCAACGTAAGCGCGCCCGTCAGGACCGCCGTTATTTTTGATTTTTTCCTGTAATTCATAATTGCTTTTAACCTCGCTTTCAATAATTCCCTGTTTTCACTTAAGGTAACCGCGCCGGAATTTCCTGCGCGTTTTCCCGCTGACGCCATTGCGTCAAGAAGGGTTTCCCCATAGCCCTTTGCATTGCCGGAACCTGTTTTTGCAAGAACCGCTTCGTCACAGGAAAATTCACATGCCTTTTCAATTTCCCGGCTCATGAGATGCACAAGGGGATTGAACCAGTGCAGACAAACCACAAGCTGTACCAGCCATTTGTAAACAATATCCCGCCGTTTATAGTGGGTCAGTTCATGGAGTACAATGTACCGGAAATTTTTCTCAGGAACATCCATATCCAGCAGTATGATACAGGGGCGGAACAATCCCGTCAGCATTGGCGAGGAAATCAGCGGATTGAGCCAAAGCTCCACCGGCCTGCCAATGTGTTCCTGCTCTGTAAGGACGGAGAGTCTCTCCAGAATTTCAATGTCGGAAACAGGAACCGCCCCTGCCTTCACGTATCTTATAAAGCTCTGGTACATCGTCGCCTTTCGAATCAAAAGCCCTGCTCCGGCCGTCAGCCAGACCGCCCAAAGATAGCCTGACAATAATATCATCTGCTCCCAAAGCCGCTTTCCTCCGTCTTTCAATATTCCCGGTCTGTCCGCCGTTTCCCCGCCTTGTCCTGCTCTGTTCTCAACAAGATTCATGCCATTGGTAATGCTATTGGCACTGTCAATGGTATTGCTGTCGGCATTGTCAATGATATTGCTGTCGGAAGCATCAGAAAGACCTTTCAGCCCAGACAAAGGGGCATCTTTGCCGGCTTCCCCCTCACTCTCCCAAAGATAAAAAGAGTCAACTGACTGCCGGACTCTCCCCATCAAACTGATTTCCGGCTCAAAAGGAACCAGCAGCCGCAGTATCACAATAAGCCAGATGTAGTACTGCCATTGCCTGCTGATTTTATCCTTCAAAAATGGTTTTGCCGCCAAAAAAGCAAGAATAAGCAGAGAGCCGGAAAGCGACATGGACAGAACCGTTTTTAAAACCGTATCCATTCTTATTCCTGCCCTTCCAGTATTTTTTTTAGTTCGGCATATTCGTCATCGGACAGCATATCGCCTGAAACCAGATTGGTCACAAGCCCCTTTACGTCTCCTCCGTAAATTTTATCCAGAAGCTTTCTGGTCTGCGCCTGCTGATATTCCGTTTCTGATACCAGCGGCGTATACTCGTTACATCGCCCGATTTTCCTGGCTTTCAAAAAACCTTTGCTGACAAGCCGGTTTAAAAGGGTAATCAGGGTATTTTTCTGCCAGGGTTTACCCCTTTTTGCCAGTTCCTCTGTCAGACCGGCGAAAAATGTCGGTCCCTCTTTGTTTTCCCAGACGACCTTCATGATTTCAAATTCGGCATCTGATATTTGTCTGGTCATGCTAATTCCCTCCTTTCTGTACTGCTGCCATCGCTTTAAGTGGTGAAATATACCTGCAAAACAATATATGACACTTTGTTACCCTTAAAGAATAACAAGGCGTCATATATATGTCAAGTTAATTAATTTTAATTTCAGGCAAACTGCTAAATTTTACCTTTATCACCACACAAACACATCTTTTCCCAACAGCTTCAATATTGCCTCAACAAAGAAATAGTCTGCATAAATATAGTTTTGATTTCTGCCGGGCAGATGATATCCCGCCGTTCCGTTTTGTGTGATTCCGTCCGTATCAGGATTCCAGTCCGCGCTGCTTTCGTTAATTGCCTGCAGCATTTTTACCGCCGCATTCAGGTACACAGCGCCCTCTTCCTCCGGCACAAGTTCTGACAGCTCAAGCAGGCCGCAGGCCGCAGCACATGCGCCGATATCATCCTGCACATGAGGCTCTTTGGGCTGACAGAAATCTGACGGAATAAGCCCGTCCTCCGGAATATGGGCTATGAAATATCCGGCAATTTTTTGCGCCGTCTCAAGGAATTCCGGTCTTCTGGTATGTTTATAGCTGGCGGTAAAGCCATAAAGCCCCCATGCCTGCCCTCTTGTCCAGGCGGAACCTTTTCCATATCCCTGCCCGCCGTGGTCTGTGACAAATTCTCCGCTTACGGGGTCAAATTCCCCGATATGAATCACACTTCCGTCCCCGCGCACGAAATATTTCATGGTAGTAAACGCATGTTCCTCGGCAATCAGACGAAAGCGTGCATCTCCCGAGGTCTCGGACGCCCAGTAAAGCAGCGGAAGATTCAGCATACAGTCGATAATTGTTGCGCCTGCAATATGAATCGGCGGCGCATCTTTCACAAGAGGAAGCGCTTCGTTTCCGCTGCCCCATGCCCGGATAAAGCCGCAGGCCGGATTAAAACGCCCCGCAAGCCACTTTGCCGCCGTAAGTCCGTCCGCTTTTGCCTGTTCGTTTCCGGTAATCTTGTAATTCAGAACGGAGGTCGGGAGCCACAGATATCCGATATCATGGCTTTCAATTTCCAGAAGGCACGGGTTTAAAACGCTTTCCGTGTACCTTGCAATCTCTGCATAACGCTCATCTTTTGTTGCATGGTACATCTGCCAGAGCATTCCCGCCCAGAAGCCGTTGGTCCAGAAAGTCCGCGTCATGCCCGAAGGGCCTTCCATGGCTTTCTTATCATCATGCACGCCGTCTTTTGCCTCCGACGGAATTTTCTTTTCAGAGCGCTCTCTTACTGCCTTTAACTTTTCGTCAATCTTTTTTTCCGTTTCGGCAGCCCAGCCCTGCTCCTTTAATGTAAGTTTTTCATATATCATTTTCGTTTTCCTCTTTTTTTCCGCGTTATTTCTGCGCCTGCCGTCTCTCCGCCAGTATTCTGGTATTTTCATCCACCTTCTTTTTCCCCAGAGGATAAACGAAAGCCAGTAAAAGAAATACTACCAGATAACAGACTCCCGGAAGAAGGGTAGAACAATTATAGATTCCGGCCTTCACGCTGTCTGTCTGCGCAATCCCTTCCGTGGAGCTGACATAACCAATCGCCACAAGCACAAATCCTCCCAGACCGCCTGCCGCCGCCTGTGCCAGCTTTCTTGAAAAGGAGTAAATTGCATACACCGTTCCGTCGCAGCGCGTCCCCGTTTTAATCTCCTGATAGTCGATTACGTCACCGATAAAAGCCCAGGTAAGCATACTCTGGATTCCCATTCCCACATTGCTTACAAAAAGCATTGCTATAAAAGCCATCGGCGATTTCACCTTTAATACCCACAGGAGTAAAAACATAACTGTGGCAAGCAGCATTCCCGCGGAGCACACTTCCTTTTTACCGAATTTTCCGGCCAGCTTTGTGGCAAAGGGCGCCATGAGCAGCATGGCAAGGGTGGAGGTGAGGCTTGCAAGAGCCATCACTGACGTATTGTTAAAGTAATCCTTGTACAGGTAGGTATTCATTGTACTTGTAAGCAGGCTCCCGATTAATAATAAAAGCGCAACTCCAATTACTACCAGCAAAGGCCCACAGCTTACAAGCTGCTTTAAGGTCTCTCCGATTCCCGGTCCTTTCTTCGCATCCTTATCTACCTGAATCTGTACTCTTTCCGTGGTAAGCTTAAAGCATCCCAGATAAAATATAATTGCCAGTATACCGTAAATCCCAGCCACAAGCGTCACTCTCTCAGGGATAATCACCTGCTGCCCCGCCTCATTCGCGCGGTATACAAGCTGTGGCGTCACCATTCCGATAATCATCCCGGCCATCACCGCCCCCACCGTTCGGAATACAGACAGAGAGGCTCTCTCTTTTGCATCATTGGTAATCACTGACGACATGCTTCCGTAAGGGATGTTGCAGGCAGTATAGAAAAAACTCCCCCACAAAATATAGGTGACAAATACCCATACAATTTTCATTGTGTCAGGAAAATCCTTTACCCAATACATATAAATCAGCATACTGCTTAATCCCATAGGAACCGCCATCCGCTTAATCCATACGCGGAAACGTCCGTCTTTGGTAGGCTTTGCGATATCGCAGATTCGCCCCATCCCCGCATCCGTAAACGCATCCACAATACGCGCAGACATCAGTATAATACCTACAATTCCGGCTCCGATTCCAAGTACATCCGTACAGAAAACCATCAGATACATCTGTGCAAAGAGAAACGTAAAATCATTCCCGAAATCTCCCATCATATATCCGATTTTATCTTTTATACCAAACGGAGGCACACTTTGATTTTTTTGGTTTGAACTCATTTCTTCTCCTTTGTTTTGCCGCTACAGGGCATAATACCTTTCTCCTTTTTCTATATAAATATCATGGCCGTGATTTTATATCTCTCCTATTCTCTTTTATCTCATTACAATTTGTGGTATGCTAGATGTAGCAAATACCCGAAAAATCCGTATTTGAATCTTTGCGCAAATTATAGCAAAATTCCGCCGAAATTATCAGTCACAAAAGGAACCGGGAGTAGCACATTTTAACACATTTCAGAAACTAAGGTGCGGCAGGATATGAAATATGACGAAAGAAGCTTTCTGCTTGAGAATCAGGAAGCTATTATCAAACGGGAAGCTATTGTCAGCACAGAGGCTGTTTTATCACGTTATTCTCTGGAAAAAGAACTGATTGCCCATGTTATGGCCGGCAATTACCGGCAGGCCGTTCAGGTGATGGAACAACTGTTTGACAGTTCCACAGAATGTGAAGATATGCTAAGAAGGCTGCCTTCCAAACCGGACGAGCAGCTGCGCGCCATCGGACTTAACTTAAATTCCATGCTCCGGGTCGCCCTTCTCTCCTCTCAGATACCTGTGATTTATCTCCATATTATAGCAACCCATATGGGTATTCTGATAAAGGAAGCGCCGATAGAATATTTACAGGAAGAACAGATTCTGCACAGGATTATCGAAGCATACTGCTTCTATGCCGGTGAATATAATAACATGCATTACAGCGAAGCCGTCTCGCAGATTACCGACTATATTTATCTGCATATCAGGGATGAGCTTTCTCTTTACCGGATTGCAGACGCCGTTCATTTTTCCGCAACCTACGTAAACCGGATTTTGAAAAAAGAGACAGGATACACTACCATACAGTATATCAAAAGGTCCCGGATTTCCCTTGCAAAGAATATGCTGCGCTTTCATAATCTGACCGTGGCGGATATTGCCTCATTTGTCGGCTATCCCAACAGCAACTATTTCTGCCGGGTATTTCATCAGTTAGAAGGGATTTCCCCTATGCAGTACAGGGAACAAATCAGAGAAAGGATTCGTTAGTCTTGTGTGTATAAGGGTCTGCTCATAAAAATGCATCCCTCATCATAGCGTGGCTTATAATTTCTGTGAATAAAGGCTTCCTCAGCCTTGCCAAGACGCCTGAAATTTAAGGTTTCATAATATTTTATCAAATTACTATATGGCAATGCAAAAATATAAATAATACATATTCCAACTCTTTCAGCCGCCATTTTTATAGTTGGCAGTACAAAATCAAGAAAAATAATACTTCCAATCCCTTTCTGCTCCTTATGTGCCGCTTTATATGTACTGTTTACTGCAAAATTTGCCAGTTCGACGGCCGGAAGCGAGTCGATTTCAACTTGAAAAACAGTCCATTTTTTCCTTGAAGCAACCAGACCTGTCTTTAATGAAAAATATCCGACAATTTCATTTGAAACATTATCTTTTACCAGATAGGTTCTTGCTTCATGCGCCATTTCATCAGATACAGCCTGTCTTTTTAAATACATCTCAAGCCCCAGCCCTGTTTCCGCCGAAACATGAAACTTCTGAATCAGCCGAAGATTTTCTTCATCTGCAAGGAGTGGTTCGCAATAAAAAATTTCATTATCTATTAATTTATTTCCCATTTGACCTGTCGGCCAGAATTCTTGCCTTGCATTCATCTGCCGCTTTCCGTATATTGTCATCTGACTTTACGGTTTGCTGACGGAGCGTTCTCAATATCTGTTCTCCGATTCTGCCATGCAGATTCGCCATGTTTGGTTTTGCATACGTTTTCATTTCCGACATCTCCTTTCTGTAATTTACTATGTTACTTATTATTATATGTTTTTTCTGTCATTATTCAATAGATACAGATATTAAAATTTCATAACCTCCTCCCCGTTACTTCGTCCACACCTTCTTCCTCACCCCGTACCCAATCACCAGAATCAGCATGGCAATCCATCCCGCCGCACAGGCAAAGGCAATCCCCGTAATTCCAAACCTCCCAATCAGCAGAAAGGTAAACAGCACCCGGACGGAAATCTGGGTTAAGGAACCCGCCAGCGATACCTTCATAAACTTTTTCCCCCTGAAAAATCCCTGCATCCCGTTAGTCATAGCGGAGAAAAAGTAAAAAAACGCCATCACGGAGAAATATTTCTGCCCCTCGCTTAAAATCGTCTCATCTGTGCTGAACAGATACAGCATCGGCCTGTGGAACAGCAAAAGCACAATACAGATAAAGACAAAATAACAGGTTTCAATGGTCATTCCGCTAAAGAAGCCCTTGCGGACGCGCTCCTTTTCCTCCGCACCGTCATTCTGGGCGATAAAAGTCATCATGGAGGTGGAAACGCTCCTCTCCGGCACCAGCGCAAAATCCTCGATTTTCCCCACAGCGTTAAAAGCCGCAATGGTACTCACGCCAAGGGTATTGACCATTCCCTGTATCGCCAGCTTTCCGATAGGCTGGGCGCATTGCTGCAACGCCGTGGTGCTCCCGTAATGGAGGGTTTTCTTTGTGAACTCCTTATCCGGCACAAAATCACGGCGGCTGATGTGCAGAACCGGAACCTTTTTAAATACATAAATCATACAGGCAACGGCGGAGACGGATTCCGCAATATCCGTGGCAAGACCGGCGCCAAACACCCCGAGCCCAAAGCCCGCCACAAAAATTACGTCCAGTATTCCGTTTAATATGGAAGAAAAGGCCAGAAACCGAATCGGCGTTTTGGAGTCTCCCACGCTGCGCAGGGCCGCTGCGTAAATATTGTAAAGGCAGGTAAAAGGCATACCGATAAATATTACCCTGAGATAACTGACGGACAGGTCGAGAATATCCTCCGGCACCTGCATCAATTTCAGTATGATTCCCGACGCCAGAAGTCCGCCTGTAAAGAGCAGAAGGGAAAAGATGCCTCCTATTCTAAGGCAGGTTCCCATCTCTTTTTTCAAATCCCCGTACTTTCCCGCCCCATAGAAATTGCTCATCAGCACCGAAGTACCCACGCAAAGCCCGGTAATTCCCATAATCAGAAAATTCATCACCGGCTCCGCCGTTCCCACCGCCGCCAGCGCCTCGTTTCCGGCAAAACGCCCGATGACAATGGAATCCACCGCGTTATAGGTCAGCTGGAAAATATTTCCCAGAATCAGGGGAATGGTAAATGAAATGAGATGTTTAGTTATGTTGCCTTTGGTTAAATCGGTTGCCACAGCGAACTCTCCCGCCCTTTCAGTTGTATTTTTTTTCATTCAACGTTATAATGATTTTACTACATTTACGATTACAGGAAAAGATTATGAATATTTATGATATTGCAAAGCTCGCCGGAGTTTCCATTGCCACGGTGTCCCGGGTGGTAAACGACAGTCCCAAGGTCAGCGAACGGACCAAGGCCGCCGTCCTGAAGGTGATGGAGGAAAACAACTACACGCCGAATGTGTTTGCCAGGGGTCTTGGCCTTGGCTCCATGAAATCCGTAGGCATTGTCTGCCCGGATGTGGCTGACACCTATATGGCAAAGGCGGTCTCCTACCTTGAAAAGAATTTAAGGGGGTATGGGTATGACTGCATTTTATACTGCAGCAGCTACGACGAGGAGGACAAACGCCAGGCCGTGGAGCTGATTTTCAAAAAACAGATTGACGCCCTGATTCTGGTAGGCTCCAATTATTCCGACATCAACGGACAGGCGCCGGATTACGTGCAGGAAGCCGCCTCTCAGATTCCTGTTTTTCTGATTAACGGCTATCTGTCCCATAACAACATCTACTGCGTGCTGGCGGACGATTTCCAGTCTGTCTACGATATCACGGAGGAATTGCTGTTTGCAGGGAAAAAGCGGATTCTGTTTTTATATAATTCCAACTCCTACAGCGCAAAAAGAAAATGTCAGGGGTATATTGACGCGCTTGCCGCACACGGCATAGAGGCTGACGGGGAGCTGATGCTCTACTGCGAAAATTCTATTTACGCCATGCGGGACAAACTGCTATGCAAACGGAACCTTGTCTTTGACAGCGTTATCGCCACCGAAGACTGGCTTGCCGTCGGCGCATTGAAATATGCCTCCGCCACAGGTATCCGCGTGCCGGAGGCAATCAATATCATAGGTTATAATAATTCCGAGCTTTCCATCAGCTGCACCCCGGAATTAAGCTCCGTGGACAACCGGGTGGAGGTTTTGTGCAAAACCGCCATCGATTCCCTTATGTCCCTTCTTGGCGGACAGAAGATTCCCCGCAGGCAAATGGTAAAATGCCATCTTGTGAAACGCCAGACAACGGATTTCTAGTCGCTTATCTCTGCACTCTGGCTCCGGCTCCGCCCATGATGGCTTCCACTTCCTTTTTGCTTGCCATGGTAGTGTCCCCCGGCGTGGTCATAGCCAGCGCTCCGTGAGCCGCGCCGTAATTAACGGCCAGTTCCGCGTCCCCTGTGGTCATAAGTCCGTAAATCAGGCCGGATGCAAAGGAATCTCCGCCGCCTACGCGGTCCATGATTTCCAGTCCCTTATAATCCTTTGCCTTGTAAATCTCTCCGTCCGCCCAGCAGATTGCGCTCCAGTCGTTGACTGTTGCCGTCTTTACGGTACGGAGGGTTGTTGCCACCGCCTTGAAATTGGGATACGCCTTTGCCGCCTCGTTAATCATCTTCTTGTAGCCGTCCAGATTCAGCTCCTTTAAGTTCTCGTCGTTTCCTTCAATCTCAAATCCCAGACATGCCGTGAAGTCTTCCTCGTTTCCAATCATGACATCCACATACTTCGCCACCTCTTTGTTGACCTCCTGGGCTTTTTCAAGGCCACCGATGGCGCTCCACATGGAGGGACGATAGTTCAGGTCGTAGGAAACCACTGTTCCGTATTTCTTTGCCGTTTTGATAGCAGCCAGAACCGTTCCGCAGGACTGCTCGGATAAGGCCGCGTAAATGCCGCCGGTGTGCAGCCAGCGGACGCCAAGCTCTCCGAAAATATATTCAAAATCAAAATCCGCCGGCGTTGCCTTGGAAATCGCCGTATTCGCCCTGTCAGAGCAGCCCACGGCGCCTCTGATGCCAAAGCCCCGCTCCGTGAAGTTCAGGCCGTTTCTGCAGATTCTTCCGATTCCGTCTGTTTTCATCCACTTAATCAGGGAAGTATCCACTCCTCCCTGAAGAATGAAATCCTCCATCAAAAGACCCACTTCATTATCCGCAAAAGCCGTGATTACGGCCGTATTTAAGCCGAAGCATCTGCGAAGCCCGCGGACCACGTTGTACTCCCCGCCGCCTTCCCATGCGCGGAAGCTTCTTGCGGTGCGGATTCTGCCCTCGCCGGGGTCAAGGCGAAGCATAACCTCGCCCAGAGATACCGCGTCATACCTACATTCGTTTACAGGTTTTAAATTCAGATTCATTTGAGTACTCCTTTCATAAGCTCATAAGCGCCTTTTTCTTCTATTGTTTTTAAGTCTTCTGCAACGGCTTTCTCAAGGCCGGGGATTTCCGTTAAATCTTCTCCCCAGAATGCCGTATTGGAAAGAACCGCCTTCGCCAGTGTCTGTGCATCGTCTTTTTTATGTGCATCATAGAATTCCAGAATGCTCTTATCATCGCTGATGGGGTATTCCTGCTCCCCGCGAAGCCCCACAAAGCCCTTTTCGTCAAGGCGCACGCCCCGGTAAAAAGCAATATAAAATGCCAGAGAAGCGGTCAGGCACTCAGGCAGCGCCTGAAACTTTTCCACATATCCTTTTAAGGAGGGCATCACTCTTGCCTTCCACTTGGAGGTGGAATTTAAGGAAATCGACAAAAGCGCATGGTCAATAAAGGGATTGTCAAACCGGTCCGTCACTGACTTTGCAAAGTCAAGAAGCTCCTCCTCGGGAAGGGTTAACGTGGGAATAATTTCCTTATAAATGGCCTGATTCATAAAGCCTCTGATAACGTCGTCCTTCATGCAGTCCCGCACAATGTCCTGTCCCGCCAGATAAGCCCCCAGCACCATAGAGGTATGGGCGCCGTTTAAGATGCGCACTTTTCTCTGCTTATAGGGCTTGTGATTGTCCGTAATCAGCACCGGGAGACCGGCTTTTTCAAAGGGCAGCTCCTCTTTCAGGCTCTCCGGCCCCTCAATCACCCAGAAACCAAAGACCTCTCCTGTGTCAATCACATTATCCTCATATCCAAGCTCCTCGCAGATAGCCGCGGCCTCGCTCCTTGGGTATCCGGTGACAATCCTGTCAACCAGAGTGGAACAGAAAATATTTTCCTCTTTTATCCACTCTATAAATTCTTCTCCCAGCTCCCAGGCATTTGCGTACTGTAAAACGCATTTTTCCAGCTCTTTTCCGTTATCGTCAATCAGCTCGCAGGACAAAATCACAAAGCCCTTCCCTTTCTCCTTCCCGAACGCCTGATATCTGGCATAGAGAAACTGCGTCAGCTTTCCCGGATAGCTGGAGGCCGGTTTATCGCCGAACTGACAGGAGGCGTCATAGGCAATACCCGCCTCGGTGGTGTTGCAGGCAATAAAGCGCAGCTCGGGATTTTTTGCGCACTCCATATAGCTTTCATACTCGGTATAGGGATTCAGGCAGCGGCTCACGCTGGAAATCACACGCTTGTCGTTTACCTTCTGTCCGTTTTCATTCCCCCGGAGGAATAAGGTGTAGAGCCCTTCCTGCTCGTTGATAAATTCCTTAATGCGCTCTCCCCCTTCAATGGGCTGAACAAGAACAATTTTGGAATTGAAACCGCATCTCTCATTCATCATGTCCACAAAGTAGTCCACGAACGCTCGAAGGAAATTCCCCTCTCCGAACTGCAGAATGCGTTCAGGGGCATCCTTTAAGAGATATCCGTCAAAGTTCATCTCTTCCAGTGTTTTGTAACAAAGTTTTTTCATACCTTCTCCATTTCTGCGCTGTTTCCTTTTCTTTGAACCGCCTGTCGGTCAGCGCGCGGACAGACGGCTTCTCTCATCCCGCAGCTCCCGGACTTTTTTGATTCCCTGCGGGCAACAGCCGGATAAACTCTCCTTACCGAAACCCACCACCGTCTGCTGCAGGCCGTATTACTACAAAGTAACACCCTGCTTAAAAATTGCCATATCGTGAAAACCGGCTTCCTCCGCCTTTACTTCCCTGCCGGAAGCCACCTCTGTTACATAGTCAAAAAGCGCTTCTCCCAGCTCCTCCAATGCCGTTCCTTCCACCAGCGTTCCGCAGTTGAAGTCAATCCAGTTATTTTTATGCTCGGCCAGCGGCGTATTGCTGGAGATTTTTACGGTGGGAACCGGGGAGGCGAAAGGCGTTCCCCTTCCCGTGGTAAACAGTACAATATGCGCGCCCGAAGCCGCCAATGCCGTGGAGGCCACAAGGTCGTTTCCCGGTGCGCTTAAAAGGTTCAGCCCCGGTACGGAAACTCTTTCTCCGTAGGCGAGCACACCCCTTACAGGCGCGGAGCCGGACTTTTGCGTACAGCCCAGGGACTTGTCCTCCAGTGACGAAATGCCTCCCTTCTTATTGCCGGGAGAGGGATTTTCATAAATGGTCTGCCCGTGGCTCGTAAAATAATTCTTGAAGTCGTTAATCAGCGAAACCGTTTTATCAAACAGCTCTTTATCCGCACAGCGGTTCATCAGAAGCGTCTCCGCCCCGAACATTTCCGGCACTTCGGTGAGAATCGTAGTTCCTCCCTGCGCAATCAGCAAATCCGAGAACTTACCGACCGTGGGATTTGCGGTGATTCCCGAGAGCCCGTCGGAGCCACCGCATTTCATTCCGATAATCAGTTCGCCGCATGGAATCGGTTCCCTGCTAAAGCCGCCGGCATATTCCGCCAGCTCCTCCACCAGTCTGATACCATCCGCAATTTCATCCTCCGATTCCTGGCACACCAGAAATTTTACCCGACGTTCATCTGTTTCGCCTATGTAAGACTTTAAAACATCAATATTGCTGTTCTCACAGCCAAGCCCCAGCACCAGCACGCCGCCTGCATTGGGGTGATTAATCAAATCCGCAAGAATCCTTCTGGTATTCTCCTGGTCGTCTCCCATCTGGGAGCATCCGTAAGGATGAGGAAACGCCGCAATGGCGTCGATACTTCCCTTTCGGAAAATCTGCACCTTCTTCTCGATAGCTGTTGCCACGTTGTTGACGCACCCCACGGTGGGGATAATCCATATCTCATTGCGCACCGCCGCACGGCCGTCCAGCCTGCGGTATCCCTGAAAATACCTTTTCTTCCCTTCAGGAAACAAAACCGCCGGCTGAGGTTCATAAGAATATGTCAGCACGTCTCCCAGCCCGGTCTTCATATTGTGGGTGTGCACCCACGCCCCTTTTGCAATATCTTCTCTTGCAATACCTATAGGCGCGCCGTATTTAATCACGGCTTCCCCCTCCGCAATGGCAGTCAGGGCAAATTTATGCCCCTGCGGAATGTCCTCGAGAAGCGTTATTTCTTCCCCGTCCGTGTTCATAATGCTTCCGGCCGTCAGCGGCTTTAAGGCAACCGCAACCTTGTCTCCGGGATGAATTTTAAAAAAATTCTGCATGATTTCCTCTTTTCTCCTGCGCGTTCTTTCCTGATATTTACAAAAATGTAAGTGCTTACATTTAAAATACACGGTTTTTATAAAATAGTCAATAAATAATTTTGTCAATTTTAATAGCCGCATTATTAGAAAATACTCTAATGCGGCCATAAACTCTCTCTTTTTCGCCTGGAAGATTCTTAACAAACTTATTAATTTCTTCCGCAAATCATGAAAATTTTGTTGATTATGCTAACTGCATAACCTCGGCTTCAAGTTCTCTTAACTCGTCTGATGATAATGAGGGGACGCACAGCGCAATTTCATCAAGTGACAGCTTTCCCATTTTTATCATTCTTTCTGCTGTTTCCCTGTCTGCGTCATGCCTTTCACTTCTGATAAATGATTTCATTATCTGTTCTTCATCAAACAAACTCATCATGATTGTCACAACCTCCTTCTCTCTCCGCGCCAGATATTCCCTTAAAACATTCCTGTCCCTGCATACACGGATTGTCTCCGTAACTGCTTTCCTCGTCATTCCATGCTTCCTTGTCTGCTCATTAAAAACCTTACAGAAAATGATGTACTGATTTATGATATCATCTGTAGCGCTTTCACAGATAACCTTTGCTTTTACCTCAATATCTATATCCGCGCCCTCGAAAAATTCTCTGGACAAAGATATTTTATCAGGTTTCCTCCCTTTGTTTCCCGTAAAAATCACGTAAAGTTCAGGCTTCGGCATTTTTACTTTCCTGCTTTTGTAATAGTCCTGGCAGGTACGCTGAAAATATTCGTGATAGCTTTGCGCCAGATACAGCAAAACTCTTACCAGAATATTCACTGTCCATGTAGACTGTGCTTCCACAAGTATCATCAGCTTATTATTCGCAATAAATCCCAAATCATTATACAGATTATCCGTCAATACATTTGTAATCGTTACATCTGTAAGGGAATCCTCCGTTGCGTCCGTATCCTCCGGATGCAGCGTCTTATACAGCTTCAGCAGATAACTCTTGTCTTGAAAAAGGTCAAGGAATACGCTGTTTTTTGCGGTACGCTTTGCCATGTGACGTGTCACACTGACTTCCTCTGTCTGTTTTGTATCGTCCTGCACTTTAACACCTCGGTTTCCAAAAATCTGTGACAATGGATACGTATATCCTGCTCCGTCCACACTTCAATTATACAAAAAAGCGCCCCCCTTTACAATAAAATTCATATGAAATCCTTCCTTCTTTCCCTCCTCTCCATCTTCTCCTGCCATCTACTCATCCTCCCCATAAAAGAAATCATCCTCCTCAGCCATATCCTCATTTTCCCCGGTATCGCCATCGTTCCCGTCATTTTCCATATCTTCGTTTTCATAGATTTCTTCCTCCTCGTCGTCGTCCTCATCTATAAAATCTTCCCCCTCTCTGCGGTAAGACCGGAAGAAATAAATCCCTCCAGCTGCAATTCCGATAAGCAACGCCAAAACCCCATAGGCAAGCGCCGGGCTCCGCTTTTCTTCCATATCATCCGGGGACGGCTCATCCAGAGCTTCCGTTTCCTCCTCCTTTGTATCCTCCGGCTCCTGTTCCTCAACACTTACCGGAACCGCCGACTCGACAACTGCCGCGTCCCCTTCCATGACCTGATACGTGATACCTGTCACGTTCAGCAAATCATTCTCGGAAATTTCCGTCAGGAAATACACGTTATCGCCGTTTAGCGTATTGTCGATAATCAGGTAAAAGACCTTCCCATTCTCTGTCTGAATCGTATAAAACTCCTTCCCCATGCTTTTACTGCTTTCCGAAACCCCATCAGGCAAAGCGCCGTCCGCTTTTTCCGGCTGCGCATTTTCCTCCATGCTCCCGCCTTTTTCCTCCGCAGTATTTACATAATCAACCACCGCCGCCCTGGCTTTCTCAGGCTGTGTCGGCAAAGCGCTCACCGGCAATTCCGACGCGCTGCTTTCTTCCCCCTTCGCTTCCGGATTTTTATAATACGGATTCTTAATGGTATAAATATCAGATACGTTCCCCGCCATATCCATGGCCTGCACCGTAAAATTCTCATAAACCGAATCCGCCTGCTGGAGCCGTATCTGCACCGTCCCACCCGTAAGGTCGGTAAACTCCTGTCCATTGACATAAACCGCCTTCACGCCGGAAGTCCTGTCCATTGCCTGAACCGTCAGCATCCCTCCGCTGATACCCGCATTCAATGAAGGCTTATCCTTGTCAAAACACTGAATACTCCTGTTTTCCTCATATACTTTTCCATTGGTATCCGTAACCAGCACATAGACACTACAGTCCTCCGTTATCCGTACTTTCATAGAATCCGTAATATCCGCATAGCTCCCGCTCTGCCCAATTCTGGCCTCCACCTTCTCCACCGTAAAATCCGGCGAATGTGCGGCATCCTCCACGCTTACCCTAACCTCCGCATTGCCGTACCTGTACCACTTATCCGGCTGTAAAATACTGATTCGCACTTTCGGGGAAATATATGCACATTTTCCATAATCCTCCGCGCACACAGCACACGCGGCGTTTATCCTCCCAGAGGTACATTTATCCGTACAGATACAGGAAATATCCTCTATCCCGTTTCCGGAAACCGTCTCCCCCATCTCCGGCTCCCCCTCCGTTAAATCTGCTTCCGGTTCCCCCTCCGCCAAATCTGTTTCCTGCTCTCCTTCTTCCGAACCAGCTTCCGTCATTTCCCCGCTGGCATGAACCAGAATCGTATTTCCATTCCCCATAAAAAAAGCCCCTGCCGCTATCAGAATAAATACAGCCAGCAAAAGCACTAAAAAAGCCCTGTTAAATTTTCCCATTTTCAATTATCTCCTTTTCCGCCTCCAAATCATTCCTCCGTTCCTTAAGAAATTCTTCAATCTCTTTTTCATTTAAGGAATTCAGAAGCTGCAACTGTTCCGGCGTAATGCCTATCTTTCTTGTAACCTTCAATATCTCCATTTCATCCATTTCCTTTTTCTGGTCCTGGAGCTGTTTTTCCTTTTTCCTTAATTTCTCCATCTGCTCCCTGACCCTCAAAAGTTCGGATGCCACTTTTTCCCTTGTCAAACTGTCCCTCCTTTTTCCCAAAAACCCCTTTCACTCAAAGCCTGCCAAATCCGTAGAAATGGCTCTGCCAGTAAGACGAGGTTCCGATAGACGTATACTGGACAGGGTCCCCCGCATGTATCATGATTCCGTTCCCACAGTAGATTCCCACATGGGTCACAGGCCTGCCCGCCTGATACGTCCCGGTAAAAAACACGATATCCCCCGCCTTTGCCTCCCCTGCGCTTACCGGTATGCACTTCTCATAAATCCCCTGCGCCGTGGTCCGCGGCAGCTCATGGACGCCGCTGTGCGTAAACACCCAGCTTACAAAACCCGAACAGTCAAATCCCCCCGGCCCGTAACCCCCGAAAAGGTACGGCGTCCCAAGGTACTTTTCCGCCTCCGTCATAAGCCTCTGCACAGCTTCCGCATCATAACTACCCGGCGGAACGATGTTTCCCGTCCCATTGCCGCCGCCCGGCGTTTCCCCGTACAGAGTGCCGTCGCCTGTGTCAAAATAAAAAATCGGATTATAATAAGTGCCGTCATGCACAACCTCCAGATGAAGATGGCTTCCTGTACTGCTCCCCGTACTTCCCGTAAGCCCAATCTGCATCCCGCTTTCCACATCCTGCCCGGCGCTTACGCTGACTGCACTTAAGTGGGCGTACTTCGTGGTAAATCCCTTATCGTCCCCGATAACTACATAATTCCCGTATTCGCCGTCATAACCGGCAGCTTCCACAACGCCGCTGTGCGCTGCATAAACGCAGGTGTTTTCCGGGACGGCAATATCTATCCCCCGATGCAGCTGACGCTCCCCGGTGATGGGATTCTTTCGGTATCCATAATAACTGCTCACATAAGAATACCAGTACAAATCAAGAGGCGTATCAAACTGCTGAAGCCCGCCCTTTGTCTCCGTGTATGCGGCAAAGATTTCCTCCTGTTCGCCGTCCATCCGGCCAGCCGCTATTTCCTCTAAAGGCGTAACCAAAAGGCTCACCTGCAATATCCTGACCTCCACATTTTCCATGACAGGATTCTCTTCCCCGTCAAATACAGGATTGCCGTCTCCGTCCTCCGCCTGCACTGTCCGCGTCTCCGTTACCGGATTTAATTCAAGCAGATACATTTCCTGAAAAAGGCTTTCCAGCTCGTTTTCTGCCTCATAAGCAGTAAACTCTATGTAGATTGCGGAAAGATAACTGATTAGCGTAAACGGATTATGGCCGATTTCCGCTAAATTATACTGGTATTCATCGTAACCCGGATAATCCTCCTCTATGTTGTCTATCTTTTCCTGTAGCTCCATTTCCTTTTCGGTAAACGAAAGTTCCGCCTTATCAATCTCCTCCGGTTCGCTTAAATAACTTCCGGCGATAACTATGGAAAACATCTCCCCCGCTACCGCCCCGCATGACGAAAACATAGTCAGAAGAAAAAGAAACAGCAGAATAAAAAGCCCCGCCGCCCCGATAATAGCCGCTTTCCTTTTCACAGCTTCCTCCAGCTTTTTAAATACCCCTATCGCGGTATTTTTTGTGAAAGCAACCGTTTTTTCTGCGCTTTCCTCCGCCAGCTTTTTCCGGTACGCTTTTGCATACTCTTTCTTAATCCGTCGCTTTTGAATCCGCTTCCTTACCAGCTTTTTCTCCATCTCCGGATTCTTTTCAAGGTATTCCTGATAGCGGGCACCCACCTCAGCCTTTACCGCCTTTTCCTCCAGAGCGGATACTTTTTCCCCCAGCCGCCGCTCCCTGTCCTTTTGCTTCCTGTCCCAAAATTCCAGAACATGCGACGCCTGCCGCCCGGCCATGAAAAAAGCTTCCGCCCCGGCATTATCCTCCCCATACTCCTTCTCCCGGTTGTGGGAAAATTTCCGGCTCCCATACCTGAATCCCCGCGCAATGCCTCCCGCAAAGGACTTCCCCGGTAACTCTTTTTCCCTCTCCACCGCCTTTAAGACAAATTTCCCTTTCCCGGTTTCCTCGTCAAATACCCGCTCCCAATGGTAATCCCTTGCTTTTGGCGCCCTGTCTTTCGCCTTCTGCAGCTTCCTTCCCGCTCTTTCCGCTTTCTGCCGCTTTCTTTCCAGCTTCCTGCTCCCGACAAACGCGTCGTCGCCGCCCTCCTGAAAACTATCATTCCCGCCCGGCTCCTGCCTGTCTGTCCAAAAATCCTCCTTTTCCGTAAAACGCCTTTCCGACGAAAGCCCCTCTCCATTCCCCGACAGGCTTTTATCCGTCCGGTATATTCCTTTTCCCGAATCCCCGGCTTTTTTACCGCCACGCCTCTTTTTCGGGATATCCGGCTTTTTTTCTTCTTCCCTGAAATAGTTATCCTTTTTAAACTGTTCCTCCTTCCCTCCCGCCAGCTCTCTTTTTTCTCCCATCTGCCTACTTCTTCTTTTTCCCAATAACTCCCTTCACCCCTCTCCCTTTACGTCCCTGTCCTGATGTCCGCCATGCCCCGCTCAGGGAACAGCGGCAGTACAATCCTTCCGGGACTTTCGTTCAGCATTTTCCTTGCCGTCTCCACATAATCCAAAAGCTCCCCGCAGTATAGCCTCTCTGCTTCGCACATCTTCTCCTCCAAAACCTTTTCCCGCCTCCATTTCTCAGCCAGCGCTTTCCTTTTCCCCGCATATTCCTCCAACAAACAGAGGATAAAATGGATTTTCAGGAAAATATAAAACTCCCTGCTCCCCGCTCTTGTTAACCCGTCTGTGATATCCCTGTCCATTTTTTCAAAAAAACCTTCCGCCTCCTTCCGGGCCGAAAGAATACCCGCCGTCCTCCTTATCTTTCCTTTTTCCAGATAGTCCACACGATACAAAATTTCCTTCCCTGCCAGCGGTGGTTCCCCCAGCCTGTCCCCTGCCGAGGAAACAGGACGGGGCCGCAGAAAAACCGCCCCGTCCCCTTCCCTGTAAACAAACGATACCCACGGAATCCCTTTTTCCATCTCTCCCTCCGGAATTGCAGAACCTGACAGAAATTCCTGAAAAATTTCATCGGTGGAACCTTCTATTTTTCCTGAAAGCCTGCGGACGATATCTCCTCATGCTCCTTCCTCTGCAATGCACTTTCCGGCCGTGTATTCATAATCGCATAGGTCTTTGTATCGGTAGGATATCTGTCAATAAACGGTATTACAACGTTATCAAATTTAATCAGCCCGCTTCCCGGCTCCGCGCTGGTTACATACTCAAGCTGCTTGTCGGAAAGCTCCAGCTTATCGGCGAGAATCCTCTGGTCAGGTGCGCTCTGGTTCAGCAGATAGATAAAATCACTGTTGCCAAGTATGCCCTCCACATCAGGCGACATTAAGAAGTCCGAGACATTCTGAGTCAGCCCTGTGGGTATGCCTCCCCATTTTCTGAAACGCTTCCAGATTTCTATGGAATACAACGCTGTCTGCCTCTCCCGCAGCAGGACATGGAATTCATCACAATAATATCTCGTCGCTACCCGCCGTTCCCGGTTCATCGACACCCGGTTCCACACCGCGTCCTGCACAATCAGCATCCCAAGCTCCTTAAGCTGGCTCCCCAGCTCCTTTATGTCAAAGCATATGATTCTGTTTGCGGAATCCACATTCGTCCTGTGGTTAAAATAATTCTGCGAGCCATTGACAAACAGCACCAGACAGTTTGCAATCCTCACCGCCTTTTCCCTTGCGTCAGCCGCAAGATGCGCCGCCACATTATCCGGCTCATACTTTATAAGCGCATCGTATAAATCCCCCAGAACCGGCATATTCCCCGGCTCCGGACATTGAAAATACTTTTGGTACACTTTCCCGATACACTTATCTATTATCCCTTTTTCATCGTTTGTAAGCCCGTCTTTTCCGCCTGCTATCACGTCGCACAGGGTAATCAGGAAATCGCTCTTAAGGCGCAGCGCATCTTCATCCCCTATATGGCTTTTCTGGATATCCATCGGATTTAAGTAGTCGGGCGAGCCTGCCGCAAGACGTATCACCTGTCCGTTAAGCGCTTCTATCAGCGGGAAATACTCCCCCTCCGGGTCACAGACGACAATATCGTCCTCCGTCATCAGGAAACACCCAAGTATCTCCCTTTTCGCCGCAAAGCTCTTGCCGCTTCCCGGCGTCCCCAATATCATGCCGTTTGGCGTGCGCAGCTTTTTCCGGTCGGCAAGAATCATGTTGTTTGACAGGGCGTTTAAACCGTAATAAAGCGCCGGGGAAGGCATAAACAGCTCCTGTGTGCTGAAAGGGACTAAAATCGCGCTGCTCTTTGTGTTCAGCACCCGCTCGATTCCCGTGTCATTGCACCCAATCGGCGCGGAAGCCATCAGCCCCTTTTCCTGTAAATACTGCAGACGCCGGAGATTACAGTTTGCCTGCTGGATAATCCCCGACACCCTCTGCACAAGGCTCTCCATCTCCCTTTTGGTACTGCCGTAACAGGTGATAAGGAACGTCATGCTAATCATTTTCTGGTTACTGGTATTTAAATCCTCCAGCAAATCCAGCGTATCCTTCTCATACAGCAGAATATCCGTGGGAAGAATATCCATATCATAACCGCTCCGTACCGCCTTTTTCTGCTCGTCTATCTTCATTTTCTGGACATTCGTCAAAGTACTTTTCAGCATTTTTACCGCCCGCAGCGCATCCAGCGTCTCCATATGTACCGTCACCGTGATACTGTCGTCAATATCCAGAAGCCGTTTCAAAAGCCCGTCGCCGAGCCTTGGGGCCGTGATATCCAGAAAAGACACACAGCCATAGATATTCCCTGACTTAAAGCGCCCGGGGCTCCTGAAATCAAACCCCGGCGGCGCAACAAAATCCCTTTCCGTCCTCCCCGACCGCTTTAAATCCTCATAGGAAAACCGGAACGGCTCCATACTGTCCTGATTGAAATACTCGTGGAGCACACAAAGACGTTCCTTCCCGTCCATCACCCTTACCGCCGTTCCGATGCCACGCAAATTTCTGATAATCCCCGCTTCGATTCCCGCAAGCCTGCTCCGGGCCTCCTTATAGTTTTCCGCCTCTATCCCAAACACAAGATATTTTGACTTGATGACGCCATTATTGCCCCTTGTCATCCTGTTTTTCAGCATCCGTGAAAACTCCCTGCGGATATCGTCAAAACCGTCCTCCTTTGCCGGAATATGAATCCTGCGCACCAGAACCTCCTCGCTGACCTTACGGTTAAATAAAAAGAGCTGGAATTTTATTCCCGGCTCAAAATAATTGATTAATTCACTGTATGCCTGCAGAACGTCCCCCTGCTGGGGGGCGTCCAGTAATTCATAATTGATATCATAAAACTCAACCATCTTTGTATAAAATGTATCGGTTACTTTACAGATGCCGTTTTGATAGAGCCTGCGGAAAGTAATCGTCTCCTGTGCGGTTTCCGGCACTTTCCTGCGCTTTTCCCCTCCCGCAAGGATACGGCGCAGCTCCTTTATGCGTTTTTTTTCCAAAGCGGTGAGCCTGCCGTCCTTTTTCCCTCTTTTCCTTTCTTTCAAGTCTACAAAGCTCCTTTCTTAATTTTTCCCTTTCCTCCAATGTCCTGTAGAGGCTCTCCGACCGGTACGGCCTTATCCCCGGCGTTAA
>OFFJ01000922.1_pt1 | contig 22975 bp, 19 predicted proteins | sample 1521261 | NCBI WGS metagenome assembly OFFJ01 (sample SAMEA3504122, study PRJEB24116) | mouse gut metagenome | biome: mouse gut; feature: mouse-associated habitat; material: faeces | place: Denmark | collected 2011 | reverse complement strand
TTTCCATAATATCTGTACCGAAAGGTAATGTAACCCAAATATACATACCCCCGTCAGGCGACGAGAAGTTTACCTTTTCCGGAAAATACATACCCATACTTTTTTCCATCAAAAATAATTTTTGAGCATAAACGTCACATATTTTTCGTATCCATTCATACATATCATTTTCTTCAAAAATTTTCCACAAAGCATGTTGGATAATATTTGTAACGCCATTTGTACTTACAGCTTTAATTGGTATAACCCTTTGTATAAAGTCTTTATTTGCTACCATGAATCCTACTCTCATTGCCGGAGCAATCAACTTAGACATTGAACCAATATATATAACTGCCCCCTCTTTATCAAATTCCTTAATATGAAGTATCCTTTCATTCCGATAGCGTAATTCTCCATATGCGTCATCTTCTATGATTACCACTTGATATTTAACTGCTAACTTATACACTGCCTTTCGCTTTACTAAAGACATTGTAATACCAGATGGATTTCCGAAATTAGGTACCGTATAAAATAACTTTGCTCCCTTTTTCATTGCAAGTTCTAGTTCATTCAAGTCAACGCCATCATTGTCCAAATGGACACCTATTATCTCAGCGCCTTGTATTTGAAATGATTTAATTGCATTAACATAACTAGGCACTTCTACAATAATCTTATCGCCTGGTTTAATAAGAGCCGAACATGAGAGATAGATTGCTTCCACAGCGCCATATGTAATAATCAAATCATCTGTTTCCTTTACTGTATCCCCTTTTTCATTTATAAACTTCTTAAGCGTCTTTCTAAGCGGCATATATCCTGCATGTGCTCCATACTGAAAAAGTTCTTTATCTGCTTCTACCATCGTCTGCGTCAAATATTTTTTAATCAAACTATCTTCAAATACCTCTGTTGATGGATGCCCACTGGCAAAATTAATTATTTTTTCTCCCGGTTTGAGATTTTGTTTTGCCAAGTTAAACATTTCTCCCATTGCGGCCTTTTTTGCATCACGGACTTCATTTCTAAATTGATATTCCATAACTATTACTCCCGTTTATCTGCCTCTATTATTTCGTACATAATAGGCTTTGAAATCTGCTTTCCTGCCGGTATGCTTTGCACATGATTATCCGGTCCGCTACAATAATTACATCCCTCTAACCACAAACGCTCCTGCAATTTTTTTAACTGTTGTCTCAATTTCTCTTTTGTTCCAGTCCAATGCTGTAAATCAACATAATCTTCCTTAACATCCGGCATTGCCTTTAAATTCATTGCATGTGCAGCTCTGGGACATCTGTGCAGTTGTCCTTTTAAAAATGTATATCCGTTTCTTTCAAAACACCTGGAAAATATCTTCTTTTTCTGCTCTGACGAATAGCCTCTAAACTCGACTCCCCCCGCATCCTGCCATGCATCATATTCTCTGACAAAATACTCAATGTGATGTTTATCCAATACAGGGAGTAGTTTATTCAATTTCTTTTCATTAACTTTATAATTTGAGATATGCACTTTTACCTTTTCTCTTTGAAGCGCCTTTAAAATAGTGTCATTGGGTATAATTGTACCATTAGTATAAACTGAAATACTCTGAATCTTATCACTATCATGATACCATTCAATTACCTCATTCATTTTACTATTCATAAACGGCTCCCCGCCTAAAATCCTCAGTTCTGCAATATAATCTACTGTTTCCATTAAAAGATCAAATGCTATTTTGTATTTATACAAATCTATATCTTGTGGTTTTTGATAATATTGCATTAAATGAGAGCAATCTTTACATTTTAAGGAGCAGCGTTCTGAGACTACATACTGAATCCTGTTAAAAATCACCTTCTCTTCCGATTGGTTCCGGACAATATTCAAATAGTTCCATCTATTGTCATATATTTCCTTTGCACGATTTGATAAAATCTCCTTAGGGAGTTCCATATTCAGCAATTCAGACATATCAAACAGATTGTGACAACCTATTTCTTCTAATTCTTTTTTTATTTCATAAAAAAAATCTGCAGAAGCAATAATTATGTTCGCTTGTATTAAACCAGCCAAACATTTTGGTTGAATTACTTCTACTCCAAGATATTTTTTCCTGCTTTCTGACTTATCACAATAATAATTGGGAAAACATCCTATTTTTTTCAATGCAACATATGCTAATTCCCCATAAACGCTCGCCCCATAAATAATAATAGGCTCATCTTTAATATAGGTATTTCTATTAAAACTAACTGTAGTACTCATTATTTTTCCTGCCTATTCTCATCAACAGCCACTTCGCCTATTCTCCGCCATCCTAACCCCAGCAAATATCGCATCTATCATGCTCTCTTCATTCGCCCGGCCTTCCCCTGCCTTGCCAAACGCCGTACCATGGTCTACGGACGACCGTACAATCGGCAAACCTATCGTACAATTAATTCCGCTCACCGAATTATATTTATTTTGCAGATGATCATAATTAAATCCATTCAGTTTCAATGGGATATGCCCCTGGTCATGGTACATGGCGACAACGATATCATACTGCCCGGACTGGCACTTTACAAAAACGGTATCCGGCGGCTCCGGCCCGTCGACCTGTATCCCTTCTTCCCTCGCCTGCTCTATTGCCGGGATGATTTCTTTCTCTTCTTCATTGCCGAAAAGCCCGTCTTCGGAGCTGTGGGGATTCAGTCCTGATACTACAATCTTGGGATTCTCATAACCCAGTTCTTTCATCCCGCGTTCTGCAAGCTTAATGACTTTATACACCCGCTCTTTCGTCACTCTTTCACATGCTTCTCTTAAAGAGCAATGTGTTGACACATGAATGACATGAAGATATTTGCTGGCAAGGAGCATCGCAAAATCCTTTGTTCCTGTATATTCCGCGAATATCTCTGTATGCCCGTCATAAGGAAGTCCTGCCATCCTCAAGGATTTTTTATTGATTGGCGCTGTTATAACAGCCTCGACCTTTTTCTCCATCGCAAGACGAATGGCATCCACGATATACTTAAATGATGCTTCGCCGCATTTCGCATTATTTTTCTTATATTCCCATCCGTTTTTTTCAAAAAGGCGAAAATCAATAAAATCAATCTCGCCAAATTTTCCTTCCGCGTCATCAACATTTTCGATTTCATGCAACTGCAGCGGCAAATCGCAAAACTCTAGCGCATCCTCTAACACCACGCGGTCGCCCATAACAATCGGCATGCATTTCTTATAAACTTCCACATGACATAAAGCCTTTACAATAATCTCCGCCCCGACTCCTGCCGGGTCGCCCATTGTGATTGCCACTTTCATTCTTGGTTTCATATATTATCTCCATTCATAATCTTCTCGCGGATATCCGTCGTTGATATCCCCTTCGTATACGGAACATACACAACATCCACCTTAAATTCTGCGAGTACTTTCTCAAAATTATTCCAGCGTTCCGTTCCTTTCCAGTCATCCCCGATAAAAACCACATCAAAATGATACAGCTCCCATAGTTTCAGCTTATCGCGGAAACGATTAATCTCAGCTCTGTCAACACCTTTGATTGATTCAATAATCCGTTTCCGGTCATCTTCGTTGATAATTGGTTTGTGATGTTTATACTCCTCCACCACATCATCCCCATGCACTCCGACTATCAGGTATTTACAATACTTCTTTGCCGTCTGAATCATATTGAGATGACCGACATGGAACAAATCATATACTCCGTCCGTATATCCTGTCTTATATTTCTTTCCTGTTTCCAAACCTTATCACCTCTCAGGCAATTTTAATTTAGATACCGGATGCGTTTTTTGTTTCTCCGCCGGCGGCAATTTCATATAATCCCCATATTTCACCCGAAGATATCCGTCATAATCCTGCGCTCCCGGGAGCATCATGTTCCCAAACGGATATTTTGACAGCTGGGTATACCATCTTCTCTCATATCCATATACACCTTTCGGCGTAGGGAATGTCAGGATACGCACCGATTGCGTCTTTTTTCTTTGACATCTGTCAATAAAACGCTGATATCTTCTTATAATCATGTTCATCGGTATCCGTCTCATTATTTTATAGCCCAATCTCTTCCCCGAATTCTTTTCTGCCCTGCTGCCTACTTCCGACCAAAACAGCTTTCGGTATAAAAAGCATCGAAAGAAATGAACCCTCTTTGACATCCAGCCGTCTGGAACATTGTCAAACGGCATAAGGTCTATAAATATTCCCTGTTCATACGGCATAAACTCCTGATTCATCCGGACAAATTCTGTTCCCTTCCTGCGAAGCTTACCATACCCCCATCGGTATCCTTCCGTATCTCTCAGATCCTGCATATAATATTTTTCATGATTCAACTCTGTCTTACAGACCTCCCGAAACTTCTCGTATTCTGTCCTCAGAAAGCCAATATCCGCATCATCATCCCATGGGATGTAACCTTTATGGCGAATTGCTCCCAGCATGGTGCCGCCTACCATATTAAAATGAATATTACATTTCTTACAGATTCGTGTTACTTCCCTGATTAAGTCCTGCTGGACAGACTGAATCTGCTTTAATTCTTCATCCGAAATATAATACTGCTGTTTCTCATGTCCGTTCATAACTCTGCCTTTCATACCAATAAAAATCTGATGCAAAATATGACAATTCCATACTTTACATCAGATTCCTTCATTTCTATTTGATTTTTAATCATTTAAGCTGTTCACACCAGTTTAAAAATCGCAGCCTATCACACAACTACCTCCACAACCACCTTATCCCCAACCTTTACCGTCTTCATCCCTGTCTCTTTCTTCTTATTAAAGTTAAAGCTAAGCATATATCCTTTCTTCTGGCGGTAATAATCCAGATATTCCGCAAGTTGCTGCTCCCCGCGCTCATGATACTCGTTCCCATGCCAGATCTTCATCTCCACGATAAACTGCTCCCCGGCATAATCCACGATTACATCTGTGCGCCTTGCATCTCTTGTCTGCGCTTCAATATAATAATTTCCCTTACCATTTATAATCGGTTTCAAGTACAGCAGAAAAAACTTGCGTCCATACATTTCAATGAATTTGTCATCATTATCAGTGTATATATCTGTAAAATACTCCACAAACTTTTCCAGCACCTTTTCCATATCAAGCATCCCGCTACGGACAAAAAGACTGCCTTCTCTTTTTGCCGCCCTGCTCATCACGCTTGACAGCTCTTCCTCTGACAAAAAGTAATTGTAAAGCCGCGTCTCAAAGATACGATTCGCCACCTGCACACTCCCGTTATCGTCAACTGCATAGCCAAACATACACGCAAGCTCAATCGCCCTGTTGTCCGGATTATAAGAAATTCGCTCTCCCTGAAACAACGTCGTATACAGCATCTGCCTCAAATCAGGATACTCCCCGACATGCCGCATCATACTGCCAAACAGCGGGATATTTGCATTTAACAGCATTTTTACCGCTTCTGCGATTCCTTTTTTATTCCACACGCTTGAAACATCTTCAAACCCTTTCCTGTCAGGAATATCTTCATCAAGATATTTACATATCGCTGAGACAAGATACGGATACCCGGAAGTATACTGGTATATCTCCTCTGCGACCTCCTGAATATTCATCCCTGTCCGGTGATCCGTTTCGTACTCCTCCAGCATATCTGTAATCTGCGCCGCTGAAAAGCTCATATCGACCTTAAAATCCGCTGCAATATTCCACGGACTGTTATACTGATGTTCTTTGTCAGGGCGTATCTTCAATTTCAAGTTTTTAACATCATATACTCCTGCAAGAATTACTGAACGAAATATAGACATTTCCTCCTTATTCAAATAATATCGGCGGAGCTGTGCCAGAAAATCTATAAATACTTGATTATTTGATGCACTATCAACCTCATCAATTATCATAACAACCAGCCCAGAATACATCGCGCAAATCCTGCTGAGCCAAACAAACAGTTCACTCAATATCCTGCATTGTTCTTGACTTTCCTGAAGTTTATTGAATATATTATTATCCACTGTTCCCTGTCTTTTAAAAGACTCTGTAAACATCCGCGCAAACGCTCTTGTAAATGTATATTCATCACGGTACTCTTCTGTACTGATTCCCTGAAAGTCCATGGATACAACGATATAGTCTTCCTTCAGATACTCTTCCAACGCTCTGAGTGTCGTTGTCTTGCCATACTGCCTTCCTCTGTTGATGACAAAATATTTCCCGCGGTCCACATATAGTCTCTTAATCTTTTCAAGCCTGCCGTCAAGCCGCACCATATAATGTTCTCTCGGTTTACATACGCCTTCTGTATTAAAATACCTCATTATACACTTACACCTCCCCGTCATACAACAATATCCTGAACAGCTATACCCATTCTATCATTGCACTCAGGTTCTGTAAAGAAAGCACGTCATAAAATCTAATGTAAAGTATGAAATTGTCAAGGTTCAATCATCTATCTATCATCCAAATATAAGGTAATTACCATGCTCTATATCAAATAACATTCCGGCTCATTCAATATGATATCCGTAATCCCCTGCCGCTCCAAAGCCTCCATATCAAGCTTTGTCCCTGTAGGTTTCTCCGGATAGAGATGTCCTCCCATCCATGCCCGCACGGGATAGTCTTTTAACTCTTCCCTCGGCAAGTCCATCGCCCTCCAAAATGGATGGAGGGCATCCGCGCCTACCCCTCTTAACTTGTACAGGCAGTCAGACACCTTCGAGTCCAGCATCCCCAGCTCCGCGTCTGGCTCCAGCATCCGCAGCTTCACCAAAGACTTTGCAGAGAACGAGGAATACAAAACCCACCTCTCCAGTCCTCTACGCCGGATCAATTCCACAATCTTTTCTTCCATCCCGTCATAGGAATACACACTGTTCTTTAATTCTATATTCAGCCTTAAGCCCGCCCTTAAGTCTGGCTCCAACAAATCCAACACTTCTGTAATCGTCGGAATCTGCTGGCTTTTGTGACTGTCCGCATAGATATGGAGCCTTCGGATTTCCGAAAGAGTGTAATCCTTTACAAAACCAATCCCTTCCGTCGTCCTGTCCACGCTCTCATCATGGATGACGACCATCTCCCCATCCTTTGTCAACTGGATGTCCAGCTCAATCCCTGTTAAGCCTTTTACTGCCGCCGCTTTTTCAAATGCAAGCAGCGTATTCTCAGGATACCGCTGGCTGCATCCTCTGTGTGCCCATAGTTTCACTCTATCGCCCTTCCTGTCTGAGGAATCTTTCCATAATATCTGCCATTGCGATGGAATCTCCCCTCGTCAGTTTAAAATCACTGTTCTTTCTTCCATTTATCATATTTACGAAATCTTTAATTTCATACCGAAGCCCCTCCTGTAAAAAACGTTCAGAATATTTGTCAACTCTGGACGGATCTTCATAATGCACTTCGAAATATGTCGTCTTCCACCATGGCGCTTCCGCAACAATATATCCTTCTGTACCGGCTATCAAAAGCCTTCCCTCTGATTTCACCCCAAGCCCGCAAGTTGCCGTCGCGATTCCGCGCGGAAAGACAAATGATGCTTTAGTGAAGATATCCAGCCCGTCACTGTTATGTACCGCATCAAATCGGACGTCTTCATATTTATGACCAAAAAGCTTTATAATCGGCAGCATACAGTAACTGCCAAGCTCCGTAAAACTGCCGCCATATTTTTTATCCGTAAGCTCCCGGCTGGATATATCCTCAAGCTTGGTAAAACATGCATCTACATACCGCACGCTCCCGATGACGCCGCTGCCCGCAATCCCTAAAAGTTTCTCGAACCCAGGGCAATATGCCGTCTTAATCCCTTCCATAAGGATAAGGCCATGCTCCTTCGCATATGCGAAAAGCTCCTCTGCCCTCGCTTTCTCAAGAGCAATCGGCTTCTCGCACAACACATGCTTTCCCCGCTCAAGCGCCGCCTTTACATACCCGTAATGGGTCTCATGGGGCGACGCTACATACACGGCATCCACATCCTGATAAAACGCCTCCGCATCACTGTACGCCTCTATCTCCCACTTATCTGCAAACCTTTCAGCGCTTTCCTTATGCGGGTTATATACGGCCTGCGTACTCACACCACTCACAAGTTTCGCCTCCGGCACAAAACGGTTGGCAATCCTGCCGGTTCCAACAACGCCAATGCGCTGGATATGCTGACGCTGCTCTCTGAGCATCGTGCTGGAGATATTCTTTGTCCTATCCAGATAGACTACCTCGCAGTAATCACCGATATAGTCAAAGACTCCCACCCAGTCAGAACCGACCGTGAAGATATCGACATGGTACTTCTGAATGTCACTGACCTTCTGCCCCAATGTCTCTTCAATGATAATCTCATCCACAAATCCGGTTTTTCTCACATTCTCCATACGGACAGGAAGAGGATCTACGACGTTGAGCTTTCCTCTCTCCATATCGTATTTCTCTGTCGTCACGCCGACGATCAGATAGTCGCCTAGTGCCTTCGCCCTCTCAAGCAGACGGTAATGCCCCTCATGGAAAAGGTCGAAAGTTCCATATGTAATTACCTTTGTCATGATTTCTTCCCTTTCACAAACTCATACACATTCCCGCCGCATGTTCCATTCGTATTGGCATTTATCTTTGCAAATGCTTTTAACTGCCTCTCTTTATCAAACAGATTCCCGGTTATACTATCATCAAGCAGGTCTTTCAGGGAGTTGAACGCGCTTTCTTTCAAGCAGTACTGCATCCACTCAGATTCCTCCGCAAACCCCGGTTCCTGTTTTATCACATCATCATAGTCATATGTGATTGGAACTTCCTGATACTCCTTCGTATCAATGTTGACATCAAAAAGCTTTCGCCCCGGCGTTTCCCATATCATGCACTCCGCGCTTCCCCTCTGGGAAAGCGGAATCATAAAACCGCTCTGGCCCCATGACAGAAAGTATCCATTCCTGCCTGCATATTCCAATGGCATCGGAGGCTCCCACTTTTTCATTTCCCCGGTTTCTCTGTCCAGGGAAAGATACATATTCCCCCAATGTGGAGAGAGTACGATATTTTCTCTGCCATCTTGCTTGGAAATCACGATATTTCCAAAGGGCCTTTCATTGCATTCGATTCCCTGGGGTAGCCTGACAGAACGGAAATCCAGCGGATAGTTTCCGTATTCTTTTACATCTCCGGTCTTTGGATTCCAGCGCGTTATCACCATCCCATTCAGCGGCAGGAGCCACAAGCTCTCCCCATCCGGCACCATCGTCATCGTTCCCAGATTGCTGGCTGAATGGCTACTCATAACCTTCCCTTCCATCGTGTCAACGTCTACGAACAGGAACTGATTGTCCTCCGGAGACGCAAAAATAAGTCCATTCCCATACTGGGTTACACCGCCTCTGCGCCATTCTCCTCCTATATTCCTCACCCAGAACTGCTGTATGCCGTTTATATATCCGATTCTTTCTGTTTTCATATCAAATCGGATAAGCTGTGAATTCCGGAACGGTAACAGGAAAAGATATCTTTCGTTATACCAAAAACCTGAAAATGCCCCGCTTTGCCCAAACTTTACCTTCAGCTCAATCCTCTTTATCTTCTTATCCTTAATAATCAATAAATGATGGGCATTTCCCGGAACTACATATATTTTACCTTTAATCTCAACTGCGTGAGTGTAATAACCGCCCCCGGAATAGCCGGTCCCAAGGTCCATGTAAAACTTATACCGGAAATCATCATTTTCGGAAAACCACAGCTGATTATCCCTGACCTGATATCTGGCTTTTCCCTGAAAGTCAATATAAGGGCAGACAATCTTTTCTCCCCGCCAGTCATCCTCTTCGGGAAGTGCATGAATATGATTGTTCAGGATAAACAGCGGTTTCCCCGCCACCCCGAACAATGACGTGACGCTTGTTCCGGAATCGCCTATGTAGACATCGCAGAGCGCTATCGTATCTTCAATATCAGGAGTCAAATCCAGGATACCGAACCCCTCTTCAATAAACCTGTTCTTCAGCTTGTCATATAGCGGCTTGTATTCTTTCCGCATAGAGTCAAAGGTGGACTCAAGCAGCGGGTGCGGTCTCCAAAGGAGGCATGCATCCTCCCTTCCGCGGAATGTGTCAAATACATACTCCATCTTTTTCAGGAAAGCTTCTGTATTTCCCAGCATTCCGTTTATGCTTGTATTGTAAAAATACACCTTTTTTCCCGCCATCTTCTCACGCCATTCTTCCGGCGGCTTGGGCGGATTCTGGCATTTATGTATGACGCTGTCAAACTTTGGAGAACCCAGCGGGAGAAACTTTTCATCCGGAATCTCCGGGTCGAAAAACTTTCTGTACTTCTCCGACTGTATCACAATATAATCCGCATTCATATATGCCGGACACAGCGCCTGTCCTTCGCTCATGCCGCCTGTCGTAGAATAATAAGGTATATATACTAAACAATCTGTAAACTTTTTCAGATTTTCCGAATAGAAAAACGGATGTATGCTTGTAACATAATTCATATTATCATAAGGATTATGTATGAATATCATATCCGGACGGTGCGCGTCCAAATCATACTCCTCATACTTTATTATCGGCACATACTCGGGATAACTTGCGCCTTCATAATGCATTTCTTTAAAACTTCCGTCCGGGTTCCTGTCATAATATGGAATCGGAATTACATAAGCGTCACAATCCGGGTCTGCATCCGCCGCCATCCAGACGCTCTCCAGCGAATCCCACATAGATGCTTTGTAAGGCAAAAACACAGCTTCCCGCCTGTACCTGATATCATTCCTGACACTGTTTTCCACTTTTACAATTGACTTGTTTAACAACTTGTATATTTTATTGGGGTTGACTTCAGGATTTTGCGACACCTCTTCATATGCCTGATAAGCCGACTCGCAGTATTCCTCCAGGCACAGCACGGTGCGAAAGCCTTCGCCCTCCGAATCTTCAATCATGTCTCCCAGCTCGATGGCTTTCTGCTGGCAAAGGGCAAGCGCATCCATTACGGCTTGCTGCATACTTTGTCCACAGCCCTTTTTAATCTCTTTATGAATTTCCGATATTCCATTTAATAATTCTTCTACCTGTCTTTTCTGGGCTTTTCTCATGTCTTATACCCTTTCCGTTTTCCCGAATATAAATATAGATTTCTATACAAAAATAGGCTCAATAAATATGGCTGCCATATCTATCAAGTCAAAACAATCTGCCTTTCTTAAGTACAGAACAAGTATAATTCATCTCATAAAATATGTCAAGGTTATCCGCTTACCGCGAGGAACTCCGCCCTCCCGTGCAGCTTTCCTTTTGACTCTGCCGGAAAGAATATGCAATCCCCCTTAAAATACGGGAAAGGCTTATTTTCCCCGCAAAAAACCGTTCCGCAGCCACCGATGCAAAGCAGCACTCTAAAGGAAATGCTGTCTGCCTCATATTCCACTAATTCCCTGCACCGCTCTGTATTAAGGAGCATCCTCTGCACTTCAAAATGGCTGCACCTGCACAAAAACTCAAACGCGCAGCCAGGCTTATATCTCAATACACGCAAGGGCTGCCTTGGCTCCTCATTTCCGCCCAAATCCGCCACGTCCAAAGCCTTGTCTATATGCAGCTCCCTCTGTTTCCCATCCCTTCCCGCGCGGCCATAATCATACAGGCGGTAAGTAAGGTTGGAGCTTTCCTGTATCTCTGCGATAAGCACTCCTGCCCCGACTGCATGGACCAGACCTGCCGGGATGTAGAACACATCATCCTTTTTAACCGGAACACGCAGCAAATGTTTCTCTATGCTCCCCCGTTCGATGCTGTGCCTCAGTTTCCCCCTGTCAACCGCATGGTGAAAGCCGTACAAGAGCGCAGCGTCCTTTGCAGCGTCGAGCACATACCACATCTCGTTTTTCCCGCGTTGTCCATTCTCATGAGAAAGCGCATACACATCATCAGGATGCACCTGTACAGACAGATCTTTTTTCGCGTCAATCAGCTTAATCAGTATCGGCAGCCCGCCCGGCTCCGGATGCGTACCCAGATACGAAGGATGCGCTGCCAGCACTTCTGAGAGCAGCGCTCCTTTATGCCTGCCGCTCGCCACTGTACTAACACCGTCCGGATGGGTGGAACATTCCCACGTTTCCGCCAAAGGCTCCATATCGATATTCTTGGCAAAATCATCATTCAGCCTCGTACCGCCCCACAGATAATCTTTGGCTGCCGGTTTTAAGAGGAACGGTTCGTTAATCAAACGGGTATTTTTGTTTATCATCTACACTAATCTCCTTGCCAAGCTGCACTTCTATAAGCTTAAGCTTTGTGTCCGCAATAACCCTATGACGGCATCCTGCCTGCATGGCAACCACATCTCCCACTGTCACTTTCTGCTCCATGCCGTCAACAACCGTGCGGCCTTCCCCGCTGATGACCGTCCACACCTCATCCCGGTTCCTATGACTGTGATAGTTCATCCGGCATCCCGGGTTCAATGTTACCTTGATAGTCATACTCTCATTTTCCACGTCAAGAACACGAAAGCTCCCCCATGATTTCTCCGCGAACATCACCTGCTGGCTGATTTCATCAATATACGGCTTGATGTAGCTGGACTGTTTCTTATCAGAAACAAGGATTCCCTCCGGGGACACAGATATGACCACATCCGAAAGGCCCATAGCTAATATCGGCACATTCAGCTCGTTAATAACATGCACATTCTGGCAGGTATTTCCTATGATCGCATTTCCTACATTGTTTTCCCCCATCGCTTCTGTCAGCGTATTCCATGTACCCAGATCCTTCCACTGCCCCTCATAACGCATTACCTGGATGTTCTCTTCCTTTTCCACTACCGCATAGTCAAAGCTGATTCTGTTAAGTTCACCGTACTTTTCAAAAAGGTCTGCGTAATCTTCAAAATCAATAAGCTCATGCGCCTTATCCAGCATATAATTCAATCTACAGGCAAATACGCCCCCGTTCCAAAGCGCCCCCCGGGCAATGTACCCCTGTGCAGTTTTTTCATCCGGCTTTTCCTTAAAAGAGGACACCCTGCTGATACGGTTTTCATCTGCAGGAATAATATATCCATATTTTTCGCTTGGATATGTAGGTTCGATTCCCATGAGCACAAGGTTTGATTCTCCCTTTGCCGCCTGTCTCCCCAATTCCTCTATCGTCTTAAAATAACCGTCCTCTACATATGGGTCTACAGGACATATTACGACAGGCTCATCCCCTGATACACCCATAACATCATGCAAATATGCCGACGCAAGGGCAATCGCCGGAAAGGTGTCGCGTCTGCATGGTTCCACGGAGATTCCTATATTCTCCCCAAGCTGATTTCGGATTGACGATACCTGAGCCTTCGACGTAGCAATCGTTACATTCGCTTCCGGGTCTGCCTGTTTTATCTGCCGGTATACCCTTTGCAGCATAGATTCATAACCGCCATCCTCTGTTTTAAATATCTTGATAAACTGCTTTGACCGGATGTCATTGGACAGAGGCCAAAGACGCTTGCCGGAGCCGCCCGACAGCAGAACAATATTCATCGCTTTCTCCCTACCTTTCAACCCTTGCTGTATGATTTAAGAAATCTTCGTAACTAAGCCGGATTCCCTCCTCAAGCTCCGTCCGGTATCTCCAGCCAAGATTCCCGGCCTTTCTGACATCCAAAAGCTTTCTCGGGGTTCCGTTTGGCTTGCTTGCATCCCACAAAATCCGCCCCTTAAAACCTACCGTCTTTGCCACAAGCTCCGCTAAAGCTTTAACCGTAATCTCCTTTCCCGTTCCCGCATTCACCGTTTCATTTCCGCTGTAATGATTCATCAGAAATACGCACAGGTCTGCAAGGTCGTCTACATAAAGAAATTCCCGCAAGGGACTCCCGTCCCCCCAGCATGTAACAGAAGGACGCCCTGCCTCCTTCGCCTCATGGAATCTTCGAATCATAGCAGGAAGTACATGGGAATGTGTCGGATGGTAATTGTCATTCGGGCCGTACAGATTTGTTGGCATAACAGATATGTAATCCGTACCATACTGCCTGTTCAGGAACTCGCAATATTTCAGGCCGCTTATCTTAGCCAATGCATACGCCTCATTTGTTTTTTCCAGTTCCGATGTCAAAAGGCAGCTCTCCGCCATCGGCTGCGGCGCCATCCTCGGATAAATGCAGGAGCTGCCTAAAAATTCCAGCTTTTTACAGCCATTTTCCCACGCAGAGTGGATGACGTTCATCTCAAGAACCATATTGTCATACATAAAATCCGCCGGAGCGCTGTTGTTTGCCTCAATCCCCCCTACTCTGGCAGCCGCAAGAAACACATACTCCGGCCTTTCTTCTTCAAAAAACTTCTCCACTTCCCCCTGCCTGCAAAGGTTGAGTTCCGCATGGGTGCGGACAATAATATTTTCATACCCCTGCCGTTTAAGTTCTCTTACTATCGCAGACCCAACCATCCCGAGGTGTCCTGCCACATATATTTTCGCATTCTTCTCCATCATGATATCAATACCCCTTCTGCATTTTGCGCCTCCGCCGCCATGTCATGCTCTACCATAAGCTTTACAAGCTCCTCGAAACTGGTCTTCGTCGGATTCCACCCAAGCTCCCTCTTTGCTTTACCAGGGTCTCCCAAAAGATTGACTACATCCGTAGGTCGGTAAAACCCGGGGCTTACCTCAACAAGCACCCTCCCTGTTTCTTTGTCTATCCCTTTCTCATCTATGCCATTTCCAACAAATTCCAGCTCAATACCGGCATAATGAAACGCCAGCCCGCAAAATTCACGGACAGAATGCTGCTCTCCTGTAGCAATGACAAAATCTTCCGGCTTATCATTCTGGAGAATGAGCCACATGCACTCTACATAATCCTTTGCGTAACCCCAGTCGCGCAGAGAATCCAGATTCCCCAGATATAGCTTATCCTGCTTGCCCTGACTGATACGGGCGGCCGCTAACGTTATCTTTCTTGTCACAAACGTCTCCCCGCGGCGCTCCGATTCATGGTTAAAAAGAATCCCCGAACAGCAGAACATCTGATATGCCTCCCTGTACTCTTTTGTAATCCAGAACCCATACTGTTTTGCTACGGCATACGGGCTGTACGGGTGAAACGGCGTATCCTCGTTTTGAGGCACTTCCTCTACCTTGCCGAAAAGTTCCGAAGTAGACGCCTGGTAAATACGGCATTTATCTCCTAAGCCGCATAGCCGGACCGCCTCCAGAATACGCAATACTCCTATGGCATCTACATCTGCCGTAAACTCTGGAACATCAAAGCTCACCTGTACATGGCTCTGAGCCGCAAGGTTATAGATTTCATCCGGCCGGACGGTACTGATTACAGACATAATGCTCATAGAATCTTCCATGTCTCCGTAATGCAGATGGAAATTGGCCATTCCTTCCATATGCGCAATCCTCTCATGGTAATCTACAGAACTGCGTCTTAGCATCCCATGCACCTCATATCCCTTCTCCAGCAGAAATTCCGCAAGATAAGAGCCGTCCTGTCCTGTAATTCCTGTAATTAAAGCTTTTTTCATCTCTGTCTCTCCTTATCATATCAATCAGACATCCTCATGCACGCAAACAAGATTCTCCTGTAGACGAATTTATTTTATCACAGGGATATGTACGATTTACATTCACAATATTGACATCTTCTTGCACGATATTGGTATGTGTGTTACGATGAAATTCAAATTTATAAAAAAGGAGCTTTTATAGAAATGCCAAAAGATAACACCCCTCTTTTTCACGGCGATATTATAGAAGGCAGCCGGATTCTTTATACAGCATCTCCTTTTGCAAAGGGAAGTCTTACCTATTTACAGGAGATTGGCTATCTCAAGGCAAGAAAACCTCATGAAAGCAGCCGTACCTATCTGCCCTCTTATCTGTTCTTCATGGTACTTTCCGGCTCCGGAACGCTAGATTATCAGGAAGAGAATTACAGACTTACCGCTAAAGACTGTGTATTCATAGATTGCACAAAACCATATTCCCACAACACTTCCGATGATTTGTGGGAACTTGCATGGATTCACTTTAACGGTCCCACTATGCCGGGCATCTATGCAAAATATCAAGAACGGGGCGGACTTCCGGTCTTTTGTCCAAGACAGAAAGACAGCATGAAGGCTTTCAGCCTGTGTTTGAAAAATATATATGAGACAGCGGACTCCTCCGATTATATCAGAGATATGAAAATCAATGACGGGCTGGCAAAAATCCTCTCTCTCATCATGGCGGAGAGCTGGCAGCCGGATATGCAGCGCAAAGATACAAAAAGACAGAACATTATACAGATACGCAGTTATCTGGACGAGCATTTCACAGAAGCTATATCCCTTGACGCCCTTGCAGACATGATCTATATCAACAAATACTATCTGGTAAAAGCATTCAAGAAGCAGTTTGGCCTTACCATAAGCCAGTATATACAGCAAAAACGCATTACCCACGCCAAGCATCTGCTCCGATTTACAAACAGATCTGTAGAATCCATCGGTGCAGAATGCGGCCTGGAACAGCCGCATTATTTCTCACGCATATTTAAAAAGGTAGAAGGGATAACCCCCAGCCATTACCGCGAGATGTGGCAGACGCATAAATAACCGCATATATCAAAAAAGTACCATAAGTTAATGGCACTTTTTTTGATGAAAAAATTACAAGATAACATAATCTATAAAAGTATTGTATCTTAATCGATCCAAAACTCCTCAATTTTTTGCTCTGCGGTTTCATGATCCAGATCAAATTTACCAGCCAGCTTTTGTAAAACATCCAATTTTGGAATGCCAAATTCCTGACCATTTTCAATAAAAGTTCTAATCTGCAGCACCTTTTTACCGCAAAATGCAAAGCCATATTTCCGGATATTATTTGGGGGAATCCCTTTTGCTTTAAGAGCCGCCGCATAATTTTTGTCTTTAATCCGCTTTAAAGCCGCATTTACTGTATCGGAAAGTTCTTTTTCATCCTCCGGATCCTGTACCTTAAATTCCAGAATCATCGCGTCGTCCCCTTGATTCCTAGGTTCCAGCAGCACGTCATATCTTCCAAAACCACTCTCCCGGTTAGATGTTATGATATATCTTTGGATAACTCCACAATCAATCCAAGCACGAAGCCGCGAAAAAACCGTTCCGGCTCAGCCGCAGAAGGTTTCTTTCCGGTGTCAAAATAACTGAAAATTTCTGACGTCATCTTATTCATATATATATTCATCAATTTTAAATCATTCTGCAGCAGCATCTGTATGAAGCCATTATAATTCGTAACTGTGCGGCGAAACCACCCCCGGACCATCTTCTGAAACATTACCCTGACCTCAAAGTTCGTTAACTCTAACGTATACTGCGGCTTCCAACCGCCATACTCATCCGCAAGCACCTTATAATCCTTCACTTTCAAATATCCGCTTGCAAGCAAAAGACTCCATATTGCCTGCCCGTCACTTTCCAGTTGATCATAAACAATCTGCTCGTCTATCTCCGCAGTCAATGTGCCGCCGCATAAAAGCTTTTCAAATACCTATTTTAGCTTCGGCTCGCCTTCCCGAATCAGCTTTCCGGCCAAATTGTTAGAGCTGGTATTCGTCCAGTACGTGTCCAATACGCCTGTATCAAGATAATTAATAATAGACCACGGATTATATATATCTGTTATATTGCCAAATGTAAATCCATCGTACCAGTTTTTTATACTTTGTTTTTCGCTGGATAAACCAAATTCATCTAATGCCTCAAATACCTCACTTTCCGTAAATCCAAAGCAATTTCCATATTTTGTAGATGTAGTCGTTACTACTTTTAAATTATTCAAATCCGAAAAAATCGATTCCTTACTGACCCTTGTAATCCCTGTCATAATTGCCCGCTCTAAATACGGATTTGTCTTAAATGATGTGTTAAACAAGCTTCTTGTAAATTCAACAATCTCACCCCAATATCCATACCTGTACGCCTCCTGCATCGGTGTATCATATTCATCCAAAAGGATAATAACCTTCTTGCCATAGTAGCGATACAGATAATCCGAAAGTATCTTCAAAGACAATGTCGCCATATAATCTTACATATCTTTTTGCGCGCTCCTTCAAATGTCGGTTCCTTGATGTCTGAAAAACTCAGCGCTATTACAGGATATGTTCCCTGCAAATCCTGATATTTCTTATCTTTCCATATGTCCAGCCCTTCAAATAGTTCCCCCCGTCCTTCATATTTGCAGGAAAAAAACTGCTCAATCATACTCATATTCAATGTTTTTCCGAAACGCCTCGGGCGCGTAAACAGATTCACATACGCCTGAGATATTATACTCTATTTGGCGCAAATAATCCAGCTAAGTTTATTCCATAGGCAGGTATACATCGACACCCCAAATATCATAACACCAATCCGGCATTCTTTTTGATCCAATATAAGAAAACGAGCTCGATAAATGTTGTTCCCTTCTGGTATTACGCGGATAACTGTGCTATTATAATCTGTAGCAACTCGAAAATCAGACGCAAACCTGCGTCTCACCCGGCTTTCATACAGCCAAATATCCCGCCGCAAGATTCAAGATGCTTTTAACGGTTGTATTCTGGCTGCAGGAAAGGATAAACCATGCGTGAAATGATCAGCTTATTTGCCCTCTGCACCCCCATTGATACCGACACCGTCTGGGAAAACTGGTATCAGTTCTGTATGGAGCAGGAACAAAAACATAAGTTTGCCTTCTCCCATACGGCCTGCCTCACCGACAGCCTCCATCCGGACGGAATAAGAACCCGCAGCAGGTATCTTAAAAAACTCCGCTCCTGTATAGATCGTAAAGAGAATATATCTTTTATTGAATTTTATCTGCTGCCGGACCAATTCCGGCAGGCGGTTTTTGATTTTAAAATATACATGGGACTTTCCCTCGGCGGACAGGCACAAAGCCACGTTGAGATAACGGTTGAAAATCAGTTTCCGGAACATTTTGACTATCGGTATTGTTTAGATGCTCTCAGAAATTTTTTGACTGTCACAAAGGCAGAAGTGAATCTTTTGCCGCATAACCAAACTTTCAACTATAATATAAACTGCATTTTAAGCCAGGCAACCCCTTCAGAACGGGAAAAATACGGTGTTATTCAGAAGCTTTATGAACTCAAAACCGCACCATAAAATTTCCGGCGGATAAACGCCTTCGTTCATCCGCCGATTATTGACCATGACAGTCTATCTCCTCCCGAGCCGTATCACATTCCAGGAAGCCTTCTTTAAAACCGTCCGCAGTACCCCGCCGTCCATCGGAAGGTCCTTATCCCGCATGGGCTTCACCTTCTCCTCTGCCAGGGAATTTTCCGCTTTCAGGTCATCGGAGACAAGGACCAGCTTTTCCATCCCCTTCAGCTCCCCGAAACTCTTCACATCCATCGTCAGTTCCTGATCCTCCGACAGATTCCGGTTTACCGCAAAGACCGTAAGTTCCTCCTTTTCCTCCTCGTACACCGCGGCGCAAACCACATCGCTGACCGTACCGTGCCCGCTCGTTGCATGGGTTTTCGTATCTGTCACGGCTTTGATCACCGTCCCTCTGCCGTAGAGGGAAGCGTGCAGAAACGGATAGTAGATCGTCTGACACCATGCGCCGCCCTCCTCCGTCATAATCGGCGCAATCACATTCACAAGCTGTGCAAGACATGCGATCTTTATCCTGTCCGCATGGTTTAACAGCGTGATCAGCATCAGCCCCACCATCAGCGCGTCCTCAAAAGTATAATGATCCTCCAAAAGATGAGGCGCCTTCTGCCAGGGGCTGTTCTTTGTGATATCTTCTTCCTCAGCCTTGGAATGGAACCAGACGTTCCACTCATCGAAGCTCAAATACATTGTCTTTTTGCTTCTCTTTTTCGCCTTCACATAATCACACACCGAAAGCACCGTATGGATAAACTCCTCCATATCATCCGACTGGGCAAGATAATCCGCCGTATCGTTTTTCTCATTACCGTAGTACTGATGCAGAGAGAGATAATCCACATACTCATAATTTTCTCCAAGCGTCACAGCCTCCCACTGCGGAAATGTGGGTATATCCTTAAACGAACTGCCGCAGGAGACCAGTTCGATGGAAGGATCGATCAGTTTCATCGCCTTCCCCGTCTCCGCGGAAATCCGCCCGTATTCCTCCATCGTCTTTCTGCCAAGCTGCCAGTCACCGTCCATCTCATTTCCCAGACACCACAGCTTTATGCAATAAGGCTCCTCCACTCCGTGGCTTCTGCGGAGCTCACTGTACTTTGTGCCCGAAGGGTGGTTGCAGTATTCCAGAAGATTGCAGGCATCCGCCACTCCCCTCGTCCCCAGATTCACGGCCATCATAATCTCCGTATCCGCCTTCTTTGCCCATTTCGCAAACTCCCCCAGCCCGAAGGTATTAGGCTCCAGCGTCCGCCATGCCAGATCAAGCCTGGGCTGCCTTTCTTTCAAAGGTCCTACGCTGTCCTCCCAGAAAAAATTCGAGACAAAGTTTCCGCCCGGATAACGGACCACGGGAACTCTCAGTTTCCTCACCAGCTCAAGCACATCCTGCCTGAACCCTTCTTTATCCGCCGCCGGATGTCCCGGTTCATAAATTCCGCCGTACACCGCCCTTCCCAAATGCTCAATAAAGGAACCAAATATTCTCTTATCCACAGGGGCAACCCTGTACGCCTTATCTATGGTTATTTTCGTCTTTCTCATACCATCTTCCGTCCTTTCCGTATCAGCCTTTCCGATAGCCAATCTCCCCTGTAACCCATCATAGCATATCCCGTTTTGTCTGAAAACCGTTTTTATCCTGTTAAAAATCACATTTTCTTCTTGACATATATCGATTGCCGATATATTATATAGATAATCGATATATCGGTAATCTATTTATTCCGTTTCACCATTCATTGTATCAACAACTGAAACGGCAGACAGGAAAGCATTTTGCATGCATCTTCCTGATAGAAAAAGAAAGGAATCTATTATGGCAATTGACAAAAGTCTTATTTCCGGCAGTACGACCATGCTGCTTTTAAAACTTCTTTCGGAAAAGGATATGTACGGCTATGAAATGATCGAAGAACTGAAAAAACGCTCCGAAAATATCTTCGCCCTGAAAGCAGGCACTTTGTATCCGCTGCTCCACGGCATGGAGGACAAGGGGCTTTTAACCTGCTATGAGCAGGAGTTTCAGGGAAAAACCAGAAAATATTATTCCATCACGGGAAAAGGGCACAAAGAGCTTCAGACCAGAAAAAATTCCTGGCAGGAATATTCCCGTGCCGTAGCAGGCGTCCTGTGTTATGGCGTATAAGCAGGAGGAAAAAACGAGGTTGTGCCGGAGCGCACCCGGCATAGTCACATCCGGTGTAAAATGTGCGCAGAAATGAGGAAGCAATATGAACAGAACAGAATATTTGGAAAGCCTCACCGAACAGATCCGCAATAAATATGCAAAAGAACTGGTCCGGACGGAAATATGCGCCCATATCGAAGACCAGAAGGAGGCTTATCTTTTAGAAGGAAAAGAGGAAGAAGAAGCGGAAAACATGGCTGTCAGAGAAATGGGAAATCCCGTGGATACAGGGATGCAGCTTGATAAAATACACCGTCCGAAAACGGATATCTGGATGCTCGGCACCATGGCTGCACTGTCGCTGATTGGTATCATCATGCAGTCCATTATCTGCTCAAACAGCAGCAACACCATTATTTCAGATCATTATCCCGTCAGGACAATCCGTTTCAACCTGATCGGACTGTGTGTGATGCTGTTTGTCTATTTCGCGGATTACCGTATTCTCGGAAAGCACATACGGGGTATTTACGGGATTTATCTGATCTGCAGCATGGTCCTTTTGCATGTGCCGATATACCCGGCATACTCCTCTTACCTGACACTCGGACAGACGGTATGCTTTTTATTTGTCCCTTTATTTGCCGCGATCTGCTACCATTTCAGAGGAGAAAGGGGAAAGGGCATACTCAAGGCCATCGGCATCCTTTTCTTCCACATGCTTTTCCTCCTGTTTGCCGGTTACTATATATCCGCAGCAATGTTCCTTACTTTTATGGCATGTCTGCTCACCTTAAGCGGGGCGGCCTTCAAAGGCATCTTCGGCGGCAGAAGAAAACTGCAGACGGGCATACTCCTCTCTTTTATCGTCGGGCTTCCCGCTTTGCTCATCGGGGATGTCATGCTTTTTAACGGCCGCTTTCTGTCGCTGGCGGAATATCAGATCCGGCGAATCCAGGTTATTCTCTCGCCCTTTGGCCATGAAGATGCGATATCCTATCAGACTCTCCTGATCCGAAAGCAGCTTGCCGGTGCTTCCCTTCTGGGCGGAGGAAATATCGGGGAAATCGGCGAAATTTCCGGCGCATGGAGCGACTATGTACTGATCTGTCTGACCTCCTACTTCGGGCTTCTCATCGGGATAGCCGTAGTTGCCGCCATCAGCGCCTTTCTTGTGCGCTCCCTCCATATATCCTTTACGCAGAATAACCGCCTGGGATTTCTGCTGGGTATCTCCTGCAGCAGCATCCTGATCCTGAAGACCGTTATCTATATAGCGATGAATTTCGGTGCCGGACCGATCGTCGGAATCGACATGCCGTTTTTAACCTACGGCCTGAACTGTACCGTCATGAATTTCCTGTTTATGGGCATTATTCTCTCGGTATACCGGAATACGAATCTGTTGTCGGAGCTGAAAAATATGCCGCCCCGGTATCGGCTGAAACTGGAAAAAGCAGGCAGATCCTGAGACAATCGCCAGATGGCCGTGCAGGCACGTCTGCCTGACTCGTTGTCCTCCGGAATAAAGGGCTGTCGCAAAAGCAACAGCCCTCCGCATTTTATGAAATATGTTCTATTCATAAGAAGCTTCGCCGGTCTTTCTGTAAAACGTCAGAAGATACAGCCCGCACAATCCCACCAAGGCATAGAGAATACGCGAAAACCAGTTACTTCCAAATAAGAAGGACA
>OFFJ01000921.1_pt1 | contig 22983 bp, 18 predicted proteins | sample 1521261 | NCBI WGS metagenome assembly OFFJ01 (sample SAMEA3504122, study PRJEB24116) | mouse gut metagenome | biome: mouse gut; feature: mouse-associated habitat; material: faeces | place: Denmark | collected 2011 | reverse complement strand
CCCCGCCGATACTTCCTGGTATCCCGGCAGCAAACTCCATGCCGGAAAGCCCTTCTTTGTATGCCGCATATGAAACTTTGGAAAGAAGCGCTCCCGCCTGCGCCGTCACGTACTCTTTTGTGATACAAACATCCGCCAGTTGTTTTCCCATTTCTATTACCACGCCGCGGACGCCTTTATCTGCAACTAATAGATTACTTCCGTTGCCAATCACTGTTACCGGAACTTTATGGCTATGCAAACACCTCATCACTTCCGGGAGTGATTCTGCCGTCGGCTGCAATAATATATCTGCCGGACCGCCGACACGAAATGTCGTATGGCGGTCCATTGGCTCATTCTGTAATATTTGTTCTTTTTTTAATATCCGTTCTAATTCTTTTTGTACTGTTTCCACTCTGCTTTACGCCTCTTTTAAAAATGCCTGATACCCCAACAATGCCTCATATAAATCTACTTTACTGATAATTTCCCACGGCGCATGCATATTCAGTACCGCAACGCCGCTGTCAATGACCTGCATCCCATAATTTGCCAAAATATATGCTATCGTTCCGCCGCCGCCCTGATCGACTTTACCAAGTTCCGACGTCTGAAACGTAATCTTTTTCTGGTCTAATATATGACGGATTTTCGCCATGTATTCTGCATTTGCATCATTGGAGCCGCTCTTTCCCCTGGAACCCGTATATTTGTTAAATACAAGACCCTTTCCGAAATACGCTGCATTACGCTTTTCTGTTACCTCCGGATAATTTGGATCAAAAGCAGCGCTGACATCCGAAGAAAGCATACTGGAATTACGCATTGCACGACGCAGGGAAATTTCGGAATAGCCGCCCAAAAGATTCAAAATTTCAGCGACTGTATCTTCAAAAAACCTGGACTGCATACCCGTCGCTCCCACACTTCCGATTTCTTCTTTATCTACTAAAAGACAAACGCTGGTTTTTTCTGGTTTCTGCATTTCTAAAATCGCCCGAAAAGACGGATACGCGCACACCCTGTCGTCATGTCCATACCCCATAATCATGCTGCGGTCAAATCCGTAATCCCTTGCTTCGCCTGCCGGAACGACTTCTAACTCCGCAGAAAGAAAGTCCTCTTCTTCAATCTGGTACATATCCTTTAAAATACGCAGAATATTTTTCTTTACGGTTTCTTTGGCGTCTTCTTTTTCTTCTTCTGTTTTCAAAGGAATACTGCCGATTAAAAGATCCAGTTTTTCTCCTTCTACGACTTTTGCCGCTTTTTTCTCCAGCTGTTCTCCGGAAAGATGGATTAATAAATCACTAATTCCAAATACCGGGTCATTTGGCTTATCCCCAATATTTACCGTTTGTACTGTGCCGTCTTTTTTTGCAAAAACGCCATGAATGGCAAGCGGCATTGTCACCCACTGGTATTTTTTCACTCCGCCGTAGTAATGCGTATCAAACATTGCCATTTCCGTATCTTCATACAAAGGCACCTGTTTTAAATCCAGTCTCGGCGAATCTATATGAGCGCCTAAAATATTCATGCCCTTTTCCAAATCCTGCGTTCCAATGACAAAAAGAGCCATCGCCTTTCCCATTTGGCTGACATAAATTTTTTCTCCGGCTTTTACCTGGGTCCCTTGTGCCATCCGCTCTTCTAATGAAATAAACCCAGCCTTTTTTGCCAATGCTTCAAATTCCTGCACACATTCTCTTTCTGTTTTACATTTTGAAATAAACTTCCGGTAATCTTCCGCAAAATCCATTACATTTTTTCTGTCTTTTCCTTCGGGATATTTTTCCCAGATATTTTTTCTTTCCATAATAATACTGTTTCTCCATCTGCTTCTTTTATTTGATTATGATAAAATATCATAAAACCAGCTGGCATAAACCGCCTTCACATTCCTATCATCCCATTGCACAGCCGTGAATATACACGGCACCGCACTCTTTTTCCGGCAGATTCATCCTGCCTGCCGGCAAATCACGCCTGCGGGCAAAGCAGTCCATACATGCCCGCATCCGCTCCATGCCATCCATCACATGGACATTTATCAGGAATTATCCCTGGAGAGATTTTCCTGCACGCGCCTGCAAAGCTCCTGAGCTGCATTGTATCCCATCTTCTTCTGCCGGTAGTTAATCGCCGCCGTCTCCACAATGATTGCCAGATTTCGTCCCGGACGGATGGGGAGCTGATGGCATACGATTTTATTTCCCAGAAATTCCGTATACTCCTCTTCCATCCCCAGCCGGTCGTACTTCTTATCCTTATCCCAGTCTTCCAGCGTAATCACCAGATCGATATTCTGGGTTTCGCGCACACTCTGTACACCATACAGCGTCTTGACATCCACAATACCGATTCCCCTAAGCTCAATAAAATGCCTCGTGATATCCGGCGCAGTTCCTACCAGCGTCGCATCGCTGACCTTGCGGATCTCTACCACATCGTCGCTGACCAGACGATGCCCTCTCTTGATCAGCTCAAGCGCAGCTTCGCTCTTTCCAATCCCGCTCTCGCCCATAATCAGGACTCCGACACCATAGACATCCACCAAGACACCGTGGATTGAGATGCACGGAGCCAGTTCCACATTCAACCAGCGGATAATCTCCGCCGTAAACTGGGCTGTCTTCTTCTCCGTATTAAAGACCGGGATATTCGCTTCTTCCGCCATCTCAAGCAACATCTGTTCCGGCTTTAAACTCCTTGAAAATACAATACATGGAATGGGATAGGACAATAACTGGGTATAAATCTCCCTCTTATGATCCTCATCCATCTTTTCCAGAAATGTATACTCCACATACCCGATCAGCTGTACCCGGTCAGAATCAAAATGTTCAAAATATCCTGTAAGCTGCAGCGCCGGACGGTTAATGTCCGGTATCTCGATGGTCTTATCTCCGATATCCACATTAGGGGTAAGATTCTTAAGATCCATCTTCTCTACAACCTTCTTTAACTCAACTCTACCTGCCATAATCTTCTCCTTTCTTGGTAAGATTATATCACATCAATGGAAAAAGTCATAGACATCCTGTGCAGATTTTTCATTCATTGACGGAAGTTCCTTTAGCTCCTCGACCGTAGCATTCTTAATGGCGTCGATATTCTCGAAATGGCGCATCAGAGCCTTACGTCTTGCAGGTCCTACCCCTTTAATATCATCCAGAATAGAATGTACCTGGTTCTTTCCCCGCAGCTGCCTGTGAAATGTTATGGCAAATCTGTGGGCTTCATCCTGAATCCTGGTAATCAGCCGGAAACTCTCGGAATTCTTATCGATTGCAATCTCTTTATTCTGATAATATAACCCTCTGGTACGATGGTTGTCGTCCTTGACCATGCCGCACACAGGAATGTTAAGCCCTAGCTGATCCAATACCCTGAGCGCAACATTCACCTGTCCTTTTCCTCCGTCCATAAGAATCAAATCCGGGAATGCAGTAAATCCCCCTATATCCTTTCCTTCTTCCTGCTCCCGCATCCCATGCTCAAAACGGCGGGTCAGGACTTCCTCCATGCTGGCATAGTCGTCCGCCCCCTGAACTCCCTTGATTTTAAACTTGCGGTAATCATTGCGTTTTGGTTTCCCCCTCTCATACACCACCATAGAGCCCACCGATGCAAACCCGCTGGTATTCGAGATATCAAACGCCTCCATCCGCAGGATTCCCCTAAGTCCCAGCATTTTCTCCAGCTCCTTCACTGCCCCGATGGTCCTGCCCTCCTCGCGCTTTAGCCGTTCCTTGTCCGTACTTAATACAAGGGCCGCATTCTTACCGGCAAGCTCCACCAGCTTCTCCTTCGTCCCCTTCTTAGGAATCCGTAAATGTACCCGATGTCCCCTCCGATTTGTCAGCCACTCTTCGATGACCTCCATATCTTCCACAGTCTCCGGCAGCATCAGCTCGGCAGGTATATACGGCGTCCCTGCATAGAACTGCTTGATAAAACTGGACAGAATCTCGCTCTTTGTCTCTCCCTTCACGATTTTAAGATAGAAATGGTCCCTTCCAATCAACCTTCCGCCCCGGATGAAAAAAACCTGGACCACCGCATCCTCTTCCTCCACTGCCACGGCAAGGATGTCCCTGTCGTCTCCCGCCGTATCCGTGATTTTCTGCTTCTGGGCAATCTTCCGGACGCTGGCAAGCAGTTCCCGGTACTCGATTGCCTTCTCAAATTCCATGGCCTCCGACGCCTCCTGCATCTTCTGCTCCAACTCCTTTAAGATCACATCATAATTCCCGTTCAGGAAATGAACTACCTCCTGTATGGACTGACGGTAATCTTCCCTGGAAATATACCCCTGGCACGGCGCCTTGCACTGGTGGATATGGTAATTCAGGCAAGGTCTTTCCTTTCCGATATCCTTAGGCAGTTTCCGGTTGCAGCTTCGGATACAGTACAGTTTCCGTATCAGCTCAATGGTATCCTTAACAGCCCCAGCACTGGTGTAAGGGCCAAAATATTTTGCCTTATCCTTCACCATTTTTCTGGCCAGCATGACCCGCGGGAAGGGTTCGTCTACCGTCACCTTAATGAACGGATAGGATTTATCATCCATCAGCATGGTGTTGTATTTGGGGCGGTGTTCCTTAATCAAGTTACACTCTAATACCAAGGCTTCCAGCTCTGAATCTGTGACAATATACTCAAACCGGACAATGTGCGTCACCATCTGCTCAATCTTTGCGCCCTTATTGCGGCTGCTCTGGAAATACTGCCGGACACGGTTCTTTAAGCTGATAGCTTTGCCCACATAGATGATGTCGTCCCTTTCATCATGCATAATATATACGCCAGGTTTGCCTGGCAGCTTCTTCAATTCCTCCTGAATATCAAACATCTCTTAACCCTCTCTAACAATCATTTCCATTTATACAATAATTGCTGCGAAACCCGAGTCGTTTCGCAGCAATCTTTATTTCATACCGATACGTTCTTCCGTTTCTTTTTTCTCCTCTGGATCAATTCCCTCGCATTCATGGAATATCTCCATAAATTCTTTCCCTGTGATCGTCTCTTTCTCAATCAGGAAATCTGCAATCTTATCTAAAGATTCCCGATGCTCAGCAAGAAGTTTTTTCGCTTCTTCATATGAGACCTTCAAAAGCTTCATAACTTCTTTATCAATCTCTGACGCTGTGGCCTCGCCGCAGTTGGCAACCGCTCTTCCGTCCAGATAACGATGCTGCACGGATTCCAGCCCAATCAGACCAAACTTCTCACTCATCCCATACTGAGTGATCATCGCCCTCGCAATCTTCGTCGCCTTCTCAATATCATTCGAAGCGCCTGTCGTCACTGTATCAAATACGATTTCCTCCGCGGCGCGCCCTGCAAGAGCTCCCACCAACATCGCTTCCAGCTCTTTTTTCGTATTTAAGAACTTCTCTTCCTCCGGAGTCTGCATTACATATCCCAGTGCGCCCATGGTGCGGGGAACAATGGTAATCTTCTGTACCGGCTCAGAATCTTTCTGAAGCGCGCTTACAAGCGCATGGCCAACCTCGTGGTAGGATACGATCCTTCTCTCTTCCTGACTCATGATCCGGTCTTTTTTCTCCTTACCCACCAGCACCACTTCCACCGCTTCAAATAAATCCTTCTGCGAAACAGCGTTTCTTCCATGCTTCACGGCAGTAATGGCAGCCTCATTAATCATATTTGCAAGATCAGAGCCTACTGCACCGGATGTTGCCAACGCAATCGCATCCAAATCCACCGTCTCGTCCATCTTCACATCTTTGGAATGAACCTTTAACACATCCACACGGCCTTTTAAATCCGGTTTTTCTACCACGATCCGCCGGTCAAAACGTCCCGGCCTGAGGAGCGCCGGATCAAGGATCTCTGGACGGTTCGTCGCTGCTAAAAGCACCAGTCCCTTATTGCTCTCAAAACCATCCATCTCTGCCAGAAGCTGATTCAGCGTCTGTTCTCTCTCATCATTGCCACCCATCTGGGTATCCCGGCTTTTCCCAATGGCATCAATCTCATCAATAAATACAATACACGGCACCATCTGCTGCGCCTGCTTGAAAAGATCGCGCACACGGGAGGCGCCGACTCCAACATACATCTCCACGAACGCAGAACCGGAAAGTGAAAAGAACGGAACATTCGCCTCCCCTGCAACCGCCTTGGCAAGCAGTGTCTTACCGGTTCCCGGAGGCCCTACAAGCAGCGCGCCCTTCGGGAGCTTCGCGCCAACGCTCGTATATTTCCCCGGATTATGAAGGAAATCTACCACTTCCTGCAGCGATTCTTTCGCCTCATTCTGCCCGGCAACATCCTTAAAAGTCACTCCTGTCTGCTTCTCCACATACATCTTGGCATTGCTCTTGCCGATTCCCATCATGCCGCCGCCTTTTGACATCTTTCTCGTCATATACACGAACATGCCAACGATCAGCGCAACCGGAAGTATGGTCAGCAGTACATTCAGCACCATCATCGAAGTTGTATCAGGTATGGCGTGCTTATACTCAACCCCGGCTTTGTAAAGACGGCTGGACAGATTATCATCATTCACAATCCCGGTAAAATATTCTTTCGCCGGTTTGTTCTTATCTTTCTTCTTCGCCGTAATGACAAGCTTATCACTCTTGATCTCAACTTTTTCAATCTCTCCTTTATCTACCATAGCAAGAAACTTATCATATGAAATCTCTTCTGAATTAGTCGCTCCTCTGAACTGATAAAGAGCCAGCACCATAATTGTAGTGATAAGCGTTACCAATATAACAAAAGAGATTCCCTGCTGGTTCTTATTGTTATTTGGTCTTTGATTGTTTTGATTATTCTGGTTGTCCATTTTTTCCTCCTGTATTACCTCTTATATTATAAAGACAGGCTCCTTTGAAATCAATAAAAACATTATGAAAAGATTGTAAACTTACTATTCTATGTAGTATACTTGATAGTGGATTCATCCATGCAGGTTTATAACATTTTTCTAAACATTACGAGGAACGATAAATGAAAACAGGATTTGATAATGAGAAATATCTGAAAATGCAGTCATCCCACATTAAAGAGCGCATCGGAAAATTTGACAATAAGCTCTATCTGGAGTTTGGCGGAAAGCTTTTTGACGATTACCATGCCTCCCGCGTACTCCCGGGATTTCAACCGGACAGTAAGATGCATATGCTGATGCAGCTTTCTGAGCAGGCGGAGATTGTCATCGTCATCAGTGCCGAAGACATTGAAAAAAATAAAATACGGGGGGATCTGGGAATCACCTACGATGCGGATGTCCTGCGGCTTATGTCCGTCTTTATGGGACATGGTCTATATGTGAGCAGCGTCGTGATCACCAAATTCAGCGGTCAGGAAAGCGCATGTTTATTTCAGAACCGCTTAGAGAAATACGGCATCAAAGTATACCGTCATTACCCGATTTCTGGCTACCCCTCCAATGTTCCTCACATTGTGAGCGAGGAAGGGTACGGAAAGAACGATTACATCGAGACTTCCCGCCCACTGATCGTAGTCACCGCACCGGGACCCGGAAGCGGCAAGATGGCAGTCTGCCTGTCGCAGCTCTACCATGAACACAGACGCGGGATCTGCGCCGGATATGCTAAATATGAAACCTTCCCTGTCTGGAATATTCCTTTAAAGCATCCGGTGAATCTGGCCTATGAAGCCGCCACCGCCGATTTAAACGATGTGAATATGATCGATCCCTTCCACTTGGATGCCTACGGAGAGACAACGGTTAACTACAATCGAGATGTAGAGATTTATCCGGTGTTAAATGCTATGTTTAAACGCATTTACGGAGAAAGCCCATACAAATCTCCCACCGACATGGGAGTGAATATGGCAGGCAATTGTATCTGCGACGACAACGTATGCAGGGAAGCCTCCTGTCAGGAAATCATCCGCAGATACTACGATTCCCTGCGGAGACGGCTGATTGGCTCCTGTCCGGACGAAGAAGTTTATAAAGTAGAGATGCTCATGAATCAGGCGGACATCACAGTCCACGACCGGGCTGTTGTAGATGCTGCGCTAAAAAGAGCGGAAGAAACCGGAGGACCTGCCGCAGCGCTGGAGCTTCATGATGGGACGATCGTCACTGGAAAGACCTCGAATCTTTTGGGCGCTTCGGCCGCCCTGCTTCTCAATGCCCTAAAGGAGCTGGCAGGAATCGCTCACCAGCGTCATGTTATCTCCCCTGAGGCAATAGAACCCATTCAGAAGCTAAAGATTCAGTATCTTGGCAGCAAAAATCCCCGTCTCCATACAGACGAAGTATTGATTGCTCTGTCAGTAAGCGCCGCCACGGACACCACTGCCCAACTCGCCTTAGACCAGCTTCCGAAGCTTAAGGGCTGTCAGGCACACACCTCCGTTATGGTCAGCGCTGTTGATATCAAGCAATTCAAAAAACTGTCCATACAGGCGACTTTTGAGGCAATGTACGAAAAAAATACTATATTTTTCATGGGCAAAGGTGTATAATTGGAAAGTATTTTTTAACCACACAGCTTTCATAAAGGAGGAAATTATGGCAGTTAAATACGTATTCGTCACCGGCGGAGTAGTATCAGGTCTTGGAAAAGGAATTACTGCGGCATCTCTCGGCCGTCTGTTAAAGGCACGCGGTTATAAAGTAACCATGCAGAAGTTCGATCCCTATATCAACATTGATCCGGGAACTATGAATCCGGTGCAGCACGGGGAAGTATTTGTTACAGATGACGGTGCGGAGACCGATCTGGATCTCGGACATTATGAAAGATTCATTGATGAGAGCCTAACAAAAAACTCCAATGTTACAACCGGAAAGATCTACTGGTCAGTTCTTCAAAAAGAACGGCGCGGAGATTTCGGCGGCGGAACCGTTCAGGTAATCCCTCACATCACGAATGAGATCAAGAGCCGTTTTCACCGAAACCCCGCCGCTAAGGATACGGAAATTGCCATTATCGAAGTCGGCGGAACCGTCGGCGACATAGAGAGCCAGCCTTTCCTTGAAGCAATTCGGCAGTTCCAGCATGAAAAAGGACATGACAACGTAATTTTGATTCATGTAACCCTCATCCCTTATCTGAGAGTCTCTCAGGAGATGAAGACTAAGCCTACTCAGGCAAGTGTAAAGGATCTGCAGGGAATGGGTATCCAGCCGGACATTCTCGTATGCCGTTCCGAATACCCACTGGATGATGGGATCAAGGATAAGATTGCCCTGTTCTGTAATGTTCCCTCTAAGCATGTCCTTCAGAACCTTGATGTGGAATATCTGTACGAAGCCCCTCTCGCCATGGAGGATGAGAATCTGGCGGGCGCCGTGTGTGAATGTCTGAAGCTTGATTGTCCAGAACCCGACTTAAAAGACTGGCGGGAGATGGTGGATTACCTGAAAAATCCAACTACAGAAGTAACTGTCGCCCTTGTCGGCAAATATATTCAACTCCACGACGCTTACATCAGTGTCGTAGAAGCATTGAAACATGGCGGTATCTTTAACCATGCAACTGTAAATATCAAGTGGATAGACTCCGAAACTGTCACCCCTGAAAATTCAGATGAGATGTTTTCCGATGTCAGCGGCATTCTTGTACCCGGAGGCTTTGGCACACGGGGCATTGACGGAAAACTCGAAGCGATCCGCTATGCCCGAATCAGGAACATTCCATTCCTTGGTCTATGCCTTGGCATGCAGCTTTCCATCGTAGAGTTTGCACGCAATGTTATCGGATACCGTGATGCACACAGCGCAGAGTTTGATCCGAATACGAATCATCCGATCATTCATATTATGCCGGAGCAGATTGGCATAGAAGATATCGGCGGCACATTAAGGCTTGGTTCTTATCCTTGTACGCTTAATACAGCTTCAAAAGCATACGAGATGTACAAAAAAGAGCAGATTGAAGAACGTCACCGCCACCGCTACGAAGTGAACAATGATTACCGCGATGCATTAACAGAACACGGCATGAAACTTTCCGGCCTGTCACCAGATGGAAAAATCGTGGAGATGATCGAGATACCGGGTCATCCTTGGTTTATTGCAACGCAGGCGCACCCAGAATTGAAATCTCGCCCCAACAGACCGCATCCGTTATTTAAAGGATTTATCGAGGCAGCGCTGCAACACAAAAAAGAATAAAAATAGTGAAAGGACAGGTTGTCTATGGCATATGAGGAAAGAGTAAAAAACAAGGAGGAAATTTATCGTGTCGGCGCCACATTCCGTCTCTTGTGCTTAGTTCCGGAAAACACAGAACTCTCTCTTACTGTCTGCGGGATAGAGCGCTGTGCGCCCTCACAAGCATACGGTCCCTGTAAGCGGGATGACTACCATCTGCATTTTGTGCTTGATGGCAAAGGTACTCTGAGAATTGAGGATAAGTATTATTATCCTCACCAAGGACAAATATTTGTAGTGCCACCCGATATAGATATTCATTATTACTGCGATGCCGAGAAGCCGTGGCATTATACGTGGGTATCTTTCACTGGCACGAAAGCAGCATATTATCTGGAAAAAGCCGGAATTACCATTGACCATCCTGTCCGTGACTGTTATATCAATCCCGAAGAATTCCGTGCCTATACAGAAAAAATACTGAAATACCACGAACTTACCATTGCCAATGAACTGCTTCGGAATTCACTTCTATACGAACTGCTTGCACTTTTAGTAAATTCTCAAAATCAGAACTTGATCAATAATCATAAACCTGTAGAACATGACTATTCGCCGGATGTTTATGTAAATTATGCCGCCGAGTATATACACTATAATTACGATCATATCCGTGTCAGTGATATCGCGGACTATATCGGCATCACCCGCTCTTATCTGACACATATTTTCAAACAAAAGCTTGGCGTATCGCCTCAGGAATATCTGCTTACTTACCGACTTGACCAAAGCTTAAGACTTCTTCGATCCACGAATTTCTCTATACAGGAGATATCAGAAAGTATTGGATATGAGAATCCGCTGACATTTTCAAAGATGTTTAAAAATGCTTACGGATTGAGTCCCAAAAATTACAGAATCCAGATGAAAGAAAAAGCAGATAAAGTTTAAGAACGCCCCGCGAATCAAAACGGGGCGCTCTTTTTAATATGCACTATAATAAGCTTTATTACCATTATAACTTACCGCCGGAAGTTGCAATACCTTCGATGAACTGTTTCTGGAAAATCAGGTACAGAATGATCATCGGGATACATGCCAGCAGCGAAGCTGCCATCAACTGCGGATAGTTGCTTGCGTACTGTCCCTGCATCTTCGCCAGCGCTGCAGACAGCGGCATTACGTCTTTGTTACAGATCAATGGCCACATCAGGTCTTTATATGCGAATACTGCGGTGAAGATTCCAAGCGCTACCATGGACGACCTTGTAAGCGGCGCCATGATATACAGGAATGTCTGCGGAATGTTACATCCGTCCAGCCTCGCCGCTTCCTCTAAGTCCTTCGGAAGCCCCATGTACGCCTGCCTTAAAAGGAACGTGCCGAACGCCGTTACCAGACCCGGGAATACCAGCGCGAAGATCGTGTTCAGCGCTCCCATCGCGCTTACCATTAAGTACTGCGGGATGATGAAGATCTGACCCGGCACCATCATCTGGAACAATACCAGCGAGAACATGAAGTTCTTCCCCCTGAAGTTTAACCGGGCAAACGCATACCCCGCAAGCGTCGCCGTAAGTACCGCCGCCACTACACGTCCTACGATCAGCAGGATCGTATTTAAGTACAGCATCGGGAAGTCCATGTTGTTGATTACCTTTGTAAAGTTCTCTGTTATCCACTCAGACGGGAAGATAACAAACGGGTTTACTGACGTCGACTCTGACAATGTCTTGAAGGCTGTCAAAATCATCCATAAAAACGGAACTAACATCGTGATAGATATCAGAATCAGGATGATATGTATCAGCGCGGTCGTTGCTTTCTGTTTTGCTTCCATATCATTCCCTCCTTAACTATAGTGTACCCACTTCTTCCGCCCCCACATCTGGATCACTGTGATGACCATGATGATGGCAAGAAGAAGTACGACGATTGTTGAACCATAACCCTTGTTATTCTCTACGAATGAGTTCTGGTAGAACAGGTAAACGAGTGACTGTGTCTTGTAAAGCGCAGGGTTGTTCTTATCAATTACCATGTAGATCAGGTCGAACACCTGCAGCCCACCGATGACCCTCGTGATCATTACGAAGAAGATCGTCGGCGACAGAAGCGGGCATGTGATGTGCCAGAACTGCTTGATCCCGGTAGCTCCGTCAATGCTTGCCGCTTCATAGTAATCCCCCGGGATCTCCTGAAGCCCGGAGATAAAAAGCACCATGTTGTAACCGATGATGGACCAGATACCGATGATGGCAATCGAGAAGATCGCGATGCTCGGATTGGATACCCAGTTGGTCTTTGTCCCGAAGATGTGGTTCAAAAGGCCGAACTCCGCGTTAAACAGCCATCTCCATACCATGGCGATAGCGGCCGGGGCAGCTACCATAGGCAGGAAGAAGATCGTACGGTATACCGCGCGCCCCTTCATCTTACGGTTTAACAGCACCGCAAGCACAAGCGAGATAATAATAGAGAACGGACCTCTACGATCGCGTACTTGAAGGTGTTGATAAGCGCCTGCCAGATCTCAGGGTCGCCGAACATCTTTACATAGTTCGCGGCTCCGATGAACTGGTTGCCTCTGCCGAAGTCTCCTGTTTTAAAGAAACTCTCATAAATTGTTTTAAATATCGGATAAATATTCAGGACGATCAAGCCGATCATCGTGGGGAGGATAAAAATCCATCCCCAGATAAACTCGTTGCGTTCCTGACTTGTACCTTTCTTTGGATTAGCCAAGTCTCTCACTCCTTTTCCTTTATCAGCTTTTACTGATTTTCCTCTTCGATACTCTCATTCATAAATTTTGCAATATCTTTGCATACTTCCTCGACTGTAGCCTCTCCGGTATATACTTTTTTCATCTCTTCCTGAGAATAATCCTCCCAAAGTTTTGTGTTTTTCGTATAAGGACGAATCTGCATATCCTCTGCCATATCAAGATAAGCCTGAAGATTGAAGTTTGGTGCACACTGTACCCATGTATCAGAAGTACCCATAAAGGCTGACATGGTTACACCGAGTTCCGCCTGTTTTTTCTGTGCTTCTTCTGTTCCGAAATATTCAATAAGCTTCCATGCGTTTTCTGTGTTGCTGCCTTCTGCTGATGCCGCCCATCCAAGACCATTGTAAATAGATTTTCTTGTTCCGTCTTCTGCCATAGGAAGAACTGCTACATCACAGTTTTCACTTACAAATTCGTTATCCCTCATAGAAGCTGTCATCCATGAACCTTGCAGCGTCATAGCAATCTTTCCTGAACTGAACAATACGTCCGGATTTGTCTCGCCCATGGTTTCCTGCTTTGGCATAGAGGTTGTTACTACATTGTCGTAGAGCCACTGCATTGCTTCGATGGTCTTCGGATCATCCCAGCCGGATTTTTTCTTATCGTCGCTTACAATATATCCGCCCATATCATAGATCAGGTTATAATATCCGTCCTGATTAAAAGTTGCCGGAATCGCCGTACCGTACTGACTTCCGTCCTCCTTTGTAAGCTTTTTGGCTGCATCTGCAAATGTCTGCCATGTCCATGTCTCATCCGGATAAGCAATACCTGCATCGTCAAACATTTTTTTGTTATACCAAAGAGCAATGGTATCATAGTCTTTCGGAATTGCGTAGGTTTTTCCGTCATACTGGTACAACTCTGCGATATCTTTGTAGTAATTGTCCAGATTTACCTTCTCACTGCTCTCAATCTTGTCCGTCAGATCAAGAAGGATGTCGTTGGACATGTATCTCTGGGAATATGTAGAGTGCATCCAAAATACGTCTGGCATCTCACCGCCTGTTGCGCCTGCTTCAAGAAGCGTCCAGTACTCATTCCAGGGAACCACCTGAAACTCTACATCAACACCTGTCTCCTCCGTAAATCCTGCCGCGATTTCTTTCAGCCCGTCCAACTGGATATTATCCCAAATCGCCACTTGGATAGCACCGTCTCCGCCGTCACTGCCTCCGTCCTTTTTTCCGCCTCCGCATGCACAGAGAGAAACACATGTCGCTGCAACTAAGACAGCCGATAAAACCTTTTTGAACTTCATACTTATTTCCTCCTTTTGTTTTTCTGAAATGGATTTTAGCATGAAGGCCGCATTTTAGAAATGATGTAATGTGCTTTCCATATAGAATAATCTGCTTTCATCAAGTATAGTAAGAATTTGATGAAAGCAGATTTCGTCACTAAAACAGCGTGCAGCCCATACGCTTATAATATACAATTTTTTCTTCAATATCTTCGCGCTTTACATCGAAGGTCTCTGCCAGACAATCTGTGCAGTAATATATGGTCGTCCCCCGGTTGATAAGCTTTTTAGTCATAGCGATCTCGTCCGCTCTCAGGAGCGCACCGCATTTTCTGCAATACTCCTTTCTTAAATCATTCACAATACACCAGCCTGCATTTATATACTCTGCAGTCGTGTCCGGGCACACTGACGATATGATAATCTCTCTTTATGCCTATATCCTCTCCGGTAAATACATCCTGCATGGAAAATCCATAACCGGAGCCATACGGGATTCCCGCATCTGCAAAGATAAAATTAACTTCTCGCTCTTCCTCAAAAAGATTGTAATATGCTACTGCAAATTCATTATCTGACAGATGCTTGATAAATGTATACAGCTTATCTTTTACCATCCGCAGAGGCTCTACCGCCGTTTCCTTATCCTCCTGCAGCACAGCCACGCTCCTTTTCCCTACCAGATAAGGCGGACGGCATTCACGGTCCTGATTAATGGAGATCAAAGCTTCATTTTTTAAAAGCTTTTCCATCTCCGGATTGATATTGCGGATATCCGTTCCCATAATAAGCGGCGTTCCGGCAAGACACCACATGGAAAACTGCATTCGATATTCTGCGTCCGTGCAGGGCTTTCCGATGGCGACATTTCCCTGATTATACATACCCACTGTAAGCATATCAATATCGTTAAAGCAATATGGTCCGGACTGGCAGAAATGTTCAATCTGCGACTGGAAGATCCCAATAAAGGAACGGAAATTGTCAAAAATATCACCGGTAGAGCGGTAAGTGTGCGCGCCGATCGAACGCATCCAATTCCAGCTTTCCTCCTGCCCCCAGTTGCAGGCAGCGAACAGAATCTCCCTGCCGCTTGCTTTCAGAGCCATGCTCATAATGTGATACCTGTTTACACAGTCTGCATTGTTAGGGAAATGGCAGTAATCATATTTCAAGTAATCGACTCCCCATTCTGCGAATTGCTTTGCGTCCTGAAATTCATGGTCGTAGCTTGAAGGGTATCCGGCACAAGTCATCACTCCGGCACAGGAATACATGCCGAATTTCAGTCCTTTTCCGTGAACATAATCTGCAACAGCTTTCATGCCGCGGGGGAATTTTTCCGGATCAGGAACCAGATTTCCGTCTCTATCCCGCTCCTTTAATGCCCAGCAGTCATCAATGATCAGATATTCATAGCCTGAATCCTTATACCCCTTTTCGGCCATAATATCCGCTATTTCGAAAATCAAATGTTCATTGATCTTTTCTCCAAATGTATTCCATGAGTTCCATCCCATAGGAGGGCTTTGTGCTATCATCTTTCTCGTCTCCTTTTCATTCTAAATTTTAACAGATTATCCTTGTATATCATTATAGAAAAACACGCTCTGATTGCATATAGAATATTAGCTGATACACCATACCTAATGTGCTATATATCCTGCCGCCGGTAATTTCCATTGCAGAACATACGAACGGGCAGAAGATTTTTCTCCTGCCCGGATTACCGCTATTTTCTTTTCCTTGCATGTGCTATCCGCGACAAATTATAGATCACCGCGCCCAACATAAGATACAGATCCGCAAGATTAGCCGTCAGCTTTGAAAACTTCTTTTTTTCAGCTTTCATTCCGATATAATCAATTACCTTTCCCCGTATCAGACGGTCATAGACGTTACTGACCGCTCCGGCGCTGACAAGCGCCATACCAAGCTTTGCCGCTGTCCGCTTTTTCCTTGTAAACAGCCAGCAGTCATACACAAATATCCATACCGCCGCGCACAGGGAACACTTTTGAATCATCCCCGGGGCTCTCTCCAGCACATTGAAGGCAAAACCTTTATTGTACACCTTACGGAATACAATTCCTGGAATCACAGTTTCCCGTTCTTCGCTGTCTTCGAAGATATCTTCTATGTACTGCTTTATACCCATGTCAACACATACCAGAACAAGAAATATACTCATATATATCGTCAATATCATAGTTTAGCCTCTTTGAACCTTTCCAGTTCTGTCTCTTTTCTTTCAATCTCTTCCTCTCGTTTTTCAATCGCTTCACAGATTGTAATATAATCTGTTCCGGAAAGTTCACCGTCCTGAAACTCCTCGTACACCATACGGCCAATATCCATGTAGTCTTTGTCATTTGCACGTTTCAGGGACCGGATCTGGCTTTTGATCTTCTGTGTCTCGATCGTGTCTCCTGCCATGCGCCCGATATCATCTGCCACCTCCGTAATCTTTTTGCCGAGGTCTCCAAAGAAATCTGCCATTACAAAACTCCTCCTTTCGTAATTTTTTATAATTCTCTCAGCCGGTTTAACGACTGGTAGATATCAATCGTCCCGTATCCCCACTCCTTGTTAGGATAGTCCATATCCTTCCGCTGGTTCGTCCCAAACAAGATAATGTTGCGCACCTGGTTACACGTTATCCCTCTAACAGCCGGTTGTTTTCCGAGCCACTCCATGATTAGGGCCGACGCGCCGGCGCCGATCCCGGCTGACGCGCTGGAACCGCTGAGCACGGTAAATCTCCCGTCAGCTCCAAGTCCTGTAATATCCACTCCAGGAACTGCAAAATCCGGTTTGAGTACGGTACATCTAGTATACCCTCTTCCCGAATTAATATCAATACTATTCTCAACACTATTGTAATAGGAAACTGTCATAGCATCTCTCGTACTCCCGGGTTCCGTCAGAGTGGTATCCGGATTCGCCTCCAGAAAATACACGTCGCTCTCTAAAAATTCCTTTACCGGAAGCCATATGTGGTATCCCCCCTTCACGATATAGACTGGCTCCACGCCAATCTTCCAGATTCCTTCCGCCACTCCCCGAAACCGGAAAAAGATAAGCTGCGAATTGCTGTTTTCCAACAAAAGCCGATATTCCACTTCTACCTCCGTACCGTCAAATACAAATCCCAGATTGAACTTGCTGCCCTGTCTCAAAGACAAAGTAGGGCTCCTCTCACCAGAAGGCGAGATAAGGTAGATTGTAACGATATTCGGAAGCTGACTCCAAAGCTCTGCAACGAATCCTGTCGTACCCTTTTCCACCCGTATCTCCGCCTCCTTAGACCCTCCTCCCTGCTCTACCTCTCCATAATAATGATGACGGTTGCTCGCCTCATTTCCTCCGCCGATGACAACGCAGTGGTTCAGAAGATTCGCATAAGCGTCGATCATCTGTGACAACAGCGACGTCCCATTGTGCGGTCCCATATTTGTCCCAAGAGCTATACAGATGACAATCGGAAGTCGCCTTCTAACCGCCAGCTCATGCAGATATTTTAATCCAAACATAATGTCATTCTCCTGATAGCATGGCGCATCACTGTAAATACCATAAAATTCCTTCAAATACTCCTTTGCCCCTTTAAGCTTGACAACCCCTATCACTGCCTCAGTCGCTGCTCCGGAAAACTGGTTTTCTGTGCTTGTTCCTCCGGCCGCCACACTTGCAAGAAATGTTCCATGACCGTTCTCATCCGTACTTGGAACAATCTCAAGCGGATTTTCGGAGCGAAGAGCTTCATTGATCATGTCTTCTGTAAATTCACTTCCATAAGCAAAACCCTCCGGCGGATTTCCGGTTTGAACCGTCTGATCCCAGATTCCGGCAATCCGGGTTCCCCCGGTCGGATTCCGAAATATCATGTTCTCATAGTCAATTCCTGTGTCTATGAATCCAATCATAATATCTCTTCCCCTGAGATGGAGAGTGGGGTAATTCTGTACAGCGCTGATCCCCGACTCGTTAAGAGCACTGGTATCTATCAGGGTATAACAACCTGGTATACCCTGATATCCATATCTTTCCAGAGAGAGCTCTCCGGCAATGCCTTTCTCCACATAAACCGCCCGGTATCCAAATCCAAGCTGCAAAATACACGACTGGTCCTGCCTGACTACGATATCCTCCCCACTCCAGTAATCCGGACTTATAAAATCCATATAATCCTGCGACAGTATTTTCTCTCTGCACATCTCTGTAGCCATAAATAAAATCACCTCATATACTTTCTCCAAGTATATGAGATGATTTTCCTTTTATGAACCAATCCGCATAACCTTCTGCCCTCTGAGCGCAATCACCGGTCCTCCGGTTCCTTCAATATATTCTCTCGTGATCGTCACCTCTCCGATACTGTCATCCTTAGGAATCTCATACATAATATCCAGCATGAATTCTTCGATGATCGCCCGAAGCGCCCTTGCGCCGGTATCCTTCTTTATCGCTTTTGCGGCAATGGCATGAAGGGCGCCGTCATCAAAACTAAGCTTCACTTCGTCAAGTGCCAGAAGCTTTTGGTACTGCTTCAAGATGGCATTCTTTGGTTCCTTAAGAATCTGCACCAGCATATCCTCACTCAGCCCTTGAAGCGTAAACACGATTGGCAAACGGCCTAAAAATTCGGGAATCATACCGAATTTTCTAAGATCTTCCAATGTCACCTTCTCAAGAATCTTCTTATCATGATCATATTTATCCTTCAGTTCTGCCCCAAATCCAATAGATGACTGCTTCTTTAACCTTTCCTTGATGATACCGTCCAAATCTGGAAACGCACCGCCACAGATAAATAAAATATTTCTTGTATTCACCGTCGCAAGAGGCACCATGGCGTTCTTACTGTTGGCGCCTACGGGAACCTCCACCTGACTGCCTTCCAAAAGCTTTAACATTCCCTGCTGTACAGATTCACCGCTGACATCTCTCTGATTGGAATTTCTCTTTTTGGCAAGCTTATCAATCTCATCAATAAAAATAATCCCCTGCTCCGCCTTCTCCACGTCATTATCCGCCGCCGCAAGAAGCTTTGATACTACGCTTTCAATATCATCCCCTATGTATCCGGCTTCTGTAAGAGAAGTAGCATCTGTGATGGCAAGCGGAACATCAAGAAGTCTTGCAAGAGTTTTTACAAGATACGTCTTGCCGGAGCCAGTAGGTCCGATCATCAGCATATTGGATTTCTCAATCTCGATCTCATCCATAGTATCGGTGGCTACTCTTTTATAATGATTATAAACCGCCACTGACATAGCCTTTTTTGCATGTTCCTGTCCCACTACATACTCATCCAGTCTCGCTTTAATCTTATGAGGCGCCGGAAGGTGATTGATATCGACTAACGGCTTTCTCTCTTCTTTTTCTTTTTTCTTTTTAATCTTCTGCTGTTTCGGAACAGTCTGTTCTACATCCGAAAGATTGATAAATTGCATTCCCGGTATGTTCATTAGCTGGCTGTAATCAATCTGTCCGTTATTCATAATGTCAAAACTCTTCTGCATACAGTCTCCGCAGACACAGATATTATTAGGCAGATTTATCATCTTTCCCGCCACGCTCTCAGGTCTGCGGCAGATAAAACACACCTTCTCGTATTCATCATCTTCCTTCTTGCCGGTATCCTCTACAGTCACTTTTGTATCATCCATCTTTTCTGTCACATTGTCAAATGTCTTATCCTTGTCAGCCATAGATATCATATCCTTCCCTGCGTTATCTTTATAAAATCCTCCTCCGAAATAATCGGAATGTTCAGTTCATTCGCTTTCTTATTTTTAGATGATGTGGAATGCACATCATTGTTAATAAGATAATCTGTCTTTGCTGTCACAGAGCCTGTGACTTTGCCTCCCAGACTCTCGATCAGCTCTTTGACTTCTCCCCGGTTCGCAAAATGTGTAACACTCCCGGTTATCACGAATTTCTTTCCCTCCAGTATACGCTCAGTATTATCCGCTATTTCTTCTGGAATTTCCAGCTCTTTCAGCAAATTTAATAATATTTTTATATGCTTCTCATCTTTGAAGTAAGAAACGAACGCTCCTGCAAGCACTCCGCCGATTCCGTCTATGGCATCCAGTGTCTCTTCATCGGCATGGATCATCGCATCCACATCGTTTTTAAATTCCTTACAGATCACCTTTGCATTGGCAAGCCCAATCCCTGTGATGCCTAAGCTGTACACCACTCTCGGCAGTGTCGTCTGTCTGGCTTTTTCGATACTGGCAATAAGATTTTTATAGGATTTCTCCCCAAAGCCTTCCATATGCTGAATTTCCTCACTGTGACTGTCAAGATGAAATATATCAGAAAACTCCCGTATAAAGCCTTTCGCAATAAACTTTTCCAGCGTTGCCTCGGATAAGCCTTCAATATTAAGCGCGTCACGGCTCACAAACAGACAAAATGCCTTCACATGCTTTGCCTGACATTCCGGATTCGTACAGTATAATGCCTTTGCATTGCTCACCTTGCGTACTTCCGTCTTCTCTCCGCATACCGGACAGCTTTTTGGAATATCGTCGACTCCGCTCTTTGTCAGATTCCGTGCAATCTGCGGGATGATCATATTCGCTTTATAAACCTCGATTCTGTCGCCTGCGCCAAGCTCTAATTCTTCCATAATACTGATATTATGGACACTGGCGCGGCTGACAGTCGTCCCCTCAAGTTCCACCGGTTCAAAGATAGCCACCGGATTGATAAGCCCCGTTCTTGAAGGACTCCACTCAATCTTAAGAAACTTGGTCTCCCTGACTTCATCCGCCCATTTAAACGCGAAAGAATCCCTCGGGAACTTGGATGTGCGGCCAAGAGACAGTCCATGTGCAATATCATCATAGATAAGCACCAGTCCATCGGAAGGAAACGCATTGTCTGCGATTCTTTCAGAAAAGTCCTGTACCTCTTTTTCCACCGTATCCACAGTTGCCATATGGTGCTCCACCACTTCAAACCCCTGCTTACTAAGCCATTCCATCTGACATTCCCTTGAATTATGAAAGTCCACATCTTCTGCCTGCACAAGAGAAAATGCAAAAAAGCGCACATTTCTCTTTGCCGTAATCTCATTGTTAAGCTGCCGTACCGAACCGCTGCACAGGTTTCTCGGATTCTTATATCTGACATCTGCATCCTCGATTTCTTCATTGATTTTTTCAAAATCTCTATAACTGATGACTGCTTCTCCGCGCAGAATCAATTCTCCTTTATAGGCAATCTTAAGCGGAACATTTTTAAACACTCTGGCATTATTGGTGATAACTTCCCCTACCTCGCCGTTTCCTCTCGTAACAGCCTTAAATAGTTCACCGTCCCGATAAGTCAGTACAATGGTAAGCCCGTCCAACTTCCATGAGATCATAACCCTCTGATCCCCTATAAACCGCCTAAGTTCCTCTATGTCCTTTGTCTTATCCAGTGAAAGCATGGGGCTCTCATGCCGCTCTTTCGGAAGTTCGCTTAACACTTCATACCCTACATTGACCGTAGGACTTCCTGCCAGCGTAGTTCCAAGCTCCTCCTCTAAGCTCTTTAACTCGTCATAAAGCTCATCATACTCAAGGTTGCTTATCATCTCTTCTGCATCCTGATAGTAAGCTTTTCCCGCTCTATTAAGAAGCTCAACAAGCTCCTTCATCCTGTCTGCCTTTTGTCCGTTCATACAATTCCTTCAACTCCTGATTCGTTAATTTCCTTACCTCTCCGTTTTTTAAATTTCCGAGCTCTATATTGGCGATCCGCACCCGGAGAAGCTTTGTTACTTTATACCCTAAAGTCTCACACATACGGCGTATCTGTCTGTTTATTCCCTGCGTAAGAACGATAGAAAACGTGTATTTTCCTATTTTCTCTGCCTTACAGGGAAGTGTTATTACATTCAGTCTCTTTTCTCTGTCTGTAATGCGCACGCCCTTCTTAAGCCCAAGAATAAATTCATCCGTAACCGGCTTATCTACCGTCACCTTATATTCTTTCTCATGACAATAGCGGGCGCGCATCAGAGCGTTGATCAAATCCCCGTCATTGGTCATAATAAGAAGCCCCTCCGAATCCTTATCAAGTCTTCCCGCATAGGTAATCCTGACTGGATAATTAAGGAAATCAATAATATTATGCTTCTCTTTCCTATCCTCCGTACAGACAATCCCTGCAGGTTTGTTTACCGCCAGAACCACCTTCTCATTGCGGCTTTTTATCTGTTTTTTCCCGATTCTCACATCGTTTTCCTCTGTCACCTGCATCCCTGCCTTCGCACACCGTCCGTCCACGGTTACGCGGCCGCTGATGATGAGACGGTCAGCCTCGCGCCGGGAGCAGATTCCAGCCTCGCTCAGATATTTATTCAGTCTCATCGTTAGTCTCCCCGTCCTGTAAATCCGTATTCTCAGTGTCCTGTACTTCCATATCCTCTCCGTCCGTACTATTATCCTGTGTCTCAGACACTTCATCTGTATTGTTATCCTGCGTACCCGGCGCTCCTCCCGCTTCCTCTTCCTGCGTTCCCGAAGCAGCCGGCAGACTCAGCACTTTTGAAAGATACGTGTCTGTCACAAAAGAATTGCCGTTGTACAAGAATAATATACTTGTAAATTTTGCCTTCTGCATAATCTCCTGTATATTCCCCTCATAAATGGACGCATCCACCGCAACGATCTCCCTGTAATACGGCGCCAGAAACGGAATCAGACAATTGGCATAGGAATCTTTGAAAATCAACAAACGGTCCGTAGTATCAGCCGTCGTCTTAATATCAAGCATTCCCGCATTTCCGCCTAAGAACAAGGAATATTTATCTTCCTTTTCCAGCTTCGCACTGTC
>OFFJ01000917.1_pt1 | contig 23051 bp, 26 predicted proteins | sample 1521261 | NCBI WGS metagenome assembly OFFJ01 (sample SAMEA3504122, study PRJEB24116) | mouse gut metagenome | biome: mouse gut; feature: mouse-associated habitat; material: faeces | place: Denmark | collected 2011 | reverse complement strand
GGAGCAGCAATTGCCGGAAATTTCTCTGGACGCGCTTCCCTTTGCGGTTCTCTACGAAGACGACGATATATTAGTAATTAATAAACCTGCGGGGATGCTTTCGCAAAAAGCGTCGGCAGAAGATGTTTCCGCGAACGAGTATATCGTATCCTACCTGCTCGCATCCGGTAAGCTGCAGAAAGAAGAACTCAAAACATTTCGTCCTTCCGTCTGCAACCGCTTGGACCGGAATACCTCAGGCGTGTTAATCGCCGGGAAGACGTTAAAAGGATTGCAGGAAGTATCGGAAGGTTTAAAAAACCGGACGATCCGCAAATATTACCGCTGTATGGCAGAAGGACAGATGACTGAGGCCTGCAGAATCAGCGGTTATCTGCGGAAGGACGAAGAAAAAAACCAGGTGTATATTTCAGATGAACCATGTACGAAAGAAGATAAAAAAATCGAGACGCAATATACTCCGATGGAATCTTTTTCCGATGCTGCGTATCTGGATGTGGAACTGATTACCGGGCGGACCCATCAGATCCGGGCGCATCTGGCGTCGATCGGGCATCCGGTGATCGGAGATTTAAAATACGGAGCAAAAAAACAAAAGGGAGGCGGCAGGCTGCTGCTTCACGCCCACCGCATTTGTTTTGCAGACGGGCAGGAGATTACCGCGCCGCTCCCACATGTCTTTGAAAAGGCGTTAAAGGAATGGAGAGAACAGAAAAAGGAGTAGGAGATGGCGACCTGGAACAGCCGAGGGCTTCGCGGCTCTGCACTGGAAGAGTATATTAACCGCACAAATGAAAAATATCTGGAAAACGGTCTTGCGCTCATCCAGAAAATTCCCACGCCGATCACGCCGATTGAGATCGATAAAGCGAGCAGGCATATTACGCTGGCTTATTTTGACCAGAAGAGTACGGTGGATTATATCGGCGCAGTGCAGGGAATACCGGTCTGCTTTGACGCAAAAGAATGTCATACGGATACGTTTCCGCTTGCAAATATCCATGCGCATCAGGTGGAGTTTATGAGACGATTTGAACAGCAGGGCGGCATTGCGTTTCTATTGATTTCTTATACGAAACGGGATGAATTTTACTATCTGACGTTTTCTCTGCTTTGGCATTTCTGGCAGAGGATGAAAGAGGGCGGGCGCAAAAGTTTCCGTTATGAAGAACTAAATCCAGATTTCTTTTTGCAGTATAGAGGCGGAATTTTAATTCCTTATCTGGAAGGGCTGTCCAAAGATTTGAAAACGAGGGATTGACTTTCTCTGTAATGTATAGTAGCATGGTAGTGCATTAAAGCGACAGAGTACAAAAATATGCGGAATGGTATTGTCCGCGTTTGATTTCAGAAAACTATAGCTGCGGCTGTAGTTTAAGCAGAAACGGAGAATAGCAGCGATGAAAAATCAATTATTGCATACGCCGGAAGGTGTCAGGGATATTTATAATGATGAATGCAGGAAAAAGCAGATGCTGCAGGACAAATTAAAAAAGGCGATCGAAGGATATGGGTATCAGATTATTCAGACGCCGACGTTTGAATATTTTGATATTTTCGGAAAGGAAATCGGTACGACGCCTGCAAAGGATTTGTATAAATTTTTTGACAGAGAGGGAAATACCCTTGTGCTTCGTCCGGATCTCACACCGTCTGTGGCCAGGGCTGCGGCAATGTATTTCGGAGGAGAAGAGCTGCCGGTCCGCCTGTATTATATGGGAAATACTTTTATTAATAATTCCAGTTACCAGGGAAGGTTAAAGGAAAATACACAGCTTGGCGCAGAGATGATCGGCGACAATTCCGTGTATGCGGATGCGGAAATGATCTCTATGGCAGTCGAGAGCCTTTTTGCGGCAGGCTTAAAGGAATTTCAGCTAAGCGTAGGGCATTCGGATTTCTTTACGGGACTCATCGAGGCAGCAGGACTTTGCGAAGAGGCAGTCGATGAGCTTCGGGAACTGATCGCCAATAAAAACTATTTCGGCGTGGAGGAAGCTGTATTTCACCTGGAAATGGAAGAGAATTTAAGAGAACTGTTTACGATGCTGGGGGGATTTTATTTTTCCGTCGATGAAATGGCAAAGGCACGGTCGCTTGCAGTGAATTACCCGAAAATACTATCGGCAATCGTCCGTCTGGAAGAACTGCATAAGGTGCTGGAAGCTTACGGCATCGGCAGATATGTTTCGTATGAACTTGGTATGGTGAGCAATTATCGATATTATACGGGTATTATTTTTGCGGGTTATACGTTTGGGAGTGGCGAGCCGATTTTAAAAGGCGGAAGGTACGACAGGCTGCTTTCTCATTTCGGAAAACAAGCGGCGTCCATCGGGTTTGCCGTTGTTATAGATCAGCTTATGGCGTCGCTTGCCAGACAAAAGATTGCGGTTTTTCTTCCGGAAGACGGCGAAGTAATCGTATATACAAAGGAGCGATTTTTAGATGCCGTTACCATGGCGAAAGAGATTCGGAAAAAGGGAGGAACCGTGGAATTGATCGGATGGGATTCTACCCGTACGAAAGAAGAGTATATATCCTATGCAAAACGGACCCATCGCAGAAAAACAACGTTTTTGGAGTAGGGATTTGGCAGAATTCTTGAGTTTATAAAAACGATATGATAAAATATAAGCGTCTAAATGAATCGTCTTCTTAAAATGAATGTAAAAGTAACGCAGTGATTATGCAGATGCTGTATAGTTGCTGCTTATTTTTGTAAAATATACGGCTGTTTATGCAGTGGTTTCGAAGTTAAAAACAGCTGATTATCAAGGGATGAAGGAAAGGAAATACCATATGAGCGATCACAGATATCTGACATTTGCATTGGGAAAAGGCAGGCTTGCGAAACAGACGCTGGCAACGTTTGAAAAAATCGGCATTACCTGCGAAGAAATGAAAGATAAGGAAACCAGAAAGTTAATCTTTGTCAATGAAGAATTGAAATTAAAATTTTTCCTCTCGAAAGGACCGGACGTTCCGACCTATGTAGAATATGGCGCTGCCGACATCGGCGTTGTCGGAAAAGATACGATTTTAGAAGAAGGCAGGAATATTTATGAAGTCTTAGATCTGGGGTTCGGCGTATGCAGGATGTGTGTCTGCGGACCGAAATCTGCACAGGAGCTTTTAAAACATCATGAATTGATCCGGGTAGCGACAAAGTATCCAAGAATTGCAAAAGATTATTTTTACAATAAAAAACACCAGACCGTCGAAATCATCAAACTAAACGGTTCCATTGAACTGGCGCCGATCGTAGGCCTTTCGGAAGTCATCGTGGATATCGTAGAGACCGGCTCTACCCTGCGGGAAAACGGGCTGGAGGTTTTAGAAGAAGTGGCTCCGCTCTCTGCCAGAATGGTGGTAAACCAGGTCAGTATGAAAATGGAACATGAACGTATTGCAAAACTGATCATGGATTTAAAGACGGTTGTCGAACATCGTTAGTATCCAAATAAAAATTTCTGAACCAGGAAGAATAACGTCACAGATTGTCTATGGGAGGTATGACATGAGGATATTGCAGTTGACAAAAGAAACGAAACACAATATTTTAAACGATTTATTAAAGAGAAGCCCAAATCATTATACGGAATTTGAGGACCGCGTGGCAGACATCATTGCGGCGGTCAGAAAAGATCAGGATGCGGCTGTTTTTTCTTATACAAAAAAATTTGACGGAGCCGATATTACTTCGGAAAACGTGAAAGTAACCGATGCGGAAATAAAAGAAGCTTATGCAAAAGTGGATGAAAAGCTCCTTTCGGTGATTCGAAAGGCGAAAGAAAATATCCGTATCTACCATGAAAAACAGAAGCAGTACAGTTGGTTTGACAGTGAAGAATCCGGTATTCTTCTGGGACAGAAAGTAACGGCGATCCAAACGGCGGGCGTATATGTTCCGGGCGGAAAGGCAGTTTATCCGTCGTCTGTTTTGATGAACGTCCTTCCGGCAAAAGTGGCGGGCGTAGACCGTATCATTATGACAACGCCTCCGGAAGCAGACGGAAGCGTCTATGCTTCTACTTTAGTAGCGGCAAAAGAAGCCGGCGTGGACGAAATTTACAAAGTCGGAGGAGCACAGGCGATTGCCGCCATGGCGTTCGGAACACAGAGTATCCCGAAAGCAGATAAAATTGTAGGCCCCGGAAATATTTACGTTGCCCTTGCAAAAAAAGCCGTCTTCGGTTACGTCAGCATCGATTCGATCGCGGGACCAAGCGAAATACTCGTACTTGCCGATGAAACGGCAAATCCGCAGTTTGTGGCGGCAGATCTGCTGTCGCAGGCAGAACATGACGAGCTTGCTTCCGCTATTTTAATTACGACAAGTCAAACGCTTGCGAAACAGGTTTCGGAAGAGATTGACCGGTTTACAGAGGTTCTCTCAAGAAAAGAAATTATTTCAAAATCGCTGGAGAATTACGGATATATCCTGATCGCGGAAACAATGGAAGAAGCGATTGCAGCCGCTAATGATATTGCATCCGAGCATCTGGAAATCGTAACGGAAAACGCCTATGAGGTGATGACAAAGATCCGCAATGCCGGAGCGATATTTATCGGAGAGTACAGTTCGGAACCGCTCGGCGATTATTTTGCCGGACCGAACCATGTGCTTCCGACTAATGGAACGGCAAAATTTTTCTCGCCGCTTGGCGTAGATGATTTTATCAAAAAATCCAGTGTGATTTCCTATTCAAAAGAGGCGCTGGAAGCGGTTTATCAGGATATTGCACAGTTTGCGGAATGCGAAAAACTAACGGCCCATGCAAATTCCATTCGGGTCAGATTTGAAAAGGAGTCATCGTAATGGCAAGGGAAGCAAATGTAAAAAGAACGACGAATGAAACGGATATTTCTTTAAAACTGGAACTGGATGGAAGCGGAACTTCTTCGATTGATACGGGAATCGGTTTTTTTGACCATATGCTTTCCGGGTTTGCCAGACATGGATTTTTTGACCTGGAATTAAAAGCAGCGGGAGATCTTGTGGTGGACGGACACCATACGATCGAAGATACCGGAATCGTTTTAGGCACCGCGATTAAAAAAGCGTTGGGGGATAAAAAAGGCATCCGCCGCTACGGAAGCTGTATCCTGCCGATGGATGAAACTTTAGTGCTCTGTGCCGTTGATCTTTCCGGCAGGCCGTATCTTTCCTTTGATGCGGATTTTACTGCGGAACGCATCGGATATATGGAAACGGAGATGGTAAAAGAATTTTTTTATGCCGTTTCGTATAAAGCAAAGATGAATCTTCATATTAAGGTCTTGTCAGGAAGCAATAATCATCATATAATTGAAGGGATGTTTAAAGCCTTTGCAAGGGCTTTGGATGAGGCGAGCCAAACAGACGAACGGATTACCGGAATTTTATCGACAAAAGGAAGTTTATAACATGGAATTTAAAAATATTGTAGCAACAATTTATTTAAAAGACGGAAGGGCGGTCAAAAGCCGGGAAGATTTTACGCCTGCAGGGGATATCTTTCAAAAAGCGAAGATTTATAATGACTGCGGGGTAGACAAGATTTTTATATTTGATCTCTCGGAAGATGACGATGAACATGAGAAGAACCTTCAGACGATTAAGGACTTAAACCATATCTTAGAGATTAAGGTATGCGCAGGGGGCAACATTAAGCGTTTCGAGGATATTAAAAAGTTTTTTTATGCCGGATGCCTGCAGGTCATCTTAAACGGTTCCAAGCCAAACAGCATCGAACTGGCGCAGGAAGCAAGCAAACGGTTCGGAAAAGACCGGATACTGGTGTCTGTGGAAAACGTGAACTTTATCTTCAAGAATAAAGAAGCGATGGAAGAAAATTTTCATGAAATGCTTGTCTTAAATAAGAAGATGTTAGATGCCGTGGAAAATATGACGTCGATTCCATCCATTATTGTCGTAGACGAGTATGACCTGGAAGAAATCACGGGTATCTTACAGCGGGATTTTGTCAGAGGAGTCACCGGAAAATTCGTTGTGGAGATGGACGAAGAGATCATGCTGTTAAAGACAAGACTTTCCGAGCGGGGCATCCGCATGGTTAACTTTACGTCAGCGTTAAAATGGTCTGACTTTAAGTTAAACTCTGACGGCATGATACCTGTGATTGTTCAGGATTACCGGACGGACGAAGTCTTGATGCTGGCGTACATGAATGAAGAGGCATTTTATAATACTATAAGTTCCGGGAAGATGACATATTACAGCAGGAGCCGGGGGAAACTCTGGATGAAAGGCGAGATGTCCGGTCATATCCAGTATGTGAAATCTTTGACGGCAGACTGCGATTACGATACGATTTTAGCAAAAGTTTCGCAGATCGGCGTTGCCTGCCATACGGGAAAGCCAAGCTGTTTTTTCAATCCGATTGTAAAAAAAGAATATATCGAAAAAAATCCTCTGAAGGTATTTGAAGAAGTGTACGGAATCATCAAAGACCGGAAAGAGCATCCCAAAGAAGGATCTTATACAAATTATTTGTTTGAAAAAGGCATCGATAAAATTTTAAAAAAGATTGGAGAAGAAAATACGGAAATTGTAATCGCGGCGAAAAACCCGAATCCGGAAGAAATTAAATATGAAATTTCCGATTATCTGTATCACTTGATGGTATTGATGGCGGAAAAAGGCGTGACATGGGAGCATATTACGCAGGAACTTTCCAAGCGTTAAACAAAATGATCGGACGGAAGCATAAAATCGGACAGTCCCGTCATATAGTGAAGTAAAGGAACTATCAGGAGACTAGAACTTTATGCGAATGGAAGATGTAGATGCACGCAAAGCATATATACAAAAAGTAAGGAACTCATTTGATTCTCCAGCAAGGAACTATGAATTTGAAACAGGCGGCAGTACAAAAGGAGAAGCAAATGAGGGCTTCTCCTTTTTTAAAATCCGGCTTTTGATTGCCGTAGTATTATTTGCCGCCTATGTGTACTGCGACAGGACGGGTACGTTTTTCTACGGTTATTCTGCCGAAGATGTTGCAAAAGAAATTGCACAGGATCTGGATTACCAAAAAACCGGAGAAGAACTCGTACAGGCGTTTCATCAGATCATGCAGTCGGAATAGTCCTACAGTTATATTCAGACGATTCGAACCCGGTATGCCTTCAGCCAGTAATTGACCTGCAGCATATAGGCAAGCATCTGCGGTCCTGCCATAAGCTGGCCATACCACGGCCTGCCGTAATCGGAAGGACTGTTTAAAAAACGCTGTACTTTTTTTGGATCCAGGAGCGTGCGTATGGGAGAGGAGGGAGTGGACAGCACTTCCCGCAGCTGTTTTCCCAGCAGTTTCTCATAAGAAGGATCGTACGTTTTCGGGTAAGGGCTTTTTTTCCGCCACAGAATATCTTTGGGAACCAGTTTCGCTCCGGCGTGTCGAAGCAGCCCTTTGACCAGACCGTCAGGGCACTTCATATGCCAGGGAATATTAAAGACATATTCTACGATTCTGTGGTCTGCAAACGGAACCCTGGCTTCCAGGCCGCTGTACATGCTGGTACGATCCATGCGGTCTAAGAGTGTGACCATAAACCAGCGCAGATTCAGATAAGCGATTTCCCGCCGTCTTTTTTCTTCCGGCGTATCTTCGGCAAGAAGCGGCGTTTCATTTATTGTTTTTTCATATGCCTCTTTGGCGTACTCTTCCATAGAAAGCTCCCGAATCAGAGCATCATCCAAAAGCGTCTGCCTTGGTGCCATATCCTGCGACCACGGAAATGCATCTGTTTCAAACGCTTGTTTGTTATGAAACCATGGATAGCCTCCGAAAATTTCATCGGCGCATTCCCCGGTCAGCGTTACTTTATTGTGCTGTACGACCCGGGAACAGAAATAGAGCATTGAGGATTCGACATCTGCCATACAGGGAAGATCTCTGGCATCTACGGCTTTGTACAGGCAGTGTAGCTGCTCTTTGTTGCCGCATTCCAAATAGCGGTGGTCTGTGCCGCAGTGAGATACCATCTGTTCTACAAACGGACGGTCCTGACTGGGCTGGAACGCATTAGATTTGAAATATTTCTGATTATCCGTAAAGTCAAATGAAAATGTATGCAGCGTTTTTCCTTGTTTTTTCAATTCTTCGGCACAGACTGCCGTAACCAGGCTGCTGTCAATGCCGCCGGATAAAAAGGTACTGATTGGGATATCCGAGAGCATTTGCTTTTTTACGGCATCCGAAAACAGCCACGCTGTTTTTTCAATCGTGGTTTTCATGGAATCTTCATGAGGGCGGCTTTCTAAACTCCAGTAAGCTTTGTCAGAATAAGAATACCGGTCTAACGTAAGTACATGCCCCGGAAGCACTTCAAAAATATCTTTAAATACTCCTTTTCCGTAAGATTTTGCCGGACCTAAGGCAAAGATTTCACATAATCCGTTTTTATCCAGCAGGGGTTCTACGCCGGGATAGGCAAACAGCCCCTTAATTTCCGAAGAAAAAATAAACGTATCGCCTTTTTTTGTATAAAACAGCGGTTTTACACCGAGCCGGTCACGAAACAGACATAATGTCTTAGAATGGGAATCCCAGATCGCTGCAGCAAAAATGCCGTTTAGCCTTTTGATAAATTCCCTGCCGTGCAGCATGTATCCGACAAGGATGACTTCCGTATCGCTCGCCGTTTCAAAAGAAGCCCCTTCTGCTGTAAGCGATTCTTTTAATTCATGCATATTGTAAATTTCACCGTTAAACACAATGGCAAATTCTGTTTCTCCGCTTTTTCTGACCATCGGCTGTTCTCCGGTCAGAAGATCGATGATCTTAAGACGAACATGGGCGAATCCGCAGGAGGAAGATAAATATGTCCCGTCTTGATCCGGTCCTCTGTGTTTTTGTACTTTATTCATGCGTTCCAATACGGGCAGCCACTTCATTTTTTCTCTGGTATAATCCCTTTTTGGGTTAAAAAATCCGGCAATACCGCACATATGGATGTTCTCCTATCTTTATAAAATTTACGGTTACATATGATTTGACGCGGGGTTAAACGAGCGTTTCCGTCTGTCGTTTAGTCCGAACCTGCACAGCGGATAATCGGCTGGATCTGTTTTCCGGACAAAGCCGCTTCGATTGACGGGATCAAAAGGTCTGTATGCGCGATCATAGAGTTCGGCTTTTTCGCAGGATTATCCTGTCCGAACGGAATAAAGTAAATATGTTTGGCATTGAGCAGCAGACCGATATTCTTCATGTTCATTCCCAGGGCGTCATTTGTGGAAAGAGAGATCAAAAGGGGTTTATTATTGCGCAGATGCGCTTTTGCCGCCATCAGTACGGGGGTGTCAGTGATCCCGTTCGCCAATTTGGCGATCGTATTTCCCGTACAGGGGAATAAAACCAAAATATCCAGATAACTTTTCGGACCGATCGGTTCTGCCTGCGGAATGGTCCGTATAGGCGCCTGCCCGGTGATTTCTTCGGCTTTTTTCAAAAAATCTTCCGCATTGCCGAAACGGCTGTCTAACGTTTGGGAAGCGTTTGAAAAAATAGTCTGTACGACTGCGCCTTCCTCTGCGAGTTTTTTCAGTTCTTCAAACACTTTTTCATATGTACAGAAAGAGCCGGTAAATGCGACTCCGATATGCTTTCCTGTTAAAGACATATATAAACTCCTTTCCTAATTATGTACTTGATCTTTGTATGGATGCAAGGATTGCACGGGCAGAAGAAAGCGGAGCGTATCTGCCCGGAAGCCCGGGAAGATGCACTGCCCGGATGTTTCTCTCTTTGGCGGCAGCAAAATCAACGCCGCCCGGGGATGAAGCAATATCCAAAATCTGTGTCTGAGGATGGATATGCATGAGAACCTCTTTTGTTAAAATCATGGCGGGGATGGTATTAAAAATAAAATCATAACCGTCTGCATGAGAAAGAAACATACGCAGCTCCAAGGCTTCTTCTGCAGATAAAGCCGCCTGTGCCAGTTCTTCCCAACAAGAAGAAACGACCGTTACATGGCAGGACAGTTTGCAAAGACGATCTGCCAGAATACGGCCGCATTTTCCGTAACCCAATACGGCGCAGTGGCTTTTATGGAGATTTATGGGGGCAGACCGTATCGCTTCGCACAGGACGCCTTCTGCCGTTGCAACCGTATTAAAATAAGCCAATGCAAGATCCTCCATAAGATCATATACAGAAACATCTTTTTTCAATGCTTTTTGACGGAAACTGCCGGGAATACAGCCGGCAAAAAAATATTGTCCTGGCATCAGCAGAGATAAGACCTGCTGCAAAGAAATGTTTTTTTTCAGACTGCTTTGATTTAAGCAATCTGGATCTTTGCCAAAAGGAATGGGACAAATGATGCGTTTGGAACCGGTGACGGCGGATTCTAAGGAAGAAAGGGCGGGAGAATAGCTGGTATGGCAGACCTGCCTTGCCTGAGGACAAAGAGCAAAGTGGCAGACATTTTCTTTTCGGCATTCCAGTTCTTTCAGCAGATATGCCTGGCGCAGGTCACCGCCGATGACTGCGTATTCGTAACGGAAAGAGCTCATGGAAATGTCTCCTGACAAAAAGGATTTCTTTATGTTATGCACAAGGGCCGGAAATGGTTATTCCGGCCAGTTTCAGGAATCACGTTTGATAAAGACAGGCAGAGAGTGCGTCTGCACAGTTGAAATGCTGTTTTATTTATGATACGCTCTGACAGGGAGAGTAAAGAATTTTGTCTGAAAACTAAGAAGGATCCCAAAAAAGTGCAAGGTCAGGCGGACAATAAGAAAATACCGCAAAACACAAAAACAGAATGCCTGTCAGGATATAGAGTAAAACGGCACAGGAGTTGAGGCAACAGGATTTTGCGAAGTGATATGCAAGACAAAACGCGATTATGGTACTAAAAATAAATATACCGATATCCCATATAAAAATATGTCTGCCGATTATATTTGTATAGGCATAAAAACATATTGGGATTGCCGCTGTCCCGCACAGGATTCCGAGGCAAAGCGCCGGTGCAAGAGACGGATTGTCCGTCTGCAGCTTTCGGATCATATAGATTGCATACGCCAGCATGGGAAAGAAGATTAATTTCATATGCTCCCATATAGATTCATTCACCGGAGTAAACAATCCGGCAATGAAATTTTTTCCGGTCCATTCATATAAAAAATGTGCAAGCGTGCCCGTAATCAGCACAAAAAAGATCCCGATAACGATATCGCGTTTGCATGTGTTCATATTTATCACCTCACAAAACAGTATATGTAATGGAGCATGCATTATACATCGAGACACTGCATCACAGCGCAGCTGATCGAATGGCTGATAAAATATGAATTGTGAAATGAAAAGGATAAAAAACTGCTGTAAGACGGCTTTTGACAAAAGAAAGGAAACGGAATGCCATGAAGATTACGATTGTATGCGTAGGAAAAATAAAAGAAGATTTTTACCGAAAAGCAATAGCGGAATATGCCAAACGGCTGAGCCGGTATATCAAACTTGAAATCATAGAAGCGGCAGATGAAAGAACGCCGGATTCCGCCGGAGCTGCATTGGAACTGCAGATCAAAGAGAAAGAGGGAGAAAGACTGCTGCGTTATATCAAAGAAGATGCTTATGTGATCGCGCTTGCACTTGAGGGGAAAGAATTTGATTCCGTTCAGATGTCAAAATCACTGGAGCATTTTGGGATGATCGGGAAAAGCAGCCTGATTTTTGTAATCGGAGGCTCACTTGGTCTGTCTGAACAGGTTTTAAAAAGAGCAGATGAAGCCTGGAGTTTCTCTAAACTGACATTTCCGCATCAGCTGATGCGGGTAATTTTGCTGGAGCAGATTTATCGAAGCTTTCGGATTATGCATCACGAACCATATCATAAGTAAAGGCGAAAGGGAATGGAAGTTCCTGGAAATAAAAGAGAATACATACATTCCTGCTTTTTTCCCTGATTCTGCGTTTTGGTTCTGTTCCTTGTGTTTTCCTTATTTTCTCCCTGCATTTTGGGCAATACTTTGATATTCCTCTCATGTGTCAATGAATGCCCTGACGGGGAGCATACCGTATCAGACATCCACAAAGGCAGGACTGTCAGCCTGCGCGTTATAAAAGACACTTCCCGGGAAGAGCCGTATATACTTGCAGTAATCTTTTTGGAGGGTATCAGGGTATGCAGTACCATCAGGACCTATTACCGCCCGAAAAAGAACAGGCGATTGGTTTATTCGGGCGGCAGAGGGTTAAATCTCTGTCGTTTTTCTTTTCGGGAAGTTATTGAAATGAATTTTTTATTCAGATACACTATATGCAAGTTTACAAAAGATAGCAGAAAAAGAGAGGAAATATAAAGCAGATTAAGCTATTCTTGTTTGCGAGGAGGTAAGAAGATGGAATGGTTGAAAAAGCTTGGAGCCGCCATTGATTACATAGAAGATAATCTGGACAAGGAAATATCATATGACGAAGCCGCCCGCATTGCGTGTTGTTCTCCATATTATTTTCAGCGTATTTTTTCTTATGTTTCGGGCGTGTCATTGGCAGAATACATACGCCGCCGAAAAATGACACAGGCAGCATTTGAATTGCAGCGGACAGACGAGAAAGTAATAGATATTGCTTTGAAGTATGGCTATTCCTCTCCGACTTCTTTTAATCGGGCTTTTCAGAATGTTCATGGAATTACGCCAACAGCAGCGAAAGCTATGGGGTGTATCCTGCAAGCATATCCGTCAATTCAGTTTAGAATCGAAATAACAGGAGGAAGTGCTATGGTGTATCACATTGCGGAAAAACAGCCCCTGCATATTGTGGGAATCCGCATTCCTTTGACCTATGATATGGAAAAAAATTTAAGGATAGTTCCCGATTTTTGGAAAACCACATTGCAAGGAAACCAATTTTCGGAAATATGCAAATTATCTAATCAAGAGCCAAATGGGATTTTAGGAATCAGTGTATATGAAAGTCCAAAAGAAATCTATTATTATATCGGCGTTGCTACCAATACTTCTGCCCCTGCGGATATGTACGAGTATGAAATTCCTGCGGCAACTTGGGTTATATTTGAGAATGATGGACGTTTTAAAGAAGATGTCCAAAGTGTATTCAGACGGTTTTATATGGAATGGCTGCCGTTCTCTGGATATAAATATGCTGAACTGCCAGATATTGAAGTGTATCCGATTTGTGACAGCCAGCCGGCACATGGACATTCTAAAGTATGGATTGCAATCAAAGAGGAGGACAGATAGGAAATGTATCATTTAAGACTAAAAGGCAACCATTATGAAATGGGTGTGAAGCGTGGAAAAATTTTTAACAAATGCCAAATCTCTTTTCCGCTTCAGTTAGATGATTTTCAACTGGAACATGGAAAACAAAGTGAGGAGATATTAAGAAAGATTTTTCCAGAAGTGTGTGAGGAAATAAGAGGGGTAAGTGACATCATAGGAGCAGACTATCTGCATTTTGTTTCGTGGATGCTGTGTATGGGATGCTGTATGTATAATCTGGAAGATAACTTCCCTATTGAGGTTCGGGGCTGTACGGCTTTTGCCTATTCCCAAAATGGCAGATTGGTATATGGCAGAAATAATGACCTGCCGCCCTACCTGCGTGATGGATGTAAAAGTGAAATTTACGCACCGAGGAATGGAAACAGATTTCAAATCACTACATCCTCTTTCATCAACGGGGAAGAGGGACTGAACGAACACGGGCTTGCCGTGGCAATGACGTTTGTAATGACCGAACTTAAAAAGATAAAGGCAGGGTTTAACTCATGTTTTATTGTACGGTATTTGCTTGAAAAGGCAAATGATACAGAGCAGGCGGTTTCGTTACTTATGAATCTGCCGATCGCTTCTAACTGTAACATTTTACTTGCCGATAAAAGCGGCAATATGGTAGTAATCGAATGTACGCCGACTCTCAAAAAAGTCCGTGAAGCGGAAATCTTTCATGGAAACAGGATTGTTTGTACTGTCAATAGCTTTATCTCTGATGAAATGAAGCACTATGACGATGCAAATGGGAATGATTATGATTCCCGCAAGCGGTATAAGGTTGTCATAGACAGCTTTTCTTCGGGGAAGATAAGGGACGATTATATTGAGACTACCGAGCAGCTCTTGAAAGGCGATTATGGATTTATGTGCCAATATGACAATGAGCCAGACTTTGAGACAGTTTGGAGTTCCATATTTGACTTGGAAAGTTTAGCCATTTACCGTGCAGAGGGCGACCCAAGAAAGAAGAAGTTTATCAGCGATAACAGGCTGCATGATTTAAAATTTAAGTAAGCAGGGATAATTGAAGCTTAGCAAAGCATAAAATATTAGGAAAAGCCGTTGTTATTTTACTATACTATGGTTACGGAAGGAGGAAAAAAACATACAGCTTTCCAATGTCAGCATAGAACATGAGGTGGATTGGCTGCAAATGGCTCATTTCCACGCAGAGTGGAGGAAGAAGTTTTATGATGTGATTATCCCGTTTATCACCGGCGCGTGAGAACTACTTGCTGCGCAGGCAGCTTGCATATAAAATGACACGAAGGATTTAATAAGGTTTTTGCAGTATCGATTGCGAAAAATGTGACGCATATTAATCCGAAGGCAAAAGAGAATTTGTTTTCTGAGGAGAGATGAGATGAGGCAATTCCTGTCATGGAACGAAATTTATATGTCTGATGCAAGGAAGGTTTGGCCGGAGAAGTGGAAGACGGTTATCAGGCATCCGATTAGAAGTGAATATTAAAACGCTCTTTTATGTTTAGGAAGCAGATCCGTTACGATGGTGCAGCATCCCCGCCTTCTACATAAAGTCCTGTTACTTTGAGTATGTGAAAAAGCTATTGGCGCCTTAAATTTTGCATACATTCCATTTTTAATCGCCTTAAATTGTACTGTAGCTAAAACTTTTCATAAAAAAGCGTTACCATATTTGACAAACATACCAACAGTATGATATTCTTATTACATACTGTTGGTATGTTAAGGGGATGAGTGTGCTGTGGCAAGAAATAAGCATCCGGAAGAAACAGTAAACCGGATATTGGATGTTGCTTTCCGATTGTTCATGGAAAAGGGCTATGAGTATGCTTCCATACAGGATATTATTGATCATCTGGGCGGTCTTAGCAAGGGTGCCATTTATCATCATTTTAAATCCAAGGAAGATATTTTGGTTGCGGTTACGGAGCGGATGACGGCAGAATCCAATCAGATGCTTGCCGCTATCCGAGATAGATCGGATATTACAGGAAAGGAAAAACTGAAGACTATTTTTAAAGAGTCCATTAATCGGCCTGTACAGAATGATATTTTTACAGTAGCTCCTAATTTTCATAGTAATCCAAAGCTGCTTGCTAGTCTTTTGTATGATACGATAGAAGAGGCGGCTCCTCATTATATTCTTCCGATCATTAAGCAGGGGATTGCGGACGGTTCCATTCAGACAGACTTTCCGGAGCAGCTGGCGGAGCTTATTATATTTGTGGCAAATGTCTGGACAAATCCGATGCTGTTTGATAGTACGGAGGATGAATGCTATGGTAAATTTATGGTGTTTGGCCAAATGATGGAAGGCTTTGGACTGGATATCGTAGATGATGAAATGCTGGCAAGACTGCAGGAGCTGGCTGTTATTTATCAGAAGAACAAGTAAAATCTGCCCTGAAAAACGGGCAGATATATTTTGAGTTAAATACATACCAACGTGCGGTATTAAAAAGAATGGAGGATGAAACTATGAACCAAAAACTGTTTTCAAAGGATTTTACATTAGTTGTAATCGGTCAGATCATCTCGTTGTTTGGCAACGCTGCAATCCGATTTGCGCTGCCGTTGTACCTGTTAAATCTGACGGGATCATCTGCGCTTTATGGTACGGTTACCGCTTGCGCGTTTATTCCGGCAGTTTTATTGTCGCCGGTGGGCGGTATCGTTTCTGACAGAGTAAATAAAAGGAATGTTATGGTAATATTGGATTTCTTTACAGCGGCAGTCATCTTGATATTTTGTATACTGATGAAAGGGGGGAATCTCGTCCTTTTGCTGACAGTCACATTGATGCTTTTATACGGCATTGCAGGTGCATATCAACCCTCTGTGCAGGCAAGTATACCTGTATTGGTCAGTCAGGAACATCTCATGGCGGCAAATTCCATTATCAATACGATCAGTTCATTTGCATCTCTGACAGGTCCTGTGCTTGGAGGGATTTTATACAGTGCATACGGGTTGAAGCCGCTACTTTGGTTATGTATGGTATGCTTTTTGATGTCAGCAGTTATGGAGATATTTATTCACATACCATTTGAGAAATGTAAGTTTGAAAAAAATATATTGAAAGTGGTTAAAGGCGATTTTACAGATAGCATGCGATTTATACAGAAGGAAAAGCCGGTCATTGGAAAGGCAGTGCTTGTAATCAGCGGTATCAATTTATTCCTGTCTGCGATGATTATCGTTGCACTGCCTTATCTTGTGACGGAGATACTGGATCTGGGGGGAGTCTTGGCAAACAGGCTTTACGGCTACGCGGAAGGGGCATTGGCGGCAGGCGGACTGGCAGGAGGAATCTGCGCAGGTGTGTTTGCAGATAAGCTTGAAGTGAAAAGAGCAGGGAATCTGATCGTTGCTGCAGCGGTATGTGTATTTCCGATCGGAATCACATTACTTTTGTGTTCCTCTGGGATGATAAATTATATTGTAATTACTGTATGCTGCTTTGCCATCATGGTATTTTCAACTATTTTTACAGTACAGATGATGAGCTTTGTCCAGATTGAGACTCCGCAGAATCTGATCGGAAAGGTAATTGCAGTAATTCTTACCATCGCTATGTGTGCCCAGCCTCTGGGGAGTGCATTGTACGGCATCTTGTTTGAAGTCTGTAGAGGAGCAGAATTCGGAGTGATTTTATTTGCAGGCAGTGTATCGTTTCTGATTGCCGTCAGTACAAGACATATATTTAAAGAGTTTTGAAGGTTGAAATTTCTAAATTCATTATTTTCGTGCTTGTAATCATGGAAATGTATGTGTATTTCTGGTACGATTACAGAAAAAAATATTTTATAAAGGAGTATCGAGAATGATAAATAAATTACACTTGGCAATGATAGAGTTATATAGTGGGGATGCAGAGAGAATTCAACATTTCTGCAAGGTTCATAGTTATGCGAAGCTTATTGCCGAGACGGAAAATGTAGATAAGAAATGTCTGTTTATTCTTGAAGCTGCGGCTCTTACGCATGATATCGGAATCCATTTATGTGAAGAAAAGTATGGGAATTGCAACGGAAAACTGCAAGAAAAAGAAGGGCCTGCAATAGCCGGAAGATTGCTTGGTGAATTAGGTTTTGAAGACGATGCATCAAAAAGAGTTCAGTATCTGATCGCGCATCATCACACATATGATAATATTGATGGAACAGACTATCAAATACTTGTTGAAGCGGATTTCCTTGTCAATATTATGGAGAATAGCCTGACAAAAGAAGCGGCGCTGAATGCATATCATCATATTTTCAAAACGGAATGCGGCAAGATGATTTGCAAAAGAATGTTTAGTCTCTAGTCTTTAGCTGAGAGGTCGCAGTTATGGCAGCTCCTCTGAATCTCCAATGCCGGAGAATCCAGAAGGGCTGTCATGTTAAAAGCCGCTCATTTTTGCAGAGGTTTTTTAAAGTGTCTTACCTGTCAGCATCTCATAGCCTTGCAGATATTTGTTAATAGTTTTTTCAACAATATCACCGGGAAGTGTCCAGTCATTGTCCGGATTAGCTTTCAGCCAGTCTCTTGCAAACTGCTTGTCAAAGGATGGCTGTCCGTGTCCTGCCTCATATCCGTCCGCAGGCCAGAAACGGGAACTGTCAGGGGTGAGCATCTCGTCTCCGATCACGATATTGCCATTCTCATCCAGTCCAAATTCAAATTTGGTGTCTGCAATGATAATGCCTTTGGTTAAAGCGTAATCCGCACATTTTTTATAGAGGGCGAGAGTGCAGTCGCGAAGTTTTGCGGCATACTCTTCTCCCTTTCTCGGGAAATATTTCTCAAGATGAGCTATACTCTGCTCATAGGAAATGTTCTCGTCATGGTCGCCGATCTCTGCCTTTGTGGACGGTGTGTAGATAGGTTCAGGAAGTTTATCTGATTCTTTAAGCTCTTTTGGAAGCGTGATTCCGCACACGGTGCCGTCCTTCTGGTAGCTAGCCCATCCGCTTCCGGTAATGTAACCCCGGACGATACATTCGATCGGCAGCATCTTTAGCTTTTTGCACATCATACTGTTGCCGTCAAACTGCGGCTTTCGAAAAAATTCCGGCATATCCTTTACATCCACGGAAATCATATGGTTCGGCAGGATATCCTTTGTCATATCGAACCAGAATTTAGACATCTGGGTAAGAACAGTTCCTTTTTTCGTTACTTCATTTTTTAAAATCACATCGAAACAACTGATTCGGTCAGTAGCGACCATGATCAGGCTGTCGCCGTTATCATAAATCTCACGGACTTTTCCCTCTTTTATAGGTTTCATCTTATACACCTCTCTAAGTATTTTTGTGGCTACGGCGCACCGCAGTTTTACAGATAAAAAGATTTTAGCTTAAAAGGAGCATTATTTCAAGTATTATATGGCGTTATTCTTTGAAAATCATGCCTGACGGGAACCCATATTTTTCAGTACGTCGATAAATTCCATATCATCCACTGTTAGCTTGACATTGGAACAATAATTCTTCCCATCCGGGGTAGTAACGTTTATCTCTACTATAGTGCCTTCTTTTAGTCCATCTTGTGACACGGCTTTTAAAAACATAGGAAATTTGGGGTGGTTTGCACGGAAACGGTCCATGCCGGATTTTAATTGCTGCAGCAAGGCAAGCTGGTTTAAATTCATATTCATAGCGGATATCTCCTTTATTCTCTAATTTACTGATTTATTTGACGAAATGCAAATGGTACAGTACACTATTCATGATACTTAATATTGTGAAAATAGTCAAAGATTTTAGGGGAGAGAACATGGATTTACAGCATGCAAAACAGCAGTTTGAATCATATCTTGATAATTATGACAGGGAAGACGATAAAGTGAGGTTAAAAATTGCCCATACATACGGCGTAGTAGAGTGCAGCCGCCAGATCGCAGAGCGGTTGGGGATCTTTGAGGAAGACAAGGAGCTTGCGCAGCTGATCGGCCTGCTTCATGATATCGGAAGATTCGAGCAGGTGAAACGCTTTGACAGCTTTGAACCGACAGTTATGGATCACGCTGCATTTGGAGTAGAAATTCTTTTTAAAGAAGGCATGATCAGGCGGTTTGTGAGAGAAGACAGGTGGGATAGCATTATCTATACTGCAATTGCAAAGCATAGTGATTTTAAGCTAGAGGGAATAACGGACGAGAGAGAACTGCTCCATGCGAAGATAATCCGGGATGCGGACAAGCTGGATAACTGCCGGGTGAAGATCATAGATTCTGTCGAGACTATTTTAGGAGTGCCGGCGCAAGAAGCGGGAAAGGAAGGAATTAGTGAAGAGGTGATGGAACAGTTTCTTGGGGGAGAATCTATATACTCTCCTGCAAGAAAGACGAAGATGGATTACTGGCTTTCTTATCTAGCTTACTTTTTTGACATTAATTTTGATGAGACGCTGGGTATCGTGAGGGAGAAACAATATGTGGAAAAAATCATAGACCGGATACCCTATTCCAATCCAAAGACCATAAAGCAGATGGAAAAGGTAAGAGAAGTACTTATATCATATATAGATGAAAGGACAGGGCGATGTTAAATTTTCATACAGTTTACCGTCCGATCACGGCAACTCCGTTTTCAGAAAGTATATCATATGCAGAATACGAGCCATGCGAACATTAAAGTCTTATGTGGTGAATATAGAGGAGCGCATTGCTGCAGCAGAGAGATTTCTTGTGAAAAATATTCTTAAAGGGCGGGATAATCCTTGCATTAAGAATGCTGTAGCAGAGCTGCTTTCTAAAAAAGGGAATGTGGGAATTACAGAACTTACAGAGAATGTACCCGATCCGCTATCAATATCTTTGGAGTGATATTTTGCATAATTCCGATTTTTGTGTTCAGGATGCGGTGTTCCAGTATGGATATGCGGATCAGTCCCTTATTACAGGGAGGGGAAGGCAATGGTTCATTTGGTTTATTGTGATAATGCAGGCAAAAAAGGAGGGCGGATTCTGGATAAGATTCTTGACGGAACAAAGACGATGGTGGTGCGAGGCGCTGCCGGAATCTTGTGGAATTTGAAGGTGCGAAGGAGATAGCCCCTCTTGAGTTTGATCATCGGGGAAATATGGACGACCGGCTTATCATTGAAAAGATCAAGGACGTTGTTAAGGGCACCAGTATTCCGTATAATTATGAAAAATCAAGATTTTAATGTGAGGAGGAATGGTGATGAAGCTTGACGGATTTGGAATCTTTGTAAAGGATATGGCGGCTATGGTACGGTTTTACAGAGATGTATTGGGATTTAAGATTAAGGGGGGATTCTGTTCTTTGATTGAATATATTGCCAGCCGGACAAAAAACAAGCGCGGAGCAGTTGTTGAGGCTTTGGGAGAAAGCGGGGTTAGAAAGCAATTGAATGATGCGCAGGTAAATCACTGTCTTTCATTTGAGCAGGTAAGTGATGAAGTGATCGAGCAGTATCAGATCAAACGGGGGGATTTTGATACGATTACAGATTGCAGATACAAGATTCCGGGATTCCAGAATATTGGTGGGCTATAATCTGAGTTTCAGGTGGATGTATATTATCAGAATCCAAGCTATCTTGAATGTTCTTAATAAAACAGGATATTTATGGGACTGATTGAATTTTACGGATTAGAGAGACGAAAATATGGTAAAAAAAACGATAGAAAATTTTAACATTTCACAAATCTGTGATTCTGGGCAGTGCTTCCGAATGAGGCGGAGAGAAAATGAGATATACAGCGTAATAGCTTCGGAAAAGTATCTGGAAATAGAGCAGCACGGAGGAGAATATCTGTTCTACTGCAGTGAAGAGGAATATGAAGATTTTTGGAAGACATATTTTGATCTTGATGAAGACTACGAATTTTACATATCGAAGATCAATCCGAATGACACTTATCTTAAGGAGGCTGCGCGGTTTGGAAGGGGGATTCGGATTCTGCGTCAGGATCTGTGGGAGATGATCGTATCTTTCCTTATATCACAGCAGAATAATATCGTCAGGATAAGAAGATGCATTCATAATATCTGTGAATGTTACGGAGAGTCAAAGGTCAATTTCCAAGGTGAGACTTATTATACATTTCCGAAGCCGGAAAAACTGGCGTTTTTGCCGGAGGATGGATTGAAGGAATGTAATCTTGGCTATCGCAGTAAATATGTAGTACGTACAGCGAGAAGTATTGCCGGGGGAGAAACAGATTTAGAAATGATTCGCCGTATGTCTTATAAAAAAGCGAAAGCAGAACTTTTGCGATTATTCGGAGTAGGGGAAAAGGTGGCGGATTGCATCTGTCTGTTCGGACTCCATCATCTGCGGGCATTTCCAATAGATACACATATTATGCAGGCCCTTGATGCACATTATAAGAGAGGATTCCCAAAGCGAAGGTATCAAGGATATGAGGGAGTTATGCAGCAGTATATATTTTATTGGGAGCTTAAGAGGGGCAATTAGGTATTAAGGATTTCCAGAAAGGAGGTCAACAATGTTCCGTGTATTTAAGACAAAGGAACCCAAACATTTAACATATGATAAAGCAACGCAAAAGCCTGTCATCCGCTGTAGTATATGCACCGGTGAGCAGGTGGCGGGGTTTAAGGATCTGCACACCGGAAAGTTTTCGGATATCATGCTTATCCGGAATGAAAAGGATCTAAAGGAGTTTAAAGATATGTATGGAATTACAGAGATTGGAAAGGAGTTTTAATTTATGAACAGTATTTTTCACAGGACAAGTGTCAGAAAATATCAGGACAAACTGGTAGAGAAGGAGAAGGTTGAACAGATGCTGAGGGCGGCGATGGCGGCTCCGTCAGCTATGAATCAGCAGCCATGGGAATATTATGTGGTGACAAGACGTGAGATGATTGAAAGACTATCGGAAAGTACGCCTTATACGGGGTGCGCGAAGGAAGCGCCGCTGGTGTTTGTGGCATGTTACCGCAGAGAATGTCTGCGCCCAATGTACGCGCAGATCGATATGAGCGCTTCGGTGGAAAATCTTCTGTTAGAGGCGGATGAGCAGGGGCTTGGCGCAGTGTGGATGGGAATTGCCCCGATCAAAGACCGGATGGAGCTGGTAAAAAAGATCGTGGGTATTCCAGATGAGCTGGAAGCATTTGCACTGATCGCGTGCGGATATCCTCTGAAGGAGCAAACACAGCAGGACAGGTATGAAGAGGACCGGATTCATTATATTGAATAAAAAGAAAGCAGACCAAAAGGCGCAAAAAACCTTTGGTCTGCTTTTTTCCTGCATTATATTTCTTTAAACATTTCGCCTTATGTTCACATTCACTGCAGTCTGTACATCCATACATCTCAAAATTCTGTGTATATCCATTCTGCCTCTTTCATCCTCATAAATATTGCTTCCACAGCTTTTTCTGGCCTTTCCCATTTACAAATCGAGATGCCAGGGGACGGGGATTTCCCGCTCCTGGTATCAGGCATTTATGCAACAGAAAGTTGATTATTCTAATGACAATTTATAAGAGCAGTTATGTGATAGTTTAGGAAATCATTAACAATAAAATGTAAAAATATCTTTTTAATGAGTATAATATTGACAAAAACGATGATATATGATATACATTAAACATCGGATGTTTAACTATATACAAAAGTGACGGAAAATATAAGGAGGAAAGCGAATGGGATAAAAAGCAACAGAGTTTATGTACAAATAATGTAATAATCTCTCGGAATCCTGAGTGATTATAGCCAGTTATTACTGGCAGCGAACATTGAAAAGTAAATATTATCCCCAAAAAATAAAAATGGACATGGAAAATAGACATAACTGTCGCTATGCTTTGAA
>OFFJ01000907.1_pt1 | contig 23153 bp, 29 predicted proteins | sample 1521261 | NCBI WGS metagenome assembly OFFJ01 (sample SAMEA3504122, study PRJEB24116) | mouse gut metagenome | biome: mouse gut; feature: mouse-associated habitat; material: faeces | place: Denmark | collected 2011 | reverse complement strand
GGGAAAGATGAATTGCTACGAGGAAACCCGAATCATCATCAGCCCGCAGGAAAATGGCGCGTTTGGAAAAGAAGTTTACCACCACTCTGGTGATTCCGTTGGCATTACGCGTTGGAAAAAGGGGTATCCGCCTGCGTCATATCTTTTCCAGCAGAATTTCAATGCGGAAACCTGCGGTTTTCTCTATTGCAAAAATCTGGACAAAGCGTTGAAGGGCACCCCATGGCAATATTGCCAGCTTCGGGAGTTTTATGAAGGCATTCACGACCAGATGGAAGTAGCCCCTTACCTGATCTCCTACAGTACAATTCCAGCTATTGAGTTTTTTGTAAAGCTGAAACTGTTTTGGCTGGTAACCCATGTAGTTTATAGACGGGATGGCGTAAAGGACATCAATCTTAACGGGAAAAATCTGCGAGAGGTGCTTCAAATTGATCCATCCGACCTGCCTTGTCTCCAAAAGCCGGAGGCGGATATCCGTGAACTGCGGCTGCTCCGTATCCTGCGGGCAGCCGGCCATCAGCCCAGTGAGGAATTTTTCACATGGGTGAATGCGAATGAACTCACGGAAATGAATCAGCTTGTCCCCGCTCTGAACAATACCACACCGCACAAGCTGATGCGTTACCTCGACCAGCTCTTTTCTAAATCAAAAAAGAGCACATATCGGGGGTGTGCAGGGGTCTTATCCGACTACAACGACTACCTGGGATTTTGTGAGCAGCTTCAGTATGATTTGAAAAATGAGTTTGTATTGTTCCCTAAAAATTTCCAGAGAGCACATGACCAAGCCAATACTTTGATAAAACAGCATCGGGTGGAGCAGTATGACCCGCAGATCGCATCCATGCGAGAGGAACTGAAACGTCGGTATCAATTTAAGTCTGACGGCCTTATTGTGCTGCCACCCCGTTCCGCACGCGAAATCGTTGTGGAGGGGCAAAAGCTCCGCCACTGTGTCGGTGGGTATGCCCAGAGTATGGCAGAAAAGAGAACTATCATTCTGTTCATCCGGCAGGAAGCCAAACGGAACAAGCCGTTTTTCACTGTGGAGGTACAGGGTGATAAAATTCGCCAGGTACGGGGTTCTAACAATCGCAAACCTGTACCAGAGGTCAGCGCATTTTTGGACAAGTGGAAGAAGAAAAAACACTTGGACGATGCCGCATAATGATGAAATGACAGGGTGTGCTTCACATGAGGCGCACCCTGCCTATACAAAGAAAGGATTTGAGTACAATGACCATAACAATTCCTCAGCGCAATTCTTTGGTACAGGAGCATCTTTGGTGTATCGACAGCGTGATCAAACAGAACTACTCCTTGATTCAGGCGGCCCACCTGGACAGGGACGATGTGTACCAGTCCCTCGCTGTGCGCCTGATCCGGGCCGTGGAGCTGTACGATCCCGACAACAAAGCCGGAAAGACCTTGAAGAACTACATCTTTATGAGCCTGCGCTATGCGCTGCGCACCTGCGGCGGGTCCCAAGCGCGGTATGGGTTCCGGGAGGCTCCCTATTTTCTCCCGAATGCAGTGGTATCTATGGAAGCACTGGAAGAGTCTGATCCGTATTGGGAAATGCGGATCGCGGCTTAAATCAGAAGGAGGCTACGCAAATGAAGCAGCTTGGCAATTTGGCGATTGTCTGCGCTCAGCGGCGCTCCATCCTGTTTATGGTGGAGAGCGGTGAAGTGCGGGTCACCATCCGCAAGGCCCCGGGAAGCCCCAGCTACTACCTGCGCTGGGATGATGATAAAAAGATCGAAGAAGTTATCCATGAGTTGAACTTCGGAAAGTACAAGGGTGTCTGATATGGATCACATTTTGTTATTTCCGGTTGATGAGCCGAAGCAAGCCGTTGAATGGCAAAAGGGATACGATTTTATGGATGGAAGCCCTCGCTATACCTTTGAACACCGTGATCCTTCTACCACTTATGAGCGTTTTCAGGTCGTAATCTACGCGGAAAAAATGCGGGAATATCCCCATGATTCCCGCAGCGTCCGTCGCTTCTACTATGGATATGTTTGTGATGATCGACTGGAGTGCGCTGACACAGTTGGCCCTTTCCGGACATTGAAAGAGGCGAAAGCAAAAACATTGGAGCTGTTCAATTTGATTGTCACAGATGGGTTGAACGCAACAAGCCAAGAGGAAGTCTGACTGTTGAGTATTTCATATTTTCGAGGAGGAAGTATAATGGAGCAATCCAAAATTGCGCAGCAGCAGGAGCTGAACGCCCTGCCCAATCAGTACCGGCATGAGTATTATAACCTGAACGCGCCCACCGTGAGCGACGAGGTATATGACCGGCTCTTTGACAAGCTGAGGGAGCTGGAGCAGGCTACCGGGGTGCAAATGGCAAACTCGCCCACCCAGACGGTGGGCTGGCCGGCGGTCAGCAAGTTGGAAAAGACCATCCACATCGTTCCTCTGCTCTCGTTGGACAAAACGAAAAGCAGTGCGGAATTGGTGTCGTTCATGGGTGACCAGCTGATTATGCTGATGTTGAAACTGGACGGCCTGACAGTCAAGCTGACCTATGAGGGCGGAGTTCTGGTAGAGGCGTCTACTCGTGGTGATGGTAACGAGGGCGAAATCATTACGCACAATGCCCGCGGCATCACGGGTATTCCCACGCAGATCCCCTATAAAAACCGGTTAGTGGTCACAGGCGAGGCATTCATCCGCCCCAGCGATTTCGAGACTCTGAAAACGACGTTGCTGGACAGTACAGGCAAGCCGTATAAAAATGGGCGCAATCTGGCCGCTGGCTCCGTCCGGCTGCTGGATGCCGCCGATTGCAGGGAACGCTGTGTTACATTTATGCCTTTCAACGTATTGGAAGGTTTCACGGGGAAAGAGCGCAAATCGGACAAGCTGTACTATTTGCCGTCGCTGGGTTTCGATCTCTGTAAATTCATGGTCGCCAATCGACCGCTGAAGCAGGCGGAGATTGATGATGGAATCCAACTGTTGAAAAAGTACGCCGAGGACAATGACGTTCCGATTGATGGGATTGTGATGACCTATAACGACATCGCTTACTCCAAAACCTGCGGGCGTACCGGCCACCACTACAAAGACGGCCTTGCGTTCAAATTCGAGGATGACCTGTTTGAAACCAGGCTCCAGTACATTGAGTGGACTCCAAGCCGTACAGGGGAGATTGCCCCGGTAGCGGTCTTTGAGCCAGTGGAAATCGACGGCTGTACCGTCTCCCGGGCCAGTCTGCATAACCTCTCCTTCATCGAGGGCCTGGAACTGATGCCGGGAAACCGGGTGCTGGTGTCCAAGCGGAACATGATTATCCCCCATGTGGAGGAAAATCTGGATCGGGGCGGCTTCTGCATGGAGCGAGCTGTCATTCAGTCCTGCTCCTGCTGCCATCAGCCCACCCGCATCCATGTGACCAAAACCACGGTGAATGGAGTGGATCGGACCGTCAAAACTCTGTTCTGCGACAATCCCAACTGCGCCACCCGGCGTCTGAGGCAGTTCGTTCACTTTGCTGGAGATAAGGCGATGGACATTGAGGGGCTGTCTGAAACGACGCTGGAGAAACTGATTGGTTGGGGCGTGCTGGAACACTGCATGGACATCTACCACCTGAACGAACACCGGGACGAGATCCTGATGATCGACGGCTTTGGCGAGAAGTCCTGGCAAAATCTCTGGGACGCCATCCAGCGCAGCCGGGACACCACCTTTGAGCGGTACCTGATTGCCATGGACATCCCTCTGATCGGCAACACCGCCAGCCGGGCGCTGGCCCAACGGTTCCATAGCAGCCTGGACGAATTTGAGGCGGCGGTTTGCGGCAGATTCGATTTTACCCAGCTTCCCGACTTCGGGGAAACCCTGCACCGGAATATCTATGGCTGGTTCGGGCAGGAAGAGAACTGGTATTTGTGGAGTGAACTGCGCAACTATGTGCATATTTCCCCACCTGTACCTGAACATGCTGAACCGGTTCCTGAAAACCCCTTTGTGGGACTGACCATTGTGGTCACAGGCAAGGTGGAGCCGTACACCCGCAGCGAGATCAATGCCAAGATTGAGGCCCTGGGTGCCCATGCTGGCAGTTCGGTAAGCAGCAAGACCAATTACCTGGTCTGCGGCGAAAACGCTGGCAGCAAGCTGGACAAGGCCCGGAGCCTAGGGGTGACGGTGCTGACCCCGGCCCAGTTCTTCCAAATGGCCGGAGTGTAAACAATCGGAGGAGAGCGCCAGTACGCGCTCTCCTCCCAAATGTAAAAAGTTAAACGGCTGCACAAGTGCTCGCAGAAGACACGAAGACAGCCTGATACGAGGAGGTTTCGCAATGAGAGCAAGAGACATCAAGATTGCAGAGCAATTCGGGATTTTGAAACGGTGTAAGGCGTTTGAGGAAGATCTGCTCAAAATCAAGGATATTGTGCCCAATAAGTTTGAAGATGGCATCCTCTTCGATTTGACCAGTTTCCTTAGCGACATCTATTACGTTATCATCGTCCCCAAGTATGACATTCGAGCTGACAGGGACGACTACTGGGAGGCACGGAAACATCTGCTGGAAAGCGTAGTTGCGCTGGCAGAGAAATATGATCTGCACCGTACTGATGACCGTATTGAAGATTATGGCGCACATTTCTATTTTGTGTTCCGCTGCGGGAAGTCGTGGCGATGATGGTATGAACGATGCTAAATTGATTTGAACGAAGGGAGTTATCAAGATGAACGACTATCAGAAAATGCGAAACAGACAGCAGCGGGAATTTAACATGCTGCCCCTGGGCTTTGCCTTTAACCGGAAGCAGTTTAACGAAATGATGCGCGGCTGGGGTTTGCACCCGGAGCGGGATGTCAAGGAGGTTACCTGCATCGGGAATGGTGGTTACATTCAGAAGAAGGATGTGGAACTGCTGCGCCAGACGAGCGCCCGGCATAAGGAGGAGCTTGCGGCGGCCATCGAGTCGGACACAACTGGGGATGGTTTCATCTTCCAGATGTTCTACCGCGAGCTGAAAAACCATGAGTATGGTTACACCGGAGATGCAGATGACACGCTGGATGCACTAAACTATACGATGGAACAAGTACAGTCGGATCAACGGCTGTACAGAGGTTTTCAGCAAGCCTGCAAAAAGATTATGGAGGAGGAGACGTGATGGCAACGCAAATCAAACGGGACGAACATATCCATCTGGCCGACGGACGCAACGCAACGCTGAGTGCTGTTCAGCTCTCGGATGGGAAGTATGAAACCATGCTCCTGCTCAATGATGGCAGCGGTGAGGAAGTCACCTCCTATCAGAGTACCAGCGCGGACGATGCGGTGTACTTTTTTAATGAGATCAAGAACACATACCATGTGCCTGAGTTGACCGGGAAATACAAAAAGCTGGCCGACGATTTGAAAGCGGCCCTTGCTTACGGATTGGAGCATATGGGTGATGATGATGGCGGCACTTGTAATTTTGACGCCCCGGCCCTCTTTCTGACAGACTGGAAGAAAAAACTTGTGGAGGCCGCAGCAAGGACAGCTGGAGTAGGCTGCTTTGAGTGGGAGTTCCTAAATAGCAAAGCCTATGTTTTTTCTGTTCGCGGCGCTGGACAGGGGTACACTCGGACAAAAGCTGCTGAGGCCATGAGCCATTATCTGAAAGAACAGGGCTATGAGGCCATGGTGTACTATCAGATGGACTAAGGAAGGAAGATTATTTTGAATAACAGAACGCTTGTAAAGATCTCTGCCGGTGAGCATTGTATCGGATTCAAAACCATTTCCCGGAGAGCAAAGTCACCCCGGATATTCCTGGTGACCCGTGATATGCTTGCCCGGCTGGAGAAGGAGCCGGAAATCATTACCCAGGACATCTACTGCTTTGCCGCTCTGCGTCTGAACACCGCCACCAGGGCCTTAACCATCACCTTCTCCTGGCTCCGGCGACGCTACGACTGTGAGCTGAACGGCTGGGAGGAAACGGTGGTCCTGCCCTATGACGCGCTGATGGACTTTGTGAAAGCCAGCGCCCAGGAGAACGGGCCGCAGAAGTGGAAAGTTCTCTCCCTCCAGTCTACAATGACGCCCCAGATCGTGTTTGTTGATACGGTAGGGCTACGGAAATGCCTGGAGAACCGGATTATCCGCGGAAAGCTGGCGCGGGCCCTGCGGGATAATTTTTGTGGTGCGGACCGCGTTGAGTTCTACCACGATTTTGAGGCGTACTCCTTTACATTCCGGTCTTACCGGGCTGGGCGCTCATCCTATGTGGGCGGTCTGATCCTCCACGACCGGGATGATTTGAAGAAAGCGCACTATTCTGTACACACATAAACAGAAAATATGAATACGGAGGATCATCTAAAATGAATGAACGAGCGGTTGAAATTGCCCAGAAGCATATTCAACAGGCAAATCCGTCCCTGTGGAACGGATCAAGTGAGCGGCCAAAAGATTTTGACAGCCGCATCATTACATACCCCGTTGACGAGGATACCGAGCTGGACATCAGCTTTGAGTATGAAAAGAAGGACGGATGGCTGCACCTTTGTGAATTGCGGCATCGCCATACCGGTGAATTGCTGGACATTATGCACGGGTATGGGATCGACTCCCCCCAAAACCTCACAGATACCATTGAGGACATCTGCGACGGGAGATTAGTCAGTAACAGCAATGCTCCGTCCTAAGCCACAGATCAGGCAAGCAGAAAAAAACAGCCACGCCATACACCAAACTTTGGAGGTTAGTATTATGGAACACGAACAGATTATGATGATATATCAGAAGACCAGCGACAAGAAATATGCCAAGTTTCTCTCTGATGAAGGCTGGAAGTACGATACTGAGGCGGATGCCCTTGCCGGGTATGCCCGAATGGTCAAAGCCGAGCAGGGCGAACCGCTTACCTGGGAGGAATTTAGGGCGGAGCTGCGGATGGAAGGCGATGCCTCCGCCGCCCAGAAGCTCTACCGGACGCTGTGCGAGCATATGGAAAACGGCGCACTGTCCGCCTACCAGCTCTATGGGTACGCACGGCATAGGTGGTGCGTCAGATGCCCGGAGGCCGTCGTGGCTTATCAGACTGGGCCGAAACGCTGGGCGGTGAACACCTGCGGCGAGACGATCTCTGAGGATCGGGCGCGGCTGCTGCTCAACTCCGAATGGGGCTTTGAGGCCAGCCGGATCAAGTTGTTGGGTAGCCCCTACTATGACGCTACCGATTGGAACTTTATCCCTTTCCACTGTGGGGCTTATGATTGGCTCATGCAGAATGGCGAGCTCTATCAAATCTACCAGTAGATGCTTCAAGGGCGGTCTGTCGATAGACAGATCGCCCTCTTTATATATCTGCTGGAAATGATCCCAGACGAGAAGATTACTCCTGTTATGATAAATTTTTATTTATGATGCGATCAGGAAACACAGACGCAGTAATCAGGTCGGCTGGGTCAACATCAAGCGCATCGGCAATATCATAAAATACCTCCAACGAAAATGACTTAGAGCCTATCCCAAAATAAAGGCGTCTGAGGTATAATGCTCAAGGGTGATGAAAATGAGCGAAAAGAAGAGTTATCAAGCATGGACAATCTCAGATGAATTTTGGGAAGCAATTAAAGGAGAAATACCGAAAAAAGAGCGAGCCCCAGCGAAAACATACAAGAATGCCCCCGGTCAAGGGCGGAAGCCGATGTCGGCGAGGAAAGCCCTGGAAGGGATATTCTATGTGCTGCGAACCGGCTGCCAATGGAAGGCACTGCCTCGTGAATATGGAAGCGGCAGTACGGTGCACAGAAGGTTTCAGGAATGGTTGGCGGCCGGTTTTTTTGAAAAGATTTGGAGCAAGGGTCTGGAGCAGTACGATGAATTGGAAGGAATCGGCTGGGAGTGGCAAAGTCTGGACGGCTGCATGGTAAAAGCGCCCCTGGCTTTGGAGTCCGTTGGAAAGAATCCAACGGACCGAGGAAAAAATGGGGACAAAACGCAGTGTTTTGGTGGATGAAAGGGGGCTTCCGCTGGCAATCGTTCTTTCAGGGGCAAATACGCATGACATCAAATTGCTGGAAGAAACTCTGGATCATATCGTAGTGCTGCGTCCGGAGCCGGATGAGGAGCATCCGCAAAATCTGTGCTTAGACGCAGGGTATACCGGCAGCACACAAGCAGTTGAACAGCGCAAATATATTCCGCATATTCGGCCCCGGGGTGAGGAGAAGAAGGAGTTGGAGCGCAACCCGGACTTTTGCGCACGCCGCTGGGTCGTTGAGGTGACTCACTCTTTTTTCAATCGCTTCCGCAAACTTCTGGTTCGCTATGAGAAGAAAGCTGTCAACTACATGGCTCTGCTTCAGTTTGCCTGCGCTGTTATTGTCTGGCGTAAACTCATTCGCATTCATCGCTAATTTCGGGATAGGCTCTAAGGGCAATTTGGCTGCGGGGAGGACGCTCACTTACCGTATGCTGCCGATGACCAAGGGGCAGACGGTCACGATCAGTATCGAATACCCCCCTGCCTCCTCCGAAATGCGGGTCGGCCTGAAGGACTCCAGTGGTGTGGTTGACTACGAAAGCGTGTCTGACGGTTCTGGTACAGCAGCCTTTGAGATAGCCAAAGACGGTGTCTATTCCATCTATGTAGAAAATCCGTCTCCTGTAAGCATCCATTTTGATGTGTCCTATCTACTGGACTGAAAATGGCAAATCGGCACGATAAAGTAGTTGAACCTCATATGCGGCACCAAGGAACGCCCTGGTGCCGCATACTTGATTTGTCCGCTATATTGCTGAAAGTTTTTCGGTGTGTTGATAAAATGTTGAAATTTGTATGGCAAACTACTCTAAGGGGGATGATGCAATGGACTATAAAATATTGATTGTGGACGATGAGCCTGATATTGTTTCTATGCTTGCCAGTTTCTTTGCAGGAAATGGCTATCAGGTCCTGACAGCCCATAGCGGTATGGAATCGCTCAGGCGAGTTGAGCAAAACCCGGACATTATTTTGCTTGACATCAATATGCCGGACATGGACGGCCTGGAGGTCTGCGAGTTAATCAGGGACCGTGTATCCTGCCCCATCCTCTTCCTGACAGCCCGGATTGAGGACCGGGACAAGGTGAAGGGTTTCTTTGCTGGCGGAGATGACTATATCCTAAAGCCCTTTTCGCTGATGGAACTGGAGGCGAGGGTGTGTGCCCACCTACGGCGGGAGGCACGGCACAAGGCAGACACCCGGCTAAGATTTGTCGGAAATCTTGCGATAGATTTTGCCAAGCGCCAGTTGTTTTGTGGGAAGGAAGAAATCCTCCTGACGAAAAAGGAATTTGACATTGTGGAGTTGTTGTCCCAAAACCCCGGTCAGGTGTTTGACAAGGAGCGAATCTACGAGAAGCTGTGGGGGTATGACAGCGAGGGAGACAGCAGCGTCGTAGCGGAGCATATCCGCAGGATTAGAACAAAAATTGCCGCGCACACAGATCGGCCTTATATTGAAACAGTTTGGGGGTGCGGCTATAAATGGAGTCGGTAAAACGCTGCTGGTATAATATGTCCTTGCGAAAGGCGCTCGTCTGCTATGTTACTGCTGCTGCTGTGCTGGCGCTGGCCCTGTGCGCAATCACCTCAAATCTTTGCGATTTTTTAGTCAAAGAGATTTATGAGGCATATCCTGAAACTGTGGAGAAATACTACTTGACCAACGAGCGGGGGGAGCGGCTGGGGGATGGAAGTTATGTCGGGAGAGATTTTGTACCGCTCTCCGCGAAGGATCAGCGAATGGTCGATATTCTTCGGGCCTTCCCTGGCGTCATAATACCGGTCTATTCCGCGCTTTGCATTTTAGCAGCAGCCCTGCTGTTCTATCGGGATAAGCTGAAAAAGCCCCTTGCGGAGTTGCGTCTCGCATCTGAAAAAATCTCCAACAATGATTTGAATTTCACCGTAGCCTCCGACAGAGACGATGAATTGGGCCAGCTCTGCGCATCCTTTGAAACTATGCGGGAGGCTCTGGCCCAAAATTTCTCAGAGATGTGGAGGCAGATGGAGGAGCGAAAGCGACTGAACGCCGCTTTCGCCCATGATCTTCGGACGCCGCTCACTGTTCTGAAGGGGTACAATGAGATGTTACAGGCTGGCGGAGATGAACAGACTCGGGCCACCGCTGTCACCATGCAACGGCATATCTCTCGGCTGGAGCATTATGCGGATACCATGAGCCAGCTGCGCCGGCTAGAGGACACACAGCCCATTTGCCAGCAGACACCGCTGAAAACTCTCGCTGCTTCTTTGCATGAAAGCGGATCGATTCTATGTGGACAAATGGGGAGACAGTTTTTCATGCAGAACAAGGTCAATTCGCCAACGCTGACTTTGGACGGGGATCTGATTTCACAGGTACACAGCAACCTAATTGCGAACGCTATACGGTATGCCGTTGCATCCGTAACGCTTTGCCTAGAAGAAACGCAGGATGGCCTTCTGCTGTCTGTATCAGATGATGGACCTGGCTTTGATAAAATCAGTCTGGAAAAAGCGGCAGATCCCTATTTCACCGAAGAAAAGGCAGACCACTTTGGCCTGGGCCTTTACACCAGCAAGATACTCTGCGAGCATCATGGCGGCTGGCTGCGGCTTGAGAACACTCCTTCCGGCGCCAATGTGACTGCTTTTTTCAAAAGTAGATAGAAAGTTGGAATTTGTCCGCTATACTCCTCATGTAACGCATGGGGAGTATTTTCATCTCCCAATCAAGGAAAGGCGGTTCTTATCATGGCAGCAGCACCAATTTTGCAAACAGCTAATTTGAGAAAGTATTATCGGCAGGGAGATCATGTCACAAAGGCCCTTGATGGGGTAAGCCTCTCTGTAGATGTCGGAGAGTTCGTGGCGGTTGTCGGCACCTCCGGCTCCGGCAAGTCTACGCTGCTCCATATGCTGGGCGGACTTGATACACCCACCTCTGGGGACATCATCGTGGGCGGGAAACGGCTCTCGAAAAAGACTGAAGAGCAGATGGCGGTGTTTCGCCGCCGCCATATTGGCTTTGTTTTCCAGAATTACAATCTGGTGCCGATTCTGAACGTCTATGAGAATATCGTCTTACCTGTGCAGTTGGATGGAAGAAAAGCGGACAAGGACTTTCTGGAGGAGATCGTCCGCTCCCTCGGTCTCCAGGACAAGCTCCAGAGCCTCCCCAATAACCTCTCCGGCGGCCAGCAGCAGCGGGTCTCCATCGCCCGCGCCCTGCTTACAAAACCGGAAATTATCCTAGCAGACGAGCCCACCGGAAACTTGGACAGCAGAACCAGCGAAGACGTGCTTGCCCTGCTGAAGGTCACCAGCACCAAATTCCATCAGACTACCATTATGATTACGCACAATGACGCCATTGCGCAACTGGCAGACCGAATTATTCGCATTGAGGATGGGAGGATCAAGGAATGAGACACGGAAAGAGACTGATCAACACACAATCGTCAGTTCAGGTCATCGCCCAGCGTTCCTTTCACAACAGCCGTGCTACAAACCGGTTGATTGCCGTTGCAGCTATCATTGTGGTTATTCTGATTACAGCCACCTGTAGTGTCTTTTTTAATCTGCAGAATTTTTCCGCACTGCAAGCCCTAAAAGGTTATGGAACTACTACGGAAATCATTTTCTCTAACCCTAGTACCGCGCAGCTGACCAAACTGGAGGAAAGTAATCTTGTGCAGAAGCCCTTGTATACTTCCTACAGACTGGGACGGCTGATTGGAAACCCCGGTCAGTCCGGTCTTAGTATTGACCTGTGGGCGGTTGAAAATTGGGACACCTGGAGCAGTCCGCTGGTTTCTAATCTACAAGGGCATTACCCCGTTGAGGCAGGCGAGGTCATGCTGTCCACCTGGCTACTGGAACGGTTTGAGATTGAGCCGGTGATTGGCACAGAGATCACATTTTCCGTTGGTTGGGATGATTGTGATGCGGTGCAGGAGGAGACATTTTATCTATGCGGCTTCTATACCGATACATCCTATATCGACACGACATCAAAGCAAAAGGTCTTTCTGTCCGCTGCGGTTCTGGCACAGCATGAATTGCCAGCGTCAATCGCTGGATTTTCCGTTTCGGCTGGCAGTGGCCAGAGGGATTTGAACCAGGTCATCAATCAGCTTGGACTGACAGAGCAGCAGACGGTTACAGTTTTGTCTGCCGGGAAGATGTCGCTTCAGGATATGGTTTTGGCCCTGGCGGTCATCCTGTTTTTTATGGTAGATGGCTTTTTGATCATTTTCAACATCAACTCTATTTCCGTTACCAAGGATATTCAGTTTTATGGCCTACTGAAGACCATCGGAATCTCCCCCAAGCAGCTGAAGCGGGTAATTTATTACCGGATGACTCGGATATTGCTGATGGCGCTTCCTGCTGGGTTGCTCCTCGGCTGCTTTATAACGCAATGGATCGTGCCCCTGCTGTTGGGCACTTTGCTGGAAGGTTTCACTCAGGCAAACCTCCATTGGGCGGTACCTGTTGTATCGGCCATTTTTTCCTGCGCAATGGTTTTTTCAGTTTTGCCATGACGGCGCGGAAGGTTCTGGCTGTTTCGCCTATGGCCGCGCTGCGTTACACTGAGGAAGGCATTAAGCGAAAGACCAGCCGCTCCAGCGATCACGCTACGCTGCCTTGGATGGGGCTGAGGAACGCTTTCCGGCATCCCACCAAGGCTTTCTTTGTGATTGGGACCTTCTTTTTGAGCGGTGTGACTTTCCTGCTCTGTATGACAGTGCTGAATGGCCTGTCGGTAGATGAATACGTCAACTTTAATACTGCCCATGACATTGCCCTATATAACCATATGAGCCGGGCCTCATTCTCGCCCCAGGAGGAGCAGTCCTTTACGCCGGAAATTATAGCCCAACTGCAGGGGATAGAGGGTGTTGAAGCCTTTCGTACCACAAAAGTTGTTCCCATCTACGAGCAGTATTCTGAGGAGGTATATGGAGACTGGTATCAGATCAAGAGTGAGTTTGAGAAGTCAAATGGAGTGGAACCGACGGATCCGCAGATTTGGATCGACAATCCCAGTGCGGCGTTTTGGGGACTGCTGGTGGGCGTGGATCGTGATGTAATCACTGCCTATAACCAGTCGGCGGAAACGCCGGTGGATATTGATGCCTTTGAAGCTGGGGAATTTTTGATGACCACAGGCATGAATGGGGACGGGCTGCACCAAGGGGATATGATAACCTTTTTTGTTATGGATACGGACCAGCAATTTCAGTTGCCTATCGGGGGGCAGCTCCCGCTGGAGCGGGATGGAATGAACGGCGGCGCGGCCCCTTGGCTGGTAGTATCCAATAAAGTCATAGACCAGTATAGGCCGGACGCCATCATCTACTCAATTAAGATTGACAGTAAACCTAAATATGAGCAGAACATTTTGGACCAAGTGATGTCTTTGACAGAGCGCATCCCAGCCATTTCAAGGACATCTAAGATAGAACTGGCACAGTCGCTTGCTGAGGCGAAAGATTCCCTGTCAAAACTGTCTATCTTCCTCACAGTGGTGCTGTTTTCCATAGGTATCCTCAATTTTATCAATACTATGAGCGCAAATGTGTTGAACCGTCAAAGAGAGTTTGCTGCGATGGAGGCAGTAGGAGCAACCAAGCGGCAGGTGTGTCAGTTGGTTGTGTGGGAGGGCTTTTGGTACTTTGTCTCTACGATGATACTGGTGCTTACCTTTGGTTCTGCTGCTGATGTCCTTTTATTTGGACTCATTCAAAATTCTCTGGAATTTGGGGTATTCTCTTACCCTGTTCTGCCTTTGGTACTCTATTTATTGGCTACTTTGATCCCTTGCGGTATAATTCCATCAGGCATCTACCGGAAGGTCGGGATGGAGAGTATCATTCAACGGCTGCGAGAGGACTGATGTATTGGCGATCCTTGATTTTTACTAATGAAATTAGGTGTACCTCCTATGCGGCATCAGGGGATGCCGCATAGGAGGTTGTGCAAGTTGAGTAATATTGAGGTCCATGGTTCAGCTGCTACCTGTATGTAAATTTGTACCCATAGCCAGTAACAGTCTGGATTAAATCCGCATTGCCCAGCTTCCGCCGCAGTTGGCAAACTGTATTACGGATGATATGATTGCAGTCAATCGGATCCTCATGCCATATTGATGTATAGATCTGGGTTGGGGTAAGAACCCAGCCGGGATAATGAGCCAAGAGCAGGAGTACATTGAATTCCTTTGGGAATAGGATGACTTCTTCTCCTGATAGTGCGACAGTGTGGCATTGTGGGTCAATCACGAGATCATGATACTGGATAATGGGTAGGCGTTTTATTTCTGGCGGCTTCATAGTGGGTCACTCCAATGTATGATAATTATAGCAAGCAGCTGTTATGGTTTTGTTTTCATAAGATATGCTAGTCCCATAACTACCAATATTTGTATTACACTGATTGTAAGAGTCCTCATATTGGGAAAGCTGCATAGTGACGTGAGAGTATACATTCCACCCAAGACGGTATTTGACCAGGCATGGAGCAGAACGGATACCCAGATACTTTTGGTAATTCTGTGCGCTGCGGCCAGGGTTGCGCCCAGAGTAATGCAGAACAGCGTGAAAGCTGCAAAACTGTATGTGCTTTGTGATGAAGCAGGGATAAACCACAAGGGCAGATGCCATATGCTCCATACAGCACCTTCAATCAGCACAGCGATCAGAAACGGGAACCGCTTTTGCAGCAGCGGTTGGAGGATACCCTGCCAGCCGACCTCCTCCAGCCCGCCGCCATAAATCATCAGCGGCATAAACAGAACAAATAAGTACCAGGAATTGCCGGTGTAGCGCTCCTGAAGCGTACAGGCACAGAATTGGATCAGACCAAATAGAAGGAGGACGCCTAGACACCGTTTCATACTGTGCGTTTCGATAACTTTCCGCAGGAATGACCGCAGCATCATCCCATGGCATTTCCGCTCCACAATGAATGCCGCATAGGCGGGGGCCATCCCGCAGCCGAATCCAAGCCCGATATAGTACAGTACCTGTAGGAAAGCACTGCTGGACAACGGCAGGCGGTAAAGAAGGATCAGCAGCAGTTCGGTCCCCCAAGCAATCGAAAATGTAAGCAGCAGATAGGTGTTCATCATTGATTTTTCAATTTTAGTGAGGCGCATATTAAGTTTCATACCTTCCTTTCGCTGTGGACAGCTCCATGCTGTCCATACTGTTTGCCAGGTTCCACATGAGCAAGATACCCGTCAACAGCAGAATAGCGGTGAATAAAAGCAGCCCTGCAAAGTAGGCGTTAATTGCAGCCACAAAATTTGTCAGGAGCATACTGAACAGAACGGCACTGATGACGGTCATGGAATTGGACCTTCGGGCGAACCCGATGCGGATAGAGCACAGAGTAATACCACAGGCAAGGCAGGCTATCATAATAGAATTGCGTAGCGCGGTGACAAAGTGCGCAAGTACCAGTTGTTCCTCCACGAAGGAAAATGTGCTTGCTGCCATTGCAAAAGCAGTGAAACTGCACAGCGTCGTGCCTATTGCCGCTATGGATGTAAACATCATCAACAGCAGCGTTTTTGCCGTCAGGATACGTTTTGGGCTGATGGGATAGCTGAACAGTAAGATGGCCTGAGCACCGCAGTATTCCCGAATCACATACCGGTATCCCATAGCGGAGGACAGCGCGGAGAAGGCCATAAGCGCAATGGCGCCGTTGACGGCCATAATTCCAGAATAGGAAGAAAAGAGTACGGCGCTGTTCTGGCTGCCAGACTCCAGCTTCGGTACATAGGCAAATAGAAAAGACAGCCCCAGCAAGCAGAGAAATATGGCTGCTGCCGCAATGCAGTAGGGACATATATTCGTTTTTCGCAGCTCCAGTCGCAGTATCCGCATTTATGTGTTCCCTCCCAGCATAATTTTGAAAAAATAGTCCTCCAGCCCGTTTGGACAGGCTGCTCTGATTTCCGGCATAGAGATCTCCTGCGTGATAGAGCCGTCCGCAAGCACGCCTACCCGGTCGGCGATCTGCTCTACTTCGCTGAGGATGTGGCTGGAAATCAGAAGTGTCATATTGCGCTCCCGTGCCAGGGACAAAAACAGATCACGCATTTGCCGTATTCCAAGAGGGTCAAGACCGTTGAGCGGTTCATCCAAAATCAGAAGTTTGGGTGTGTGGCTGATAGCCCTGGCAATGGCAAGGCGCTGCTTCATACCCAGTGAGAATTGGGATACCGGCTGGCCATCAACGTCTCCAAGACCTACGGCAGCCAAGGCGCTGCGGATTCCGGAACAGCTGCATCCCATGTATTCCAAGTGTATCTCCAGATTGGCCAGTGCGGAGAGATGTTCATAGAAGACTGGAGTTTCAATCATAATACCCATATCCTTTAAGAACGCCCGTCTCCTCATGGTTATAGGCTGCCCGTTAAACACAATCTCCCCCGAGGTTGGGTACAGCAGACCAGCGAGCAATTTGAAAGCGGTGGTTTTTCCCGCACCATTGACGCCCAGCAGCCCATAGATTGCCCCGCTCTCTACACGCAGGTTGATTTGGTGCAAAACCTCTCTACTTGCATATGTTTTTGTCACTGACCGCATTGCTATCATTGGATTAGCCATTGCTCGTTACTCCCCCCAATTCACTTAGAACTTTCTTTGCATATAGAGCAATACACATTGAGATTGCACCTGCGCCGGTTATGATGGGAACGGCGCTTATTTGCTCAAGAAAAATCCCGTAAGTCAGTTGCCCAATGGGTTGAGCACACATGATCAGCGTCATAATGCAGGCGATGACTTTCCCAATCAGATGTTCCGGCGTTTCCCTCTGTACGACCGCAAGCATTTGGATGCTGAACATAGTAGAAAAAATTGTAATTGCGGTACCAGTGCCCGACAGAATCAGATACTTCAAATAAGGAGTATTGCTCCAGAGCATCCCCGCTCCCATCAGCAGCGTGAGCATGGCGCAGAGGATCAGAAATACATAAGCTCGCTCTGGCTGAAGCCGCTTGCCAAGGAGCGCAGTCAATAGGCCGCCAAGCACACCTCCTGCCGCCAGCAGCCCCTGGGCGACTCCAAGCAGTTGATCGGAGAACCCTAAATGCTCCACAGTCAGCACCGGAATGCCGACGGTGATCATAGCCGAGAGAATCAGATTCAGACCCGCAATAATCAGAGATACTTTGAGGAATACCGGCTGATCGACACGCAGGAACCGGCAGCCTTCCAGCAGATCCTGCCTTGCGATTTGAAGGGCCGGTTTTTCCCGCGGACGCTTGACGAAGGGGATTTTGATGAAGATTTCCATGACTGCGGACAGGGCAAAACAACCCACGCTGATTTCTAAAATCGGCTCCAGCCCCCACAGACCATAGATCCACCCGCCTATGACCGGCCCAATAAAGTTCGCCATAGAACCGATCTGATTAACGATAGCACTGGCAGTCAGGATGTGATCTTTCGCAACCAGTGCCGGGATACTGGCCTGTACAGCAGGCTGGTATGTCCCAGATATCCCGTATAAAAGCATCAAGGTAACAATAAACAGAGGGATTGTTGGCACCCTGCCCACCAGAAAATAGAATCCCGCTATGATGCCTGCTGTGGAAAAGTCCAAAAACACCATGATGTTTCGCTTATTCACCCGGTCAGCCAATACACCGCCCAGCAGCGAGAGAACGATCATCGGTAGGAGCGAGCAGGCTGTGACGGCACCGAACAGGGCAGAGGATCCAGTTTCTCGGAGCAAAAAGAGCGGCAAGGAGAAGCGCAGGATCGCGTTGCCAAATAGAGAGACTATCTGACCCGCGACTACCAGCGCAAAATCCTTGCCCAATAATTTGTGATTCAATATCGCCACCTCCTTGACACAAAAAGTGTAAGGCCGGTGGGAACCCCCAAGTCAAGAGGGAATTTTTTATTTAAGCGGGACCCACACCTCGTAGAAATGCTGATCTGTATTCTTCTTCAGCATAACGAATCGAATGAAGATATAGACTACACCCCGGAAAGACGCCTTGTGCTCCGTTGCCCAGTTATGGCACAGGTCAAACATCTTCTCAGGTACAGAAGGATCATTATTGTCAGCAATCAGGGTGGTATAGAGGCATTTCCCATGCTCCAGAAATGTCTCTGCCCGGCTCATTCGGACAGTAGGCTTCACAACATACATTTCAGAGCCCTTATAGCCTGTTTCGTCAAACGAAATTGCGCGAACCAGGTTGGAAAGGATATCTTCCTGTTCCAAGTCGAGAAATTTCAGGACCCTGTTCCGGTACTCGCCAAAGGAGGAGACTGAGGGCAGCGTTTCCCGGACACAGTAAAGTGGGAGTTCTCGGATTGAAAATGAGCCAGCTATATCCGGGACAGATTCGCAAAACGATTGTGCTTCTACCAGGCGATGGCGCATCTGCTGAAGCTGGGCAATTTTTCGATCTAAGCGATCCAACTGGCTGTGCATAAGGGCCGCATAGTCCTCCGGCGCCGCCGCCGTCAGGAGTTCCCGGATTTCTACAGGCGAAAATCCGCGCTTTCTAAAGAAATCAATGGACATCAGCCGGGACATATCATACAGATCAAACTCTCGGTACTGGCTTTGACTGCTCCGTTTTGGCTGAATCAATCCCACATCCTCATAGTAGCGCAGTGTTTCGCGGGTAAGGCCAAGGGTTTGGTAGACGTCGGTGGTATGATAAGTCTCAGCCTCCCCAATGGATTCCAGTGAACCGCCTTGACCTGCTGGTACGATTGTTTTGACCGTTTGCTTTTTGCAGCGCTGGTCCAACGGTTTTTCTGCGCTGGCAGGTATCAGCCAGGTTTTTCCCTTTTTGTGAGCGCCAACAATTCTTCCCGTCTCACAGTACCGGGCGACCATGCGGCTGGTGATACCCCACTTTTTTGAGAATTCTGTGGCAGTCAGGTAGTCCATATCGATCCCTCCTGACCATAGTATAATTCAGATGTCGGAACAATACAAGCATAATCATATTTGAGAAGTAGAAAAACCTTGACTTCCGGTGTCCAGTTTTTTGTGTTATACTGCGCCCAAGAGGTGATGACGGATGCAGGAGAGCAGGCTGTTCAAAATTGTTTACTACCTGCTGGAAAAGGGGCAGGCCACTGCCCATGAGCTGGCGGAGAAGTTTGAGGTATCGGACCGGACCATCTACCGGGATATTGATGCCCTGAGCGCGGCGGGGATCCCTGTTTATACGGAGGCCGGACGGACCGGCGGCGTTCGTCTGCTGGGCAGCTTTGTCCTGGATCGGACCGTCTTATCTGAGGCGGAGAAACATGAGATCCTTGCGGCCCTGCAAAGCATTGGCGGTACAGTTGGCGTCCAGGACAGGGATACCTTGAATAAACTTTCTGCGCTATTTGATGTCAGTACAGAGAGCTGGCTGGAGGTGGACTTCTCCCGCTGGGGCGGCGAGGGGAGCGATAACGAGAAATTTGAGCGGCTGAAGATAGCGGTGATCCATCGCAGGAGTGTGCGTATCACCTACGCCAACGCCAACGGTTCCATCAGCAGCCGGGTCGTACACCCCTTGAAGCTTTCCTATAAATCAAGGGCATGGTACTTGAAGGCGTTCTGTGTGGAAAAGCAGGATTACCGCACCTTCAAACTGACCCGCATTCTGGAGCTTGAGATGCTGGCGGATCAGTTTTCACCTTATCCGCCCCCGCCCAAAACAGACTTTTCACAGTTCGATAATAAGAAAATCGTCTTGCGCTTTCCCGAAGAACTGGCCTATCGGATTTATGACGAGTTCAATCTGGAGACCGTGAAACGTGAGGACGGGGCGCTGATTGTAACGGTATGGATGCCGGTGGATGAATGGCTGACCAGCTATCTGTTGACCTTTGGAACCCAAATCGAAGTGCTGGATCCCCCGGAGCTGCGGCCTATGTTGGCGGAGCTTGGGAAAGCAATCTATGAAAAATATAGAGACTGACAGGACGAGAGGGGATAGCCAGTGCATTATGTGGATGCAAAAGGGATTTTATCTGCGAAAAATGGTATGAATCTTTATCGAGGCTGCTCTCACGGTTGCATCTACTGCGACTCCAGGAGCAAGTGCTATCATATGGAGCATACCTTTGAGGACATTGAGGTAAAACGGAATGCTGTTGAACTGCTGGAAGATGCCCTTAGACGGAAACGCCGGAAGTGCATGGTTGGTATGGGTGCCATGACCGACCCCTACATTCCACTGGAACTGGAGCTGGGACACGTCCGGCAGGCCCTCACTCTCATATATGAACATGGCTTCGGGGCTACCCTTATCACCAAGTCCAATCGGATTCTCCGGGACATCGACCTGCTTCAAAAGATCAATGAGCGGGCCAAGTGCGTGGTACAGATGACACTGACCACCTATGACGAAACATTGTGCAAGAAGATCGAGCCCAATGTCTGTACCACCAGAGAGCGGTTTGAAGTTTTGAAGCAGCTGCGTGATGCAGGCATCCCCACGGTGGTATGGCTGGCGCCAATCCTGCCTTGGATTAACGATACCGAGGAAAACATATCAGCTATTTTGGAATTGTGCGTTCAGGCAAAGGTCTACGGGGTAATCTGTTTTGGTATGGGGCTTACACTGCGGGAGGGCAACCGGGAATACTTTTACGCACAACTGGACCGGCTGTTTCCGGGATTGAAGGAGAGGTATATGCGCCGGTACAGGAATCAGTATATCATCGACAGTCCCAACAGCGGCCATCTAATGCACCTGTTCCATCAGACCTGTGGAACGCATGGAATCGTGCATAGTAAGGAGCAGATATTTTCCTATCTGCAAACCTTTGAAGAAAAGCCTGTGGCAGAGCAAATCAGTTTATGGGGTTAAAAACCTTGACATAAGGTGTTCATATTTCTTTGTTAAAATATAAGTATCCAGCAAAAAACAAATCAAACTATGGAGGAAAAAATCGTGGGATCTATTTGTGGAGCTGATTGTACGAAGTGTGAGTTTACCAGCGCCTGTGCAGGCTGTACGGAAACGGACGGCGCTCCTTTTGGAAAACCGTGTCTTGTGGCGGGGTGCTGCCGGAAGGGTGAAAACGTATTGCAGGAGCTGAAGGACAAGCTGATTGCAGCGTTCAACGGGCTTGGCATTCAAGATATGCCGCCAGTGACGGAACTCTACGCTTTGAAAGGTTCTGTAATCAACATTGCGTACACACTGCCAAGCGGCGAAATCATGAAATTTTGGGATGATGACAAGATTTATCTGGGGTATCAACTTCCTAAACAGGGCAGTGACAGGTGCTATGGGATCGTCGCTGACGATCAATACCTTATGGTATCTGAGTACAGCAGCTATGGCTCTGATGCTGAAATCGTAGTCTTTAAGCGTTGGGAAGGCAAAACCGAATGATGACCATAACGCCGAACTTTAATTTTGATGGCAAATGTGGGGAGGCGATCTCACTCTATCAGCAGGCGTTCGGTGCCAAAGTGGACTGTCTGCTCCACTATCGGGACGCAGACCAGTCGGACTTTAAGCGGGAACTATCCGAGGAGCAAAAGGGTTATGTCTATCATGCGGAGCTTCACATCGGCGGCCAGCGCATTATGATGGCTGACAACCTGGATATTCTGTTCCGGCCCAGTACAGCATTATCGTTGACTGTGACCATGAGCAGAAAAGAGGAAGTCTTAGCAGCATTTGAGGTGCTGGAAAATGGGGGCGAGGTAATTTATCCGCCCCACAGTACCACATACAGTTCCTGTACCACCAATGTGATTGACCGGTTCGGATTCCGGTGGGTTATTATGACAGAGCAGACCGAACATTGAGTAAAATGAAAAATGCGGGGTATGACTGACGATGTGGTTCAGTCTGCCCCGCATTTTCATTTTGTCTGCGACAATTTAATACAATTTCTGGAAGCACCTTTCTTGACTTTCTCCGGGTGGGGGCCTAAAATGTAGCAGGGGTAAGACAGCAAACTAAACAATGCGGTCAAACGGAAAGAACGCACAACAACAAAAGCGAGGTATGACATATGGCCATACGGTCAGTCATGCCTCGCTTTTATCATCGGGGATAACAGCGGCGATAAAGCTGTTGACGATATCCTCCAGGTGCCGGTATTGCGCCGGAGAAAGTTGGGATACTTTAGAGAATAGAACGGATTGATCGTCGCTGGAAATTGTTCCAAATAATAGATAGTCCGCGCTGATCTTCAGAGCACCACATAGCTTGATGATGTTTTCCGGGCGCAGAGCCTTAATGCCATTTTCGGCTGTGGATATGGTCTGAGTTGTCATGTCGGCCCGTTCTGCAACTTCTTCCTGTGTAAGGCGGAGCTGTTTCCTACGCGCTGATAGCCGCTGCCCCATCTCCTTTAATAACATTTCTTCCATTGCACCCCTCCTATGGATAATATTCTACCCGCTATAACACAAAAAATTAACAGGCTATGGATAGAATAAATTATCTAAAGCGTATATATTAGAACTATACCATTGAAAGGGAGAACAGAAAAGTATGAGAAGATCATGTGCGGTAACAGGCCCCAAACCGACTCGCTTCAAATTCGGCTACAAAGAGGATTATTCACTGTGTAAGAAAATTAAAAAGGCTATGCAGGAGCAATTCAAGCGGCTCTACAATGAAAAAGGCGTTCGCCGGTTTTACATTGGCGGCTCCATAGGCGTGCATATCTGGGCTGGTGAGTTAATCTTACAGATGAAGGCGCAGCCAGGCTATGAGGATATAGAACTGGTTGTCGTGCTGCCGGCCCCCGGCCATAGCGCGAGGTGGGACGTGCGCAGCCGGAAGCGGTTGGAGCAGCTGCTGAAAAACTGCACAGAGCAGCTGACGATAGGGAGCCAGCCCAATCCAGAGAACTATGCCAAGCAAAACCGTTACCTGGTGGACCATGCGGACTTTCTGGTAGCGGTCAGTGACGGTGAAGGGGAGATGGTAGGGTACGCCAGGAAAAAGAAAATGGGTATCCTGCGGATCCATCCGGATACTGCGGCGGTAGATGGTGATGTGTGGGGCGATAGAGCATGAACAAACTGGGCAGTCATCTGTTTTGGATGACCGCCCAGCGATTTATACCAGGTATTTCAGGATTGTCTCATACCAACTTCTCAGGTCATGGTAGTGGATCCAATGCCGCTCCAG